>Ga0326597_10003690_pt1 | contig 21897 bp, 21 predicted proteins | sample RVTome_12_FD_203789 | JGI IMG/M metagenome (GOLD analysis project Ga0326597, IMG submission 203789) | Soil microbial communities from uranium-contaminated site in the Upper Colorado River Basin, Wyoming, United States - RVT100D185 | ecosystem: Environmental > Terrestrial > Soil > Contaminated >...
GGTGAAGGTCCTGGCCGGCGGCCAGAGTCTCCTGCCGCTCCTGAAGATGCGGCTTGCGAGCGCCGACACCCTCGTGGACATCGGCCGGCTGACCGAGCTCAAGGCGCTCGGTGAGACGCCGGATGGCGGCTACGAGGTCGGTGCGCTCGTGACCTACGCGGAGCTGCTGGCGGCGACCAAGCTGAGCTGGACGGCCGAGGCCATCGAACGCATCGGCGACGTCCAGGTCCGGAACCGGGGTACGGTCGGCGGCTCGATCGCCCACTGCGATCCGGCCTCGGACCTCCCGGCGCTGGGCCTCGCCCTCGACTATTCGGTCGTCCTGCGCTCGGTTCGCGGCGAACGGACCGTCCCGCTGGACGGGTTCTTCAAGGGCCCGTTCCAGACCGCGATGGAGCCGGATGAGCTCATCATCAAGCTTCGCCGTGGCCCGTTGCCGCCCGCTGCGTCGGGCGCCTACCGGAACCTGGAACAGCCGGCGTCCGGGTACTCGCTCGTCGGAGTGGCCGTGGTCGTTGCGATGAGCGGCGGCGCGGTCAGCCATGCACGGGTCGCCCTGACCGGCGTCGGGGAGTGCCCGTACCGGGCGAAGGCCGTCGAGGCGGCGCTCCTCGGGAGTGACGGCTCGTCCGCGGCGGCCGCCGCCGCCGCCGCACACGCCGCGGATGGCCAGACCGTCAACAGCGACATCCATGCCGATCGCGAATACCGGACCCACATGGCCGTCGTCTACACGCGACGCGCGATCGAGGGCGCGCTGGGGCGCTAGGTCCCGAGAGACCGATCGTCCCCCAGCCAGCGGCGTGCAGGTCCTTCGCGTCACCCCGGGACGGCGCGTGCCGGCGCGGCTGGTCGGTGCCGTCCTCGCCCGCGACGTGACCGTCGCGGGCGCGCGCTGGTCCAAGGGCCGCCGCCTGAGCTCGGACGACCTCGCCGCCCTGGCCGCGGCGGATCCCGGGGAACCGGTCAGCCTCCTCGTGCCCGAAGCCGGCGAGCTCCACGAGGACGAGGCCGCACTCCGGCTCGCGGCGGCAGTGGCCGGGCCGGGCCTGACCCAGCGCGGCCCGACCCAGAGCCGGGTCGATCTCATCGCGGACGCGGCAGGGGTCCTCAACGTGCGCGTCGCGGACCTGGAGCGTCTCAACCGGATCGACCCGCTCGAGGTGTTCACCGCCTTCGACGGCCAGGTCGTCGAGCGCGGCGACCTCGTCGCCAGCGTCAAGATCGCGCCGCACCTCGTCGATGCCGCGACCGTCGACGAGGGGGCACGGGTGGCCGGCTTCGGCAGCCACCCGCTCGTGTGGGTCGCACCGTTCGTGCCGAGTCGGGTCGGGGTCATCGTCAAGGAATCGGTCCGTGCCACCGCACGCGCGCGGTTCGAGGCGAGCGTTCGCGCGAAGGTCGAGGGCCTCGGCTCCCGGATCGAGGCGGTCGAGTACGTCGACGACGACCCCGAGGCGGTCGAGGCGGCGATGGCCCGCTTCGTCCGCCGGCCGGACCCGCTCGAACTCATCCTCACCGCGGGAGCCGCGAGCACGGACCCGCTCGATGCCTGTTTCGTGGCGATCACCGCGCTCGGCGGTCGTGTCGTGCGCCGCGGCGTCCCGGCCCATCCGGGTTCGATGCTCTGGCTGGCGCGCATCGGCGGGACGGCGATCCTGGGTCTGCCGACGTGCGGCGCCTACTCGAAGGCGACCGCCGCGGACCTGCTCCTGCCCCGCCTGTTGTCCGGTGAGGGACCGACGGAGAAGACCGTCGCGAAGCTCGGTCACGGCGGGATCCTCACCCGCAGTCAGCGCTTCCGGTTCCCGGCCTACGCGCGCGATCTGGACGCCCCGGACGGGTAGGTCGAGGTGGCGGGCTCGTCAGCGGGCGCCCGCTCGGCGGCGTTGCCCCGATGGCGCGGACTCCCGGGTCACCCGGAAGAGATGGCAGCCGTACGCGGGCAGGTCGATGTACAGGCCGCGTACCAGCAGGTCGTCACCCGGCCGGTCGTAGCCGACCTCGTCGAGCTGGTCCTCGAGATGGACGATCTTGCCCGCGAATTCCGGCAGGGCGAGCGGGATGAAGGCCTGGGCCCGCGCATCGGTCAGGTTGGCGACCGCGAGTCGGAGCTGTCGATGCTGGCCGACCCACAGCCGGGCGAAGATGCCCTCGTGCGTGACATTGCCCGTCGAGGCCGCGACCGGCTCGAGCCGGATCGCATGCCCGAGCCGGAACGTCTCGTCGTCGGTGGCGCGCAACAGCCGGCAGTAGAAGTCGCGCAGCGCCGCGTCAGGCGGCTCGTCGGGTTCTCGCCGGAAGTGGATCGGCACGTCCGCGCGAGCGCCGTCGATCTGGCCGTCGCGGACGAGGAGCATCCCGGGGACGGTGGCCTCGACCAGGGCGGCCGCGCGGACGTGGTCGACGGTCATCCGCGCGGCGATGCGCGGTCCCGTCCGGTCCTCCAGGAGGCGCACGGAGCGTCGCTGGTAGCCGTCGTCGGCGCGCAGGTGGCCGACGACCGACGCCACGTCCCCGCTGAGGAGTCGGTCGAGAAGGGGCTTGTCGTAGGTGTAATCGAAGCCGAGCTGCTGGAGCCGCCATTCGTGGCCCCAGTAGCCTTCTCCGATGAGCAGGAACTTCGGGTAGACGTCGCGGACGAGGCTCGTCGCATGCCACCAGAACTCGCCGAACGGCGAGGCGTCCTCGCTGACCGATGGCGGCACGGAGCGGCCCGACCAGGTCGAGCGGAAGACGTCGTCGAGCACGAGCATCGCCATCGAGCAGACGACCCCGTCGCAGCGCGTGGCGACCTCCTTCAATGCCTGGGTCATCGCCCGCGGAACATCGGGGTGGCGGTACTCGAGCTGGGCGGTGTCGGTCCACGGCGGGAAGTTCGGGTCACGGCCGTGGGCGATCCAGTGGCGTCCGTCGGAGCGGACCTCGAAGTAGGCGTCGGGGTCGGCGGCACGGTGTCCCGAGTCGCCGTGGACGAACCACTCGGGGTGGCGCCGCACCCACGCGTGCTCCGGGGCCGTGTGGTTGGGGACGAAGTCGAGGATGAGACCGAGGCCCGCCTCGGCGAGTCGTTGCCGGAGCCGCGCCAGGCCGGCCGCTCCACCCAGGTTGTCGGCCGGCTCGTAGGCGCTGATGGCGTAGGGCGATCCGACGATGTCATCGTCGGAACCGTCGGGCAGGAGCTCGGCGCGTCGGTCGCGCAGCGTGGTCGAGCCGCGCGCCAGCCGCCGGCTGCCCGAGCCGATGGTCCACGCGCCGATCAGCCATACAAGGTCGAAGCCGAGTTCGGCGATCGGGTCGACGTCGCGCGCGCGCACGTCGCCGAGGCCGACGCGACGGCCGTCGCGCGCCGACAACCTCGCCATCCAGGCTCTCGCATCGATCTGGACGAGCCTCGGGTGGCGGGTCGCCGTGATCCGCAGTGGTGCCCTCACTCGTCGCGCCCCCAGTGACCCCGCGCGACCCGCACGCCAGCAGCGCGCAGCCCGGCTGACGTCAGGATAACCGAGCGGCGGGCGTCGTCGGTCGAGGCCGGTCCGGTCGGGCGCGCAGGGACGGCGTTCACCTAGCTCTCGCGGCTCTTGCCAGCCGGGTGCGGTTCGGTGAACAGGGCCCATGCGAAGACGATCCCAAGGAACACGAGGAACGTCATGATCGTGCCCTCGACCTGGAGCGGCTCGAGCTTAAAGTTCTCCCTGACCAGCTCCGGCCGGATGGCGACGATCGTCAGGACGGCGTACAGCGGCAGCGCGAGCCACTCGAACCGGCCGATCGTCGCGATCGCGCCGGTCGGTTCGCTGACGCCACGGGACGCGATCACCACGGCGACCATCCCGGCCACGCCGGCCGTGCCGAACGTCAGTCGCCAGATGAGTGGAGCGTCACCGGTCAGCAGCGCGCCGAGCGACATGAGGCCCGGCAGGATGAAGTGGAGCGAGACGACGAACGCGAGACGACGTCGCCCGGGGTCCTGGGTCATCTCGTCATGTCGGAACTGGACGACGACCCACCAGAACCCGAGCAGTGTGAACGAGACCGCCGACGTCGTCGCGTAGAAAGCCGCGGTATCCAATGCCCCTCCTCCAGTCGCTTCGGTGCAGTGTGCCAGACGCGCTCACCGCTCCGACACCCCCGCCGCATCCCAACCCGCGGTCATGTAGATCTCCTCGTAGGCGCGGCTGACGATCTCGGCGGCCTCGATCATGCGCCGGTCGCTCAACGGACTGGCCGCCCGCGAGCGCCAGCGGTCGATGCCGACGAGCGCCGCTTCGCGCACGTCCGCCGCCGACGCCCCGCTCGCCAGCCCCAGCCGCTCGGACGGCCGCCCGGGGCCGCACAGCCGGTCGACCTCCGCGCGATCGACGGGGCCGAGCTCGACCGTGCCCGACAGCACGAGATGCAGGAGGCGGAGGAGCCCGAGCTCCTGCGACGAGGCCTCGAGGCGATCGACCGCCACGATCACGTCCGGCGCGCCCGCCACGTCCAGGCGTTCGAGCGCCTCGCCGACGACGCGCAGGGCGGCGAGGGCCGAGCGGGCCTTGAGGGCCTGGGCACGAGCCGCGTATCGCTCGGCAAGGACCCGTTGGAGATCGCGGATGCCCGACCGCTCGAGGAGCGCCTGCGACAGCTCGGTGGCGGTGCGGACCGTACCGTCGACGAGCAGCCCGATGGCGAGACGCAACCCGAACATCCCAAGCCGAGCGAGGAGCTCCTCGCGGATCTCCTCGCCGAGCGGGTTCCCGTCCGCGTCGCGGAAGCGTTCGACGGAGCGCAACAGGTGCTCGCGCCGCTCCTCCGGCAGCACCGCGATCTCGCGCAGCCGGTCGAACTGCGCCTCACGCAGTGTCGCGCCGGTCTCGGCGATCAGCCCGGCCACCGGGACGACCCCCGACGCGAGCTCGCGGACCCGTGCGTCCGACGCGTAGCGTGCGGCGACGGCACGGGCCGAGTCGAGGGCGTCCGGCCGCGCCGCCCCGATCTCGTCGGCCCGCGACAGGACGACGATCGCGTTGATCGGCGAGGCATGGGCGACGGACCGATCCATGAACGCCTCGAGGAACCCGACATCGGAGCGGTGCAGATGGCGCATGAGATACAGCACGGCGTCAGCCTCGCCCGGCCCGTCCACCTCGTCGTCGATGAGGGCCCGCGTCGTCCGCTCGGAGGTGCCCTCGGTGGCCGACGCGAGGCCGGGCGTGTCGATGAGCGTGAGCTCGACCAGCTTCTGTGACGGCCAACCCACCTCGATCCGCTCGATCGATTCGAGTGGAAGCCCGCCGAGGTCGATGTCGAGCGCCCCATCCTGACGCTTGAACGAGAGCTCCTGCGAGCCCGTCGGCCGGAGTTCGGCGACGACGCGATAGCCCAGGGCGTGGCGGTACCAGGTCACGACTCGCGTGCACTCCCCGGCGTCCGTGGCGGCGAGCCGCTCGCCGACGAGGGCGTTGAGGAGCGTCGACTTGCCGGCCTTCACCCGACCCGCGATGGCGACCCGCAGCGGCTCGTCGAGTCGACGCACGACCAGGGCGACGGCCGCCTCCTGGTCCGTCCCGCGCGCGACGCGCAGCGCCTCGTCAGCGATGCGTCGGACCTCCGTCGCGAGATCTCCCGGGCCCGTCGACGTACTCACCCGGGGGTCAGGACGGCAGATCCACGCAATTGCCGGTGCCCTTCACGACGGAGTGATCGCTGTTCGCGACGAGGACGCACATCTGCGTGGCGGCGCCGGGCCGTTCGCTGACGCTGTACTTGGTGAAGGGCACGGGACCCGCGTACAGCTCCCACGGACCCTTGCCCGGGACGCCCGCCTGGTCCTCGGACACGGTGTTGAAGAAGAAGTGGACGTGACGACCCGGGAGCACAGCGGTGTACCCGAAGACCTGGTAGTCCACCACGTAGTTGCCGCCACTCAGCGTGATCCCGGTGATCCGGGCGGCACGGCCGGAGGGGGTCGGGGTCGGCGTCGGCACCGGGGTCGGCGTGGGTGCCGGCGTCGCGGTCGGCTGCGGGCTGGGCGACGTGGTCGGAGCCGGCGTCGCGCTCGGTGTGGCGCTCGGTGCGGCGCTTGACGAGGTGGTGGCGACGGGCGAGCTCGACGGCGTGGCGCCCCTGGACAGCATGCCCGACGCCCCCACGGCGATGATTGTCACGAGGGCCACCCCGCCGACCGCGGCGGCGGCGAGCATCCGCCCGCGACCCGAGCCGCTCGCGGCGGCCACGGGTGGGGGAGTCCCGCGCGACGGCGGGGACTCGCCGACGAGCGAGGCGGGCTGGGGCGCCGGGGTCGCGGCGTCCACCGCGCCCGCGACGACGGCACCAGCCGCCAGCGGCGCCGCGCCCGCCTCGGGTCCGGCCGCGGCTGCGGCCGCCGGCAGCGCGCGCCGGCGCTCCTCGGCGACGATCGCCGCCCCGAGCGCCATCGAGTGCTTCGGATGGGCGTCGACCGCGATCGGTCGCCCGGTCGCCTCCCGGACCATCTCCGCCACGAGGGGGATCCGCGAGCTGCCGCCGACAAGGAGGATGCGATCCACCCCGTCGAACTCGATGCCGGCGCTCTTGACGGCGCGACCGAGCGCAGCGATCGTCTCGGTGATGCGCGGCCGGATCATCTCCTCGAATTCCTCGCGCGTCAGCCGCATCTCGGTCTGCAGGCCCGGCAGCGCGACGGTGATCGTGGCGTCGGTATCGGACGACAGGGCCTCCTTGGCGCGACGGCATTCCTCGCGCAGCCGCGCGATCGCCGCGAGCGTGGCCGGGTCGTTCGCGTCGAGCTCCGTGCCGGCCGCGCGGACCATCGTCATCACCCGGGTGAACAGGGCCTCGTCGAAGTCGATCCCGCCCAGGCGCTCCATGCCCTCGGGACGGCCGAGCTGCTCGAAGCCGTCCCCGGTCTTGCGCAACATCGTGGCATCGAACGTGCCGCCGCCGAAATCGTAGACCGCGATAACGGCGTCGACCGGCACCCGTTCCTGCCGCGCGTAGTGGACGGCGGCGGCCTCCGGCTCGGTCAGCAGGGTGACGCTCGCGATGTCGGCCTGCCGGATGGCCTGCTCGAGCAGGTCGATCTTGTACGCACCATAGCTCGCCGGATGCGTGACGACGATGGCGTCAGGCGCCCCACCCGACTGCTCCGCGACCCGGGCGACGATCGCCCGCAGGAGGTGGGCGAGGAGCGCCTCCGCGCCGTACGGGGTCCCGCCCAGGATGATCGGCGTCGGATCGCCGAGCCGTCGCTTGAACTCCCGAGCCGTCCGTGTCGGCTCGCCGAGCGAACGCCGTTCGGCGGCATCGCCGGTCAGGACCTCGCCGTCGGCCCGGAGGACGACGATCGACGGGATCGTCGCCGCCCGCTCGCCGAGCTGGAAGATCTCGACGCGATCGTCGCGAGCGGTGGCGGCAGCCGAGTAGGTCGTTCCGAGATCGATCCCGAGCGAGTACGCCATCCTTGTCCACTCCGTCGGTCGCCAGCTGTCAGGGTGTCGAGTCTAGCGCCCCACTCGGCCTGATTCCCGGAGGGTACACTCGCGGCGATGACGAACGGGTCCGTGCCGCCGCGAGACGACGCGACCGCCGACGCGGGCCCCGCGCCCGACGTGACCGCCGTCTCCGGGCTCGTCTCGGCGACCGTCAAGCTGGCGCGCGACCGCGGTCGCGACGACCTGGCGGCCCGACTCGACCAGGTGGCCGAGCGGCTCGCCAGGACCGAGACCGTCGTGTGCGTCGTCGGTGAGTTCAAGAAGGGCAAGAGCGCGCTCATCAACGCGCTGCTTGGCAGCCCGGTCTGTCCGGTCGACGACGACCTGGCCACGACGACCGTGACCGTCGTCCGGTACGCCGCCGACCCGGCGGCCGTCGTCCGCCGGCGCGAGGGCGGGGAGCTCATCGTCGAGGCGATCCCCGTCGCCGACGTCGACACATGGGTCGCGGAACGCGACGGCGCAGACCGTTCGCGAGGTGTCGAGGTCGTCGAGGTCGACCTGCCGAACGCCTTCCTCGAGCGTGGCGTCGCGCTCGTCGACACGCCCGGCGTCGGCGGGTTGAACGCGGCCCACGCGGCCGCCACGCTGGCCTTCCTCCCGTCGGCCGACGCCCTCGTGTTCGTGACCGACGCCTCGGCCGAACTGTCCGGCCCGGAGCTGGCGTTCCTGGCCAGTGCCCGCCAGGCGGGCCCGCCGATCCTGATCGCCGTCACGAAGATGGACATCTATCCCGAGTGGCGACGGATCGTCGCCATCGATGCGGGTCATCTCCGGGCGATGGGCGTGGACGACGAGCCATTCGCGCTGAGCTCCGTGCTCCGCGCGGCCGGCCGCGAGCCGGCCGACGCGTCGCTCGACGAGGAGAGCGGTTTCCCGCGCTTCGCGGAGGCGCTGATCGGCGATGTGGTGGGTCGCGCTCGTGCTGCCTCGCTGCCGGCGGGGCTTGCCCAGGTCGCGCTGGCACTCGACCAGCTTCGGGAGCCGGTCGCGACGGAGCTCGCGGCGCTCGAACACCCGGAGGCGGTCGACCGGCTGGCGCGCGACGTGCGCGACGTCCGTGATCGCCTGACGACGCTCGCGGAGGCCGGCGCGTCGTGGTCGGTCCGTCTCGAGGACGGCTTCGCGGCCCTCCGCACCCGGACCGAGTTCGCGTTCCAGGCGCGGATGCGCCAGCTCCTTCGCGAGTCGCAGGACGAGGTCGAGCGGATCGATCCGGGCCGTTCGTGGCCGGACCTGGGTCAGCGGGTGCAGCAGGACACGGCGGCCGCCGTCCGCGCGGCCTTCCTTCAGGTGACCGACGGCGCCGCGGAGATCCAGGACCAGATCGCCGGCCTCCTGGCGGACCAGGCGGTCGGCCTGGACCAGGCCGGGTCGGCGATCTCCTTCGACGTCTCGACGCTGTGGCAGGGTGGGCCGGCGTTCGAGGGGCGTACGCGGTCGAATCTCCTCGCCTCGCTCGGGCTGGTCGGCGGCGCGTCGGTCGGGATCGAAATGCTCGGGATGCTCGGCACCCTGCTCGGCGCAGCGGTGGTCGGGCCGGCCGTGCTCGGTGTGGCCGCCGTCTTCGGGGGCAAGCAGGTCCTCGATGAGCGGCGTCGCCAGCTGGCCGACCGTCGGCAGCAGGCTCGCTCGTTCCTGGCCGGGTTCGTCGAGGAGGTCCGCTTCGAGGTCGACGGGCGGCTTGCCTCGCTGCTCGACGAGGTGCAGCGGCAGATGCGCGCCAGGTTCGCGGATCGCATCCATGAGCTGCGGCGCACGATCGCGGAGAGCGCCGCTGCCCTCGAACGCGCGACGGAGCAGGCCGAGGCCGATCGGCGTGCGCGTCTCGTCACGGTGCGCGCCGAGGTGGCCGCGATCGACGATCTCAGGACCCGGGCGACCGGACTCGATATCGGGCGCTCGTGACGGCCCGGCCGAGTCATCGGGATGACGGATCGGACTGGAATCCGGACTGGAATCCAGACCCTCTCGTCTGCTACAGTCAGGGCTCAGCATCGTGCTCTGGCGAGGTGCCCAGGGGACGGTCTCCGGGTAGGGGAGGGCCCGACACCCGGTCCGATCCATCGACGAGCGGATCGTCGGTGACGCGGCCGCGGCGTTCGGGTCCATTGGGGGCCAATCATCAGCCACCCACCCTCGATGGCGACCCCCACGAACGCCTTCGGCTCGGTCGATGTGAATTGGCGTCGCCGGCTCGTCCCACGCGTCGCTCCGACGACATCGAAAGACCCGTCCCTAGCGGACGTCACACGGCTGGAGTGGTGGGATTTGAAGCGCATCCTGATCGTCCTCTCGGAATTCGGCTACTGGGGCGAGGAACTGGTCGGCCCGCTCGAGACCTTCGACGAGGCCGGCTACGAAGTCGACTTCGCGACGCCGAAGGGCAAGCGGCCGACCCCGCTGCCGCCGAGCATGGACCCGCAGTACATCGATCCGCCGCTCGGCAAGTCGGTGACATCGGCCGAGGTCGCCGAGAAGGTCAAGGCGCTCGATGCATCGTCGCGCTACGACAAGCCGATCGACATCTCGGCGTGGGTCCCGGAGCGCCCGTACTGGAGCTCGCCGACGATGCTGCGCGACATGGAGGCGTACTACGCAAAGACCGACGCGCTCGAGCAGGATCTCGCCAAGTACGACGCCGTCCTGCTGGTGGGCGGGAGCGGACCGATCGTCGACATGGCCAACAACGACCGGATCCACGCCCTGATCCTGAGCTTCCTGAAGCTCGGCAAGCCGATCGGGGCGGAGTGCTACGGCGTGGCCGCGCTCGCCTTCGCCCGCGACCTGTCCGACCGCAAGAGCATCCTCTGGGGCAAGCGCGTCACGGGGCACTGCAAGGAGTACGACTACAAGGACGGCACGGGCTTCATCGGCGTCATGTTCAACATGGGCCCGCCCCCGTACCCGCTCGAATACATCCTGCGTGACGCGACCGGTCCGGAAGGCGCCTACATCGGGAACCTGGGACACGCGACGTCGGTCATCGTCGACTATCCGTTCATCACCGGCCGATCGACCCCGGACTCGTACCTCACGGGCGAGAAGATGGTCGAGGTGCTGGAGGAGGGCCTGACCCGGTATGGCTGGTAGCTCCGTCAGCCCAGCGACGGAGGACGGTGTCGCCGCTTCCAGGACGGGGCGGTACGCCATCCTCGAGCAACTGCTCGCGGACGATATCGGGTACATCTTCGGCAATCCGGGAACGGTCGAGCAGGGGTTCCTCGACGCCCTCGGCAGCTATCCCGGTCTCAAGTACATCCTGACGCTCCAGGAGACGATCGCGGTCGCGATCGCGGACGGATACGCGCGGGCGAGACACCGCCCCGCGGTCGTCCAGCTCCACAGCGGCGTCGGGCTCGGCAACGGTGTCGGGATGCTCTACCAGGCGAAGCGCGGTGGGACCCCGATCGTCGTGATCGCCGGCGAGTCGGGGATCCGCTACGACGCCATGGACGCGCAGATGGCGGCCGATCTGGTGTCGATCGCCCGGCCCGTGACGAAATGGGCGACGAGGGTCGTCGATCCGGGGTCGGTGCTTCGAGTACTGCGTCGCGCGATCAAGATCGCGGGGACGGCGCCGACCGGCCCCGTCTTCGTCTGCCTGCCGGCCGACGTCCTCGACGCGCTCAACGGCGAGCCGATCGTGCCTTCGTCGATGCCATCCACCAGGGTCATCCCGGACCCGTCACTCATCGACGAGGCGGCCAGTCTGCTGGCCAATGCCGAGCGCCCGCTCATCATCATGGGCGATGGTGTCTCGCGGTCGGGCGCGCAGGTGGAGTTGACCCACGTCGCGGAGGTGCTTGGCGCCGACGTGTGGGGCGCCAACTCGTCCGAGGTCAACATGGACGAGCTGCACCCGCTGTTCCGCGGGAACCTCGGTCACATGTTCGGCCACCACAGCCAGCCGATCGTGTCGCCGGCGGACGCCGTCCTCATCGTCGGGACGTACGTCTTCCCGGAGGTCTTCCCGGCGCTGTCGGGGGTCTTCGGTGGTGGTGCGCGCATCGTCCACATCGACCTGGACGCCTACGAGATCGCCAAGAACTTCCCCGTCGACCTCGGCATCGTCAGCGACCCGAAGCTGACGCTGGCGGCGCTCGGCGCGACGCTCGAGGAGCAGCTGTCGCCGGCGGCACGTGATGCCGCCCGCGCGCGGACGGCCGCCCGGGGCGCCGAGCGCGAAGGGCGCGCCGCGACCATGCGGTCGGAGGATCTCGAGGCTCGCCGGTCGGTCTCGCTCCATGCGTCCGAATTCATGGAGGCGCTCGCGGATCGGCTTCCCGCGGATGCGATCATCTTCGACGAGGCGCTCACCTTCTCGCCCGAGGTGACCCAGTACCTGCCGGCCCGCCGGCCGGGCTCCTACTTCCAGACGCGCGGCGGCTCGCTCGGCGTCGGGATCCCGGGTGCCATCGGCGCCAAACTCGCCCATCCCGAACGCACCGTCGTCGGGTTCACCGGCGATGGCGGGAGCATGTACACGATCCAGGCGCTATGGACGGCGGCCCATCACCGCATCGGCGCCAAGTTCGTGATCCTGAACAACGGTGCCTATCAGCTGCTTCGGCTCAACATCCAGCAGTACTGGAAGGACCTCGGCCTGGCGGAGAACCCGTTCCCCGAATCTTTCGGACTCGGCGACCCGGACCTGCAGTTCCATCAGCTCGCGCAGGCGATGGGCGTGGACGGCGTTCGCGTGTCAAGCCGTGAGCAGATCGGGCCGGCGCTCGATGCGGCCCTGGCCGACGACCGCCCGTTCCTCATCGACCTCGTGGTCCACAACGACGTCGCCCAGGACCTCGCCCGCGCCAAGCACGCCCGGGCCGGCCAGTCATGACCCACCGCCACTCGACGAAGGGAGGCTCCCGATGATCTCCGCCACGCCGCTGACCGAGTCCGAGGTCAAGGACCTGGTCGACGCCTGGTACAAGGCCCTTGACGTGCACGCTCCGTTCGAGGAGCTCGTTCCGCTCGTCGCCTCGAGCGGCCTCGAGATGTACTGGCCCGAAGGCCCGACCTTCGGCGTCGATGAGTTCAAGGGCTGGTACGACCGCGTCACCCGGACGTTCTTCGACGAGGTCCACACCATGAAGGACCTCGTCATCACGCCACGCGGTGCCGAGGCCGATGTGAAGCTCGTCGTCAACTGGCAGGCCAAGGTCTGGAACCCGCCCGATGCGAAGAGCAAGTGGCTCGGCATGGACGCCCGCCAGACCTGGGTCGTCGCCCGGTCGGATGACGGGACCCGAGCCGTGATCCAGAAGTACGTCGTCGACGGGATGGATCTCATGCCGGGGTCGTCGACGCTCTGAGTCGAACGTGTATCCACGACATTTTCCGCGAAGGGAGGCGCACCGCAGACATCACGAGCCTGACGTCGCCGGAACCTGCCGGACCATCGAACTCTGAACGGAGGGAATCCCGTGGCAACTGAGGCCCCCACACACCCCGCGATGGCGGTCGTCGACAAGATGTATGCCTGTTTCGCCAAGGGCGACATGGCGACACTCAAGACCGATGTCTTCGCCGCGGACATCGTCTGGAACCTGCCCGGTCACCACCCGCTGTCGGGCATCAAGAACGGCCCCGATGAGGTCATCGCGTTCTTCGGGGCGCTGATGCAGACCGGGATCGTCGTCGACAACATCACCTTCGGGACGATGGGCGACGACCAGGTCGTCGAGAAGCACACCGGGCACGGCAAGCTGACGAACGGCGAGGAGATCATCTTCCCGACCTGCAGCCACTACACGATCCGCGACGGCAGGATCGCCAAGGTCCAGGTGTACACGGGCGACCAGCACGGGGTCGACCGCTACTTCTGGGCGATGTACAACCTCAAGCCGATCCCCGACCGGCTCGGCTGATCGACACCCCGAATAGGCGAGGCGTAGAGCATGGCTGATATCACCGCCGATCGGGTCAAGAGCGCCTACAAGGCACTGGCGACCGGCGATCGCAATCTCATCGCGGAGTTGTGGGCGGAGGAGATGGTCTGGCAGGTGCCCGGCCACAACCACCTGTCCGGCTGGTACCACGGCCTGGACGAATTCCTCGGATTCATGGGTCAGGTCGGGGCGCTGTCCGGCGGCAGCTTCAACATGGAGACGATCAGCGTCATCGTGGAGGCGGACTGGTCGGCCGACATCACCCGTAATCGCGGGAAGCGGGCAGACAGCGCCAAGGCCCTCGACATCGAAGTCGTCCATGTTCTTCGCTGGACCGACGGCAAGGTCGTGGCCGGCAAGGGGGCGATCTTCGGCGACGGAACCACGGAGTACGACCAGTTCTGGTCGCGCGCGCCCGTCGTGGGTGACACCCAATAGAAAACGACGCTTGAAGGGAGCCTGACGCGATGCCGATCATCACGGTCCAGTTCATCAAGGACGTCGTCGCCAACGACGAGCAGAAACAGGAGCTTCTGGTGAAGCTCACCGACACCTTCATCTCGGTCGTCGGTGAGGTCGCCCGACCGTACGTCTACTGCATCATCCAGGAGACACCACAGATGGAGTGGTCGATCGGCGGCAAGGCGATGCCCGACCTCGCCTTCCTGATCGGCCCGGAGTACCGCGGGATGCACGCCAAGTCGAACGAGATCATGGGTGCCTTCGTCGAGCAATCGAAGGCGGCTCATGAGGCCGCCGGCGGCGATCCGGCAAAGGACCACCTCGCCGAGAAGATGTGGGCCGGCACCAAGGAATAGGAACCTCGCAAGGGTGACGACCGGGACACGGACTGCGTGTCCCGGCTGCCGTCATATGGCCTGGAGGGCTGGACAGTGGCAAAACACGAGTTCACCGCCGAGGAAGAGGCCGCGATGGCCGTCATCCGCCGGTGGTGCGATGAGGGCTGGACGAAGGGTCACGTCGAGGTGGCCGACGAGATCATCCACCCGAACTTCAAGGTCCATGGCGCCGGCGGCCAGGTGGTCGAGCCCGGGATCGAAGGTCTCAAGCAGCTGATCCAGACCTGGCGGACGGGCTTTCCGGACGCCGTCCAGCGCGTCGACGACATCTTCGCCGTGGGCGACAAGGTCTGCGTGCGCCTGACCTGGGAAGGCACCCACCTCGGTGAGTTCCTCGGCGTGCCCCCGTCCGGCAAGAAGGTGAGCGTCGGGACGATCGGGATCGACCGCGTCGTCGACGGCAAGGTCGTCGAGGGTTGGGGTGAGCTCGACATGTACGGGCTGTTCATGACCATCGGCGGCATCAAGTCGACCACGGGGGGCGGTGGCTAGCGCGACGCGCTGGCCGGCGTTGTCGCGACACGATGAGGAGGACAGGTGTCGACCGAAGAGAACAAGGCGCTCTATCGGCAGTTCGTGGAAAACCTGAACCGCGGGGACATCGACGCCGCGGGGGCCTTCTTCGCGGACGACTACGTCGAGCACAGCGCCCCGCCCGACCTCCCGCCCGGCGCGGAGGGCGTGAAGATCGTCTTTCGCATGTTCCGGACCGCGTTCCCCGACGTCGTGTTCACGATCGACGACCTCGTCGCCGAGGGGGACAAGGTGGCCACGGTGGTGACCGGTCACGGCACCCACCGGGGGCCGTTCATGGGCATCGAGTCGACCGGCCGAACCGCGACGTGGATCGCCTTCGGGGTCAACCGGTACGAGAACGGCAAGATCAGAGAGCACTGGGGACTGCCGGACATCATGGGGATCATGCGGCAGCTGGGGGGCCCGGGCGGAGGTCCGCCAGCCTAGCCGACCACCGATCCAGCCCAACACCGGGTCCCGCGGGCGACCGCCGGCGATCCCGGGGCATCCAGCGCATCGAGGAGACGCTCTGTGTCGAAGGAAGAGGAACAGCGGAACAAGCAGCTCGTCACCGACTTCGTGCACGCCACCAACAAGCTCGAGCTCGACAAGCTCGACTACATGGTGGTCGAGGACTACGTCGAGCACCAGCCGATCCCCGGGCAGCCGGACGGTCGCGAGGGACTCAAGTGGGCCTACAAGACGTTCAACGACCCGTTTCCCGATCTCGTCTTCGACTTCCAGGATGTCATCGCCGAGGGTGATCTGGTGGTCGGGCGCGGTATCGGTTCGGGGCACAACACGGCCAGCTTCATGGGTATCCCGGCGACGGGGAAGGCCGTCCGCTGGAGTGGGACCAGGCTCTTCCGAATGAAGGACGGCCAGCTCGTCGAGGGATGGATCAACCTCGACATGCTAGGCCTGATGCAGCAGTTGGGCGTCGTCCCGACGCCGCCGCCTGGTCCCGAGCCGGCTCCCACCAGGCACATCACGGGTGCGCCCTCCACGCGGGAGGCGAACCACGCGCTCATGCGGCGCTTCATCGACGAGGTCTGGAACAAGGGCAACGTCGACGTGGCCGATGAGCTCTTCCATCCGGAGGCGTCGAGCCCGAGCGCGCCTACCCTGCCGCTCGGTGCCGAGGGCGTGAAGTTCATCGTCAACATGATGCGCAATGCGTTCTCGGACTACTGGATGGAGATCACCCACGTCGTCGCCGAGGACGATCGTGTCGCGGCCCGATTCCGGCAGGGCGGGACCCACGATGGCGATCTCATGGGCATCGCGCCGACCGGCAAGAAGGTCGAGTGGACCGAGATCGGCGTCCTCCGGATCGCCGACGGCAAGGTCGTCGAGAGCTGGTACGACGTCGACATGCTCGGCCTGATGGGTCAGCTGGGCGTCGGTGGCTCGGGGGGAGGGAACTGACCCGATGACGACCGAACAGGTGATCGATCGCTATTACGAGACCGCCAACGCGGGAGACTGGGACGCGTGGTGCGACCTGTTCACCGACGACATGGTCATGGATGAACAGCTGGCCGGACACATCGAAGGCCTGGCCACGCTGCGACCGATGATGGGCGGGATGGGCCGAGCCTATTCGAAGTTCCAGAACGTGCCGAAACACATCGTCGTCAACGGTGACGAGGCCGCCGTCGTGTCGCACATCTCGGCGGCCAATGCCGCCGGGGTGCCGATCGAGGCGAACGTCATGAACTATTTCCGGATGAGAGACGGGAAGATCGCGTACATGGCCAACTTCCACGACAGCGTCCCATTCCGACCATTCCTCGATCAGAAGCTGGACTGAGGGGCTGTACCGTGGACGAGTTCGATTTCATCGTCGTTGGAGCCGGTTCGGCCGGCTGCGTGGTCGCCAACCGGCTGACCGAGGATCCTGCGGTCCGGGTCCTCCTGCTCGAAGCCGGCGGGCCGGACATCCCGCCGAACGTCGAGGATGCATCGCTCTGGTACACCCTGCTCGGCACCGACGTCGACTGGAAGTACTGGAGCGAGCCGCAACCCGGCCTGGACGGCCGCAGGACCTTCGAGCCGCGCGGCAAGTTGCCGGGTGGCTCGAGTGCCCTCTACGTGATGATGCACATCCGCGGCCACACCTCGGACTACGACGAGTGGGCGGCGGGCGGCGCGACCGGCTGGTCGTACCAGGACGTCCTGCCGTATTTCAAGAAGCTCGAGGGCCAGGAGGACGAGACCAGTTCGTGGGTGGGCAAGGACGGACCGCTGCCGCTCACGAATGCCGGGATGCACGATCCGAACCCGACCTCGCGCGCCTTCCTCGACGCCTGTGCGGAGCTCGGCTACCCGTCCACCGACGACTTCAACGGCCCGAACATGGACGGCGCCGGCTGGCATCACATCAACGTCGTCGATGGCAAACGCGTGTCCGCGTACAAGGCGTACCTCGAACCTGCGCTCGGCCGGCCGAACCTGACGTTCACCACGAACGCGATGGCCTCACGCCTCGTCATCGAGAGTGGCCGCTGCACCGGTGTCGAGTACCTCAAGGACGGTGGGACACAGACCGCCAAGGCCTCCGCCGAGGTCGTCGTGTGCGCCGGCGCGATCGAATCGCCGAAGCTCCTGATGCTGTCGGGGATCGGCGACCCAGCGGAGCTGAAGGCCGTCGGGATCGAGTCGTCCGTCGATCTGCCCGGCGTCGGCAAGAACTTCCATAACCATGTCCTGACGGGCGTGATCCACGAATGCCTGCAACCGGTCCCGAAGGGCAAGCAGAACCTGTCCGAAGCCTGTCTCTTCGTGAAGGCGGATCCGGCCGAATCCGGGCCGGACCTGCAGATCGCCTTCGTCCACGTGCCGTTCAACATCATCGTCGGCCAGGGCCACCCCAACTCCATCAGCATCCTGCCGGGCCTGGTGCGCCCGCGCTCGCGCGGCTGGGTCAGGCTCGCCAGCGCCGACCCCACCGCCCATCCGCTCATCAACCCGAACTACCTCGGCGACCCGCGCGACATGGAGAAGATGGTCACCGCGACCAGGATCTCCCGGGAGATCTTCGCCACCAAGGCGTTCGCGCCGTGGGTCGGGGACGAGCTCCTGCCGGCCGACGACCCGCAGACCGACGACGAGCTGCGGGCGTTCCTGCGGGCCACGGCCGACTCCTATCACCACCAGACCGGCTCGTGCAAGATGGGCACGGATGACCTCGCCGTCGTCGACCCCCAACTCAGGGTCCGCGGCGTCGCCGGCCTGCGCGTCGCCGACGCGAGCGTCATGCCCGTCGTCCAGTCGGGCAACTGCAACGCGGGCATCATGATGCTCGCGGAGCGCGTCTCAGACTGGCTCAAGGCGACATGAGCCTCGCCGGCAAGAAGGTCGGCGTCCTCATGGAGAGCGACTTCTACGAGGACGAGATCTTCTACTACAAGCACCGCTTCCCGGAGGACGGGATCGAGCTCCACTGGCTCACCCGGCTGTGGGGCCAGGAGCGGATCACCTTCCACGGCCACGAGTACAAGGTGCCGTTCGAGGTCAGCGAATCGTTCGAGGGCATGAGCGACGCTGAATTGCGGAGCTACTCGGCGATCATCGTGCCGTCGGCCATCGTGTCGGACCGCCTCCGCTACACGGAGGACGTGACCAAGCTCCCGCCGGCGACCGAGTTCCTGGCCCGCGCCTTCGCCGAGAAGGACGTCATCAAGGGCATCATCTGCCACGGGATGTGGCTTGTCGCCCCGATGCCCGAGCTGATCCGCGGGCGCCCGGTCGTGGCCCACAACAACCTTCACGGCGACGTCGTGAACATGGGGGCGATCTATACCGATCAGGACGTCGTCATCGATGGCGACCTCGTGACCGGCCGGACAGGCGGTCACTGTCATCTGTTCGCGAGGGCGATCATCGATCTGATCGCCGCCAAGGAGGATGCCGCGGCGACGATCGGGGAGCGAGCGGAGAAACGCGGATCAGGTCGAAAGGAGTGAGGGCTTCATGACCACACAGGCGACGTCGGTCGAGGCGAACAAGGAAGCTATCCGGCGGCTGTACGACGAGACGAACAAGTACAACCTCGACTTCCTCGATGAGATCCTTGCTCCGGATTTCACGAGCTACGGCGGTGCGGGGTTCAAGGACCTCCACAGCCCGGCCGAGTTCAAGGAGCTGACCCAGACGTTCATGAAGTCGTTCCCGGACCTCCAGTTCCAGGTGGACGAGCTGATCGGCGAGGGCGACGACATCCTCGTGTCAGGGACGCTGTCGGGGACCCACAAGGGCGACTTCTATGGGATCCCCGCCAGCGGGAAGAAGGTCGTCTGGACCGGGTGCGCGATCTTCCGCTTCCGGGGACCCCAGATCATCGCCCGCTGGCAGGAATTCGATGCGCTGGGGCTGATGGCCCAGATCCAGCCACAGCCATCGTGAGCGCAGACACGACCTCGCCCCAGGTCGATCCCACCCACCCCCGAGCCGAGGAGTAGGGCCATGTCCGTCGAGGAGAACAAGGTCATCTTCCACCGCGTCATCGATGAGCTCTGGAACCAGCAGAAGTTCGAGGTCTGCGACGAGCTGTTTGCGGCGGATCACGAGAGCCCCAGTGCACCGGGCCTCCCCGCCGGACCCGAGGGCGTGAAGGCGATCGCCGGCATGTTCCTCGCCGCCTTCCCTGATCTGAAGGTCGATATCGAGATCGAGGTTGCGGACGGGGACATGGTGGGCGGTCGCCTCCGCCAACGCGGCACGCACACCGGACCGATGGCCTCGCCGACGGGCACGATCCCGGCCAGCGGCAAGCCGGTCAACTTCACCGAAGTCGCGATGCTCAAGATCGCCGACGGCAAGGTCGCCAAGAGCTGGTACTGGACCGACATGATCGGACTCCTGACCCAGATCGGGGTCATCGGAGGACCGCCCTCGGCACGCGGCTGACGAGCCCCACGGTCGGACCGGCAGGGTAGGGAGGCGCTTCGTGGCGACGTTGGAGATCCATCACATGGGCTTGGTCTGCCAGGACATGGCCGCCACCGAGCGCTTCTATACGAAGCACTTCGGCTTTCACCGGGCGAGGGTCGCCCCGCTCGGAGGAGGCGATCAGATCGTCTTCCTGAAGAACGGGTCGTTCTACCTGGAACTGTTCAACGCGACCCAGCCCAACCCGGCACCTCCCGCGACGGGCCCAGGGCCCGTGTACCCGGGCTGGCGCCACCTCGCGTTCAAGGTCGACGACGTTGACGCCAAGCTCGCCGAGATCGGCGCCGACGCCAGGATCACCGCCGGCCCGATGGACTTCGACGCGTTCATCCCCGGCTGGCGCTCGGTGTGGGTCGCCGACCCGGAGGGCAATATCGTCGAGATCAGCCATGGGTTCGTCGATGAGGAGCATCCACCGGAGGTGTAGGTCGCCCGCGCAAGATGCCAGGCGGTTCGGAAGGGAGTCGACATGCGTCGAGAAGTGACGTTCCCGAGTCAGGGCGTGGCGTGCAACGGCTGGCTGTATCTGCCCGATGACCTGCCGCCGGGGGCTCGCATCCCCGGCATCGTCATGGCCAACGCCATCAGCGCGATCAAGGAGATCACGCTGCCGCTGTATGCGGAGCGGTTCGCGGCCGCGGGCTTCGCCGCGCTTGCCTTCGACTACCGGGGTTTCGGGGCCAGCGAGGGAGAACCGCGGAACCACCTCGACCCGCACGACCAGCAGCAGGATGTGCGCAACGCCCTGACCTGGCTGCGCGCCCAACCCGAGATCGACCCCGAACGCATTGGCGGCTGGGGCATCTCGCTCGGTGGCGTCCACATGCTGTACCTGGGTGCCTACGACCGCCGGTTCAAGGCCGTCGTGTCCGTCGCGACCGGTCTCAACGCGTCCGAGCAGATGATGGGTCGCGAGGGCCTCCAGGGCTTCCTCGCGATGCTGAACGGCGATCGCGACCGGCGCTTTGCGACGGGTGAGCCGGCGACCTACATCCCGGCCGTGTCGATGCCTGGCGGCGGTGGCGCGATGGCGTTCCCGGAGGCCAACGACTTCTACACCGAGGCGATGAAGACGTATGCGCCGACCTACGACAACCGCCTGACGCTCGAGTCGATGGAATACCTCCTGTCCGATCACTCGACCGACGTGGTCCCGCTCATCTGGCCGACGCCATTGCTCATGATCCATGGCGAGAGGGACCTCATCCCGCCGGTGGCCGTGCGGGCCGTGTTCGATCGCGCCGGCGAGCCGAAGCGACTCCTCGTCCTCGACTGCCTCCATACCGACCTGTACGTCCGCGAACCATGGGTCACCCAGTCCGCTGACGCGGCGATCGAATGGTTCGACACGGCCCTCAAGGGGACGTGAGGCCGTGCCCGCTGAGATGAACGCGACCGAAGCCGTCGACCGGATCACTGCGGCCGGCCGAGGGCGGCAGCCAGGTTTCCGCGCACTGCATGCACACGGCGCGGTCTTCCGCGGGACGTTCACGCCGAACGGCGCGCTCGCCCCGCTGACCCGGGCCCCCCACCTGACGAGCACGCCATCGGAGGTGCACATCAGGTTCTCGAACGGGTCGGCGGACCCGACCGCCCCGGACACGGATCCGGGTGTCCGCGGCATGGTCGTCCGGTTCGAGCGCGACGGCCAGCCGATGCACGACCTGGTCGCTGCGACGTTCCGGACCCTCGGCACCCGCGAAGTGACCGGCTTCGTGGAGCTGACGGAGGTGCTCGGCAAGGTGGATCTGCGGGCTTCCGGGATCCGCCGCGCGGTGGCGATGCCGATGACGATCGCGCGGTTCATGGCCTTCGCGAGGCGCCACCCCGAGAGTCGCTCATCGATGCGCGAGTTCCAGTCACGACGTCCCGAAGCGAGCTACGCGACGACGCGCTTCGATGGCGCGAACGCCTACCTCGCGGTCGATGCGGCCGGGAGCCGGACCCCGTTCCGCTACCGCTGGGTGCCCGATGCGGGCGAAGCGTGGCTGACGAAGGACGAGGCACGGGCGCGCGCCCCCCAGTTCCTGCTGCCCGAGCTCGAGGAGCGACTGACCCGCGGCCCGGTCGGCTTCCACCTCCTCTTCCAGCTGGCCGAGCAGGGCGATCCGACGAGCGACCCGTCGATCGCCTGGCCGGAGACGCGCCGGCTCGTCGACGCCGGCAGCCTGCTCGTCATGGACGTCGCGCCGGATTCGG
>Ga0326597_10003691_pt1 | contig 21894 bp, 19 predicted proteins | sample RVTome_12_FD_203789 | JGI IMG/M metagenome (GOLD analysis project Ga0326597, IMG submission 203789) | Soil microbial communities from uranium-contaminated site in the Upper Colorado River Basin, Wyoming, United States - RVT100D185 | ecosystem: Environmental > Terrestrial > Soil > Contaminated >...
CGTCCTTCTTCTGTCTCTCACATAAGCCCCGGCAACTTGGCGGAGCCGACCGCAGACCCGCCCAAGGCGTGGCCGAGCCGCTTGCGTCCGGGCGCTGGCCGCAATATGTAACAACTTACATCTTGCAGAGCATTCCGACTACCACCCTATAATTATCTGCCCAGATCGGGGTGGAAGGGAGGTGGCTTCGGACACCATTCGGGAGGTTGACGGGAAAGCACCAGCCGCGCGGGAGCAGGGCCCCTCGCACGGCTGGCTGGCTGACCGCGAAGGCGTTGGATGGTACCTAGACCTTCGCGGGCGCACCGCTCGATTGTACCCCCCGGCTGTACGCCCTCGTCAATGACCAAGAGACGGGGACGCTCGTCCGCGGCAGGGCCCCTAGCCACGGAGGTACGGGTATGCGAGTTTCTGTAGCGGCGGCGGGCACCGTATGGCTCGTGTTGTTTTGGGTGCTCGCAAACGCATGTGGTGTTACTCAGCCGTGCGGAAGCGAAACCTCCATCACCAACAGGGAAACGGTGTCGGCGCTGACGTCCTCATCAGGAACGCCGACGGTAGGTTCTCTAGGTGAGCCAATCGGGATCGAGATCATCATCGATCCTACCGACAGCTATCAGCGCGACCTGATGCGAGAGGGCGTTGACCTCATCGCCGACCAACTGGAAGAGCTCGCCCACGCAGGCAGCCCGGGCGCAAGTGCTGGCGGTATCTGGGTTACGGAGCGCTCGCGTGAGGCCGCACGTGTCTTCCAGATCGGCATTCCTGATATCGGTTCTGTTCCAACTTCGGCTGCTCCGGCACGCGCACCGCAACAGCCGGATTGCGCAAATCCATTCGAGAAGAGTGAGGCGGAAGCGACGTTCCAGGGAGCTCAGAATGCATGGGCTGCGACGGCGACGGCCGCTGCCTTCAGTGCTGACGAGGCAGTGAGGCAGCACAGGGATGCCGTGGACGCTGTCCGCGAGAAGACTGGCGAAGACCTCCGAGAGCTTCGCCGCCATGCGCTGCCCGAAACCGATCCGCAAGCGCTAATGCCGCCGGATCCGTCGTACTCGGATTGGGGAGGAGCGTTTTGGCGTGCGGCAGAGGCTCTGGTAACGCAGCACGGCGAGCGCTATTTGGTCGCCGTGGGCGACCTTCTCGAAACAGGGCCTCAGGACGTGGACTACGACGCTCTCGACCTGAGCGGCGTAGAGGTAATCATTCTCCATTACCTGCCCGACAGTGCGGAGGAGAGCGTGCAGCAGAAGATTCTGTGGACTGAGCGTTTCATGAAGGCGGGTGCGGAATCGGTCACCTTCTACGGACGGGACGCGGCCGTTCCACCGCTCTTTCAGCAACGGTAGGAGACTGAAATGACCGAGATTATTCTCTATAGTGCAATCGGCTTGATGGCATTTGCCATCCTGATCTTGCTGGCCACGCCGATCTGCTTGTGGCTGGCGTTGGTTCGGAATCGCGTCGAGGCCGCCAACTGGGCGGGCTGGTCGGTTCCGGCGGCGGTGTTCGGCGGCATCGCTAGGGTGCTCGGCCGGGCGATCGACGCTATTACGGGTTGGCTTGGCCGAGCATTGGAAGGGCTGGACCACAGGAGCCAGCACCGTCCCCGGGACGAGGAGCGACCGGACGAACACACGTGGCCCCTTTTCCACGTGTGGACGCCGCTGTGGCATGCGACGCTGTTCGTGTCGATTATCATGAGCGAGTCCGTGCTCGCTGTGCAGGCCTTCGCTGTGATGTTCCGGTCAGAGACCATCATGCTGCCGGTGGCGACGGAGTTCGTCGCGGCGCTTGTGCTCGTGGTGCTGGCGGCGACTTACGGTACCGTGTTATTGCAACTCGTCCTTGCTGCGCCAAGCAGGGTGCCCTGGCACAACCCCAGTCCCCGGTCCCGAGCCTGGGTGCTGGCCGTGACCATCGGTGGGCTCGTGATCGTGACTGCGGCGACGGTTTGCCTGTTTCTTTGGCGGTCTCAGAGGCTTGGCTCTGATCTGCCTGACCAGAACCTGGAGAACACGTTGCGCGATTGGCTCTGGGTGCTGATCGCGATTGCGTTCATACCGGCGACGGTGCTGTCCGGTTGGGGAGCAGAAACTGCACCGGGCTCGCTGGTCGTCATTGGCGCTTGGACGACCGAGCTGTTCTGCAGGAGCGGTCGTGCCATCTGCCGTGGCGTCGTCACTGTCTTGGACGCGCTGGCGGCCGTGACGTTGTTCTTCTATGACCTGCCGGCTGGATATGGCCTGCTTGTCGTGAAGCTGGCGGCACTGTCGGAGTCGCTGCGACAGAAGTTTCACCTCGATAAGGTGTTGCGCCTGATCGCCTTCAGGAGGCGCACTCGTGTTACGGGAGATCCCGAAGGGCCGACGCCTGAGGACGAGCCTGAAGATGACGTATGGATCACCCGACAGGAGGTCGCCGAAGCGCCACATGGGGCAGGGATGCAGGCGAAGCGTAATGGCAAGATGCCGACGGTGGAAACCAAGAGGGCGAACGCTCCCCGCAAGAATGGGCGGCGCGCAGTCTCGGCAGGCGGCAAAGGTAGACGGTAGAACTCAATGTAAACTACGCTTGGCGCCCGCGAGTGGATGAGCGCCCGATGGGCTCGGGCGCTCATCTTTTCTCAACGACCGTTACCCTTGTACGCTTCGCGCCGGCGAACAAGTCCATCGGCGACGGTCGCCTCTCCAGTAGACTCTGCTCCACGCTGGCAAACGCCACATAGTGACGGACCATCTCCAGCGTCTCGTGTCCCAAGATCTGCTGGAGCCGGAGCGGGTCTCCTACCTCCTTAACCAGGTAGTTGGTGGCGAACGTGTGCCTAAGCAGATGGCAGTGGAGGCGTGAGACGCCTGCCTGCCGACCGACGCGCTTGACGACCTCCCGTAGGGCGGTCGTTGTCAGGGGCCGGCCGTCCCGGGCCAGAAAGAGGTACGGACTGTCCAGCTCGTCGTACATCGGACGGAACACGTCTCGCCAGCGGAGCAGGACCGACATCGTTCGCGTTCCGATGGGTACCAGCCGCTCCTTGTTGCCCTTGCCGAGCACCTTGAGGAAGCCCTGCTTATCGATGTGCGTATCCTCAAGGCGAAGGCCACAGAGCTCCGACGCCCTGAGGCCGGTGTCGAGCAGCGTCCAGATCATCGCGTAGGCGCGGGCATCGTACACGTCATTCAAGTCGAGGCCGCCGAGAATCCGACCAGTCTCCTCGTCGTTGAGCGGCTGGATCACCTTGCGCTGGACGCGCGGCGGCCTGAGCGGCTGGAGAACGTTCGTGTCGGTGTAGCTCTCCTGGTTGAGCCAGGTGGAGAAGGCCCGCAAACCGCGGGCGAAGCCCTGGATGTAGGCGCTGCTTAGCGTACCCTTCTTGTCCTTGACGAAGCCGTTGTGCTCATTCCGGACCTGCCGGCTCTGCAGGTCGGCGATGAACGCTCGGACAGATTCGAGGGTGAAGTCGCTCAATTCGCAGCCCTCGCCCAGGAAGCGCTGCAGGAGCACGAGTTTCTGGTTGTAGAAATCGATGGTGTGGGGCGACTTCCCTGCCACCTGGTTGTAGACCTCAAAGGCCTGCCTGAGCCGCTCCAGCGTGACCGATGACTTGTCCAATGGCTTCCACCTCCGTCGCGCGACCATTGTTCCACTGCCTCCTTTCGCAGTCAGTGCTGGTCGGGCAAATGAGGAGGAGACTTGTTTTGACCGTTCGGAAAGTTCAGACCAATCCGGTGGTCATCGACGGCCGCGCGAGGCCGTGAGGGGTTGCCGTTCCGTCAATTTCAGCTACGAAATTGAGCATCTGGGGGGCCCGGTGGGGGTCGAACCCACGACCATCGGATTAAAAGTCCGCTGCTCTACCGCTGAGCTACGGGCCCGCGATCGAAGGCGCCTCGCGCCTTCGATTATTATACAGACCCCTCGCCGAAGCGAACCCGCGCGTTGACACCCCCGCGCCCTCGCCGTAGCATACCTTCGCCTCGTCATGGACGCCCTGCTCTTTCGCTACAGCCTCCCCCGACTCGCCGCAACGCGCCTCCTCAGCGCGCTCACCCCGCGCGCGTTCTTCGGCCCCTGGTCCTCGATGCGCCTCGAGCAGCTCCCGGAGCCGTCGCTCCCCGCCGGCGACTGGCTCGTCGTCCGCACCTTGCGCTGCGGCATCTGCGGCAGCGACGCCAAGCAAGCCTTTCTCCACGGCGATCGCGACAACCCGATGACCGCCGTCATCTCCTTCCCCCACGTCCTCGGCCACGAGGCCGCCGGCGTCATCGAGAGCGTCGGGCCCGCCGTGCGCGCGCGTCGCGCCGGCGAACGCGTCGTGATCAACCCCTGGCTCTCCTGCGCGCCCCGCGGCATCGACCCGCCCTGCGCCGCCTGCCGCGCCGGCGACTACTCGCTCTGCGAGCACTTCACCGAAGGCCGCATCGCGCCCGGCATCCACGCCGGCAACTGTCGAGACGTCGCCGGCGGCTTCGCCGAACGCATCGCCGTCCACGAATCGCAGGCGATCCCGATCCCCGACGGCGTCTCGTGGGACACCGCCGCGATCGCCGACCCGTTCTCGGTGTCGTTGCACACCGTCCTCCTCCACCCCCCGCCGTCTGATGGGCGGCCTGCCCTCGTCTTCGGCGCCGGGACGCTCGGCCTGCTCACCATCGCCATCCTGCGTGCGCTCCATCCGTCGGTGGCCGTCCTCGCCGTCGCGCGCTATCCGCACCAGGCCGACCTCGCGCGCCGCTTCGGCGCGACCGAGCTGCTGCCGGAGGGCCGCGAGGCGTTCATCGAAGCCGTCGCGCGAACGACCGGCGCCCGGCTCCTCCGCCCGTGGATGGGCCTCCCCTGGCTCGCCACCGGCGCCGGCATCGTCTACGACACCGTCGGCTCGCCGGGCAGCGTCGAGCTGTCGCTGCGCGTCGCCGACCGCCGGACGGAAGTCGTCGTCAGCGGCGTCGAGGCGCCGCGGCGCTTCGAATGGACGCCGCTCTACTTCAAGGAGATCTCCGTCGTCGGCTCGAACGCGTTTGGCGTCGAGACGTTCGAGGGCCGCCGCCTGCACGCGATGGAGGTCTACTTCGAGCTCGTCGCGCGCGGCATCGACGTGACCCCGATCGTCACGCACCACTTCGCCCTGCGCGACTACCGCGACGCGTTCCTCGCGCTCTACCGCAAAGGCAAGACGGGCGCCGTGAAGGCGATGTTTACGTTCGATGAGTCGGAGGGGTAGGACGGCGCGCTAGCGCCCCTTAAACTCCGGCTTGCGCTTCTCCATGAAGGCGCGCGCCGCCTCCTGATGGTCCTCGGTGCCGAGGCTGAGCGCCTCGTACGCCAGCGACGCGTCCAGGATCAGGTTCATCCGCTCGCGCACCACCTTGTTGATCGAGGCCTTCGTCCAGCGCACCGCCCACGTCGGGCCGCTCGCCAGCCGCTCGGCGAGCGCGCGCGCCTTGGGCAGCAGCTCCTCCGCCGGCACGACGTGGTTGATCAGCCCGATCCGCTCCGCCTCCGGCGCCGCGATCAGGTCGCCCGTCATCAGGTACTCCTTCGCCCGGTGCACGCCGACGAGTAGCGGCCAGATCACCGCGCCGCCGTCGCCCGCCACCAGCCCCATGCGCACGTGCAGGTCGCCGATGCGCGCCTGCTCTGCCGCGAAGATCACGTCGCCGAACAGCGCCAGCGTCGCCCCCAGCCCGACGGCGTCGCCGTTCATCGCGACGACGATCGGCGCCTCGACCTCGATCATGTTCAGGATCAGCCGCCGCGGCCCCCGCCCCATCGTGATCTGCGTCGACGGGCCGCCGGCGCTAGCCTCGCGCCCTTCGCCCATCCCGCTGATGTCACCGCCGGCGCAGAACGCGCGCCCCGCGCCGGTCAGCATCACGGCGTTGATCTCGGCGTCGGCGTTCAGCCGCCCGAAGATGTCCTCCAGCTCCTCGTGCATCCCGCCGCCGACGGCGTTCAGCCGCTCCGGACGGTTCAACGTGATCGTCGCGACCTTGTTCGCCTGCTCGACGAGGATCGTGCGGTAACCGCTGTAGTCGCTCATCGCGCTACCCGAGGAGCTGCTCCATCATCGAGACCGGCGCCATCCCAGCCAGCTTCGGCATCGCGCCGGCCAGCTCCTCCGCCGTCCAGCCCGAGCCCGATTTCGCGATCGAGCCCGCGTTGTGCCAGCCCTTGGTCAGGAAGATGCGGTCGCCGTACGCGGCGAAGACCTGTCCGGAGATCCAGCCCGCCGCGTCGGACGCCAGGAACGCGACGAACTCGCCCACGTGGATCGGGTCGCGCGGGTTGAACGCCCCCTCCTCCGGCGGCGTGTCGAACTGCTGCGTCATCCGCGTCATCGCGCTCGGCCGGATGGCGTTGCAGGTGATCCCCATGCCTTGCACCTCGACCGCCACCGTCAGCGTGAACGACGCGATCGCGCCCTTCGCCGCCGCGTAGTTCGCCTGCCCGGGGTTGCCCAGCATCGCCGCCGACGCCGTGTTGATGATCCGCCCGGAGACCGCCTCGCCCGCCTTGTGCAGCGCGCGCCAGTGGCCGACGGCGTGCCGCGTCGTGCAGAACGTCCCCTTCAGGTGGACGCGGATCACGTCGTCCCACTCCTCCTCGGTCATGTTCCACAGGATGCGGTCGCGCAGGATGCCCGCGTTGTTCACCACGATGTCCAGCCGCCCCCACTGGTCGATCGCCTGCTGCACCAAACGCTGCGCGCCCTCCCACGTCGACACGTCCTCGAAGTTTGGTAGCGCCTCGCCGCCCGCGTCGCGGATCGCCTCGACCACCTCGTCGGCCGGCCCGTGCTCCGCGCCCGTGCCGTCCATCGCCACCCCGAGGTCGTTCACCACGACGCGCGCGCCGTGCGCCGCCAGACGCATCGCCTCCGCCCGGCCGATGCCGCGCCCGGCGCCCGTCACCACCGCGACCTTGCCTTCGAGGAGCGCCATCGTTCCTTCCCGCGTGGTTCTCGCTCGCTGTCAGCGAGGCGCATTGTATCAGCAGACCCGCCACCCTGCAATCGATGAACCCCGGTCTGTAATCACATGTCGGGGTTATGGGGATCAGCTCCGCGATGTGAACACCCGGCCTGGGACTGAGAAGCTGCGGGATTCATCCCGCAGGATCCGAAACCAAACTTGCAGACACTGCCCGTCTCCCTCGTTTGTCAACCAGACCCCGCTTACGTATAATCGCGGGGCGGACCGGCAGGTGGATACGGGAGAGCGCGTGAGACTCGAAGGCAAGGTTGCGATCATCACCGGCGCCGCCCGCGGCATCGGCAAGGCCTACGCGCTCCGCTTCGCTCAGGAGGGCGCCGGCATCGCCGTCATCGACCTGCGCGAGCGCGAGGCCGAGGAGACCGCGCAGCAGATCCGCGCCGCCGGCGGCAACGCCATCAGCCTGCGCGCCGACGTCACGGACGAGGCCGCGATGACCGGCGCCGCGCAGCAGACCGCCGATCAGCTCGGCCGCATCGACGTGCTCGTCAACAACGCCGCCCTCTACGGCGACATGAACATCGCCGACCAGTCGCTTGAGTACTTCGAGAAGATCATGCACATCAACGTCGGCAGCGTCATCGTCGCCTCGCGCGCCGTCTTTCCGTACATGAAGCAGCAGGGGAGCGGCTCGATCATCAACATCGCCTCCACCGCCGCCTACCCGCTCCCACTCCCCTCGATGGGCGAGCCGCAAACCGTCCCCATCAGCGGCTACGCCGTCTCGAAGGCCGCCGTCATCAACATGACGAAGTCCATGGCCGGCGCCCTCGGCCAGTGCGGCGTCCGCGTCAACGCCATCGCCCCCGGCCTCACCATGAGCGAGGCCACCCAGCAGATCGTCCCCGGCTTCATCATGGAGCGCATCACCGAGGCGACGGCGCTCAAGAAGCCGCTCGATCCCGCCGACCTCGCCGGCGCCGCCGTCTTCCTCGCATCCGAGGACAGCGCTCTCATGACCGGCCAGGTCCTCGTCGTCGACGCCGGCCTCATCATGCTCGGCTAGCTCCATGACGAAACAGCCCGCCGCCTACCAGATGTACATCGACGGCCGCTGGCTCGCCGCCGAGAGCGGCGCGACCTTCGACGTCCTCAACCCCGCGACCGAGGAGACGATCGCCACCGTCCCGGACGCCGGCCGCGAAGAGATGCGCCGCGCGATCGAGGCCGCCCGCCGAGCCTTCGACGACGGGCCGTGGCCGCGCACGTCGCCCCGCGACCGCTCGCGCGTCCTCCAGCAGATCGCCGACGGCCTCACCGCCCGCCGCGCCGCCCTCGCCGCCCTCCTCATCGCCGAGGCCGGCGCTGCCCAGTACCTGCTCCCCATGCAGCTCGACGACCCGCTCACCGCGATGCACTCCTACGCCGAGCTCGCCGCGAAAACCGAACTCGAGGAGATGCTCCCGCCGCTCCTGCAGCAGAGCCCCGCCGGCCCCAGCGCCACACAGATGCTCGTTTACCGCCAGCCGGCCGGCGTCGTCGGCGCGATCAACACCTGGAACTTCCCGCTCTACGTCCTCATCCAGAAGCTCGGCCCCGCGCTCGCCGCCGGCTGCACCCTCGTCGTCAAGGCATCGCCGTATGCGCCGCTCGTCAACCTCGAGGTGGCCAAGGTGATCGAGCAGGCCGGCCTCCCCAAAGGCGTCGTCAACGTCGTCACTGGCGAGGGCGTCGCCGTCAGCGAGGAGCTCGTCGCCAGCCCCCTCGTCGACAAGATCTCGTTCACCGGCAGCGTCCCCACCGGCAAGAAGATCGCCGAGACCGCCGCGCGCAATCTCACGCGTCTCCACCTCGAGCTCGGCGGCAAGTCCGCCTGCATCGTCCTCGATGACGCCGACGTCGAGGCGATGGCGCCGCTGCTCGCCAGCCCCGCCTTCGTCCACGCCGGCCAGGCTTGCGCCGCCACCACGCGCTGCCTGCTCCCCGCGAGCCTCTACGACCGTGCGCTTGAGAAGATGGCCGGCTTCGTCGGCAACCTCAAGGTCGGCGACCCGAGCGACCCCGCCGTCATGGTCGGCCCGCTCATCCGCGAGGCCCGCCGCACCGCCGTCGAGGAGTACATCCGCTCCGGAGAGGACGAGGGCGCCTCGCTCGTCGCCGGCGGCCGCCGCCCCGCCGCGCTCGATCGCGGCTATTTCCTCGAGCCCACTATTTTCGGCGACGTCCGCAACGACATGCGCATTGCGCGCGAGGAGATCTTCGGCCCCGTTCTCTCCGTCACCAAGTACAACGACCTCGACGAAGCCGTCCGCATCGCCAACGACTCGCGTTACGGCCTCAGCGGACGCGTCGTCACGCGCAACACCGCGAAAGGCATCGAGGTGGCCAAACGCCTGCGCACCGGGTCCGTCCTCCTCGGCCACGGCTTCGGCGGCCCGGGCGCCCTCACCTTCACCGTTGCCCCGTTCGGCGGCTTCAAGGAGAGCGGCCTCGGCCGCGAGGGCGGCAAGTACGGCCTCTTCGAGTTCACCGAAATCCAGACCATCGCCTGGTAGCCCAAGCCCACCATGCCGCGCACTTCAGTGCGCGGTCGAAGACTCCTTCTTTCCAGCCTGCGGCACCGAGCGTCCACAAAGTGCTCAAGAATGACGGGGTGCAGGGGCTAAGCCCCTGCCGGGGGGTCTGGGGGGTGTCCCCCCAGATATCCAGTACGTTACTGGGCGGGAGGGTGGGCAGGATCAGCGTGCTTTCTGAAGAGTCTTCAGGTCCCGGCTAGCCTCCACCGATCTGGAAGGTCTGCCATCGCCGTCCACCCCGGTTGACATTCGAGCCGCCCGGAGCGAATAATCCTGCACCGCCGCTCTCTGCCGGCGGCGGCAGCGACGGCCCGAGGGAGGGAGACCCGTCACCATGAAGCTCAACTTCTGGGTCCTTTGGACCGTCATCACCGTCCTCGCCTTCGCCGCGATGGCCTGTAGCAGCAGCGGCGGCTCCTCCAAGACCGCCTGCGGCAGCGACCCCGAAGACGTCGACGACGTGCCCCCCTCCGGCGAGGTGCTCACGGCCGAGCAGGTCCTCGCCAAAGACCCCAGCGTGACCAAGCAGGCCGTGCTCGAGTGGGGCTGGATGTTCGAGCTGAGCGGCCCGCCACAGCTCCAGGGCTTCGGCGAGCCGACCAGCGACGGCGTCAAGCTCGCCGTCGAGGAGATCAACGAAGCCGGCGGTTTCCAGGTCGGCGACACCATCTACACCATCAACCTCGTCGAGCGCGATACCCAGTCGGACGTCTCGCGCACGATCGCCGCCACGACGGAGCTTGTGCAAGACGAGAACGTCTGCGTCATCTTCGGCCCGGCCACGCTCGGCGAACCTGAGGCGACCCAGATCACGCAGCAAGCGCGCGTCATCCACCTCTGCCCCTGCCAGCAGCGCGAGCAGACCGCGCTCAGCAGCGTCGAGCAGGCGCACGGCGAGTCTCAGTGGGCGTTCCAGACGCTCCTGCCCTTCAGCCTCCTCATCGAGAACGGCGCGCGCAACTTCATCCGCGACTACCCGGACCTCCATTCGATGGCCATTATCTGCCAGAACTCCGAGACCGGCCGCGATATCTGCGAGCGCACCAAGACCGCCTACGAAGGCGTCGGCATCGACGTCGTGCATGACATCATCTACTTCCCCGTCGGCACGACCGACTACAGCCCGTTCCTCACGCAGCTCGTCAGCGCGGACCCCGACTATCTCTTCAACTTCGACGACCCGCTGCAGACCACGACCATCGTCCGTCAGGCGCTCGAGCTTGGCGTCGGCCGGCTCCACCTCGTCACCGTGCCGGCGAACCTGGTCGAAGCCCTCGTCGGGCGCGAGCTGACGGTGCCGGTGACGGCCGGCGCGGCGCCCCGCCAGCACTTCCAGCCGACGTCCGCAGAGGCCGGCGAGTTCTTCGAGCGGTACAAAGAAGACAAGGGCGGCGAGCTGCCCCTGGCTGCGTTCGTGTCCTTGTTCACGTACGACTATGCGTACATGCTCGCCGGCGCGATGCAGATCGCCGGCACCGTTGACGACACGACCGCCATCGCCAAGGTGTACGAGACGCTCCATTACGACGGCGTCGCAGAAGACGATCTCTTCTTCAACTCACGCCACCTGGCCGTGCACGGCACGGAGTCCTGCACCGTCCAGACGGGCGAACCTATCGTCTGCGCGCACGAGCCGCCGCCGCCCGAGGCCGCGGAGTAGCGGCGACCTTCACCTGCCCGCCGCAGGCGGGGGTCGCCACGGCGCCGCGATGACTTGCGTACGCACCCGTGCCGCCGGCGGCAGCCCATGGCTTGTGTCGGCTGAGCAACTGCGGAATTCATTCCGCAGAGAAACGGACCCCGCATAGCAGGCGCTGGGAGCGCCTGCTATAATCTGCCGTGCTGCCGGACTGGTGGCGACGCGCAGCGGTCGGAGAGAGGGACAACGGTGGAGCAGGAGCTGACGCAGTTCTTCCAGCAACTCTTCAACGCGCTCCGTATTAGCGGGGTCTACGCCCTCGTCGCGCTCGGCATCACCGTCATCTTCGGCCTCACCGGCATCGTCAAGTTCTCCATCGGCGAGCTGCTCACCCTCGGCGCTTTCCTCACGTTCTCCTTCTGGGACAACGACCGGGTTATCTTCTTCCTCGCCGTGCCGCTCGCCGCGCTCTGCGTCGGCATGCTCGCCCTCCTCCTCGAACGGGCCGCCTTCCGCCACACCCTGGAGCAGCCGATCAACGGCTTCATCGTCTCGCTCGGCCTCATCCTCGTCCTCCAGAACGTCGTCATCGAGGCCTGGGGCGACGAGGCGCGTGCCATCCCGCCCGTCTTCACAACGATCTGGGAAGTCGGCGGCGTCCGCATGCCCGCCCATGACTGGTTCGTCATCGCGCTCACCGCGGCGCTCATCGCGACTCTCTTCGGCGGCCTCCGCTTCACCAAGTACGGCCGCGCCGTCCGCGCCTGCGCCGAGGACCGCGAGGCCGCCGCCCTCATGGGCATCCCGGTCGACTGGGTGATCGCCGGCACCTTCGCCCTCGGCGGCGCCCTCGCCGCCACCGCCGGCGGCCTCCTCGCCTCCATGCAGATCGTCCACGCCTACTTCGGCGCCCAGTACCTCCTCAAGGGCTTCGCCGTCGCCCTCGTCGGCGGCCTCGGCAGCATCGAAGGCGCCGTCGTCGCCGCCCTCATCGTCGGCACCACCGAGACGATGGCCGCTGGCTACCTCGCCACCGAGTGGCGCGACGCCTACACCTTCGCGCTCATGATCCTCGTGCTGCTCATCCGCCCGACGGGCCTCTTCGGCTCGACCGGCCGTCTCCAGCAGACGTTGCAGTAGCTAGGTCGGGGACGCGCGAGCTTGACGACGGCGCTGGCACGGTTCACCGGGAACATCACCGGCCGCTACCCCGCCGGCGATCTCCTCGCCATCCGCCTGCCGATCGCGCTGCTGCTCTGCCTGCCCCTGCTCGCGCCCCAGCTCCTCCCCTCGTCGCGCCTCCTCAGCCTCGCGATCACCGCCGCCATCTACGTCATCGTGGCGAACGGCCTCCACATCATCTTCTCCTACACCGGCCAGCTCTCCCTCGCCCACACCACCCTCTGGGGCCTCGGCGCCTACACCGCCGCCCTCCTCATCGATCACTACAGCTGGCCCACCATCGCCCTCATCCCCAGCGCCGGCCTCGTCGCCGCCGCCGGCGCCGTCGCCATCGGCATCCCCGCCTTCCGCACCGCCGGCTTCAGCTTCGCGATCATCACCTTCGCCTTCGCCGAGATCATGCGTCTCGTTGCCAACAACTGGACCGGCCTGACCCAGGGCAGCATCGGCATCACCGTCTTCGCCGCGCCGTCGTCCCTCGGCTCGATCAGCTTCGACACCTTCGACAACCTGCCGAACTTCTACTACCTCACGCTCGGCTTCGCCTACGTCAGCATCCTCGGCGTCGTGCTGATCCGCCAATCGAGGCTCGGCAAGACGTTCGTTGCCATCCGCGAGAACCAGGAACTCGCCCGTTCGGTCGGCATCAACGTTTACGCCCACAAGCTCACGGCGTTTGCCCTCAGCGGCTTCTTCGCCGGCGTCGCCGGCGTCTTCTTCGTCTACCATCAGAAGCACATCGAACCCGGGCCGATCAGTCCCTTCAGCGCATTCTTCACTATCCAGTTCCTGCTCATGATCCTCATCGGCGGCCGCTCCAGCATGCTCGGCCCCGTCCTCGGCGCTCTCGTCGTCGTCTTCGGCCCCGAGCTCGTGAACACGGTCTTCAGCGATGCGCTCACCCCCGCCCGGACGCAGATCGTTTTTGGCAGCCTGCTCGCGCTGTCCGTCCTCACCGCGCCCAACGGCATCGCCGGCCAGACCCGCGAGGGCTTCCGCGCCGTCGTCACCACGCTCCGCCATTCCCGCGCCCGGGGTCGCAGCTGGCCCGTGAGCGCGCTCCTCGCCTTGGGCAGCGGCTTCGTGCCCTGGGCCGTCCCGGACCGCACGCTGGACGACAGGGAGCGGGAGGCGTCGTGACCGCGATCCTCAGCGTCGAGCGGCTGGCCAAGAGCTTCAGCGGCGTCCGCGCCCTCGAAGGCGTCGACGTCCAGGTGCGCGAGGGCGAGGTCCTCGGTCTCGTTGGCCCGAACGGCTCCGGCAAGACCACGCTCTTCAACTGCGTCACGGGCTTCGCGCGCGCCACCAGCGGCCGCGTCTCCTGGCAGGGCCGCGACATCACAAGGCTCGCACCGGACCAGATCGCCCGCCTCGGCGTCGTCCGCACCTTTCAGCAAAAGATGGTCTTCCCCAACACCTCCGTCCGCGCCAACCTCGCGATCGCTTGGGGGGCCGGCGCCCGCAGCGCGAACGGCGCCTCCCTCTTCCGCGACTGCGACGACCTGCTCCGCTTCCTCGGTCTCACGCCGATGGCGTCCTTCCCGGCGCACGACATCCCCTTCGGCTTCGCCCGCAAGCTCGGCCTCGGTCTCGCCCTCGCCGCTGGCCCCAAGCTCCTCCTCCTCGACGAGCCCGCCGCCGGCCTCAACGAGGACGAGAGCGCCGAGCTCGGCGAGCTGATCGGCAAGATCACCGGCCTCGGCGTCACCGTCTGGATCATCGAGCACGACATGCAGCTCGTCATGTCGATCTCCGACCGCATCGTCGTGCTGCACGCCGGACGCAAGATCGCCGAAGGCCAGCCCGGCGACGTCGCCGCCAACAGGGACGTCATCTCCGTCTACCTGGGGGAGAAGTTTGCTCGAAGTTCGTGACCTCAGCGGCCACTACGGGCCCATCCAGGCCCTGCGCGGCGTCTCGCTCGACGTCGCCGCGGGCGAAGCCGTCGCCGTCCTCGGCCCGAACGGCGCCGGCAAGTCATCGCTCTTGCGCGCCATCTCCGGATTGGTGAAGTCGAAGGGCAGCGTGCGCTACCAGGGCCATCAGTTGGTCGGCCGCCGCCCCGAGTGGATCGTGCGCCAGGGCGTCGTCCACGTACCCGAGGGCCGGCGCATCTTCGCCCAGATGACCGTCCTCGACAACCTGCTCCTCGGCGCCTTTACCTGCGACGACGGCGTCGCGCAGCGCGAGCACCTCGACTTCGTCTTCACGCTCTTTCCCGACTTGGCGGAGAAGCGGAGCCAGCTCGGCGCGGAGCTGAGCGGCGGTCAGCAGCAGATGCTCGCCATCGGGCGCGGGCTCATGGCCCGCCCCTCGCTGCTCCTGCTCGACGAGCCCTCGCTGGGTCTCTCGCCGATCCTGGTCGAGCAGGTCGGCGAGACGATCGCCGCGATCCGGCGGGACCTCGGCACCTCGGTCCTCATCGTCGAGCAGAACGCTGCGCTCGCGATCGAGCTCGCGAGCCGCGCGTATGTCATGCAGTCCGGCCGCGTCGTCTTGAGCTTCGCGACCGAAGACGCGTCTATCGAGCAAATCCGCGAAGCCTACCTCGGCCGCCGCCCGGCGCAGCCCGAGGCCTACGTCGACCCGCGCCCCGCGCAGCCCGGAACGGCCCGCTAGCGCGCACGTCCACGCGTAGCGCGTAGGGGCGGGCTTCAAACCGCCGCTTCACGCGCATCATGTAACTGGTTCGGAGGTGGTGATAGCAGTCCCGAGGGTTGAGGCCCTGCGTTTGGCACGCAGGCGCGGCTATGGTCTAACAGCGGGGTGCTGGCGGCGACGAAGGGGTGCAGGGACGGCGTCCCTGCCGGGGGGTCTGGGGGGTGTCCCCCCAGATCTCACCAACTTTCTGGGCGGGCGGGCGGGCAAGATCAACATTGCTTCATGAGGCGTTGCTCACTGTCTGGTTAGGAGGCTGAGGAACTGCGGGGTGCATCTCGTGCCTCCGCGCGTAGGGGCGGGTTTCAAACCCGCCCCTACAATCACCTCTTCCTGGTACCGCCGTAGCCTGGACGCTACAATTCGCCACTACCATGGACTTTCGCTTGGGCGAAGAGGAAGAGAGGCTCCGGCAGGACGTCCGGCGCTTCCTCCGCGAGCACATGCCCGCCCTCCCCGTCGTCGACCGCGTCGGCACCATCGGCAACCTCGTCGTCAGCGAGGAAGGCTTCCGTGCCGGCAAGGCGTTCAACAAGAAACTCGCCGAGCGCGGCTGGATCGCCCCGGCCTGGCCCAAGCAGTACGGCGGCCTCGGCGCCACCATCTGGCAGCAGATGGTCTTCAACGAAGAGTTCGGCTACGCCGGCCCCCCCGACACCGGCACCCGCGCCCTCGGCGTCGGCCTCCTCGGCCCCACCCTCATCGTCCACGGCACCGATGAGCAGAAGCGCCAGCACCTCGCCGGCATCACCAGCGCCGAGGTGATCTGGTGCGCCGGCCTCTCCGAGCCCAACGCCGGCTCCGACCTCGCCAACATCGAGACGCGCGCCGTCCGCGACGGCGACGACTATCTCCTCACCGGCCAGAAGACCTGGACCTCAGAGGCCCACCACGCCGGCTGGATCTTCGTCCTCGCCCGCACCGATCCCGACGCGCCCAAGCACAAAGGCCTCAGCTTCTTCCTCGTCGACATGCGCACCCCCGGCATCTCCGTCCGCCCGCTCATCCACATGGCCAACCGCCATCACTTCAACGAGGTCTTCTTCGATAACGTCCGCGTGCCCCGCGCCAACATGGTCGGCGAGGAGCACCGCGGCTGGTACGTCGCCGTCACCACCCTCGACTCCGAGCGCAGCGGCATCGGCGGCTTCGCCGGCAACGCGCGCACCATCGCGGCCCTCGCGGCGCGCCTGCGCGATGCGCCGCCCGCCGCCCTCGCCCAACACCGCCTCGCCCTCGCCGACCTCGCCGTCGCCAACGACGTCGGCCGCTGCCTCAGCTACCACGTCGGCGACCTGCAGGCGAAGGGCCACACGCCGTCGCACGAGGGCTCGATGCTCAAGATCTACCAGACCGAGCTGCAGCAGCGGATCTACAACTTCGGTGTCGGTCTCCTCGGCCTCTGGGGCCAGCTCGTGCCGGAGGAGCCGCGCGCCCCCCTTGAGGGCGCCATGCCACAGAGCTACATGACCGCCTCGCCCGCCTCCATCTACGCTGGCACGAACGAGATCCAGCGCAATGTCATCGCCCAGCGCGGCCTGGGCCTGCCGAGGGCGTGAAGCCATGACCAGCACAACTCGCCGGAGGCGGGCGGACGTTATCGCGCAGCTTGGGCTTGCTCTCGAAGGTCTGACCGGCCTCGACGCAATAGGACCGACTTCCACAGCGGACCCTGAGAAGCTGCGGGATTCATCCCGCAGAGTTCCAAAGCACTAACAACCGTGTCCCAACGCAGAGCCGTCGCCATCGCCGGCGTCGCCGAGTCCGACTTCGGCTCCGTCCCCGACAAGACCGTCCTCGAGCTGCACGCCCAGGCCGCCGTCCGCGCCCTCGCCGACGCCGGCATCGATCGCGACGAGATCGACGGCCTCTGCTCCGCCGCCGGCGCCGATCCGCTCCACGTCCTCCAGCTCGCCGAGTATCTCGGCATCCAGCCGGCCTACCTCGACTCCACCATGGTCGGCGGCTCGTCGTGGGAGACCTACGTCGAGCACGCCGTCCTCGCCATCGAGGCCGGCCGCTGCTCGACGGCCCTCCTCGTCTACGGCAGCACCGCCAGGTCCGACGTCGCGCGCCGCTACCGTTCCGCCGACGCCGCGCTCGCGCCACGCGGCCCCAACCAGTACGAGGTCCCGTTCGGCCCGACGCTGATCAGCAAGTACGCCATGGTCGCTCGGCGCCACATGCACCAGTACGGCACCACCTCCGAGCAGCTCGCCGCCATCGCCGTCGCGATGCGCAAGAACGCCTCGCGCAACGCCAACGCCGTCATGCGCGACCCGATCACCGTCGCTGACGTGCTCGCCTCGCGCATGATCGCCGACCCGCTCCACCTGCTCGACTGCTGTCTCCGCACCGACGGCGGCGGCGCCGTCGTCCTCACCTCCGCCAAACGTGCCCGTTCCCTGCGCAAGCCTCCGGTCTGGGTCATCGGCATGGGCGGCGCCGCGTCGCACCTGAGCATGGCGCAGATGGAGGACATGACCGTCTCGCCCGCCGTCCGTTCCGGCGCCGCCGCCTTCGCCGACGCCGGCATCACCCCGCGCGACGTCGACGTTCTCCAGGTCTACGACGCGTTCACGATCATGGTGCTCCTCACGCTGGAGGCGCTCGGCTTCTGCGCGCCCGGCGAGGGCGGGCCGTTCGTCGAGGACGGCACGCTCGCCTACGACGGCGCCCTCCCGGCGAACACCGACGGCGGCGGCCTCTCGAGCAACCACCCCGGCATGCGTGGCCTCTTCCTCCTCATCGAGGCCGCGCGCCAGCTCCGCGGCGAGTCGAACGCTCAGGTGCCGGACGCGCGCATCGCCGTCTGCAACGCCACCGGCGGCTTCATGTCCCACTGCTCCACCATCGTGCTGGCGGCGGACTGATCGATGAATGACTGGTACCTCCCCGTCGTCGACAGCGAATCGGAGCCGTTCTGGCGCGCCGCCAGGGAAGGCCGCTTCCTGATCATGTGCTGCCGCCCCTGCGACCGCCCGTTCTTCTACCCGCGCCGCTACTGCCCGCGCTGCTGGTCGGACGACACCGAGTGGCAGCAGGTGAGCGGCCGCGGCGTCGTCCACACCTACTCGATCGTCCACCAGAACCCGGCCCCGCCCTTCAGCGACTGGGTGCCCTACGCCGTCGTCCTCGTCGACCTCGACGAAGGCGTCCGCGTCATGGCCAACTGGGACCGCGCCGCCCCCCTCGACGGCCTCGCCGTCGGCGCGCAGGTCGAGGTCATCTTCGAGCCCGTCACCGACGAGATCTCCCTCCCTCGGTTCAGACCCGTGTCGCCGCGACCGTAGGGGCGCACCTGTGTGTGCGCCCCCAGCGGCTCTGTCTGGCCCCTTCGATGACGCCTCGGTGTGCGTAGAGTAGAGGCGCACCTGTGTGTGCGCCCCGGCGGCCACTTCCCACGATCCGCCTGTGGTAGACTGCGCGACAGACTCGCCACGAAAGGTTCACCACCATGCCCGAAGTCCGCTACGAGAAGACCGGCCACGTCGCCGTCATCACCCTCGATAGGCCCGACGCCGCCAACTCCCTCAGCTTCGAGGTTATGCGCGAGGGGTTGCCGGCCGCCTGGCGTCAGGCCAAGGACGACCCCGACGTCCGCGCCATCGTCTTCACCGGCGTCGGCGACCGCTACTTCTGCACCGGCGTCGACCTCCGCTCCGCGCAGATGCAGTCGCGTGAAGAGAGCTCCTCGGAGCCGATGGAGCTGCGCGTCACCGCTCGACAGAACGGTCTCTGGAAGCCCGTTATCGCCGCCGTCAACGGCCACTGCGTCGGCGGCGGCCTCATGTTCGTCGGCGACGCCGACATCGTCATCTGCTCGGAGAACGCGCGCTTCTCCAACACCGGCGTCAGCCTCGGCGTCGTCGCGCCCGTCGGCCCCGTTGCGCTCGCGCGCAAGATCCCCTTCGATGCCGTCATGCGCATGATGGTCCTGGGCCGCCACGAAGTCATCGATGCCCCGCGCGCGCTCGCCCTCGGCCTCACCGGAGAAGTCACCCCGCCCGACAAGCTACTCGAGCGCGCAATGGACGTCGCGCAGAAGATCGCCTCGAACTCGCCCGCCGCCGTCCAGCAGTCCGTGCGCATCCTCTGGGAGACCCTCGATCTGCCGCTCAGCGAGGCGCTCGCCTCGTCGCTCCGCCGCAGCGCCGAGCTGCGTGGCCACCCCGACTCCATCGAGGGCCCCCGCGCCTGGGCCGAAAAGCGCGAACCGAACTGGTCATCGTAGGGGCGTTCAACTGAACGCCCGCCGCATTCGCCTGCTTCCCCTCTCCCGCGCGCGGGAGAGGGGCGATCGGTCGTCAGACGCATCGACGTGTCGCGACCTGGGGTGAGGGAGCACGAAGGCCCACGCGCCTGGGCCGAAAAGCGCGACCCGAAGTGGCAGTGAGCGGTCAGCGGGCTGAAAGCTGAAAACTGATAACTGAGAACTGACAGCTAGAGAAACCCCCGCACCACCTCGAGGAACCCCGCCGGGTTATCCTGCGGCACCGTGTGGCTCGCGTCGGCCACCGTCACCAGCCGCGCGTCCGGCAGCACCTCGATCATCCTGCGCGCCGTCTCCTCGGGGAAGACGTCGCTCGCCGCCCCCCGCACCACCAGCGTCCGGCATGAGATCTTCGGTAGCACGCTCCACATATCCTGGAAGTGGTTAGGGTCGGCGTCCGCGCCCGCCGGCTGGCCGCCCTCCGGCCGGCGCACGATGCGCCGGTCGTACTTCCAGGCGTACTTGCCGTTCGGCAGCCGGCGCAGGTTGTGCGTCAGACTGTAGCGGAGCTGCTGCGCGCTCCGCCGCGGGTTGTACGTGAGGGCCTTCTCGATGAACTCTTCCAGCGAATCGAGCTCGCCCGTGCTCCTGCCGAAGTCGACCAGCCGCCCGACGCCGCGCGGGCTCAGCTCCGGCCCGACGTCCACGATCACCAGCGCCTCGATCGCGTCGCTGTGCTCCGACGCGAACTGCATCGACGCCAGCCCGCCCAGCGACAGCCCGATCAGCGTGAAGCGCCCCCAGCCCAGGTGCCGCGCGATCGCCTCGATGTCTCTCGCGTGATCGAAGTGGCTGTACTTCGCCTCCTCCGACCACTCGCTGTCGCCGTGACCGCGCAGGTCCAGCGCGACGACATGGTAGTCGCGCCGCATCGCCACCGACGTGATGTCCCAGCTATGCGCCGTCTGCATCCCGCCGTGCAGCAGCAGCAGCGGCGGCCGGCCGCGCGTACCCCAGTCCATGTAGTGCAGCGTCAGCCCGCCGCTCGAGAACGTCTCGTCCCGCCACGCTATCTCACCCAGCGACACGTCGATCCCGACCGCCAGCGCGGCGCCGTGCAGCGTCTCCTTCTGTTCCTCCAGCGTCAGCAGCATGTCGTCCTCCGATACTCGAGCCAAGATCACCGATTACTGGACGCGGGGCTCATTTTGGTGTCGCTCGCCGCAGTGGCTATGTCGTGCCGCGCGTGCTCGCAAGCGGGAAGTGCAGAGGGGCAGAGCCTCGGAGCCTGCCCTCGAGCGAAGCGAAGGGCCGGGCGTGTGGGGGTGTCCCCCAGATTTCAATGACTTCTCTGGGCGGGTGGGTGGGTAAGAGGAACATGACATCTTACTAACCCGCCCGCAGCAGCAGCGCGCCGCACTGCGGCCCGTGCCCGTTCGTCACCACGGCCACTCGCGCGTCCGCCACCTGCCGCTCGCCGCACTCGCCGCGCAGCTGCCGCACCGCCTCGACGACGTGCGCCAGGCCGTGCAGCCGCCCCGCCGCGAGCTGCCCGCCGTGCGTGTTCAGCGGCAGCGCCCCGCCCGGCCCGATGCGCCTGCCCTCGTCGATGAAATCTCCCGCCTCGCCGATGCCGCAGAACCCCAGCGCCTCGATCCACGACAGCGTGATGTGCGTGAAGCCGTCGTACAGCAGCGCCACGTCGACGTCGCTAGGCGTCAGCGACGTCCGGCTCCACAGCCGCGCCGCGCAGCGGCGCGTCGCGCCGAACATGAAGTCCTCCGCCTGCAGCCAGTCCGGCGTCGGCCCCGTCGCGTATGCGAGCGCGTCCACGTGCGCCGGCCGCTGTCGCAGGTCGCGCGCGCGCTCCGCCGTCGTGATCACGACCGCGTTCGCGCCGCTCACCGGGTAGTCGCAGTCCAGCAGCCGCAGCGGGTCGGCCAGCAGCCGCGAGCCCAGGTAGTCGTCCATCGTGATCGGCTCGCGCAGCACCGCCGCCGCGTTCATCGATGACCACCGCCGCGCATTGATCGCGATGTGCCCAAAGTCTTCGACCGCGCCGCCCAGCTCGTCGATCCGCCGCCGCATCATCATCCCGATCGCCGGGATGATCGGGAAGTAGCCGTAGGGCAGCGTGAACTCCAACGTCTGCGCCATCGCCCCCGTCGGCGGGCCGCTCCCGCGAAACGACCCCGTGCCGCCCGCCGACTGGCTGATCGCCCGGTACACCAGCGCCGTCTCGCACGCCCCCGACGCCACCGCCGCGATCCCGGCCAGCGCGCCGCCCAGCCCCGACGGCCCCATCGGCCCGATCTCCGCGTAGGCCGCCAGGTCCGGGATGCCCAGCGCCCGTTGCACGTAGTGCGCGTCCGGTGAGTCGAACCCGAACGCGTAATCGAAGATCGCGTCGACGTCCGCCGTCGCCACCCCCGCGTCCGCGAGCGCGCCGGCGCACGCGTCGACCGTCAGCCGCTCGACCGGCTCCGCGCCGTCTCGCACCGCCGCCGACTGCCCGGCCCCCACGATCGCGACCCGGCGCCCTTCGCTCATCGCCGCGCCCTCTCTGCCTGTTCCCCTCTCCCCTCGGGAGAGGGGCGATCTCTCTGTGTGCGCGTCGACGTGCCGCCAACTTGGGGTGAGGTCGCCCGCGCCCTTCTTCCCTCGGGAGAGGGGCGATCTCTCTGTGTGCGCGTCGAC
>Ga0326597_10003692_pt1 | contig 21885 bp, 17 predicted proteins | sample RVTome_12_FD_203789 | JGI IMG/M metagenome (GOLD analysis project Ga0326597, IMG submission 203789) | Soil microbial communities from uranium-contaminated site in the Upper Colorado River Basin, Wyoming, United States - RVT100D185 | ecosystem: Environmental > Terrestrial > Soil > Contaminated >...
AGCCCCCCGCCAGAGGGGCGTCGCCCCTCTGGACTCCCGCGTGTGCCACGCGCGGAGAGGAAGCGCGGAAGATCAAGCGACGCCGCGGGAGGCCTGAAGGCCTCCCCTACCCGAGCGCTGCTCTACCCTGTCGGGCTGAAGCCCGACCTTCGGGATGGAATCGCAGCGTCATCGAAGGGGCCGGACAGAGCTAAAGCTCTGTCCCTACGAGGTCTCTTACAACCCTACGAGGTCTCTTACAAAGTGATGCGGGCGAGGTCGGAGGCGAGGAGGGTGTTCTCCACGCCGATGTCGCGATCGCCGGCGTCGAGGTGGGTGAGGACGAAGGCCGGCTTCGGACCGAGACGCTTGCGCAGCTCGCGGATGTCGTCCGGCGCCATGTGGTACGGAGCGCACGGCGACTCCCAGCACGAGCACTCGAGGACGAAGACGTCGGTCCCCTCCCCGAGGGCAACGAGCGCGTCGCAGAGCGCGGTGTCGCCGGAGTAGGCGAGCGCGCGGCCGGCGATCCCGACGCGGTAGCCGAAGCAGTCGAGCGACTCGGCGTGCTGGACGCGTCGCGCGACGAACGAGAGGTCCCCTACCCTGCCCGAGCCGCCATCGGCGGCCTCAACATACTGGATGGTGTACCGGCGTTCCTTGTGGAGGAGGTTGGGAAAGGTCGCATCGCTCACGGCAGCCAGACGCTCCTCGATGCCCGGCGGCCCGACGATCGTGAGCGGGGCTGTCCGGCGGCTCACGTGCGCGTAGTCGAGCAGGAGAAACGGCAGGCCGAGAAAGTGGTCGCCGTGGAAGTGGCTGATGAAGACGGCGTCGATCGCCTCAGGCGGAGCGCCAGCGCGACGGAGCTGCGGCAGCGCCGCCGGAGACGCGTCGAAGAGGTAGCGGCCGTTGAGCAGGAAGCTGCTGTAGAAGCGGCCGCCCGGCGCGAACCCGTTGCCCGACCCGAGGAAGAGGAGCTCGAGTCCTTCCGGGGAAGGACTCACACAGCGGCACCAACGGCGACCCGCTGGGCCTGGACGCCGTCGAGGAAGCCCCAGAGCGCATCGAGGCAGCGGCGGGCGGTGGCGAGCACGGCCTCGCGCTCGCGTTCGCCGTAGCGGTCGACGAAGCCGCGGCCGACCTCGGCGTGCCACGCGTCAACGTCGATGTGCACGTCGAAGAACTGGAGGCCGCGCGGGTCGTCGATGCCGTAGAACTGCTTGAGGCCGGCGATCTTCTGGCGCGCGACCTCGGGTACCTGCGACTCGTAGCAGTAGAGCGCGGTGGCCGCCTGGGCGAACGAGCCGTTCCTGGTGACGTCGCGGAACGTCTCGACGAGGTGGTCCGTCTGCGGCAGCGCCTCGGTCTGGATCAGCGCGTCGCGCGGGACGCCGAGGGCGTCGGCGAAGCGCAGCCACAGCTCGGGGTGGTTCTCCTCGCCGCGCTCCTCCTCGATCAGGTTCTCGAGCAGCTCCTGGCGGGCGGTCTGGTCGGGGCAGCTCGCGTGGGCGGCGCTGACATACTGCGGAAACGCGAGGACGTGCTGATAGTACTGAGCGGCGTAGCTGCGGAGCGTGTCGAGCGAGAGCTCGCCGCGCTGCCAGGCCTGGTAGAACGGGTGCTTGAGCATGCTGCGCTCCTCGATGAGCGTGTCGACTTCGCCGGCGATTGACGGCATGGCGAGCCCTCCTTCCGCGGGCGAGGATAGCGGATCGAGGTCGCTGGTCGCTAGTTGCTGGTTCGGCTGGTGCGGGTATGGGGCGGCGCGGCGGACGGAGCTCCGCCTCCTCCGTCGGCGGACAGGTTCGGCGGACAGGTGCCGCTCCGTCCTTACTGCCAGATCGAGAGGTCGTCGTGGGGGCCGGACAGAGCGCCGCCTCAGGCGGACAGGTGTCGCGGCCAGGCGTTTAGCTGCGCCCGACAGGACAGAGCTAAAGCTCTGTCCCTACGAGGTCTTGATCCAGTTGAGCGAGGTGTTCCTCCAGCACCTCGCGCGGGATGCCGCGGAGGAGGAGGCTGCCGGCGAGGACGACAACGAGCAGGTCGTCGAGGTAGCCGACGACGGGGATGACGTCCGGGATGAGGTCGAGCGGCATCGCGAGGTAGAGGACGAGCGCGGGGAGGACGGCCTTCACCCGGAGCGGTACGCGCCGGTCGGCGAGGAGGGCTCGGGCGAGACGGGCCTTGCGACGCCACGGCAGGCGGCCGATGCGGCCAGCGAGAACGCGCGTCTGCGGGCCAGCGTTGCGGACGAGCCACCAGGCGGCGAGCGCGAGTACGAGGAGGGCGCCGGCGAGCGCGAGGAGCGCCCAGAGCCAGGGCGGAGGCATCGAGGACAGTATAGGCGTGAGATCGCTCGTGGCGCGCCGGACGGAGCTAAGGCTCTGTCCCTACTGCCCAACCGGCGCGCCTCGCGTCAGGTTAGGAGTCGGGGCCGCCGAGCCAGCGGAAGTACTGGCCGAGGTCCGGCAGCATGCCACCGGCCTGCGCCAGAAAGATGAGGCCGATGACCAGGCTGAAGACGGCCGCGAGCAGGCCGGCCAGGACGTAGACGACCTGTCGCTTGCGGGCGGAGACGAAGCCGGCGGCCGTGGCGACGGTGACGAAGGAGTTCGACACGAGCAGGCCGACGACGAAGGAGAGGAGCGCGGCGACGCCCATCAGCTTGGTGCCGGCGCCGACGGCGGTGGCGATGATCAGCACCTGGGTGCCGGTCTCGGCGCCGATGCCGTGGACGAGGCCGACGGCGTAGGCGGTGCGCGGCCCGTACTGGTCGACGCCGTGGTCGTGGGCGTGCTCGTGCCGGCCGCGCGCCTTCGCCCAGAACCAGTTGCCGACGTTTCTGGCGCCGGCGAAGATGAGCATCCAGCGGCTGCGCAGACGGAACTCGCCGTTGCCGCGGAAGTAGCCGTAGAGCGAGTAGAAGAGGTAGGCGGCGAGGAGCACGAGCGTGACGCCGACGACGCGCTCCATGACAGGGTCGATCCACGACGGCAGGAACTCGGCGGCGAGGAGGGCGAGGAGGCCAAGCGCGGTGACCATGGTGCCGTGGCCGATGGCGTAGAGGCTGGCGAGGAAGATGGCGCGGCGCTGGCTCACCGAGAGGGGCGAGGTGTGCGCGCGCCGCTCGACCGCATGCGCAGCGACGGCGGTGCCGGCGCCGGCGATCGGCCGGCGATGGACGAGCTCGCGCGCGGCGTGATCGCTCTCGTCGGTCAGCAGCACGCCCGGCTCTTCGATGAGCCAGTGCTCGTCGGCTTCGTGGGCGGCGGCGGTGGTGCTGGTGATGTCGGTGATCGCCGCGATATGGTCCCAGTCGATGCCGTGGCGGAGACCGAGCGCGAAGGCGCCGCCGAGGACGCCGAGCGAGCCGCCGATGCCAAGAGCCAGAAGCGTGACGTCCATGGCGATGGCCCGCTAGTTGCGTTCCGGCGCGGCGGCGAGCGGACTCGCATCGTGCGCGGCGCGCTCGCGGCAGGCGGCGCAGACGCCGAAGATGGCGAAGTGATCGAGGTCCGGCCGGAAGCCGGACTCGGCAAAGATCTCGGCGCCGAGGTCCTCGAGGTAGCGATGGTCGAGCGACGCGACGGTGTCGCAGCGGCGGCAGATCAGGTGGTGGTGACGCTCCTGCTGGCGCACCCACTCGTAGGTGGTGTCCCCGGTCCCCATGTCGGACTCATTGACGAGACGCAACTCCTTGAGGACGGCCAGTGTCCGGTACACCGTGGAGATGTCCACGTAGGGGTATTCGCGCTGGACGTGCTCGTGGATCTCGCCGGCGGTCAGGTGGCCATCGATGTGGCGGAGGGCGGCGAGGATCATGAGGCGCTGCGGCGTGGCTTTGTGGCCGGCGTCTCTGAGGACTTGGACGGTCTCGGTTTGGCAGCTCATAGTTATTGCAATCAGTTGCAGTTGCGATTCTAAGGCAGATGCGCCTGTTTGTCAAGACCAGGCTGGTTCTCTACCAGTATCGGCCGTTCCCGGAACGGCTGAATAGCAATCGATGGCCGGAGGAGGGGTGGGCCCGCGGGCGGTGTGCGCCCCTACTTTTCGCGAGGGGTCCGAGGGCGCACACGCAGGTGCGCCCTTACTTCGGGCGAGGGGCCCGAGGGCGCACACGCAGGTGCGCCCCTACTTCGGGCGAGACCGCACCGTGTCGCGAGGGGGCCGGGCGGAGCTGAAGCTCTGTCCTTAGTGCCAGGTCGAGACGTTATCGCGGGGCGGAGGTCGCGGGAGGCCTGAAGGCCTCGTGGGGCGTCGGGCTGCGCCCGACAGGACAGCGCTGAAGCTCTGTCCCTACGAAGTCTTCTTCGCTTCGTGACGGGCTGGAACGATCGCGGGCGGAGCTGAAGGTCTGTCCCTATTGCTGCGATCGAGTTGAGAGGTAGGAGGCGAGCGAGGCGAGGCGTTCGGCGGTGGCCTGGTCGGGGGCGCCGGCGGCAGCCTGGCCCAGTGCGGTTACGTAGGTATCGTCGAGGCCAGTGAGGCTCCACTGGTACGGCGGGTTGCGTTCGACGACGAGGTTGACGTAGGCGCTGTCGAGGGCGACCGCCTTGTCGAGGTTGGCGATGCCGCGGTCGAAGTCGCCTGCCGCGAGGTAAGCGAGGCCGCGGTAGGCGTAGCCTTGCGCGAAGTCGCGGTCGGCGGTGAGCGCGCGGTCGAGGTCGGCGACGGCCTCGGTGTTGCGGCCCTGCATGGCATGGAGCCGACCGCGCTCGAACAAGGCCTCGCCGAAGGCGGGGTCGAGGCGAACCGCTTCGCTGAAGTCGGCGAGGGCGGCGTCGAGCGCGCCGAGGCGGACGTTCACGCGGCCGCGTGCGTAGCGCCCGAGTGCGAGCGCGGGGTCCAGCTCGATCGCTCGGTTCGCGTCAGCGAGAGAGGCATCGACCTGCTGGAGGCCAAGCTGGGCGAGGGCGCGATTGGCGTAGGCGATCGCCAGGTTGGGGTCGCCGGCGATGGCGGCTCCGAGGGCAACGACGGCGGACTGGTAGTCGCGCGCGCGGATGTAGATGTCGCCGGTGTTGTTGTGTGCCGCGGCGAGGGTGGGGTCGAGGCCCATGGCCGCGGTGTAGTCGCCGATGGCGTAGTCGAAGACGCCGACCGCGCTGTACACGTTGCCGCGGTTGTAGTAGGCGACGGCGAGGCTCGGATTGATCTCGATCGCCTTGCCGTAGTCGTAGATGGCGTCCCAGAACTTGCCCCGCGCCCAGAACAGATTGGCGCGGTCGACGTAGAGCGCGGCGTTCGTCGGGTCGTCTATGACGGCGCTGGAGAGTTCGTCGAGCGTCTTCTGGGGCGACCCAAGGCCGATGTTCGTGAGCTGGCCGCGCGGGCTGTGCGGGCCGTCGGCGATCTCCGCGATGATGAACGCGGTCTGGCCGTTGGGCGAAGAGAGCACGTTGAGGATGTCGAAGTTGTGCGCGGGAGACATCGTCTCGGGGCGCATGGCGAAGAGCTGGCGAAGGGTGGGATCGTAGCGGTCCCAGTGGCTGATCCAGCAGCTCGGGCAGCCCTGGGGCTGGTAGAAGCGGATGAAGATGTCCGGCGCGTTGAACGCGCCGCTCTCCATGATGAGCTCGTCGTACTGGTCGCGGTCGGCCGCGAAGCGCGTCATGATGGCGTTTGCGCCCCACTGCCAACCCCATCCCGCCTGCGCGGCGTCGCGGTAGGAGCCGTGGTAGGTCTGGAGGAACTGCGAGAAGTCGACGGCGGCGTAGGCGGTCGTCGCAGCGAGCAGGACGCCGGCGGCGCCGACACCCAGGGCGGCGCCGCGCCAGCGCAGCGAGCTGAGGAGCGACAGCACGATGCCGATGCCGTAGCCGGTGAGCAAGGTGAACGCGATCATGCCGAGCCCGGAACGGCTGGAGCTGGGACTGCCCTGGGTGACCGACGTGCCGATGGGGTAGAACACCAAGACCGCGAGCGCGATGATCTTGGGTCGGGACGGCTTCCAGAGGCAGGCGCCGACGGCGAGGACCATGAACGGCACCTGCCAGACATAGACCCACTCCGCGCCGGGGACGACGTGACGCATGTGGTTCTCGATCGTCGTCTCGAAGAGGAAATCGCGTTCGAAGTGGCGGCCGTAATGGTCGCTGAAACGCTCGATGGTGCCCCACGCGCCGAGGTCGAGCTGCAGGATCGACTGCTCTTGCGCGCGGTCGCCTTCGACCGACTGCAGGTGCAGCGGGATCCAGACGGCGATCGCGGCGAAGGCGAGGAACCCGGCGAGCGCGAACCGCCAGTGCTGGATCGCCTCCCGGAAGTAGAGGACCGCCAGCAGCAACGCGAGCGGCGGCAGCGTTACCCAGGCGGGGCGGTAGGCGTAGAGCGTGAGCCCGAACGAGACGCCGGCGAGGAGCCAGTAGACGGGCTTGCGTGTGCCGAGCATGAAGAGCCAGAGGCTGACCGTGAACATGAAGGGCCAGACGATCACCTCGCCCAGGCCGGTGCGGCTGTAGAAGATGTGCCAGGGCGAGATGGCGAGGACGGCGGCGCAGGCGAGGGCCGCGGCCTGTCGCTGGAAGAGCGCCTTCGCGAGCAGATAGATGGCGCCGATGGTGAGGATGCCGTAGATCCCGCTCGTCAGGCGGACCGACAGCTCGGAGAGGCCGAGGAGGGCGATGACGGGAGCAATCGAGTAGGTGTAGAGCGGCAGCTTGTACTCGCCGAAGGCCTTGAAGAAGAGCGGGAGGCGCGAGCCGAACTCATCACGGCCGGTGTGGAGGATGGTGTAGGCGTTGTAGCCGTAGGACGCCTCGTCGGCGAAGAAGCCCGGCGGATTCTCGACGAGGTTGTAGAGGCGGACGACGGCCGCGAGCACGATGATGACGCCGAGTGTTGCGGGCAGCCAGACGGCGCGGACGAGCGGCACGACGGCGACGCGCAGGGCGGGCAGGCGCGCGACGGCCAGGGGCGGGACGCCGGTCGCGCCCAGCGCCGACTGCGAATCGAACTGCTTCATCCGGCCAGCTCCCGCAGCGTCCGATCTGGTGACGTTCAGCAGCCCCAAGTATAGCGTCCTCCGGCGTGAGGTTCCCTATCTGACAAAACGCTCCCTGGACTGCGGCCATTGCGATCCTCTCCCTCACCCCCGGCCCCTCTCCCTCGAAGAGGGAAAGGGGTGCGCAGACTCCGGCAGCGGGATGAGCGTGGCGCGATCGCGCAGAAAACGTCTAGAGACGTGTCGTTGCCGCCGGCTGGCCGGGGGGTCGATGCTAAGCCTAGAATGACGTATCGTCGTAGAGACCGAAGCCGGCCGGGCGGCGGCCCGAGCGGCAGCCGAGCGAAGGACGGCGGCGGAGGCCGTCCGGCATGCCTGCGGGAGGGATGGATGGACGCAAGGCTTTGCGTGGTGGGAGCGGGCAGATCGGGTGCGGTGACGGCGGCCTGTCTGGCGGAGCTGGGCCACACGGTGTGCGCGGTCGATGTCGATGCGGGACACGTCGCGAAGCTGAACGAGGGGCACGCGCCGTTCTTCGAGCCGGGACTCGACGCGATCATCGGCCGCAACCTGGAAGCGGGGCGGCTGTCGTTCACGACAGAGCTGGCGCACGGCGTGCCAGCGGCGCAGGGCGTGCTGCTCTGCGTCGACACGCCGCCGGCGCGCAACGGCGAGTCGAACCTCTCGTCGGTGTTCGCCGCGGTGGGCGACATCGCGCCGCTGCTGGCCGACGGGGCGATCGTGATCACGCGGAGCACGGTGCCCGTGGGCACGAACGCGACGATCGCGGAGACGATCGGCAGGGTGCGGAACTCGTTCGACATCGCGGCGAACCCGGAGTTCCTGCGCGAGGGACGCGCGGTGCAGGACTTTCTGCACCCGCAGCGCATCGTCATCGGCGCGCGCAGGCCGGCGACGGCGGAGGCGACGGCCGCGCTCTACGAGGGGCTGGACACGACGGTCCTGCACACCGATCTGGAGACGGCGGAGCTAATCAAGTACGCGACGAACGCCTATCTGGCGGCGAGCGTCAGTTTCATCAACGAGATCGCGAACATATGCGAGAGCACCGGCGCCGACATCTCGACGGTGGCCGAAGCGCTGGCGCTGGACAGCCGGATCGGGCCGGAGGCATACGTGCACGCGGGCGTCGGGTTCGGCGGGAGCTGTCTGCCGAAGGACCTGGCGGCGCTGATCGGGATGGCGGAGCGCTACGGACACAAGCCGCGGCTGCTCAGGGCGGTGCGCCGCGTGAACGAGCTACAGCCACGCCGCGTGGTCTCGCGGCTGGAGGAGATCTTTCCGAGCCTGGCCGGCCTGACGATCGCAGTGCTGGGCCTGAGCTTCAAGGGCGACGTGTTCGACTGCCGCAACTCGCCGGCGCTGGCGATCGTCCGGGCGCTCTCGGAGCGGGGCGCGACGGTGCGCGCGTTCGACCCGCTGTCGGACGACTCGGCGGGCGGCTACGCCGGGAAGCTGGGCGAGCTGTGCACAGACGCGTACGCCGCCGTGGAAGGCGCGCAGGCGGTGATCGTAGCGACGGACCACAGCGCGTTCGAGGAGCTGGACCTGGCGCGACTGGGCAGGGCGATGCAGAAGCGCGTGCTGATCGACGGGAGGAACCTGTTCGACCCGGGGCGCGCCGCCGCGGCCGGCTTCTCGTACATCGGCATCGGCCGGCCAACTCGGGGGGAGTGAGAGGGGCTCGTTGAGCGGTCCGGAGCGGAGCCGCCGGCTCGACGTCTCTCTACAGCGCTTCCTGGCCGCCAGCCTCTGGCGGTCCCCCACGTTCTGGATCATCGTCGCGGTGAACGTTGCGCTGGTCCTGCTCTACCTCTGGAGCCGGGGCGGGGCGACGACCGACGTGCGGGTGGAGGCGGTCGGGAACGTGTTCCGCACGTACGTGGACGGCAAGCTGATCGCGGAGACCGAGCTGCCGGCGCGGGCGGAGGGCGGCATCGGCTTCCGGCTGGCCGGCGAAGACGACATCCCATCCCTCCCGAGCCCGTCGGGCATCGATTCCGTGCGCGTGACGCACGCGGGCACGGGTGAGGTCCTGTTCGAGGATTCGTTCAGCTCGCCTTCGAGCCTGTGGCGGGCCGAGAGCGGGGACTGGCGCACGAACTCGGGCGTCTACGCGCCGAGCGACGGCGGCTTTATCACGACGGGGCCGCAGCCGTGGCAGAACTACGTGCTGGAGGCGAAGCTCCGCAACGTGACGACGGCGGACGTGTACGTGCGGACACAGGACAGCCTGAATGCCGTGGCGTTCTCGATGCGGCCCTACCACCACTACGACTCGGTGCTGGTGTTGATCTCGGAGGGCCAGCAGACGGGCGGGAAGGGCGGCGCGGTGCTGGAGCTCGACCGGGGGCAGACGATCCAGTCGATGACGGCGATGCTGCTGCGGGCGTACCCAACAGTGCTGTTGCTGGCGCTGGGCGCGGCCCTGCTGGCGTTCGTCGCGCGGCTGGGGCCGGCGGAGTGGGCGTTCGCGCAGATCGGCCGGCGCATCCACTGGCTGGCGAGCTCGATCGTCCTGGCGATGGCGGTGACGGCGGTGGCCGTGCTCTGGTACATCCTCTACTTCGTGGGCGACGCGATGCCGCACGTGCCGGACGACGTGACCTATATCTGGATGAGCAAGACGTTCGCGTCGTTCCGGATCACGGCGGACCCGCCGCCCGTGCAGGACAGCTTCTCGTTCTTCTATCCGTCGTTTCAGCACGTGATCGGCGACCGCTACTTCGGCGGGTACCCGTTCGGGCACCCTTTGTTCCTGGCAATCGGCCAGCTCTTCCGCGTGCCGTGGCTGGTGCCGCCGCTGGTCGGCGCGGGATCGGTAGCGCTGATCTACCTGGTCGGCAAGCGCGTGTACGACAGCACCACCGTCGGGCTGATCGCGGCGGCGCTGCTGCTGTTCTCGCCGTTCTTCCAGATGACGGCGAGCAACTTCATGTCGCACAACACGACGGCGTTCGTGATCCTGGCGGGCCTCTACCTCTGGACGCTGCCGACGAAGCACCGCTTCCCGGTGATGTTCTTCAGCGGCGTCTTCCTGGGGCTGCTCTTCAATACGCGGCCGTTGACCGGCGTGACGCTGATGCCGGCAATCGGGCTCTTCATGGGCTACGAGCTGCTGCGTTCCGGGCCGGGCTGGCGGAAGCTGCTGGCGGAGAATCTGATCTTTGCGGGGGGCGCGCTGCTGATGCTGGGCGCGTACTTCCTCTACAACCACCAGGTGACGGGCAGCTTCACGGAATCGCCGTACGAGTTCTCGGGGGCGCTGCAGCCGGACACGTTCGGATTCGGCGGGTCGCACTCGGTGGCGCTCGGTCTGCAGAACCAGCAGGTGTTGCTGGCGATGCTCCTGCTGGTGGCGAACGGCTTCCCGCTGTTCATCGGCGTCGCGTTCGCGGCGCTGCCGTTCGTGCTGGGGACGAGACATCCGTGGGACTACTTCCTCGCGGTGTGCGGCCTGGCGCTGGCAGGGACGATGATGTACTTCCCGGACGAGGCGCTGATGCACGGGCCGCGCTACTGGTACGAGACGATGCCGTTCCTGATCTTGCTCAGCGCGCGCGGCTTCGTGCGGCTGCGCGAGGCGGGGTCGGCAGCGGGCGACTGGCTGGCGCGCAGCCTCCACTGGCGCGAGCGGGTCTCGAGCGCGGGCTTCATGGGCTTCGCGATGACGAGCCTGGCGGCGGGGCTGATCGTGTTCAGCGTCTGGGGCTGGATGCTGGAGAAGCGCGACGCCTTCCCGCCGATCGAGTTCGTGCCGAGCAAGATCTCGGAGCTGGAGGGCTTCAACAACGTCGACCCGCGGCTGCTCGACCGGGCGGACGAGCTCGACCTGGACAACGCGCTGGTGCTGGTGGAGCCGTGCTCGCCGTGGTGGTGCTACGGCAGCGTGTTCTGGGCGAACAACGTCGAGCGCGACGGCAGCGTGGTGTGGGCGAGGCACCTGGGGACGGCGGACGACCTGGTGCTGCTGAACTTTTATCGCGGGCGAAACCTGTATCTTGCGGACTACAACGCCGGCACCGTGCGGGCGACGAGCGAGGACGAGATCGCCGCGATGATCCCAACGCCGGCCGGGCCGCCGCCAACGGAGCAGCCGGCCGGACCGACGCCCACGCCGGCGCCGCCCGACTCGACGGCCGGGGAGCGCGACGCGCTGCGCAAGACGCACCTGGAGCAGATCCGGCAAGCGCTGGAGGAGTACGGGCAGCGTCACGGAGAGTATCCCAGCACGGGAGGCGTCGCGCAGACGCTGTGCGTGTACGCCGATCTGGACGTCGGCTGCGCGCTGACGGAGGTGCTGCCGCAACTTCCGGCGGAGCCGAATGGCAACTCGCCGGCGCACGGCTACTGGTACGTCTCGGACGGGACGTTCTTCGTCGTGGTCGCACAGCTCGAGGCGGAGGAGGAGCAGCCGGGTCAGTGCCCGGAGCGGGCGGGGCGGCCGGCGAGCGACCGGTCGCAGTACTGCGTCGAGGGCGAGCTCCCCGGCGGGGGGTAGCGCTTTGCCCAAGAGCCTGGTCACCGGCGCGGCGGGCTTCATCGGCTCGCACCTCGCCGAGCGGCTGCTGCGCGAAGGACACGACGTCCTCGCCATCGATTGCTTCACCGACTACTACGACCGCCGGGCAAAGGAGGCGAACGTAGCGGGCGTTCGCGAACGCGAACGCTTCTCGCTGATCGAGGCGGACCTCTGCGCTGCGGACCTCGACCGGCTGCTGGACGGCACCGACTACGTGTTCCACCTGGCGGGACAGCCGGGGGTGCGGCCGAGCTGGGGCGCGCGCTTCGACGAGTACGTGCGGCACAACGTCGTGGCGACGCAGCGGCTGCTGGAGGCGGCGCGCGCTGGCGGGGTCCAGCGCTTCGTCTTCGCGTCGTCGTCATCGATCTACGGCGACGCGGAGACGCTGCCGGTTGGCGAAGACGCGCTGCCGCGGCCCGTGTCGCCGTACGGCGTGACGAAGCTGGCGGCGGAGCACCTGTGCGGGCTCTATGCACAGGCCCACGGCGTGCCGGCGATCGCGTTGCGGTTGTTCACGGTCTACGGCCCGCGCCAGCGGCCGGACATGGCGATCCAGCGCTTCCTTTCGGCGGTGGCGCGCGGCGAGCCGGTGACACTCTACGGCGACGGGTCGCAGACGCGCGACTTCACGTACGTGAGCGACGTGGTCGAGGCGTTCGCGCTGGCGGCGAAGCAATCGTGCGGCGAACGCGTGCTGAACGTCTGCGGCGGCGCGGCGATCAGCGTCAACGAGCTGATCGCGGCGATCGAGGAGACGACGGGCCGCGCGCTGCGCGTCGGGCGCGAGGCGGCGGCGCGCGGAGACGCGCGGCGCACACTGGGCGACAATTCGCGCGCGCGAGCGGCGATCGGGTTCGCCCCGAAGGTGACGTTGCGCGAGGGGCTGTCGGCGCAGTGGGCGTGGGTGAAGGCTCAGGAATGAAGCTTATCTTTCCCACCCGCCCACCCAGGAAGGTAGTTGAACCTGGGGGACACCCCAGACCCCGGCAGAGGGGCTCCGCCCCTCTGCACTCCCCGTTCTTGGCCAGACGACAGCCTTGTCTACCGACAGACGACGAGATCGAACGAGTAACGTGGACCGAAGGGGCCGGACGGACCTGAAGGTCCGTCCCTACTTCACGTCCTCAGGACGCAGGCGTCGCTTCGCGGCGGGGGCCGGGCGCGAGGGCGCGGAGCTTCTCGACGGCGCGGGGGAGGAGCTCGAGGAGGGTATCGATCTCCTCCATCGTGTTGTCCTTGCCGAGGGTGAGGCGCAGGCTGCCGCGCGCGAGCTCGTGGGGCACGCGCATGGCGAGGAGAACGTGCGACGGCTCCAGCGACGCGGTCGTGCAGGCGGAGCCGCTGCTGGCGGAGACGCCGTTCAGGTCGAGCTGGAGGAGGACCGCCTCGCCCTCGACGCGCTCGAAGCAGCAGGAGACGCTGTTGGGCAGCCGGCGCGCGAGGTCGCCCGGGCCGGTGAGGTGGGTGCCGGGCACGCGGCGCGGCAGCTCCTCGAGCAGCCGGTCGCGCAGCGGCAGGACGCGTGCGGCGCGCGATGCGCGCTCCTCCTCGGCCAGCCGCAGGGCGGTGGCCATGGCGACGGCGTTGGCGACGCTCTCGGTGCCGGCGCGGCGGTTCTTCTCCTGCGAGCCGCCCAGCGTCTGCGGGACGAACGGCGTGCGGCCGCGCGCGTAGAGCACGCCGACACCCTTCGGGCCGTAGATCTTGTGACCGGCGAGCGAGAGCAGGTCGACGCCGAGGCGGTCGACGTTGAGGTCGAGGTAGCCGGCGGCCTGGACGGCGTCGGTATGGACGGCAATGTGCGGGTCCTTCGCCTTGACGATACGCGCGACGTCGGCGACGGACTCGATGGTGCCGACCTCGTTGTTGGCGTACATGACGGAGACGAGCGTCGTCTCGGCATCGAGCGCGCGCTCCAGCGCCTCGAGGTCGACGAAGCCCTCACGGTCGACCGGGAGGTAGGTGACGCGAAAGCCCTCCTGCTCGAGCCGCTCCGCCTCGTGGAGGACGGCGTGGTGCTCGACGGCGGTGGTGATGATGTGGTTGCCGCGCCTGCGGGCGCCGTAGGCGACGGCGCGGAGGGCGAGGTTATCGCTCTCGCTGCCGCCGCTGGTGAAGATGACCTCCTGCGGCCGGCAGCCGAGCACCTCGGCGACGGAGCGGCGGGCGGCGTCGAGGCCCTTGCGCGCCTCACGGGCTTCGAAGTAGATGCTGGACGGGTTGCCCCAGACATCGGTGAGATACGGCAGCATCGCCTCGACGACGCGAGGGTCGGTGGGAGTCGTGGCGGCGTGGTCGAGGTAGATGCGGCGCTGGGTCATGCATGAATCGTACCATAGGCGCAGGACGGGCCTCCTATACTGGTGGTGTCATGCTCGATATCGAGGACGTGCGACGGATCATCCGGGAGGGAGTACCGGCGCTCGATCTCGCGTCGCTGCGATTCTTCGCCGAGGGCTGGGACTACGAAATGTGGGAGATGGACGGTGATCTCCTGTTCCGTCTCCCCAAACGTGACGAGTGCATCGCACCACTCGCGGTCGAGGCTCGCCTGCTGAGCGAGCTGGCGCAGTCGCTCTCGGTCGCGGTGCCCCGGCCAGAGCACGTCACCGCTGGCTTCTTCTCCTATCGCAAACTCTCGGGCGTCCCGCTCTCGGATGTGCGGCTCCTGGACCAGGCGCGCCTTGCGATCGCGCGGGCGCTCGGACGGTTCCTCTCGGAGCTACACCGCTTCCCTGTCGAACGAGCGCGCACGCTGGGCGTGCGAGTCTACGACCCGGCCACGCGGTATACGCGCATGCGTGACGAGGTACTCGGACAGACGGAGCGTGTCCTCACGGAACGAGACAAGCGGGCGATCGGCGCGTTCTGGCAGGACTTCCTCACGAACGACGCGTACGCCCGCTTCGCGCCGCGGCTGACGCACGGCGACCTCGATGATGCGCATGTGCTCGTCGAGACGGGACGGGGCGAGATCGCCGGCGTGATCGACTTCGGAGACGCGCGCATCGGCGATCCGGCGCTCGACTTCGCGGGCTTCGAGGGCACCTTCCGTGAGGCGCTGCTTTCCTCCTACGATCTGCGAGCCGACGAAACGCTGCGAGAGCGGGCCGACATTTACCGCCGGAAGATCAGCCCATTGCACGGGCTGCTCCACGGCATCAAGATCGGCGACGATGCTTGGATCGAGCGCGGTCTGGCCGCGCTGCGGGAGGGGTTGGGGTGCAGCTAGTCTTCGATCTCGGGAGTTACCGCGACGCTCGCTTCCGCCACAGCGGGGGCCCAGGTAATAAGCATAATTAGCATGTATTGCTTGACGGGTCGACGGGGCGGCGCTAGCCTGAAGGTGTCAAATGGAGACCACCCGACAGCTCATCCTGAACATCCTGCGCAGGCGGGCCTCGACGGTCGATGAGCTGACGCGAGAGCTGGGCCTGGCGCCGGCGACGGTGCGGCGGCACCTGGACATCCTGGCGCGCGACGGGAACATCGACGTGACGCAGGTACGGCGCAAGACGGGCCGGCCGCACTACGTCTTCGCGCTGAGCGAGTCGGGCGAAGCGCTCTTTCCCAAGCAGTACGTGCGCATCACGAACCGGCTGATCGAGGAGATCGTCGGGCTGAGCGCGCAGGAGACATCGGGCCGCGACGGCGGCGAGCTGGCGGAGCTGGTGTTCGACAAGATGGCGCAGCGGCTGGCGCATCGCGTCGCGCCGCGCGTGCACGGCACGGCGCTGGCGGAGCGCGTGCGGTCGACGGTCGAGACGCTGGCGCAGGAGGGGATCGCCTTCGACGTGGAGGCACGGCCGGACGGCTTCGCGCTGGCGGGCCACACTTGCCCCTGCCCGCGGCTGGCCGAGCGCCAGAACCAGGCGTGCCCTCACGACCAGCGGCTGCTGGCGCTGCTGCTGGGGGCCGACGTGACCTGCGAGGCGACGCCAGCTTCTGAGGAGGGCGGCTTCTGGGGCTATCGAGTCCGGGAGCGGGTCGCTACGGATGCGAGCTTGCCATCGGCGGCGGCTCCGGTATAATAACTGAGGACAGTAGAAACTCGAGGGCCGCCGAGGAAGGGGAACCAGATGATTACGATTACCGACAAGGCAGCTGAGAAGGTGAAGACCCTGCTGGTGGAGAAGGGCGCGGAGAGCGGCGCGCTGCGCGTGTTCGTCGCGGGCGGCGGCTGCTCCGGTTACCAGTACGGCATGGCGCTGGCCCACGAAGTCGAGGAAGACGACCTGATCGTGGAGCACGGCGGTGTGCGGCTGCTCGTCGATCCCGAGAGCGCTCCCCTCCTTTCCGGCGCCGAGATCGATTACGTCGAGGACATCATGAAGAGCGGCTTCACGATCTTCAACCCGAACGCCGTCAAGAGCTGCGCGTGCGGCTCGTCGTTCGATACCGCAGACGCGGAGGGCGCGAAGCAGGCGCACGCCTGCAGTCACTAGTCACAAAGGCGAGGCTGGAAAGCCTCGCCTACGAGAACTAGTCGGTCGCTGGTCTCTCGTCGCTGGTCGCTGGAAGGCCCGGAAAGGATCCGGGCCTTAGACTTGCCTGCCAGGGGATCAAATGCAGATGTCTGCCTTCCCACCCGCCCGCCCAGAAATGTAATGCAGATCTGGGGACGGCTGAACGCCGCCTAACTCCCCGTCTTGTTCAGCACACGGCCGAACGCCGCCTAGTTGCTCGTTGCGAGGCCCGGAGGACACTCCGGGCCTGTTGCTATGTGGTCACTGTGGCGGGGCTGGGAAGCCTCGCCTACGGATGGTGACCGGTCGACGAGCGATGGCGGCGAGGCTGGGAAGCCTCGCCTACGTCAATTCAAAACGCCGCTAGTTGCTCGTGGCGAGGCCGGGGGCCGTCGCGGGCGCGACGGGCGGCGGCGCGGCCGGCGGCTGGAGGGCGCGCACAGCCTGCTCGAGGCGCGCGGTGCCCTCCGGCACGGAGTCGACGCCCTCGAGTGAGACGGGCGGGCCGATCGTCACGCTGACCGGGCCGGGCCGGGCGTAGCGTTCGCCGCGCGGCATGATCAGGTGGAGGCCATCGAGGTAGACGGGCACCACGGGGACCTTCGCCTGCATGGCGAGGATGGCCGGGCCGTGGCGGAAGCGCTGGAGCTGGCCCGGCTTGAAGCGCCCGCCCTCCGGGAAGATCAGGATCGACCAGCGGTGCGTGAGCAGCCACATCGAGTAGTCGAGGGCGGCGCTGCCGCCGCCGCGCGCGATGGGGTAGGTGTTCCAGAAGAGCGAGAACCACCAGGCGCGCTGGGTCGGCCGGTAGAAGCGATCGGCGGCGGCGGCGATGGCGGTACGTTCGCGCAGGCGCGACGGCAGTGCGTTGAGCACGGCGGGGGTATCGAAGTGGGACGAGTGGTTCGCGATGACGATCGCGGGGCCTTTGAAGTCGCGAAGATGCTCCAGCCCTTCGACCGTAAACGGCGCGCAGAGGCGTTTCATGTGGCGCATCATCACGTACGGGCGGGCGACGCGACGGGCGGCGCGCGCCCAGAGCTGCGTTTGCCAGCGATGCGGCTCGGTCCGGCAGGCGGCGGCGTGGATGATCTTGGTGAAGCGGTCGAGCGCGATCGAGGGGTAGACGTTGTGGCGGGAGGTGCCGAGGGCGCCGATCTCGTGGGCCGCGTTCATCATGGTGGCGTTGTCGGACGCCTCGATGAAGGTGACGAAATCGTACGGGCCGAGGAGGCTGAACTGCTCGGTGATCCTCGCGCCGAGGCTCTCGACCTGGGCGTTGACGGCAAGGATGCGCTCGGGCTCGGCGGCGAGCGCCTGAGCGCCCTCCCGGGTGAGCTTGGTGAAGACGATGTAGGTCGGCACGGCGGCCCCCTATCAGTGGCTGCCAGCATAGACGACGGCGAGGGAGCGCGTCAACGGTGGTTCGATCGCGAGGTATACTAGGCGGCGCACAGCGCATCGAGCGAAGGAGGCTGCCATGCCTACGTACTGGATCGTCGTCGGGTCGCCGGAGAACTTCGAGATCGCGGTCCGGCGCGGGTTCGACCTGTTCGGCTTCAAGAGCACGCGGCGGCGGGAGACGGGCGAGATGCAGCCGGGCGATAAGCTGGTCTTCTACCTGACCGGCGTCAAGATGTTCGGCGGCATCGCGTCGGTAGCGTCGGAGGCGTTCGAGGACCACAAGAAGATCTTCCAGAGCGAGAAGAAGCCGGGCGAGGACTATCCGTTCCGGGTGAAGACGAAGGCGGAGATCGTGCTGCTGGAGTCGCAGTGGCTGTACGTGCCGGACTACGTGCCGAGGCTGGAGTTCACGAAGAAGGGCGCGACGAAGAGCTGGGCGCTGTTCTTCCAGGGCAACCTGCACAAGATTTCGGCGGCGGACTACAAGCTGCTGGAGCGCGAGATGCGCGCGCGGGCGAAGTCGAAGGGGAAAGCGAAGGCGAAGCCGGCGGCGCAGCCGAAGGCGCGAGCGAAGACGAAGGTGGCAGCGCGGGCGAAGGCGGCGGCCGGCGCGCGCAGCAAAGCGCGCGCAAAGGCGAGGTGAGAGCCTGAACGTCTTCTTGCCCACCCGCCCGCCCAGAAAGGTTGTTCAGATCTTGGGGGACACCCCCAGGCCCCCGGCAGAGGGGCTCCGCCCCTCTGCACTCCCCAATTTTTCCTAACGCCACGTTTGCTCGCTGACGACGAGAGCGTACGAGCAGCATCGATTGAAGGGACCGCACAGACCTCCGCCTGAGGCGGACACGTTCCGGTCTGTCCCTACTGCGCAATCGCGGCGTTACCGACAGGACGGGATGAACGAGCAGGTGGCGGAATGCGGCCGCAGAGGCTGCGGTTGGCGAAGAAGTAGCGGTGGTTATCACCTTGCGGCAAGGGAGCGCTCGATCTAGGCTGGGGCATGGACTGGCGGCGACGCTCTACCCAGCGTCTCCTAGTCACGGCCTCGCTGGCGTTGCTGGCTGCCATCGGCGCGTTCGATCCTCTCGCGTCAGCAGAGGCGCAGGAAGGAATACCCGCGGCACCGACGGATCTCGTTCTCGTGCCCTTTGCAGACGCGTCATCGATTGAATTGCGCTGGAACGATAACGCCGCCGACGAGACGGCGTACATTGTGGAGAGGTCCAACGTCGGGTCCGGTGGTCCCTGGGACGAAGTTGCCACGCCTCCAGCGGATTCAACCACCTATATTGACTCCGACCTCGAAAGCGGTACGACCTACTGGTACAGAGTTGCCGCTGTGAACGAAGCCGGGTCGTCCCCCTACTCGAACGTCGCCTCCGCGACGGCGAGTTTCCCTTTTCCAACGCCGGGTGAGACAGTAGCGACCCCGACGATGCAGCTTCCCCCAACCGGACGAGGAGACCCTCCACGGGAAGGCCACTCTATCGGGTGGCTGCTGGTGGCATTGGGAGCGGCCGGACTGGCGGTGCTTCTGGCTTCGGCGCTTCCCTTGCGACTGCACCGGCGCTAGAGGTTCATCGCGCCGACCCTTCGCTTCGCTCAGGATCACACGCTGGGGCGCAGCTGTTCCATCTCTAACCCCAGGTCTTGCATCAATCGCACGTAGTGGCGGAACCAGGCGAGCGCGTCTTCGCCGTCTCGGCGGAGCAGCGCGTGGTAGGGGGCGATGGGCGCCCAGGCGAGCACGGCCATGATGGGGATCGCGGCGCGTTCTTCCTGCGACAGCGGCCGTGTCGCGTCGTAGGCGTCGAGGAAGATGCGCGCCACGCTGGGGCGGATGCGCGTCGAGCCGCGTCGCTCGCGAGCGAACATGAACATGGCGTGGGCGACGTCCTCGACGAACGGGCCGCGGTGGAGGGGATCGAAGTCGAAGAGGCCGCGCAGCTCGTTGTCGGCGAAGACCATGTTGCGTCCGTGGAAGTCGCTGTGCATCCAGCCGCTCGGCAGCGCGTCGAGTCGCTCCAGGGGCCACTCGCGCAGGAGCGCGGCGCGCCAGGCGCGCAGGTAGACCATCTCCTCCCCTACCCCGCCGTCGCGGAACATCGCCTCGAGCGCGGCCAGGTCCTCGTCGCCGTGCGTCCACCAGCGACGCAGGTCCGGGTTGATGTCGATGCGCGATTCCTCGAGATCGATCGCCGTGGTGAGGGTCTGGAACTGCGCGAGGCGGCGGCCGGCTTCGGCGACCTGGGCCATGTTGGAGAAGTCGTACTCGTCGCCTTCGACGAACGTGAAGAGCACCCAAGCGCGGCCCTCCGCCCGCACGAACAGCTCGCCCGCGTTCGACGCGATGATCTCCGAGGTCGGGTAGCCGAGGGCGTGGAGCTGCTGCTGGAAGGCGAGCTGGAAGCGCACGCGGCGCTCGTCGGGGTTGCGCCGGTAGTGGCGGAGGACGTAGCGACGGCCGGCGGCGTCCTCGACGAGGAAGTTGTCGTTGCGCACGCTCGCCTCCATGCGTTCGACGGCGGGCGGCGGCGCGATCGGGTAGCGCGCGAGGACGGTAGCGAGGAGCTCGCTGGTAAGGGACGGGAGCATGGCAGGCGGCCTCATCGTAGCACGAGAGGTAAGGGTGTTCCCCTACGGGCTATCGAATACGGCGCTGCTATACTGCTTGCCAAGGAGCGCATCGATGACGCACCCGTTCCTCGCCGCGATCGACCGCCGGACGCTGCTCGCGGACGGCGCGATGGGCACGCTGCTGCACGAACGCGGCGTGCCCAGCTCGGCGTGCCTGGACGAGCTGAACCTCTCGAACCCGGAGCTGGTGCTCTCGATCCACCGGGAGTACATCACGGCGGGGTCGGAGATCATCGAGACGAACACGTTCGGGGCGAACCGGCAGCGGCTGCGGTCGTTCGGGCTGGCCGAGAAGGTGCGGCAGATCAACGCGCAGGCGGTCGCGCTGGCGCGCGACGCGACGCGGGACTGCGGCCACCAGGCATTCGTCGCGGGCGGCATGGGGCCGCTCGGCGTCGGTCTGGCGAGCGGCGGCGACGTGACGCTGAAGCAGGCGCGACGCGCCTTCGTGGAGCAGGCGCAGGCGCTGATCGAGAGCGGCGTCGACGTGATCCTGCTGGAGACGTTCCCGACGCTGGCCGAGGCGCGCGAAGCCGTCGCCGCGGTGCGCGAGGTGTCGGCCGACATCCCGCTGCTCGCGCAGCTCACCTTCCAGCGCGACGGGCGCACGTTCACCGGCGAGGAGCCGGCGGACGTGGCGCGCGAGCTGCACAACACGGGCGCCAACATCGTCGGGGTGAACTGCGTGCCGGGGCCGCAGGTGGCGCTGGAGATCATCGAGGAGATGGCGCGCGCGACGAAGGTGAAGCTCTCGGCGCAGCCAAACGCAGGCAGCCCGCGCGTCGTCGAACGCGAGGTGGCGTATCCGGTGACGGCGCGCGCCTTCGCGGACTACGTGCCGCGGCTGGTCGCGGCGGGCTGCGTCGTCGTCGGCGGGTGCTGCGGGACGACACCGGAGCACATCGTCGCGATGCGCGACGCGCTGCGCGGCGCGCCCGCGCCGGCCGCGCCGCCGGAGCCGCTCGAAGTCTGGACGCCCGCCGTCGAGGAGGAGCTGGCGGGCGAAGAGGCGACGCTGCGCGAGAAGCTGGCGGCGGGACGCTTCGTCGTAACGGCGGAGATCGACCCGCCGAGGGGGCTGAACCCGCGTCGGGCGTTGCAGGGCGCGGCGAAGCTGAAGCTCGCCGGCATCGACGCGATCAGCGTCGGCGATAGCCCGCTCGCGCGCGTGCGCATGAGCCCGATCGCGATGGCGGTGCTCTTCCGCCAGCAGCTCGGCGTCGAGACGGTCGTCCACGTGACGACGCGCGACCGCAACGCGCTCGCATTGCAGTCGGACCTGCTGGGGGCGCACGTGCTGGGGCTGCGCAACATCCTCTGCCTGCGCGGCGACGCGCCTTCGGGCCCGGGCTACGCGCGCGCGGTCGGCGTGTGGGACGTGACGCCGGTGGGGTTGATCCGCATCCTGAAGGGGCTGAACGAAGGCATCGACTGGGCGGGCAACGCGATGGCGCAGCCGACGTCGTTCTTCGTCGCGGCCGCCGCGAACCCGACGGCGGCGTCGCTGGAGGCGGAGACGAAGCTGCTCAAGCGCAAGGTGGAGGCGGGCGCCGACTTCATCATGACGCAGGCGGTCTACGACCTGGAAGCGCTGGAGCGCTTCCTGACGCAGGCGTCGAAGCTGAAGGCGCCGGTGCTGCTCGGCCTGATGCCGCTGCACAGCTCGCGCCACGCGGAGTTCGCGCACAACGAGCTGGCGGGCGTCGTCGTGCCGGAGGCGGTGCGCGACCGGATGCGCGAGGCGGGCGACGCGGGCCTAGCGGAGGGCAGGGCGATCGCGCGCGAGACCGTCGCGGCGGCGCGCGGGGCGGTGCAGGGCGTGTACCTGATCCCGGCGTTCAACCGCTACGATGTCGCCGCGGAGCTGGTCGAGGAGCTGAAGGACATGAGGTAAGTGAGCGTTCTTCTTC
>Ga0326597_10003694_pt1 | contig 21881 bp, 21 predicted proteins | sample RVTome_12_FD_203789 | JGI IMG/M metagenome (GOLD analysis project Ga0326597, IMG submission 203789) | Soil microbial communities from uranium-contaminated site in the Upper Colorado River Basin, Wyoming, United States - RVT100D185 | ecosystem: Environmental > Terrestrial > Soil > Contaminated >...
CGACGATCGGGCTCGACGTGACGATGCAGAAGCGGATCCGCGCCTTCGTCGCCGACTACAACCGTGAGTCCGGCGCGACGGTACTCCTGACCAGCCACTACATGGCCGACGTCCAGGCGCTGTGCCGGCGGGTGATCGTCATCCACCACGGCCGGATCCTGTACGACGGGGGGCTGGCCGAGCTCGCCGGCGGGTTCGGCTCGATGAAGACGATCGGCGTCACCCTGCGCGACGGGGCGGCCGACCTGTCCGCCTACGGCGAGGTGGTCGGTGACGAGGACGGGCGGATCCTGCTGCGGGTCGAGCGGGCCGCCGCGCCGGATGTCGCGACGCGCCTCCTGCGCGACCTGCCGGTGGCCGACCTGACGATCGAGGACCCACCGATCGAGGACGTGATCGAGCGCGTCTTCGCCAGCGCGGCGCCGACCGAGTGAGCGTCCGCGCCTGGGCCGACATCTACGCGACCCACATCCGGATCGCGATCGCGGAGCAGTTCCAGTACCGCGTCGCGAACTACTTCTACATGATCGGCATGATCGCCGAGCCGATCATCTATCTCGTGGTCTGGTCGACCATCGCCCGCCAGCAGGGCGGTCAGGTCGGCGGCTTCACGCCTGGGCAGTTCGCCGCCTACTACATCGTCTGGACGTTGGTCCGGAACATGAACATCATCTTCACGCCGTACGGCTGGGAGGAGCGGATCCGGCAGGGCGAGCTGTCCGGGATGCTCCTGCGGCCGATGCACCCGATCCACACCGATCTCGGCTACTTCGCCGGCTGGAAGTTCGTCGTGATCGTCCTGTGGCTGCCGCTGGCGGCGGTCCTCGCCTTCCTGTTCAGCCCGGACCTGGACCCGCGCCCGATCGACGTCGCGGTCTTCGCGATCGCGATCTGGGGCGCCTACCTGATCCGATCGGTCAATTACTGGATCCTCGGCATGCTGACGTTCTGGACGACGCGCGTCGGGCCCGCCTTCGAGATCGTGTTCACCGCGGAGCTGCTCCTGTCCGGGCGGCTCGTGCCGCTGTCGCTCATGCCGGACTGGGCCCAGCAGCTGGCCAGCGTGCTGCCGTTCAAGTGGACCTTCGGGTTCCCCATCGAGGCCCTCGTCGCCCGCCTGCCGGAGGAGCAGCTCCTCGGCGGGCTCGCGATGCAGGCGTTGTGGATCGCGCTCGGGTCGATCGGCGTGGCCGTCGTGTGGCGAATCGCGATCCGTCGCTATGGCGCGGTGGGGAACTGACGATGACGGACCGACCCGTGGGCCGCGAACCGCTCAGGCCCGTTCGCCTGTTCGGCCTGTACCTGCGCGTGGGCGTGCTCAACGAGCTCCAGTACCGGGCCAACTTCGCGATCCAGCTGTTCCAGAGCGCGATCGCGCTCGGCACCGGGCTGGCCGTCCTCGCCCTCGTCTTCGGGCAGACCGACACCCTCGCCGGCTGGTCCCAGCCGGAGCTCCTCGCGGTCATGGGCGTCCACGTGCTGATGGGCGGCGTCATCGGCACGTTCATCCAGCCGAACATGGTCCGCCTGATGGGCGACATCCGGCAGGGCACGTTCGACTACGTCCTGACCAAGCCGGAGGACGCCCAGGTCCTCGTCAGCATCCGCGAGGTCCGCTTCTGGCGGGCCGTCGACATCGTCATCGGCGGCGTGGTGCTCGCGATCGCGATCGGCCAGCTCGGGGGCGGCGTGGGAGCGCTGGACGCGGTGGCCTTCCTCGCCGCGCTGGTGCTCGGGGCGGTGATGATCTACTGCTTCTGGATGCTTCTCACGATCACCGCCTTCTGGGTCGTCCGGATGGACCAGATCGTCGAACTGTTCGAGGGGGTCTATCAAGCCGGGCGCTGGCCGGTCACGATCTACCCGGGCTGGCTGCGCCTCTCGCTCACGTTCCTCGTCCCGATCGCGTTCGCCGTCACGGTGCCGGCCGAGGCGGTGACGGGGCGGTTGACGGCCGAGACGCTCGCGCTGGCGGCCGGCTTCGCGGGGCTGCTCGTCGTCGTCACCCGAATCTTCTGGCGACTGGGGCTCCGGCGCTACGGGGGCGCGTCGGCCTGACAGGCGGGCGCCCGGGACGGCCGGGCGCGAACGCGCTCAGACGGACGGGACGGCCGACCCGCGGGCATCGCGGATCTGGGCGGCGTGATCGTGCGCGTGGGCGGCGTAGATCTCGAGCCAGCGCTCCACGGAGTACGGCCCGGATTCGCTGTGCCTGCCGGTCCGCGCCCACTCCGCCGGGGTGAGCGATTCGAGCAACTCGAGGCTGGCCGCGCGGACCGCGCGGAGGACCGCGAGCGAGGTCGCGATCGGTCGGTCGTAGTGGAGTCGGCGGGCGTACTCCGGCTCGTCGTAGCCCAGGATGAGCGGCACGTCCTCGGCGATCAACCGGCGCAGCCGGACGTAGGCCGTCGCCTCGCTGTCGGCCAGGTGGTGGACCACCATTCGGGCGGTCCAGCCGCCGCCGGCTGGCTCGCGATCGAGGTCCGCGTCGGACGCGCCGGCCAGGGAGTCTTCGACGTCCGCGTACCCGGTCCTGAACCGGTCGAGCTGCGCGACCCGGTCGATCGATGAATTGTTCATCGACCGATTGTCGCAGACTGACGGACCAGACCGCTCGAGTTCGTTGACCGACCCGACTTCGTTGACCGACCCGACTTCGTTGACCGACCCGACTTCGACATCACCGCCCGCAAGGCGGCGTTCACGCCGGGTCAGCTGACCGATGCCGGAGAGGTTGAGCGTCGAGATCAGCGGGCGACGGGCTCGCCCACGGCCAGGCCGGCGAGATAGCGCCGCCGCCACGCCTCCGTGACGTCGACCGCGTTGAACGTGTAGAGGTGGAGGTCGACGATCCCGGCGGCCGGATCCGCGACGTGCGGAGCGAGGCCCTCGAGCAGGCCGTCCGGACGGTAGAAGCCGCCCTGGCGGACGAGCCGAGCGACGAAGCGGATGTTCTTGGTCAGGAACCGATGCGTGTCGGCCACCCCGATCCGGGCGGCGATCGCAAGCAGGCGCTGCGGCTCCGCGACGCCGGGGATGCCCACGTGGACCGGAAGTGCAAGCCCCTCCGCGCGGCGCGCCGCGAGCCACGAGGCGATCGCGCCGGGATCGAAGCACAGCTGGGTCGTCATGTACGACGCGAACGCGGCCTTGGCGCGCAGAGCCTCGAGGAGCGGCCCATCCGGGATGAAGGCGTGGCCCTGCGGGTAGCACGGAATCCCGATCTCGGCGAGCGGATGCCCGATTTCGGCCATCTCGCGCAGGAGCGAAAGCCCATCCGGGAAGTCGCCCGGCTCCTTCTCGTCGCCGCCGACGACGAAGGCCCGATCGACGCCGGCGCCCTCCAGCCAGGCCACGAGGTCGCGCAGGTGGGCGCGATCGCGGATCATCCTGGCGGACAGGTGGGGCACGGCGTGGAACCCACGCGCCTGGAGCTGCTCGCACAGGGCGACCGTGGCCTCGACGCCCCTGGCCGGCGAGGCGGTGACGGAGACCCGTGCACCCGGCGGCAGATGGGCCGCCAGCTCGAGGGCGTTCCTGAGCGGAACGAGCTCGAACGTGGGCTCGCGCAGGACGCGGGCGAGCGCCTCGCGAGCAGGCGCCGACGGGCGGGCGCGGCGCCGGAACAGCACGCCTCAGACGTCCGAGTCGGGGAAGGACGCCTTGCGTCGCGCGATGAAGTCGAGCAGTGCCTCGTCGATCCCGGGGTCGATCTGTGGCGCCTCGTACTCCGCGAGCATCCGCTTCCAGATCCGGTTGGCGCGCTGCGCGGCGTCGAGCGAGCCGTCCTCCTGCCACTGCTCGAAGGAGTTGTTGTCGGCCGTCTCGGAGCGATAGAACGCGGTCTCGAAGTTGGCCAGCGTGTGGGCCGTGCCGAGGAAGTGCTGCCCGGGGCCGTTCTGGCGAATCGCGTCGAGGCCCTGGCCGTTCTCGGACAGGTCGATCCCGCGAACGAACGTCGCCATCATCCCGCACTGGTCCGCGTCGAGGATGAACTTCTCGTAGCCGACGGCGAGGCCGCCCTCCAGCCAGCCGGCGGCGTGGAGGACGAAGTTCACGCCCGCGAGGACGGTCGGGATGAGCGTGGCGGCCGATTCGTAGGCCGCTTGGGCATCGGCCACCTTGGAGGCGCACAGGCTTCCGCCGGAGCGGAACGGGACGCCGAGCCGCCGGGCGAGGGCGGCCATCGCGTACAGCACGAGGGCCGGCTCCGGCGTGCCGAACGTCGGGGCCCCGGACTGCATCGACATCGACGACGCGAACGAGCCGAGCACGACCGGCGCGCCCGGTCGGACGAGCTGGACGAAGGTCATCCCCGCGAGCGCCTCGGCGAGGGTTTGGGCGCACACGGCTGCGGCCGTCACCGGGGCCATTGCGCCGGCCAGGATGAACGGAGTGAGCAGCGTCGCCTGGTTGGCCAGCGCGTACTCGCGCGCGGCGCCGAGCATCGTCGCGTCCCACACGAGCGGCGAGTTCGCGTTGATGAGGCTGAGGACGACCGGGTGATCCTCGAGGTAGTCGGCCCCGAAGGCGATCCTCGCCAGCTCGACCGTGTCGCGTGCCCGCTCCGGCGCGGTCACGGAGCCCATGAACGGCTTGTCCGAGTACCGGATGTGCGAGTAGACCATGTCGAGGTGGCGCTTGTTGACGGGGATGTCGACCGGCTCGCAGACCGTCCCGCCCGAGTGGTGGAGGTGCGGCGACAGGTAGGCGAGCTTGACGAAGTTGCGGAAGTCCTCGAGCGTGCCGTAGCGACGGCCGTTGTCGAGGTCGCGGACGAACGGCGAGCCGTAGTTCGGGGCGAAGACGGTGGCATCCCCGCCGATCACGACGCTGTTGGCCTCGTTGCGCGCGTACTGCGTGAACCGGCGCGGGGCACTCGCCTGGACGATCTGGGGGCACATCCCGCGCGGGAAGCGGACGCGCTCGCCGTCGACGTCGGCGCCCCCCTCGCGCAGGAGGCGGAGCGCGTCCGGGTCGCCCCGAAAGTCGAGACCCACCTCCTCGAGGATGGTCTCCGCATTGTGCTCGATGAGGGCGAGACCGTCCTCGTCGAGCACCTCGAACGGGGCGAGGCGGCGGGTGAGGAACGGCTCGCGGGCGAGGTGGGAGGCGAGCCGATGGGCGACCCGACCCGCTCGGCCTCCCGTCCGGCGACGCGGCGACTCGTCCATCAGCGGTCCTCCCTGGCTGCGGAGATGGCCGCCCGACGGCGGCGCTGGGCGGCCCGTCGGTCCGGATCCCGGCCGACCCGAGGTGGCGGGGCCGGCAGGTCGACGACGCGGGCGAGATGGGTGGACGGGGCCGACCGGTGCGGGAACGCGAGCGCCTCGACGAAGTGCTCCTGGAAGCGCGGCTCGACGGCCGTCTCGACCTTCTCGACCCTTCGGACGACGGTCTCGATCTCGCGCCGCGATGCGGCCGACAGGAGGGCGATCAGCGCCCCGGTCCCGGCGGCGTTGCCGGCCGAGCCGACGTGGGCGAGGTCCGCGTCCGGAATGAGCCCCAGGACCATCGCGTGGAGTGGGTCGATCTGGCTGCCGAACGCACCGGCCAGCCGGATCTCGTGGACGGTCTCGACGCCGAAGCGGTCCATGAGCAGCCGCGCCCCGGCGTACAGCGCCGCCTTGGCGAGCTGGATCGCCCGCACGTCGTTCTGGGTGATCGTCACCCGCGGCTCGCCGTCGTGGAGCACGTACGAGAAGGTGCGACCATCCGCGACGATCCGCGGCGTGCGGACCGCTAGCGCTCCGTCAATGATCCCGTCAGCGGTGACAATGCCGGCAAGGAAGAGTTCCGCGATCGCCTCGACGATGCCGGAGCCGCAGATGCCCGTCACGCCGGTCCGCGCGACACCCTCGCTGAACCCCGGCTCGTCCGACCAGGCGTCGACGCCGATCACCCGGAACCGCGGCTCGAGCGTCGCCCGGTCGATCCGGACCCGCTCGATGGCACCCGGCGCCGCTCGCTGGCCGGCGCTGATCTGGGCGCCCTCGAACGCCGGCCCAGTGGGGCTCGACGCGGCCAGGAGCCGGTCTCGGTTCCCGAGCACGATCTCCGCGTTCGTGCCGACGTCGACGACGAGCCGGACGGCGGCGGCGTCGCGGTGCGGCTGCTCGGCGAGGATGACCCCAGCCGTGTCGGCCCCGACGTGGCCGGCGATGCACGGGAGGACGTAGGCACGCGCCCCCGGGTGCGCCCGAACGCCGATCTCAGCCGCCGTCGTGCGTACGGCGCGGTCCGTGGCGAGCGCGAACGGCGCGGACCCCAGCGGGACGGGGTCGATGCCGAGGACGAGGTGGTGCATGATCGGATTGCCGACGAGCGTGAGCTCGAGGATCTCTCGCGCCGGCACGCCCGCCTGCCCGGCGAGGCCCGACACGAGCTTGGCCAGCGCCGCCCGGACCGCCCGTGTCATCTCGCCCGCGCCGCCGTCGTGGAGCATCGCGTACGACACGCGGCTCATAAGGTCCTCGCCGAACCGGATCTGCGGGTTCATCGCGCCAGTCGACGCGAGGACGGCGCCGTCGGCGAGATTCACGAGGTGGCCGGCGATCGTCGTCGAACCCACGTCGATCGCGACGCCGAACGCGCGGTCGTGAAAGCCGGGCCAGAGCGCCGTGATCGTGCGGCCCTCGTGGACGGCGACCGTAACCCGATACCCGCCCGCCTCGAGGGCCGGCTGGAGCGCGCGGACCACGTGGAGGTCCGTCTCAAGGTCCGCCAGCCCCCATTCGGCCGCCAGGGCATCGTGGAGGCGGGCGAGATCGCCGGATGGCGAGGCGAGCTCCGGCGGGACGACCTCGACATAGTGGAGGCGAACGACGGGGTCGATCTCGAACGCCCGGACGTCGATCCCCTTGCGCACGACCTGGCGATGGACCTGGCTCTCCGGCGGGACGTCGACGAGGACGTCGCCCCGCACCTCCGCCGTGCACGACAGCCGGCGGTCCGGGGCCAGCCCGGACGTGGCGCGGTACCCCTCCTCGACCCCGCCGATCGGCGACAGGTGGTCGGATCGGGACTCGATCCCGTGCTTCGGGAAGGCGCCCTCGGCAGGCTGGACCTGGCAGCGGCCGCAGATGCCGCGGCCGCCGCAGACCGAATCGATGTCGACGCCGAGGGAACGAGCGGCGTCGAGCAGCGTCGTGCCTGCCGCCACCCGCCCGCGCCGGCCGGACGGGGTGAAGATGACGAGCGGCTCGGCCGTCTGGTTCACCGGCGGACCGGCCGTCAGCCCGCCGCGGCCGATCCGGCCCGGCGGCGGTTGACCCGGCGACCCATCTCCCCCTCCGCGGGAGCGGCGCGGAAGGCGCGGATCCAGCGGGCGGCGTCCTCGTCGTTGCCGAGCAGGACGTCGCCGGCCATCACGGCGTGGCGGACACCCTCCGCTAGCGGGTTCGTGATCGCCGACGTGAGGCCGCTCGCCATGGCCATCGCCAGGTAGCCCGCGTTGATCCCCTCGCGGTTCGGCAGCCCGAAGCTCACGTTGCTCGCCCCGCACGTCGAATTCACCCGCAGCTCGTCGCGCAGGCGGCCGAGGATCCGGAACACCTGGCGCCCGGCCGTCCGCATCGCGCCGATCGGCATGAGCAGCGGGTCGACGACGATGTCCTCGCGCGGGATCCCGTGATCGGCCGCCCGCTCCACGATCCGGCGGGCGACCTCGAACCGCACGTCCGGGTCCTCGCTGATCCCCGTCTCGTCGTTGCTGATCGCGACGACCGCGGCGCCGTACTTCTTCACGAGCGGCAGCACGCGCTCGAGCCGCTCCTCCTCGCCGGTGACGGAGTTCACGAGCGCTTTGCCCCGGTAGACCGCGAGGCCGGCCTCGAGTGCCTCGACGATGGACGAGTCGATCGACAGCGGCACGTCGACGAGCGACTGGACGAGCTTGACGGTACGGGCAAGGATCGCCGGCTCGTCGGCCAGCGGGATGCCCGCGTTGACGTCGAGCATGTGGGCGCCGGCCTCGACCTGGGCGATCGCATCGCGCTCGACCCGGCTGAAGTCGCCCGCCTTCATCTCCTCCATGAGGATCGTCCTACCGGTCGGGTTGATCCGCTCGCCGATGATGACGAACGGCCGGTCGTCGCCGATGACGACGTCCCGGGTGGCCGAACCGACGACCGTCCGCGTCATGAGGACGGGTCCGATTCGGGCGTCCGCGTGCTCCCGGTACCAGCGGACGTCTCGTCGTGGGCCGGCGGAAAGGCCGGTCCACCCTCGACCCCGCCGGACACGATGAGCTCGGCGAGGCGGTGCTTCGTGTAGTCGGCCTCGAGGCGGTCCGCCTCGCGCCTGACCTCCGCCTCGAGGTCGTCGCCGCACGCCCGCCCGACCTTGCGCCACTCGGCGATGTAGTCGTTGTACGCGCGTCGACCGGCGCGGCTGGCGGCCTTGTCGATGGCGACCTGGAAGCGCGGGTGGAGGACCTCCTTGCTCGCCCGACGCCCGTCGCGCGCGAGCACCTGGGCGGGGATGTCGCGCCACGAGATGACGGTCAGGGTGGCCATGTCAGGCGGTCGCCGCGAGGAGCGCCGGAGCAAGCTCGCCATAGCCGGTATGGCGATGCTCGAAGGCGAGCCCGAGGCGGCCGGCCGCCTCCCGCGCGGCGTCGACGAGGGCAGCGTCGTCCGTCTGCGACAGGTAGACGACCCGCCGGTAGTTGCCGAAGTAGACGGGCAGCAGCTCCGGGTACCGGTCGATGCCGAGCCCGCGGAACACGAGCGGGTCGAAGGCGCGGACGAGGAAGTCGGTCAGCCAGAACGTCCCCGGTTCCTCGTCGGCCAGGCGGGCGAACTCCGCGGAGCCGGCGTAGAACTCGTAACAGTGCGCTCCCGGGAGGCGCTCTACGCCCTCGCCGGCGAGAGCGGCGTCGAGCAGGCCGCCGGTTCCGCAGTCCGCGTAGGCGACGAAGACGCGGTCGTATCGGCCGGAGGCCCGCGCAACCCGGACCTTGGCGCGAACCGCCTCCGGGATCCGGTCCGGGCGGTTGTGGAGCAGCGGCGGGAGGCACGTGACGTCGACGCCCGGCAGGTCGCGGGTGAGGGCCGCGAGCTCGCGTGCCAGCGCCCCGCAGCCGACGATCAGCGTGCGGGAGGGCGGGGTTGCCGTTCGCGAAGCCGTCACGGCGGCCGTATCGCGTCCATCGCTGCCCACGCCCCTGGCGGACGCATACGCCCGTCTCTGGCGCTGCCCCGCCGGCGATCCGTTCGTGGACCGGCGCGCCCCGCGCAGCGCGCCGGCCGGATCGGCCGCCGGACGCCACCGTTCGGCGCGCGCTCGCGCTCCCGGCATCGATGGGGACGATACCGGCCGGCTCAAGGATGACCCGACGGCGCCTCGCCGGGTCTCACGCGGCCGCACGTCGCTCGTCGATCAGGCGTCGGGCGGTCTCGGCGGCCACGCCGGCGTCGCGGCAGTACGCGTCGGCCCCGACGGCCCTGCCGAACTCCTCGTTGAGCGGCGCCCCGCCGACGAGGACGATGTATCGGTCGCGCATCCCGCGGTTCACCAGCTCGCCGATGACGACCTTCATGTATGGCATCGTCGTCGTGAGCAGGGCGGACATGCCGAGGATGTCCGGCTTGTGCTGCTCGAGGGCGGCGATGAACTTGTCGGCGTCCGTGTTGATGCCGAGGTCGACGACCTCGAAGCCGGCGCCCTCGAGCATCATCCCGACGAGGTTCTTGCCGATGTCGTGGATGTCGCCCTTGACGGTGCCGATGACGACCTTGCCGACCGGCTCCGCCCCGGTCTCTGCCAGGAGCGGCCGCAGGATCCCCATCCCGGCCTTCATCGCGTTGGCGGCGAGGAGGACCTCCGGCACGAACAGGATCCCGTCGCGGAAGTCGATCCCGACGATCTTCATGCCTGCCACGAGCGCGTCGTTGAGGACCTTCGTCGCCGAGAACCCGCGCTCGAGCAGGATCGTCGTGCCCTCGACGATCTCGTCCTTCATCCCGTCGTACAGGTCGTTGTGCATCTGCTCGACGAGCTCGTCGTCGGACAGGGACCGGAGATCGATCTCCTCGTAGTCGTCCGCCACGTTCCTTGTGCTCCTGAACCGGCACCGGACCCAGGGGCTCGGCGGCTCGATCGTCGTGTCCGCCGAGGAGTTCCACGATGCGGCACGGTGCCGTATAGTGGAACGCAGCCGGAATCTAGCCGACAAGGGGTCGCGTGTCCAGAGTCCAGTCCATCGAGCGCGCCTTCGCGGTGCTCGGAGTCGTGTCGAGCGGACCGATCGGGGTGACCGAGGTGGCCGACCGCGTTCGCCTGCCGAAGTCCACCGTCGCGCGCCTGCTCGCCTCGCTCGCGCGCGAGGGCGCGGTGGAGCAGGTCCCGGGCGACACGCGTTACCGGCTGGGGCCCCGGGTCGCCACGCTCGCCACGGCGTCGTCGCCGGAGCGGCTCCTCGTCGCCGCGGCTCACCCGGAGCTCGTCGCGCTCGCCGCGTCGCTCGGGGAGGCCGCCGGGCTGTCCGTGCGAGACGGCCGATCGGTGCGCTACGTCGACCAGGCCTCGGTCGACCACGAGGTGCAGGTCCGCGACTGGACCGGCACGCGGGCACCGCTCCATGCCGTGTCGTCCGGCTTCGTGTTCCTGGCCCACCTGCCGGACGCGGATGTCGGCGCCTATGCAGTGGGCGGCCTCGAGGCGCTCACGCCGCACACCCTGACCGGCCCGGCGGCGCTGCGCCAACGTCTCGCGGACGTGCGACGCACCGGATACGCCTGGGTCCGCGACGAATTCGCTGACGGCATCTCGTCCGTGGCGGCGCCGGTCTCGGTCGCCGGCTCCGTGGTGGCGGCTGTCCACGTGCACGGCCCGTCGTACCGCTTTCCGCCGGCCGGCTCGGAGGACCACTTGGGGCGACTGGTCACCGCCAGCGCCGAGGCGTTGGCCCGACGCGTGACTCGCTCGACTTGACGGGTCCTCTCGATCTGACCAGAATAGTCAGATGAAGACGGCCACGATCACCGAGGCCAAGAGCCGGCTGAGCGCGCTCATCGACCGCGTCCGCGCGGGGGAGAGCGTCGTCATCCTCGATCGCGGCACGCCCGTGGCTCGCCTGGAGCCGATCGCCGTGCGCCCGGATCCGAGCGGGCGACTCATGCGCCTCGAGCGTGCCGGAATCCTTCGGGTCGGGAGCGCGCCGCCGCCGATCGACCTGCTCCGGTCTCCCGGACCAAGGGTTGCGGATGGGGCATCGGTTGTCGCAACGCTGCTCGACGAGCGCCGATCGGGCCGGTGAGGTACTGGGACAGCTCGGCGATCGTTCCGCTCCTCGTCACCGAAGCCAGGAGCACCGCGGTCTTCCGCACCTACGAGCGCGACCCGGAGATGGCGGTCTGGTGGGCGACGCCGATCGAGTGCGTCGCTGCGCTCGCGCGGCACGAACGCGACGGGACGCTCACATCGGCCGGCGTCGCCGACGCATTCGATCGGCTCGACGCGCTCCTGCTCGCCTGGCGCGAGGTCCAGCCGGTCGAACCCGTGCGCCGGCTGGCACGGCGCCTGCTCCGCGTCCACCCCGTCCGAACGGCCGACGCGCTCCAGCTCGCGGCAGCCATCGCCGCCTCGGAGGATCGGTCCGACACGCTCGCATTCGTGACCCTCGACGAGCGACTTGCACTCGCCGCCCAGCGGGAGGGGTTCCCGGTCGTCCAGCCGTCCGCGGAGTAGCGCGCGGTCCGGATCTACGCGGGCGGAGAAGGTGGCAGCACGTACCCGGCGATGAACGCGGCGAGCGCATATGCGCCGAAGAGCACGAGCCACAGCTTCGCCGACGCCGGCCGGCCGCGGATCGCCTGGACGACAGCCGCGCCGGACAGGATCAGGCCGATTCCGCCGAGGATCGCCGCGGCGCGGATTGCCGCGAGCGCTCCGGCGAAGCTCCCCTCCCGCGCCGCATCGAGGTAGTTCCACGCGAGCACGGCCCCGGCCGCGGCAGCCAGGACGATCTGGACGACGAAGGTCGCCGACAGCCTCATCCCTGTCGCCGGCGGACCTCCGCGGCGATCGCCGGCAGGACCTCGTGGAGGTCGCCGATGACCGCGTAGTCGGCCACCGCCATGATCGGCGAGTCAGGATCCGTGTTGATGGCGAGGATCCGCTTGGCCGCCTTGCAGCCGACGATGTGCTGGATCGCGCCGCTGATGCCGCACGCGATGTACAGCTCCGGCGCGATCCGCAGCCCGGTCTGCCCGATCTGATCACTGTGGGGCCGCCAGCCGAGGCTCGTCGCGACGCGCGACCCGCCGACCGCCGCACCGATGAGCCCGGCGAGCTTCTCGAGCACGGCGAAGTTCTCGGCACTTCCGACGCCGCGGCCACCGCCGATGACGACCTTTGCATCGGTCAGCGAGATCTTCCCGGTCTCCGGCGCCTCGTGGCCGGTGACCCGGACGACGAGGTCCGATTCTGCGATCGCCGGGGCGTGGCTGACGACGTCCGGCGCGGCGCCGCTCGCGGCCTCGGGCGCCTCGACGACGTGCGGCGCAACGGTCATGAGCCGGATCGGCGCGTCCAGGGTCGCGTCCTCGAGCAGGCTTCCGGCCCAGCGCTGGCGAACGACCGACCACGACTCCCCGGACTCGACCGACACGACGTTGGCCGCCATCGGCAGGCCCGTCCGGGCGGCGAGGTAGGCGAGTACCTCCGTGCCGCGGTCGCTCCCCGGGGCGAGCACGGCCGACGGCGAGCGGGCCTCGACGACGGCCCCGAGCGCGGCCGCGAACGCGGCCGGAGCGTATGCGTCGAGCCGCCCATCCTCGACGACATGGGCCGTCCGGACGCCGTGCCCGCCGAGCGACGCCGCGACTCCTGCGGAGCCCGGTCCGACGAGCACGGCCTCCACATCCGCGCCGAGCCTCCCGGCCAGGGGAGCGGCGAACGCGAGCGCCTCGAGCGACAGACGATCGGCCTCGCCACCGGCATGCTCGACGAGGACAACGACGGGAGCGCTCACGATCCCAGCGCCCCGATCCGCTCGAGCAGGTCGACGACCGCCGGCGCGGCGTCCGGTCCCCGCCCCAGGATCTCGACCTGAGCGCCCTGCTGCTCCGGCACCCGCAGCCCCAGCTTGACCGGTCCCGTCTGCGACCAGGCCGGCGCGATCCGCTCGACCTCCTTGCGCTTTGCGCGCAACCGCCCCGGCACCGACGGGTAGCGCGGCAGGTTCAGCCCCTCCTTGACGCCGAGGACTGCCGGCAAGGGGAGCGCATAGGTTTCCCAGCCGCCGCCCGACGCCTCGCGGCGCGCGGTCACGGACCCGTCGCCGACCGTGATGCCCTTGATCCCGTTCACGATCGTCCGCCCGAGGGCGACCGCGACCCGGACCCCGACTTGGAAGTCACCGGTGTCGGCCGCCTCGTTGCCGAACAGGACCAGGTCGAACGGCCCGTTCCCCGCCTCCTGGTCGCGGATGGTGGACGTGATCGCCGCGGCCGTCGCGATCGGGTCGAACTCGCGCCCGTCGGTCTCGAGCAGGATCGCCCGGTCGATCCCGATCGCCATCGCGTCGCGCAGCTGCTCCTCGGCGGCCGCAGGACCCAGCGTGAGGACGGCCGACGACCCGCCGTGCGTTTCGACGATCCGGACGGCCTCCTCGACACCGCACTCCTCGTGCGGGCTGATCGTGGACCCGAGGTAGCGCGTGTCGATCTCCTGCCCGTCCGGGGTGAGGACGATCCGCCCGCCGGTGGCCGGCACGCGCTTGACGCAGACGAGGATGTTCACGCGCGCGACCTCACCGCCTCACGAGCGGATCCGCGCGTTCTCGGGATCGAACAGCGGCGTGGCGCCGGCGACCGCGACCGTGACCGGGTAGCGCTCGCCGAAGTACTCGACCGAGAGTCCGTTCCCGACGACCGCTTCCGAACGCGGCAGGTAGGCCATGAGCAGGTGCTTGCCGACCGACGGCCCGGCTCCCGCCGACGTCACGTACGAGCGCCTGCCCTTCGCGTCGACGAGCGGCTGCCCGTCGCGGGTCAGGATCGGCTCCCGGCCGAGCATGTAGCGCTTCACGCCGCTCGCGGACGTGTGGTCGTCGACGGTCAGCGTGCACAGGGCGGCCGCCGGCGGCCGCGAGCGCTGTTCGAGGTAGGCCGCCCTGCCGACGAAGTCGGCCTCCTTGACCGTCGGCCGGGCCATGCCGGCCTCGACGAGGTCGAAGTCGAGCTCCAGTTCGGCCCCGTGGGCGCGATAGCCCTTCTCGAGCCGGGCCGTGACCGCGTACGTACCGATCCCGGCCGCCGCCATGCGGTGCGGCCGGCCGGCCTCCCACAGCGCGTCCCAGACGCGCAGGCCCTGCTCGATCGGGACGTAGATCTCCCAGCCGAGCTCGCCGACGTAGCTGATCCGGGAGGCAAGCGTTCGCACCCCGTCGATGTCGACCGTCTTCGTGGTCAGGAACGGGAAGCCGGCGTGCGACACGTCGGCCGACGTGACCGCCGACAGGATGTCGCGCGCTCGCGGGCCCCAGAGCCCGATCGTCGTCCACTGGTTCGTCGCGTCGTGGACCTGGGCGGACCCGTCGTCCGGCATGCCGTCGCGGAAGATCTTGAGGTCGCGCATGCCCATCCCGCCGCCGGTCACGACCCGGAATCGGTCGTGGCCGAGACGCATGATCGTGAGGTCCGCGAGGATCCCGCCGGCGGGGTTGAGGAGCGGCGTGTAGACGGTCTTTCCGGGCGCCACGTCGATCTTCGCGACACACAGGCGTTCCAGGGCGGCGCACGCGCCGGGCCCGGTCACGTCGAAGATCGCGAATGCGGACAGGTCGACGATCCCGGCCCGGTCGCGCATCGCGAGGTGCTCCGCGCTGATGATCGGCGACCACCACCGGGCGTCCCACTCCGCCTCGCGCTCCGCGACCCGCTCGCCGAACTCGTCGACGAGCGGTCGGTTCGACTCGTACCAGTACGGACGCTCCCAGCCGGCCGCCTCGAAGAAGACCGCCTGGAGGTCGCGCTGGCGGGCGTTGAACGGCGACAGGCGGACGTTCCGGTTCGATTCCCATTGCTCGGACGGATGGACGATCCCGTACGTCTTGTTGAAGCCCTCGCCGGTCCGGGCGCGGATGTGCTGCTGGGTTTTGTGGTGGTCGTAGAAGCGGGCCACGTCGGAGCCGTGCGGGTCGATCTCCGGCTCGCCGCTCGTCATCCACTCGGCGACCGTCTTCGCGATCCCGGGCGCCTCCTTGATCCAGATCGCGGCGACGGACCAGAGGCCCTGCACCTCCGACGTCTCGCCGATGATCGGGTTGCCGTCCGGGGTGAGCGACAGGAGTCCGTTGATCGCGTGGCGGATGCCGACCTTCTCGTCGCCGAGGACCTCCGGGACGAGCTCGAGCGCCTGCTCCATCTGGAGCTCGAAGTCATCCTGGGTGAACGGCAGCTCCGTTGGCGACAGGGCCGACGCGGCGATCGACGGGATCTCGTCGGGGTCGACGTGGATCGTCCGGTGCGCGTACGAGCCCACCTCGAGGTCTCCGCCGTGCTGGCGCTCGTACATGTTCGTGTCCATGTCGCGCACGATCGGGAACATGATCTCGCCGACCGTGTCGGCGAAGCGCGGTACGGGCCCCACGCTGATCATCTGGTGCACGGCCGGCGTGAGGGGGATCGACGCGCCGGCCATCCGGGCGATGCGCGGGCTCCACACGCCGCACGAGATGACGACGGCCTCCGTCTCGATGTCGCCCTGGTCCGTCCGGACCCGCCGGACGCGCCCGCGTTCCACGTCGATGCCGGTGACCTCGACGCCGGCGCCGACGGTCAGCGCACCCTTCTGCTGCGCCATCTCGCGCATGAGCGTCCCCGCGCGGAGCGAGTCGACGACGCCGACCGACGGGGTGTGGAACCCGCCGAGGATGACCGACGGGTCGAGGAATGGCACGAGCTCCGCCACCTGCGCGGGGGTGACCAGCTCGGCGTCGATGCCCCACGACTTGCCGGAGGCGATGCGGCGCTTGAGCTCCTCCATCCGCTGCGGCGTCCGGGCGACCTCGATCCCGCCGCTCCGGGTGAAGACACCGAGGTCCTCGTACTGGCGGACGCTCTCGAGCGTGAACGCCGTCATCTCCTTGGAGTGGTCGATCGGGTAGATGAAGTTCGATGCGTGGCCGGTCGAGCCGCCCGGATTCGGCAGCGTTCCCTTGTCGATGAGCACGATGTCGCGCCAGCCGAGCCGGGCGAGGTGCCAGGCCATGCTGTTGCCGACGATGCCGGCGCCGATGACGACGACGCTCGCCCGATCCGGAAGCGCGCCCATCCGCGAAATCTCCTCCTCCGACCCGGGCAGGGGCCTGACGGCCCCGGCCGTCAGGCCAGGTTGACGACGACGGTCTTCAGCTCGGTCAGCCGCTCCAGCGCGAAGCGACCGCCGACCCGGCCGAGGCCGCTCTGGGAACCGGACCGCCCGCCGAACGGCAGGTGCGACTCCCAGTAGTTCGTTCCCTCGTTGATATTGACCCAACCCGCCCGGACGGACTCGGCAAATCGGAGCCCGCGGCCGAGGTCGCGGGTGAAGACGGCCGACATCAGGCCGAACGGCGAGCCGTTGACGACGGCGATCGCCTCGTCGTCGGAGCGGATCGTCGTGATCGGGGAGACCGGGCCAAAGGTCTCGTCGCGCGCGATCTCCATCGCGTCCGTGACCCCGTCGAGCACCGTGGGCTCATAGAACAGGCGGCTGCCCCGACCCTCGAGACGGCGCCCTCCGGCGACGAGCCGCGCACCGCCGGCGAGCGCGTCGCCGACGTGGCGCTCCGTCTTGGCCGCCGTCGGCTCGTTGTTGAGCGGCCCCATCGTCGTCGCCGGATCGAACGGGTCGCCGAGCCGGACCTCGCGGGCGATTGCGGCGGTCAGGCGAGCGAGGTAGCGATCATGAACCGCCTCGTGGACGAGCACGTGCTCGGCGGCCGTGCAGCTCTGCCCTGCGTTGAGGAAGCAGGCGGTCAGCGTCGCGGCGACCGCCGCGTCGACGTCCGCGTCGTCGAGCACGACGAGCGGGCCGTTGCCGCCCATCTCGAGGATGACCTGCTTGCCGGACGCGCGCTGCGCAACCTTCCGCCCGGCCTCGGTCGAACCGATGAAGGCGACGGCGGCCGTTTCCTGGTGGCCGGCGATCTCGTCGCCGACCTCCGCGCCGGGCCCGGTGACGAGATTGAACACGCCGCTCGGGAGGTCGGCGTCGACGATGCACTCCGCCAGCCGGACCGCGCACAGCGACGTGTTCGATGCCGGGTTCCAGACCACGGTATTGCCGGCAGCGAGCGCCGGCGCGATGAGCTCAGCCGGCATCGTGTACGGCCAGTTCCACGGGGTGATCACACCCACGACCCCGAGCGGCACCCGGTAGACGAGCACCCGCTTCGCGGCGTCCATCGACGGCATGAGCAGCCCGTCGAGGCGGGTCGCGTCAGCCGCGGCCATCGTGAAGTAGCGGACCAGCTCGTCGACCTCGTCGTACGCCTCGGCGTGGAGCGGCTTGCCCTGGTCGAGGGTCAGCGTCCGGGCCAGGACGTCGCGGCGGGACTCGATGACGGTCGCGACACGCTCGAGGGCGGCCGCCCGGTCGAAGGCTGAGCGGGCCGCCCAGCCGGCGCCCGCCGCGGCAGCCGCCGCGATCGCCCGGCGCGCATCGGCCCGATCCCCGCGTGCCAGGAGGGCGATCCGGCTCCCGCTGGAGGGACTGGTTGCCTCGAACTGCTCGCCGCTCGCCGCGCGTGCCCAGGCGCCTGCGACGAACATCGACAGGGACGGGACGGTCGTGTCGGTCGTCATCGGCGGGTCGCGCAGGGACGGGCGGGCACAGGGGGTTGCAAGGCGTCTCCTGGGGGCGTGGGAGCGCAGTATTCTCCTCCGGTGCGGGCCGGCGCAAGCCGCCCGGACCTGCGCAGCCGACCGCTGTCCCGGCCTGAGCAACGACCCCGGCACCGTCTCCGGTGCCGGGGTCAGGCGGGACCTATTCCGCCGGAATCTCTGCGTGGATCGCCTCGAGATCGACGCCCTGGGCACGACGGTAGAGGCGTGCGATGACGTAGAGCACGGCAGCAGCGCCGTACAGGACGCCGAGGAAAATGATCGAGCTCGTGTTGCCGGTCCCGATCCCGTACAACGCGTTCGTCAGCCACTGCCACAGCGTCCAGCCGAGGAACAGTGTCGTGATCGCGCCGGCGATGCTGATGAGCGGGACGCCGGCAATCGCGTACCGGGCGACCGGCGAACTCTGGTAGATCTGCGGCTTCCACCACGGCAGGATCGTCGCCGCGACGGCGCTGCCGAGGAACGTCACCGCGATGACAAGGGTCGCGTCAAGCGTAAAGCTGACGAAATTGGCGTTGTACGCATACAGCCAGCTGAGGACGACCGCCGGGATCATGATCAACAGCAGCGCCACCCACGGCACGGCGCGCCGCTCCGAAACGCGCGCTGCGGCCTCCGGCAGGATCCGGTCGAAGGCAGCGGCGAAGATCATCCGGGTTGACGAGAGGAACAGCGTGCCGGCCCAGCCGAGGAACCATGCCCCGAACAGGACGATGATGATCATCTGGATGATCCGGCTGTCGACGAGGAACGCAGCGAGCAGTGGCGGATAGCCCCACACCGGGATGACCGGTGGACCCTCGGTGTACCCGTAGAACCAATTCACGAAATTGAGGTTGGTCGCGTTGAAGAAGTCCCAGCCAAAGGTCTTCGACACGAGCAGCACGAACACAACGGCGAGGACGACGGTCACCCAGATGCCGCCGAGCATGCCGTTCAGAACCTTGCGGAAGTCGCCCGCACCGCGGACCTCGCCGTACAGGGTGGCGCCCCAGTTCGGGTAGAGGATCCAGAACAACATGAACGGAACGAGCAGGAACGTGCCGGCTCCGAACGCAAACACGTCGAGCCCCCCCTCGACGAGGCCGTCATTCGCGAGCGCGGTATCGATGGTCGATTGGTAGGCGTTCGACACGCCGAACAGGCTCGACGCCTCGCGATCGAAGGCGGCCTGGAACGTCTCCTGGCTCGACACGAGCATGAGCACGAACATGGCTGCCAGGGCGACCACCCCGATCCACAGGCTTGCCCTCTGGACCCTCGCGTAACCCGCCATGCCCAGCGACACGAGCAGCGAGGTGAGGATGATCACCCCGATCGATACGACGAACGTGCCGTCCGCGGTGCCGATGAAATCTACGGCCTCCGTCCAGCCGGCCAGCGCCGCGAGAGGCTGGACGAACTCGAGCTTGAGGATGGCGCCGTAGATCGGCGCCCATAGGGCAAGGATGAACCACCAGCCCGTGGCGGACAGGACAAAGCCGATGCCGCCTCGGCGCATGCCGAGGATCGCACCGAGGATGACGCCGGCGACGCCTGCGACGAGCGGGATTGGCTCGGCCAGGCCCATCGCGCCACCGACGAGATAGCCACCGATGCCGCCGACAACGGCTCCGACGACCCCGCCGGGGATCCCGTCGAGCACACGGCTCTGCCAGACGTAATCACCGCCGGCCCGCGGCATGGCCGCGATCAGACCTGCATAGGTGATTGCGAGAAAGGTGACCGCGATCCCGGACAGGACGATCCCCGCGACCGGCGAGCCGTCGGGCACGTAGCCGAAGACCGCGAAGCTGTAGAACATCCCGAGGGTTACGAGGTTCACCGACATGAACGAGTAAACGAACGCGTCGAAACCCGACCAGCCCTTTACGAGGCCGGTCGCGTTCCGAAGGAACAGCGCCGGCGCCGACTGGGCCGATTCGCCCGATGCCATCGATCAGCCTCCCTCCGAGTGCGTGCTTTCCACGGGTCCAGGACCCACTTCAGCCGTTGATCAGCAGATAGCGCTTCACCTCGCCTTTCTTCGGGTCCAGGTCGACGATCGCGGCCTGCAGCACGCCATCCTCGTACGAGCTGCCCGGGTTGACCGCCAGCGTCCGACCCAGCTTCACGGCCCCCTTTCCCTCGTGGATGTGACCGTGCAGCGAGAGGACCGGACCGTAAGCGACGATCGACTCCCGGACGGCGGTCGACCCGACCGGAGTGAGCGCCTGCCCACCGGCCACGTAGCGCATGTCCGCATCGAGCTTCGGTGCCGAGTCGAGGTTCGATCCGTACGGCGGTGCGTGGAAGTTGAAGATCGCTCGACGCCGGTCGTCGACAGTCGCGACGAGCCCATCGATCCGTGCCCGGAGCTCGTCTTCGGGCAGCTCGCGGAAGGTCTTCCATGGGGTCGGGTTGGCCCAGCCGGTGGACACGAGCGTGAACCCGTCGAGAGCGATCGTGTTGCCCTCGCCGAGGTCGACGTGCTCAGCCCGCCCGATGATCGGGTCGATCTCGAACATGTCGTCGTTGGCCGGCGACACGATGCACCGAATCCCAGTCCCGCGAAGCCGTTCGTCGGCGAGCTGCATCCAGGCCTCGACCGAGCGCAGCATCTCGTCCTTGAAGCGCGCGTCGACAAGGGTTTGGTCGGCTGCCCAGGCGGTGAGCTCCTCCGGCGTCGTGCGGACCGGGTAGTACCCGCGGTCGCGGATCCGCTTCTCCATGGCGACGAGCTCGGCCTCCGTCGAGAGGACGTGCACCTGCTCCTGGAGCGTGACCTCCCACTCCGCGTTTCGCTCGACGATCGGGACCATCGCCTTGCCGGTCATGTCGCCGCCCATGATCAGCACATCCGCCTTGTGGAACGCACCCGCGTTGAGGAACTTGCGCCAGCACACCTCCGAGCCGTGGATGTCCGTCGCGAAGAAGAGCCTCATGCCGGCCCGTGCCCCACTTCCTCGGGCTCGCGGTACCAGGTCACGCGGTCGCCGACGCGGGCACGGAGCCGCCACTTCGCCGTCTTCGGCGCCCCGTCGATCCGGGCGCGGAGGGCCGCGACCTGCGCCCCTGCGTCGAAGCGCACCGGTCGACCGACGTCGAGGTCGCTGTCGCGCAACTCGACGTCGAGGTAGCGAGCGAGCTTTTCGAGGTTTCCGGTCACGGTTCGCCACCAGCCCCAATCGGTCGAGGTGAACGACAGGATCTGCGGCACGCTGATCGCGCCGAGGCCGTGCGCCGAATCGGGCGCCCCATCGTCCTCGCCGAGCGGGTGCTCGGCGAGCAGGACGAGCGCGTCGAGCACGTCCTTCCGGTTGATCTTGACGACCTGTAGCTTCGACAGGAGCAGCTCCGCCAGCGGCAGCGTCGGGCGCGACGCCGCCAGCCGCTGAGCGAAGTCGAACCTGTGGCACATCTCCAGCCGGTCGACGAGCACGTCGACCGGGCGCCGGCGGGGCTCATCGACGAAATACGCCTGGTGCCCGCCGAACAGCGCGTTGTGCCGCCGGTCCGGCGTGTAGCCCTGGGCTTCGAGCAACTCGTAGAAGGCAGCGCGGTCACGGGCGCGGGTGGCGAAGTCGAGGTCGACCTCGACCCGGCGCGTCCTGGCGGTCCAATCCGGGGCGTGGGCACGGATCGCCATCCCGCCCATCAGGCGCACGAGAAGCCCGCGCGTATCGGCAACGTCGACGATCCGGAGCGCCTCCGCAAGCGGATCCTCGAGCGTGCGCGGTTCGCCGTTGACGCCAGGTCGGGTGGCCATCGACCCGCCCTCCAGCCGGCCGCGTGCGACGATGTCGCCGCGGTCGTAGCAGTATAGGCGTGGCAGGCGACCGCGCGAGCAGGCGTCGGAGTTCCACCCTGCTGATGGCCGCCCGATGATGCAGCGTTGACAAATCCCACACACGCTCTTGACGCCCCATGACCGTCGGCTGTCAAATGCACCCGGCGAGGGCCGACCCGGCAACCCGGCCCGCCACACGTCCCGCAGGGACCACCATCGACGCGACGGCGCTTGAGGAGGAGACGTCCGTCCCGTCGAACCGTTTACATCGGAGA
>Ga0326597_10003695_pt1 | contig 21879 bp, 27 predicted proteins | sample RVTome_12_FD_203789 | JGI IMG/M metagenome (GOLD analysis project Ga0326597, IMG submission 203789) | Soil microbial communities from uranium-contaminated site in the Upper Colorado River Basin, Wyoming, United States - RVT100D185 | ecosystem: Environmental > Terrestrial > Soil > Contaminated >...
GCCGCTCGCCTGACCGGTCCGCTGGCCGTCCGGGCCGCTCGCCTGACCGCTCTGCTGACCGCCCGGACCGCTCGCCTGACCGTTCCGCTGGCCGTCCGGGCCGGGGGATTCTGCGCCCTCTGGGCGCTGCGCACGCCGGCGCGCGCAACCGGATGAGAGCAATCGACGGACCAGGCGGGGCCGGGCGGGCAACGGTCCAGGGCGGCCCTGAATCGGCCGATTGCCGCGCTTGCCGATCGTTTCGGGTGCGGCGGGCGTCGTCCTCGGGCCCGTGCGATCACGCAGGGTGATGCGGGGCTCACGTGCGGTTGTTGCGCAGTAACTATCTTTCCACGGTGTAATTCACTTCAGTGAGCCCGTCGAATGACGACAGCATGAGTGGTCGACACGGACGTTGACCTGCGGATCAGGGCTCAGCCCCGCCGCATCTCACACATGGAGGTGTCCTCAGATGAGGATTCAGAACAACATTGCGGCGTTCAACGCGTTCCGCAACCTTGCGGTCTCCCAGTCCCAGATCGGGAAGTCGCTCGAGAAGCTCTCGTCGGGCTTCCGGATCAACAAGGCCGCTGACGACGCCTCCGGGTTGGTCATCAGTGAGGGCCTGCGGGCACAGATCGGCGGCCTGCGCCAGGCAACCCGCAACGCCCAGGACGGTGTCTCCGCGGTCCAGACCGCTGAAGGTGCCCTGACCGAGGTCCACTCGATCCTGCAGCGCATGCGTGACCTGGCGGTCCAGACCTCCTCGACCGGCACATACGGCCAGGAGGCCCGTGACGCAGCCCAGGCTGAGGTCGCCGAGCTCCTGGAGGAGATCGACCGGATCGCTGGGTCGACGAAGTTCGGTACCCAGAACCTCCTCGACGGCTCGTTTGGTGTCACACCAACCCAGGCGAGCGCGTTCGTCACGGGCACCCCGACGGCCCCAGCGGCGGGGGATGACTTCACTGTGCTGGTTGCGGGTGGCACGGCAGTTGCGGTCAACTTCGACGGAGTCACAAGGACCGGCACCGCGCTGGCCTCCTTCATGACGTCGCAGTTGAATGACGCCTTGGCTGCGTCGGCGAACGCCGTTGACAACGCTGCCGCCGGGAAGATCACCTTCAGCGCCGAAGCGGTCGGAGCCGGCTTCGTCTACACGATCAGCAACGCGGAGAATCTCGGTGTAACCGTCGCGGACGGGACCGGTACTGCTCTGGCGGACATGAGCTTGACTGGTCTGGCCGGGGCGCTCCTCGCGGCTACGGGTTCGGAAGCCCAGTTCCAGGTCGGCGCCTTCGCCGGTGAGGCCATCGGCGTGTCCATCGCCGCGATGGACGTCGCGGGCCTGGCCCTGACCGGTCTGGACGTCTCGTCAGGCGACGACACCAACATCACCCTGGTTGACGCGGCGATCTCGACCGTGTCCACGCTTCGTGGTGAGCTCGGTGCTGTGCAGAACCGGTTCGAGCACACGGTGGCGAACCTGAACGTGGCGGTCGAGAACATCACGGCGTCCGAGAGCCGGATCCGTGACACCGACATGGCGTCGGAGATGACGAACTTCACCAAGAACCAGATCCTGCTGCAGGCCGGTACGGCGATGTTGGCCCAGGCCAACGTGCTGCCGCAGTCGGTCCTGGCCCTCCTCCAGTAATCGACACGGACATGACGACTCGCGCCCCACACCGCCACTCGGCAGTGTGGGGCACGGGCCGTCCGGTCCGAACCCGCAGGATCACGCGGGCGGACTGAAGGGAGGAGACCATGAGTTCGCCACTCTTTTCCATCGGCGGCATCGCCAGCGGGCTGCCCGCTGACCTCGTCGACCAGCTCATCGCTGTCGAGCGTCAGCCCCTGCAGCGGCTGCAGTTGCGCCAGGACGTCCTGTCGGCCACCAAGGACGCATGGGCGCAGGTGACGGTGCGCCTCTCAGCGGTACGCAGCGCCGTGGACGCCTTGCGGCGCGCGAACAGCTTCACCGACTTCTGGGCCGCCACCAGCGAGGACACCTCGGTGGCCACCGTTGCCGTCACGGGCACGCCCATCGAGCAGTCCGTCGACTTCACCGTCGACGCGCTGGCCCGGCGCCAGCAGACCACCGTCGCCGACGGGTTCTCCAGCCTCGACGATTCCCTGGGTGGTCGGACCCTCACCATCACCGTCGATGGCACCGACCACGACGTGACACCCGCCGTGGACCAGACCCTCGGGGGCCTGATCGAGTCGATCAACGCCGCCGACATCGGCGTGCGTGCCTCGACCATCAGCAACGGTGGTCAGCTCCAACTGGTCCTGACCTCAACAGAGTCGGGCCTGGACAACGCCTTCAGTGTGGCGCCAGCAACCAGTGGCTGGACCAACGCCTTCTCAAACCTCACCGACGCCGCCGACGCGTCGATCAGCATTGGCCAGACCAATCCGCTGACCATCACCTCGTCGACCAACACGTTCGCCAACGTCATCCCCGGGGTGAGCGTGCAGGTGCGTGCGCTCGGCGCGACGTCGGTCACGACGCAACGCGACACCGAAGGCATCGTGACCGCCGCCCAGACGCTGGTCGACAGCGTCAACTCGGCGCTGACGGCACTGGGTGACCTCAGCAGCTACAACGCCGAGACCGGGCGCAGTGGCCCGCTCAACGGTGACTTCACCGTCCGTCAGCTCATGACCGACCTGCGCAGCGTGATCTCCGCGCCCGTTGGCGGGCTGACCAGCCAGTACACCGCGGGCAACCAGGTCGGCATCGAGCTGACGCGCGACGGCCTGGTGACCCTGGACCAGGCCGCCCTCCGCGACGCACTGGCGACCGACTTCGACGCCGTGGCCAACCTGTTCAGTCGCCGCGGGGCCAGCGACACCGCCGGCGTGAGGTTCGTCGACGCCACGCGCGACACGCTGGCTGGCACCTTCACCGTCGACGTCGCCAATCCCTCGACAGCGGCCCGCATCACTGGCGCCGCCGTCTCGGCGATTCCCAGCGACCCGCGCATCTACACCGTGCGCACGACCGAGGGTGACATCGTCACGGTGACCATCCCTGCCAACGCCAGCGTGGCCACGGCTGTTGCCGAGATCAACGCCGCGATGGGTGGCACCTCCATCAGCGCGGTGGTCGATGACGCCGGGACGCCGGGCGACGACTCCGACGACATGATCCAGATCGACCACAGCGGCCTCGGACCGCAGTTCGGCTTCTCGATCACGGCAGACAGCGAGGACGTCGACGGCAACGTCCTTGACGAGTACGGCATCCGCACCAATGGCTTCGTCTACGGCGACGCCGTGATCTCCGTCGACGTGGATGGCACGCCGACCGAGTTCACCGGGACGGGCCGGACGGTGCGGATCACCGATGGTGACGCGGACGGCCTGACCCTGAGCGTCAGCGGGGCGCCCGGGACGCAGGCGCAGGTGACCGTCACCGAGGGGATCGCGGGGGCGCTGGACCGCCTGATCTTCGCCGCCGAGGGATCCACCGGATCGGTCGCGCGTGCGCAGGACCTCATCGACACCGACGTGAAGCTGCTGCAGGACCGCATCGATCGCATGGAAGTGAGCCTCGCGACCCGTGAGACAGCACTTCGGCGCCAGTACGCGGCCCTGGAATCCGTCATCTCGCAGCTGACGTCGATGGGCAACTTCCTCAACACGCAGTTCGCCCAACTTTCAGCCTTCACCTCGCGCCAGAACTGACGACAGTCAGAGCAACGCGGTTGGACAGGGACGTTCACCCGCCGGAGAGGCTCACACGGATGTACTCGACCCCGGATTCCTACACGCGCCAGGCGGTCCTCACGGCCACGCCAGCCCAGCTGGTCCTGATGCTGTTCGACGGGGCCATCACCGCGATCGGCAAGGCGCGGTTTGCGCACGCGCAGGGGTACGAGAGCATCGAGATCGTCAACCGGGAGCTCCAGCGCGTACAGGCCATCGTGGACGAGCTCCACCTGAGCCTGGACCAGGACAACGGCCAGCCCATCGCCGGCAACCTCGCGCTGCTGTATGCGCACTGCCAGGGGCAGCTCCTGCAGGCGAACGTGACCAAGGACCTCGTCTACCTGGACAGCGTGGAGAACACCCTGAGCGAGCTCCGCGAGGCCTGGGACGAGGCGTGTGTCCAGGGCGCGCCGGAGGTGGCCGCAAACCCTCAGTTTGAAGCCGTCGGAGCCGTGGCGTACGGATGAGCGAGACTGCCCGGGGGGGCTCGTGGGCGCAGGTGCTGGACGCCTACGAAGCAGCGCTTGACCAGGCCGAGCAGTCACTGGGGCTGACTGACGACGCCACGGCCGAGCTCGGCTGGCTGCCGGACGTGCCGCAGTCCGTCGGCCCGACGCCGGCCGAGCAGGCCCGCTTCGACGAGCTGCGCGCACGCGCGGACGACGTCCTCAGCCGCGCGGCCCAGGCCCTGGAAGGCATCCGCGCCGAACTGCGCAACGTCCCGCAGCAGCGCAGGGCCCTGACCGGCTACGCCCAGGCCCAGGCAATCGCCGACCGCACCAACCCCGCCCCCTGACCCATCGCCCCGCTCCGGCGGTTCATTGAACGGCGGGTGCCGGGGGGAGGATTGGTCGCGACCTCCGCTGGTGGCGCGCAACCGCGGTGAAGTTCTGTCGAGGCAATCGTTAACGGCTGAGGTCGGCCGGCCGATCTCAGGTCTAGACAACCGAATGCACGGACCGAATCTTCGGACGCCAATGGACGGCGCGCTACGCGCCGTCCTTTTCATTTTCGCCAAGGGAGGTGAACGATGAACGGGATCAGCGACACCTCGATGCAGGCGGTCGAGTGGGCCCTGAATGGGGTCTCGCGCCGCGCTGATGTGCACTCCCAGAACATCTCCAACGTCAGCACGCCCGGCTATCGCGCCAGCCGCGTGGACTTCGAGTCCCACCTGCGCATGGCCCTGGAGACCGGCCGGTTCGACGACCTGCGCGAGCCCGAGGTCCTGGCCTTCAACGGCCTGCCCAACCAGCACGGCAACGATGTCGAACTCGAGACCGAGATGGTCGGTCTGTTGAAGAACAACCTGATGCAGGACTCGATGGTGGCGTCCTACAACTTCAAGATGAACATCCTGCGCAGCGCAATCGGGAAGCGCTGATGAGCGGCCCCTTCTCCGCGATGGATGTCTCTGCAACCGGGGTTGGCTTCAGCCAGTTCTGGATCAACACGATCTCGCACAACATCGCCAACGTGAACACGGTGACGTCCACCGACCAGGTGCCGTTCAAGTCATTCCAGGTGGTGGCGAGGGAGCGCATTGACGGCGACCTGGCCCGTCCGGGCTCGGGCGTCGAGGTGGCTGCCGTGCCGCGCCAGGACATGGAGAACCCCATTGTCTGGGACCCGGACCATCCGCTGGCCGATGAGGACGGGGTGGTCGTGCTGCCGGCGGTCGACATCGCCGTGCAGATGAGCGACCTGATCATCGCGCAGCGCAGCCTGCAGGCCAATGTCCGTGCCCTGCGCAGCGCCGAGGAGGCCTACCGGTCCGCCCTCGCGATCGGGAGCAGCCGCTGATGGCCATCGCCCCGATCCCACCGTCACTGCCCAGCTTCAACGTCGCTGGCGCCGGTTCCGTTGGCAGCGTCGGCGGCCAGCTGGGCCCCGGTGCCAGCACCCAGGCACCGGCGGGGTTCGCCGACGCGCTGCAACAGGGCCTGCAGGCCGTCAGCGACCTCGAGCGCACCGCTGACCACGCCATCCAGGATGTCGCCAGCGGCGGCCCAACGTCGGTGCACGAGCTGATGACGTCGACCGCCAAGGCCCAGTTGGGCATTGAGATGCTGACCACCGTGCGTGATCGTGCGGTCGAGGCGTATCAGGAGATCATGAGGATGCAGGTCTGATGACGGTCATCGAACGCCTCCAGGAACTGTGGCGGGAACTCCCTGTCGCCCACCGCGTGATGGCCGCGGCGGCCGTCGTCGTCGCCGGTCTTGCGGCCGTGTTCTTCTTCCAGTGGGTCAGCACGCCCAGCTACACGGTGCTCTACAGCGGCCTGGACGACACCGACATCGCTGGAGTGATCGACGAGTTGGAGTCCCTTGGCGTTGCCTACCAGTTGGACGGCTCCACCGTGCAGGTCCCGAAGGGCCAGTTGTTCGACATCCGGGCTCGCCTTGCTGGCGCCGGGATTGCCGGGTCGCCGACGCCGGCCGGCTACGAGCTGTTGGACAGCGAGGGACTCACGGTCAACGACTTCCGCCAGCGCATCGACTTCCAGCGCGCCGTCGAGGGGGAGCTGAGCCGCACCCTGATGGCGCTGGATGCCATCAACACCGCACGCGTGCAGTTGGTCATCCCCGAGGACCAACTGTTCCGCGAGTCCAGCGCCGGCGCGACCGCATCCGTGCTGGTCGGCCCGAAGCGCACCCTGACGGTGGGCGAGGTCGAAACGATCATCTTCCTCGTGTCGTCGGCGGTCGAGGACCTGGCCCCGAGCGACGTGACGGTCGCCGACACGTCGGGGAACACGCTGAACGCGCCGGACGGCATGGGCGGTGCGACGTCGGTCATCTCCCGCAACCTGCGCACCGAGCGTGAGCTGGAGGCCGCGCTGGCACGCGACGTCACCCAGCTGCTGGCCGGCTGGGGCCAGACCCGGGCCCGAGTGAGCGTCAACGCGGTCCTCAACTTCGACGAGACCGAGAGCCAGGTCGAGTCGATCGGGCCGACCACGCAGACGCCGGTGCGCCAGCAGACCATCGACGAGTCCTACTCCGGCACCGGAGCGCCTCCCGGGGGTGTCGTGGGCGTGGACGGTGGCCCGGACTCCACCGGCGATGCGACCACGACCGACTACAGCCGAACCGAGGCGAACACCGAGTTCGCGATGGACCGCACCGTGACCCGGCTGGTCTCTGCCCCAGGCGAGATTGAGGGCCTGTCGGTCGCCGTCGTCCTGGACGACGGCAGCCTCTCCGGGATCGCCGCGCCCAACCCAACCGTCATCGGGAACCAGGTTGCCGCCGCACTCGGGTTGAACGAGGATCGCGGCGACGTCGTTGACGTGCAGGCCGTGGCGATGGAGGCCATCGACGAGGAGGCGGCGGCAGCGGCGGCGGCCGGAACGTCGTCGATCATGGACCTGATCCCGCAGGTCCTGGGTGGGTTGGCCCTGCTGGTCGTGGCCGCCGCCCTGTTCCTGATGTCCCGGGGCCGTACCGACACCGACCAGATCACGTGGCTTCCGGCCCCACCCGCGGGCTTTGGCGGCGGCTCAGTCGCCCAGATCGGCAGCGGTCAACAGGCGGTCCAGGCCGCGTTGACGCAAGGCACCGCGGGGATCCCCGTAGCGGCGGGGTTCCCCGCGGCGGCCGGCTTGCCGGGCGCACGCCAGCAGGCACCGACTGGCGTGGCCACGCTGGCCCAACGTCAACCCGAGGAGATCGCGACGTTGCTGCGGTCGTGGCTCGCCGAGGGGAATGAGTGATGGCCGATCTCATGAAGCGACCGAGCAAGGCCGCCGCCCTGGTCCTGGCGATGGGGCCGGAGGCGGCGACCGACGTGTTTCGGCACATGTCGGATACCGAAGTGGAGGCGTTGGCCCGCGAGGTCGCACAGCTCGGAGCCGTCGACCAGAAGGTCGTCAACGACATCATCGTCGAGTTCAACCAGGAGGCCACCCAGAACGCCCAGTTGCTGATGGGTGGACCGCGCCTGGCGGAGCGCATCATTCGGGCCTACCGCTCGGCCGTGCCAGAGATGGAGATGAAGGAAGAGGTCGAGCGCGTGCTCGGCCTGGACTCGGCGCGCCCGTTCGTGTGGCTGCGCGACTACCCGCCCAGCCAGGTCGCCGACGAGATCGGCGAGGAACACCCCCAGACCGTGGCACTCGTCCTGGCGCACCTGCCACCCAAGCTGGCCAGCCGCATCCTGGAGTCCTTCGACGAGGCACAGCAGCACCGCATCGCGATGCGGGTGGCCACATTGGAACCGATCATGCCGCGGTCCATCCGGGCCGTGGAGGAATCCCTGCGCTTGCGCCTTGGGCCGCCGCGCGCCAGCGCAGGCGGCGTCACTGGTGGCGGTGCCCGTGAGGCTGCCACCATCCTGAACCAGATGGGCCGCGCCGAGGCCGACCAGATCATGGAGGCCATGCGCGAGGAGGACCCCGAACTTGCCACGCGCATCCGCGAGATGATGTTCGTGTTCGAGGACATCACCAACCTCGACGACAAGGCCATCCAGGAGGTCCTGCGTTCGGTCGAGCCGATCAAGCTGGCCACGGCCATGAAGGGCGTCGACGAGTCGGTGACCAACGTCATCTGGCGCAACCTGTCCGAGCGTGCCGGCACGGCCCTGCGCGAGGAGCTGGACCTGCTCGGTCCCAAGCCGCGGTCGGAGATCGAGGCGGCCCGCGCCGAGGTCGTGCGGTCGGTGCAGCGCCTGGCCGACGAGGGTGCGATCGTCCTGAGCCTTGGCGGGGGGGAGGACGTCATTGCGTAGGGTCCTTCGCCAAGCCGAGCCGGTGGGCGCGCCGCGCGTGCTCATTGCGCCGTCCGCGGCCGACGATCCCACCTTGCGCGCCATCCTTGCCCAGGAGGTCGACGCCGCCTACCAGCGCGGCCGCACCGAGGGCGAGGTGGCCGGCCGCATGGCGACCGAGGCCGAGAGCCAGCGCATTGCCCAGGCGCTTCGTGCTGCCGTGGAGACCGCCAACGAGCTTGCCGCCGCGACCGAGGCGGCCCTTGCCGCGCGCCTGCGCGACCTGGCCGTAGAGGTCGCGACCGCCGTGGTCGGTGAGCTCCCGGAGGAACAACTCAACCTTGTCACCCGCGTCACCGAGGCGATCGAAGCCCTCGACGACCGCCCCCTGACGGTCCTGGTCAACCCGGGCAACGTCGACCTGGTCAACGCGGCACGAGTCCTCGATGTCGAGGTGGTCGGCGATCCGCTGCTCGGGCCCGGCGAGGCTCGCATCCACGGTCGCTTTGGCGACGCTGACCTGACCTGGCAGGCCGTGTGGCATGCCGTCCGGGAGGCGCTCGATGTCACGTGACGTGCTCCACGGACTGATTCCGGCCCGCGTCAGCGGCCGGGTGGCTCGTGTTGTCGGCAACGAGGTCGAGGTGCGCGGGCTGCGGCTGCGCGTCGGCGACGCCGTCGACCTGCACACGACCCATGGCTCCCGACCGGCCGAGGTGGTCGCCCTGTCGGCCGAGGGCGTGCGGGCGTTGCTATTCGGTGACACGACCGGCGTTGGACGCGGCGACGTCGTGACATTGCGCACCGGCGGCCTGCGGACTTCTGTCAGCGAGGCCATGGTCGGGCGCGTCCTGGACGCCTTCGGTCGCGTCCGTGACGGCGGACCACAGATCGTCGGCGAACCGGTCGAACTGGAACTTGCCGCCCCGGATCCGATGACCCGGTCGCGCATCACCCGTCCGCTGCCGACCGGCGTCCGCGTGATTGATTCGTTGTGCACGTTGGGCCGCGGTCAGCGCATGGGGATCTTCGCCGGCTCGGGCGTGGGCAAGTCCACGCTGCTGTCCATGATGGCGCGCGGCACCGACGCCGAGGTCAACGTGGTCGGCCTCATCGGTGAGCGCGGCCGTGAGGTTCGGGAGTTCATCGAGGACGATCTCGGCCCGGAGGGCATGGCGCGCACCATCATGGTCGTGGCCACCAGCGACGAGCCGCCGCTCATGCGCTTGCGCGCCGCCCACCTGGCGACCCGCATTGCCGAATGGTTTGCCGACAACGGCGGACGCGATGTCCTGCTCATGATGGACTCGCTGACTCGGTTGGCCATGGCCCAGCGTGAGGTCGGCCTGGCCGCCGGCGAACCGCCCACGGCGCGTGGCTACACGCCGTCGGTGTTCTCGCTGCTCCCTCGACTGCTGGAGCGGGCTGGTCCGCGGGCCAACGGGTCGATCACCGGGATCTACACCGTCCTGACCGAGGGAGCCGACGTCGACGCGGACCCGATCGCCGACGCCGTGCGCGCCATCCTCGACGGCCACATCCACCTCGACCGGGGACTGCTCCACCGTGGGCGCCTGCCCGCGATCGACCCGCTGGCGTCGATGTCCCGACTGGCGCCCAAGGTCACCGACGCGCAGCAGGTGCGGGCGTCCCTGCGCCTGCGATCGCTGCTGGCCGCGGTCGAAGAGGTGCGCGACATGGTCGAGGTGGGCGCCTACGTGACCGGGACCAACCCCGACGCAGACAAGGGCATGGCCCTGTGGCCGGCCATCGAGGCGTTCCTGCAGCAGGATCGCCTCGAGGTGTCCAGCCATGACGCCGCCTGGGCGCAACTGCTCCAGCTGGTGGCGGCCGCGGACGGGGCCCCGGCCGGCGACACGACGGCTGTCGCCCCGGCCCGTGCGGCCGCGCCGGTGGCCCGCGTGCCTGCAGCCATCGCGCTGCCCGGCGCACAGGCTGCGGCATGAGTACACGACGCAACCGGGTCCAGTCGCTGCTTCGCCTGCGAGAGATCCGCGAGGAACGGGCCCAGGCCCAGTTGGCGCGGGCACGTGCCGAGGAGGCGATGGCAAAGCAGACCCAGCTTGCTCGGCGCGAGGAGGCGGAGCGTGCCGTCATGCTGCCCGGCAGCGAGATGTCCGTGACGCTGCTGCGATCGTTGCAGCTGGCCGGGTTGGCCACCGCAGAGAACCTCGAGCTGGCCAAGCAGGAGTGGGAGCGCACCGTTGACCGGCGCAACACCGCCTCCAAGCGGCTGCAGGAGGCCACCGTGGGCCGGCGTGCCATGGAGAAGCTGGCTGCCCGGCGCGAGGCCGACGTGATCGCCAAGCGCCGCGAGGCCGCGGACCGCATGTTGGACGAGCTCTACCTGTTGTCGCGATCGAGGGAGTCGCGATGAGCATTGCGGCTGTCAGCGCCAGGATCGCCTCCATCGAGTCGCGGTTCGGATCCGGCCGGTCGCCGGTTGCGTTCAACGGTGCCCTCGCTGCCCAGCTTGCCTCCCAGTCCGTTGCGAACACGGGCGGGGCCCGCGTGTGGTCGCCCGGACCCGGGGCTGCTGCCCACAGCACAGCACTTGGCGTGGCGACGTCTCAGCCCGGATCCGACGCGTGGGTCACCGCCCTGCCGGACGCGGGCAAACGCTGGGCCGGCCAGATCAGCGCGGCAGCGCAACGCCACGGGGTCGATCCGAGGTTGCTCACGGCGCTGGTCTGGCAGGAGTCGGCGTTCAACGCCGGCGCGGTCTCCCATGCGGGGGCGCGCGGCCTGGCGCAGCTGATGCCCGGCACGGCCGCGGGGTTGGGCGTCGACCCCGACATCCCGGAGCAGAACCTCGATGGGGGAGCGCGGTACCTGCGCGCCCAGCTCGAGCGGTTCGGCAGCGTTGACCTGGCCCTGGCCGCCTACAACGCCGGCCCCGGACGCGTCGCCGACAGCGGCGGTATCCCCAACATCGACGAAACCCAGCGCTACGTGAGTCGCGTCACCGCGCTCTACGAGCATCTCCAGGAGGCGACATGATGGCGTCACTCCCCGTCCTTCCCGCCACGCTGGCGCCCCCGGCCCTGCGCGAGGGTGCCCTGCCCGGCGTCGACCGTGACGTGTTCGGCCACGCGCTGCGCCGCGCCGTCGATGACGCCGTGCGACCCGACTCGGCCCGCTCCGAGCGTCCCGAGCAGCCCGACCGCCCGGATCGGCCCGACCAACCCGAGCGCCCCGGTCGGCCCGACCGTCCGGACCGTCCGGACCGTCCGGAACAGGGTGATCGGCCACAGCGTCCTGACCAGCCAGAGCGTCCTGACCAGCCCGAGCGCCCGGATCAGCCGGATCGTCCTGACCGGCCTGACCTGCCTGCCGTGGCGTCCGAGGCGCGATCGACCGAGGCGGGCGGGCGCCCGTCGGACGTCGGTCAGGTCGCTCCGACCGACGACGCGCAGCCCCCTGTCGAGTCGACCCCGAATGACGAGGCTGCGGCAGCCGCGGTGGATGACACGGTCGCGACGCCAACCGACGCCGCGGCCGACGGGCCGATCCATCCCGCCAGCCTGCACGCGGCCGCGCCGGCCCACATGCCCGACCACGTCCGTGATGCCCTGTTGGTTCGGCTGAGCCACCCACTCCACGCCGGCCTCGCCGCCCTGGCGGGGGCAGGCGCGGCCCGCACCGAAGCCGAGGTGGTCGCCGAGGAGGCGGGTGTCGAGCCGACCGACGATGCGGCCGTGACTGCGACGGACGGTGCAATCGTCCAGGATGCGCCGCCAACGGGCACCGCCGAGGCCGCCGCGTTGGCTGCCCTGGCTGCCGCCGGCAGCCCCGTCAGCGCCGACACGCCGGGGGACGCGTCCTCGGGCCAGGTCGACGACCAGGTCCCAGTAGTGACGATCGTCTCTGGGGCCGCCGCGTCGATCGAGGCAGTCGCCACGACCGCCGAGCAGGCCACCGCCCAGGTCGGTGACGTGCCCTCCGCCGGTGTGGCTGGACCTGACGTTGCCTCGGCCCGCGGCAGCAGCCTTGGGCGGGCGGACGTCACCCCCACGACGCCAGCCGCCGACACGCCCGGCGCCCCAAGGCCAGCGGCCGTCGCGGTTACGCAGGCCGCGCCGAACTCGGCGGCCGCGAACGCGGCAGCAATCGTCGCACCCCCGTCCGGGGTGCAACCGGGTCCCGAGGCGGCTCTGGGCGCCGCAGCGTCCGGGGCGAGTCCGGGCACGCCCGCTCCCGCAGCGTCCGAGGTGGCCCGCGGCCACGCCGGCGGTCCCTCGATGGCTGTTCCGGCCAACGGCGCTGCATCGGACGGCCAGGCACCGGGCACCATCGCGTCGACCGTCGCCGCCCCGATCGCCGGCACCCTCGCCGCAGCGACGGCGGCCGTCGTCCAGGGCACCGGGTCCGTGCCCGGCGATGACAGCGCAGCCGCGCAGGCTTCGTCCGCGCCGACCGGCGATGCCTCGCTGGCCGCGGTGGCCCCACCCCTGACGCCCTCGCCCAACGCGGCCGCGGCCGCGTCGGCCAGTCCGATCACGCAAGGCAGCGCAGTGGTCGCCCGCATCATGGAAGCCGTCAGGGCACTGCAGGGCGCACCGCCGCCGCGTGAGATCACCGTCGACCTCGGCGGCCGTGACGGGCTTCGGCTGGATGTCAGGATCACCGCGTCCGGCGTGCAGGTGGTCGCTCACGGATCTGCCGATGCGATCCAGCCGGTCACCAACCTTGGCCGTGACCTGGCCGCCGCGCTGGCCGATCGTGGCCTGCACCTGGGCGAGTTCACCACCCGGGAGGACAGCAAGGAGCAGGGTCGCCCGGATGGTGACGGCGACGGCGTCGGCGCAACCGGATCTGGTACGGATCGGGCCACGGCACGTGGTCTTCGCCGTCGTCAGGCCGAGGCAGCCGCCGCTGCGGGCATTCGCCTCTAGGGAGGAGCACTCATGTCAGCCAGCTACGTCCCGCCACCCGTCGAGGTCGGTGTCCTGACGGACCCCGGCATCATTGCCTCACCGCTGGACACCCTGGACAGCCAGGCGTTCCTCAAGCTGTTCGTGGCCCAGTTGCGCTTCCAGAACCCCATGGAGCCGGCAAGCGGGACGGAGATGATGCTCCAGACCGCCCAGTTCACCCAGGTCGAGATGTTGACCCAGATCCTCAACGCCCAGCAGGCCAGCATCGGCATGGCGGAGCTCACCACCGCGAGCAGCCTCATTGGCCAGCAGGTGACCGCCAACCAAGAGGGCATCGGCGAGGTCACCGGGTTGGTCGACGGCTTCCACGCCAGCCCCGACGGTCCGGTCCTGCACGTCGACGGACTCGACGTGCCGCTTGCCAACGTGCTCAGCGTTGGCGCCCCCCGGGCCAACGCCGGGGACCAGCCAGCGGCCCCTGGCACAGCAACGACCTGAACACCCAGCCCAACGACCACCGAACGACCACCGAACGATCACCGAACGACCACGTACGACCGCGCACGACCGATCAACACCGGCCAAGGATGTCCGGCGACCAGGACCACGGACGGCTCCTCCACACAAGGAGCACCCCATGCTTCGCAGCATGTTCTCAGGAGTCTCCGGACTCCGCGCCCACACGACGATGCTCGACGTCGTCGCCAACAACATCGCCAACGTCAACACGTCCGGGTTCAAGGCGTCGCGCGCCACGTTCCAGGAAGCGATCAGTCAGACCCTGCGGGGTTCCACGGGTTCCAACGTGGTCCGCGCTGGCGTCAACCCCGTCCAGCTCGGCCTCGGTGCCAACGTGGCCGCGATCGATGGGATCTTCTCGCAGGGCGCGACCCAGCTCACGGGCCGCAACACCGACATCGCCATCCAGGGCGAGGGCTTCTTCGTCGTGTCAGCTGGCGGCGAGCAGCGCTATACCCGTGCTGGCACGTTCAGCCTTGACGCCTCGGGCAACTTCACCAGCCCCACGGGTGCCATCGTGCAGGGCTGGGTCGCCGACACGGTGGGCAACGTCGACTTCACCCAACCCGTCGAAGCCCTGCGCCTGCCGGCCGGCCAGACGATCCCGCCGGTCATCACGTCGTTGGTCAGCATTGGCGGCAACCTGCCCACGACCAACGTGGCCGGGGTCAGCTCATCGACGTCGATCACGGTCTATGACAGCCTCGGCGAGGCCCAGCGCCTCACGGTCGAGTTCACGTCGACGGCGGTCGACAACCAGTGGGAAGTCGCCGTCTCGTTCACCGATCCGCTCGGGGTGCAGGTCTACCTCGACTCCACCGACACGACCCCCTATGGCCTGCAGTTCACGGATACGGGTCAGATTGACGACTTCGCCGCCACGATCGCTGGTCTGACCATCGACAACGATGCAGCGACCGGTTCCACGTCGCTGGCAGTCGCGCCGATCGACTTCGGCAACGGGTCAGACCCAACGCAGAGCATCTCCATCGACCTGGCGGGCGACGTTGCCACGGTCCAGTTCGGTGGTGACAACACCATCGAGGCTCGCTCCCAGGACGGCCAGGGCATCGGCCTGCTGCGCGGGTTCGCCATCGGCCAGGACGGGTCCATCACCGGCCAGTTCTCAAACGGTGCCGCCAAGGTCCTGGGCGTCATCGCCCTGGCCCGGTTCAACAACCCGGGCGGCCTCATCCGTGAGGGCGAGTCGACCTTCTCCATCTCCGGCAACTCGGGTGTTGCCTTGATCGGCCAGCCAGGCGACGGCGGGACCGGTCTGCTGGCGTCGGGTGCGTTGGAGATGTCCAACGTCGACCTGGCCCAGGAGTTCACCCACCTCATCATCGCGCAGCGCGGGTTCCAGGCGAACTCGCGGTCCATCACGACTTCTGACGAAGTGCTGAACGAACTGGTCAACATCAAGCGCTGATGGTCAACTCCACGACCATGCCGCCGCGCCTGCCGGTTAACACGCTGCCGCGCAGGCCGACGGAATCGTCGCGGGACGACCCCGTGGTTGGAGGGCTCTGTGGTGCTCGTGCATCGGCTCCACGGCGAGCCCCTGTTCATCAACGCCGACCTCATCGAGACGATCGAGGCCATGCCAGACACCGTGGTCACCCTGGCCGACGGACGACGCATCATGCTCTCCGACCCCCCAGAGGTGGTCGTTGAGCGCATCCGTGACTTCCGGGCATCCGTCCTGGTCGCCGCCGAGCAGCTGCGCAATGCCCCAGCTGGCAATGTCGTGATGCTGCCAGCTCCCAAGGAGTAACCCGTGGCCACACTTGGTGGCGGGCTTGGACTCGCCTTCCTCGCGATCATCGTGTCAACGGTGATGGACGGCAACTCGTTCGGACCGCTGATCGGGCCGTCATCGTTCGTGCTGGTGCTGCTGGGCACGGTCGGGGTGTCGATGACGTCGTTTGACATGTCCGACATGACCCGCGTCCCAAAGGCCGTCATCAAGGCGATGACGGGATCGCCGCCCGATGCCGACGCGGCCGTGACCCAACTGGCCGAGCTGTCCGACATCGCCCGCAAGGAGGGCGTGTTGGCCCTGGAAGGCAAGCTGGAGGGGATCGAAGACCCGTTCATCCGCACGGGGATCCAACTGATCGTCGACGGCGTTGACGGGGAACAGATCCAGGAGGTCCTCGAGATCGACATGGCGGCCATGGCGGAGCGCCACAAGGGAATGATCTCCTTCTTCGAGGAAGCGACGGCCAAGGCGCCTGCCCTGGGGATGATCGGGACTGTCGTCGGCCTGGTCAACATGCTCGGCAACCTGTCAAGCCCCGAGCAGCTGGGCATCGGCATGTCGCTGGCGCTGTTGACCACGCTGTACGGCGTGATCTTCGCGAATTTCTTCTTTGGTCCCATCGGCGCCAAACTGAAGAACCACAACCAGGCCGAGCTGTCCACCCGCGACATGATGGTGGACGGGATCCTCACCGTCCAGGCCGGGGCCAGCCCGCGCATGTTGGTGGAACGACTGGAGACCTACCTGCCGCCGGAGTCGCGGGTGGGGTACAAGGAACGACTGGGACAGGCGGCCTGAGCCATGGCACGAGGCAAATCACGCGGGAAGCAGCGTCACGGTCCCGGCCGGTTGGAAACCGACGAGGGCCCCGGCGAGGCTTGGCTGGTCACCTACGCCGATGCGATCACCCTGCTGATGGCGTTCTTCATGATGCTGTACGCGATGAGCCAGGTCGACCAGGTCAAGTTCGACCGGCTCATTGCCGGGTTCGCCGACCCGTTCGGCAACCCCAACGGCCAGGCCCAGACCGGCGACCTCGGGATCCTTTCAGGCGGCGACGCGATCGTGGGCGACTTCCTCGATCGGCCCGGCGGTCCGACGATCACGGTGCCCCAGGACCCGTTCGCGGATACGGAATCCGACCCGATCGAAATCGAGTTCAGGACGGCACCCGTGCCGATCAACGCCGAGGGCGCCGAGGGCGTGGAACTCAACCGCGAGCAGTTGCGGGCGGTCCAGGACGAGATCCAGGCCGAGCTTGCCTCCCAGGGCTACGAGAGTGCTGCCACGTTTCGGATCACGGAGCGCGGTCTGGTGGTTTCGATTGCGTCTGACGGGATCCTGTTCCAGACCGGCTCAACCGTCATCCAGGCCGGCGGCCGTGACGTCATTGCTCGCATCGCACCGGTGCTTGCCCGGTTCACCAACGATGTGGGTATCGAGGGCCATACCGACTCCACGCCACTCAACCGTGGCGGCTACACCAACTGGAACCTCTCCACGGATCGCGCCGTGGCGATCGTGCAGGCCATGATCGATGACCTTGGCATCGATCCGGTCCGCCTGTCTGCGGTCGGCTACGGCGAGAACAGACCTGTGTTCACCAACGCGACCGCCCTTGGGCGCGCGGGCAATCGCCGCGTCGAGATCATCATCTTCACCAGCGAGGGCTCCGAGATCGACGCGGCTGCGGCCACGCCGGATCCCTCCAGCACCGAGGAGCCCGACAATGGCTGACGCGGACACCAAGGCCAAGAAGGCCAAGAAGTCCAAGGGAGACGATGACGAGGAGGCGTCCAAGGGCGGGCTGAAAGGCAAGCTCATTCCCGTCGTCGTCGTGGTCGTCGCCGTTGTGGCCGCTCAGCAACTGGGGTTCATCGGGGGAGGCTCGCCCGAGGTCGAGCCGACCGCCACGGAGACCGAGGAGGTGGTGGTGCTTCCGGGGGCCAGCGTCGAGGTCGCGCAGATGACCGTGAACCTGGCATCCGAAGACCTTCGGTACGCCCGGATCGGCTTTGGCCTCGAGCTGGCCGCGGGCACCGACGCGGCCCTGCTGGAGCCGAAGTACAACCTGCTGAAGGACGCCCTGATCACGATTGCGATCGGGATGTCACCGGAACTTCTGCGCACCGCGGCGGGCCAACAGGACCTGCGCGACCAGCTCACCGCTAAAGCGCAGGAGATCTTTCCCGACGGTGAAGTACTGAGGGTGATTCTGACTGACCTCGTGGTCCAGTAGGCCACGACGACGCAGGGTTCGCTCGCGAAGTCGCCACGCACGGACCGCATGGCGGCGTACTGCACGGACGCGCGTGGGGCAACGCGCCTCGGGCCTTGTCGGCCGGGGCCGGGATCCGCGGACCGTCGTCATCGGACCTCCGTCCGATCCGTGCAGAGGAGTCGGGGTGGCAAGGCAGGCCCTGACGGTTGGCTCGTCCACCGTCGTCTACGACTTCCGGTCCGCCACCGGCGCGCAGCGTCCCCATCTGCGCACCCTCGCGCGCATGCACGAGGTGCTGATCGAGCGCCTTGGATCGACCCTGTCGCGCCTGATGCGGGCCGAGGCGAGCCTCGAGCTGGTGGCGGTGGAACTGGCCACGTTCGACGAATACGTGCGCTCCATGCCGACCCCGACCGTCGCCGCGACCTTCGGCATGCTGCCGCTGGACGGACGGGCCGTCGCGGAACTCAACCCCCAACTCGCGATCCTGTTGCTGGAGCGCCTGCTTGGCGGGCCCGGCAGCCTGCCGCAGTTGCGCCGCCTGACCGACATCGAGGCGGCCGTGCTGTCCGACGTCGTGGACGCGATTGTGGATGGGCTCACCGCAACGTTCGATCCGCTGTTGGAGGTCCAGCCGAGGTTCTCCGAGTACGTCTTCGACCCGGAGTTCCTCGATGTCGCGGAGCCGGCCGACACGATCGTGCTGTTGGCGTTCCAGATCAGCCTGGCGCTGCCGGGCGGCGCGACGACGGGCATCCTCACCTTGTGCTACCCGACTTCGCTGATCGCCCCGGTCCTGCGCCAACTGGCCGTCACGGACCCGCAGGACGAGTCTGCGGTGGTCACGGGCCCGCTCGGGCTGCTGCTCCCCGAGGTGGCCGTCGAGGTCACCGTCTCCCTCCAACCAACGCTGATGCCGGCGTCCGACCTTGCGTCCCTGCGCCCGGGTGATGTGCTGCGGCTGGACCACCGACTGGGCGACCTCGTCGAGACCCGCGTTGGGGAAGCCACGATCATGGTCGGCCACCTCGGACGTCGGGGTCCTCGCCTGGCCGTCCAGGCGGTGCAGGTACGCAAGGCGCCGCCACCGCCAGCGGGGGCCGAGCCCGGCATGGCCACCCTCATTCCCGCCACACAGGAGGTCGACGCATGAGCGACGACGACACCACGACCGCTGATCCGGAGATCGCCCCGGTCGCCTACCCCGACCTGGGTCCGGGCACGCCACCCGGACCTGCCGGCTCCCTTTCTGTCCTGGGCGACGTCGCCCTGTCCGTGACCGTCCAGCTGGGCAAGGTCACGATGCGCATGAGCGATCTGCTGGCCCTGCGCGAGGGCAGCGTGGTGGAGCTGGACCAGGTTGCCGGTGGCCCGGTGGACGTGCTGGTCAACGGCACGCTGGTTGCCCATGGCGAAGTCGTTGTCGTCGGCGAGGAACTGGGCGTACGGATCACTGACGTCGTGCGGCCGGGCGCGTGACGGAGCTGTCGCTCGCCTCCGTGGTCGGCCGACTGTTGCCCAGCCTGGCGCTGGTGGTCGGCGGGCTGCTGTTGGTCAAGTGGTGGAGCGCCAAGTCGCGGGGCGGCGTGGCTGCGTCGATTCGCGTGGTGGCCCGCACGGGGCTGTCACGAGCGGCGCAGGTCGCCGTCGTCCAGGTCGGAACCCAGCACTACCTCCTGGGCGTGACGGACACGAACGTGCGGCTCCTGGCGGAGCTGCCGAGCAACATCGACGTCTCGATGGCTGCGGCCGTCGATGGCGCGGTGTTCGGTGTGGGCGCAATGGACGCGCCCGCCATGAACGCCGTGACGGCATCCACGCAAGGCCCACGGACCGGGCTCGTCGGACGGCTGCGGCAGGCAACGCTGCGCCGAGATCCGACCAGTCCAGGTCTGGGGGCCCCGCGTGCACCCGGCGTCTGAGGCACGCAGGACGGGGCCGCGTCGGCGCGCCGCGCTGCTGTTGGCGCTGCTGGTCGCGATGACCGGCCTGCTCGCCATGGCTGGGCCCGCAGTGGCCCAGCAGGACACCGTGGTCGACCCGATCGTGACCAACGACACGGGCGAAGGCGACACGGTCGTCCCGGCCCCGTTTGCTGGCGAGGAACCAGGGCCTGACACGCCTGTGGTCGTCGACCCGGTGGATCCGATCCCCGACGTCCGGGTCGGATTCGAGGAGCAGGACGACGGCCTCACCCGCACCGTGGGCATCGTCCTCATCGTGGCCCTGAGCTCCATGGCCCCGGCGATCCTGCTGCTCATGACCAGCTTCACGCGGTTCATCGTCGTGTTGGGCCTGACCAAGAATGCGCTGGCCCTGCAGACCGTGCCGCCCAGCCAGGTACTGATCGGCCTGGCGCTGTTTCTCACGTCGTTCGTCATGGCGCCGGTCTTCTCGCAGATGAACGAGGAGGCCGTGCAGCCGTTCCTGGCCGGTGAGATGGACCAGGGCGAGGCGATTGAGGTTGCGTTCGTCCCGCTCAAGGCCTTCATGCTGGACCAGGTCCGCGACGAGGACCTCGAACTCTTCATCAACCTGTCCACCGAGGAACCGCCGGCCGCGCGTGAAGAGGTCGCCGCGACGACGCTCATCCCTGCGTTCATCATCTCGGAGCTGCGGACCGGGTTCATCATCGGGTTCGTGATCTTCGTCCCGTTCCTGCTCATCGACCTGGTCGTCGCTGCCGTGCTCATGTCGATGGGCATGGTCATGGTCCCGCCGGTCTTCATCTCGTTGCCGCTGAAGCTGCTGCTGTTCGTGCTGGTCGACGGCTGGGTGCTGATGATCGGTTCGTTGGTGCAGTCGGTCAACGGTGTGGGGTTGTCGTGATCGCCCACCCTGCTCGCTGCAACCCCGTGGTTCAAGAGGAGGTCGCCCGTGAGTGACACCCAGGTCCTGCAGATCGTCATCGACATGGTGACCATCGGGACCAAGCTGTCAGCCCCGATCCTTCTGATGACGCTGGTCGTCGGCGTGTTCGTCAGCGTCCTGCAGACCATCACCCAGATCCAGGAGATGACGCTGACGTTCGTCCCCAAGCTGGTCGGGGTCGCGCTGCTGCTCGTGTTCGGTGGCGGCTGGATGGTGAGCGAACTGGTCACGTACGTCGTGAACCTGTGGTCGTCCATTCCCTCGCTGATCTGATCGGGACGGGGCGCGACCGTGGAGCTGCTGTTCAACCCGGCGTTGGTGATGGGCCTTATGTTGTCCATCATGCGCGTCGCCGGGTTTGTCCTCAGCTCTCCGATCTTCCCGGTCGGCATCCCGGTGATCGGGCGGGTCGCGTTGACCCTCGGCCTGGGGTTGTTCTTCGCGGCGCCCTTTCCCGGCTCCCTCGACCTGTTGACCATGCTCGGAGCGGCCATTGTCAACCTGACGGTCGGGCTGCTCCTGGGGTGGCTCACTGGGCTTGTGTTCGCGATCTTCCCGATCGCCGGCGGCGTGATCGACGTGGCGTCGGGCATGGGCGTGGCGGCCATCCTGGACCCCAACCAAGGCATCCAGGCCGCTGTCTTCAATCGCTTGTTCACGCTGCTGGCCCTGGCGATCTTCATGCTGGTTGGCGGGGACCAGCTCCTGATCCACGGCATCGCCCTGTCCATCGAGACCATCCCGTTGGACGGGGGAATCTCGCTGCAGGCCGGCCTTGCACCCTTCGTGGTGGATGCCGTCACGCACATGTTCGTCGCCGGTGCGGAGATCGCCCTGCCCGTTGTCGCGGCCCTGTTCGTCACCGAGGTGGTCCTGGGCATCGCCAGCCGGTTCGCGCCCGCGGCCAACGTCTTCATCCTGGGCCTGCCGCTGCGGATCCTGGTCGCGTTCGGCGTGGTCACGGTGTCGTTGACGATGTTCCCCGGTGCGGTATCGGCGGCCATGCGGCTCATGCGCGAGGCGATGGTTGCGGGCCTGCGTGGCCTCGGCGTCGCAGGCTGACTCTTTGGGCTTAGAGGCCGCGCCAGTAGGGGGCTGGATCAGCGAGCGCGTTCCAGGTGGATGCAGCGCGAGGCGAACGCCGAACCGCATACTGGTGGTACGTGGGAGGCGCGTCAACGAAGCGATGCGCCGCC
>Ga0326597_10003696_pt1 | contig 21871 bp, 21 predicted proteins | sample RVTome_12_FD_203789 | JGI IMG/M metagenome (GOLD analysis project Ga0326597, IMG submission 203789) | Soil microbial communities from uranium-contaminated site in the Upper Colorado River Basin, Wyoming, United States - RVT100D185 | ecosystem: Environmental > Terrestrial > Soil > Contaminated >...
GGCGTCTTGCTGCGCCGGTACAGATCGTCCAACTCCGCCAACTGCTGCTCGCTCAACCGGGGTAGTCGTATAGCTTTCATCCGGTAAGTATACCTCGATCCCACGTTTGCAGTGTGGAGGCACTTAGGCCGGGTCGACGCGCTCGCGCTCGCGCAGGAAGATCAGGAACTCCCGCGCCAGCCGGCGCGTCTCCGGTGACAGCTCGGCGGCGATCTCGTCCAGGCCGGCGGCCAGGGCCGCGGCGCCACCCTCGGGGCGCGTGACCGGCACGAACGCCTCGCCCGCGCTCTGCGCCTCGAACAGCATCTCCATGGCCGTCGTGCGGAACAGCATGGCCATGGCCTCGACCTCAGCCAGGCGCGGGCTGGTCTTGGCGTTCTCGATGCCGCTGACATAGCTCCCGGAGACGCCGATCCGGCTGCCGACGTCCGATTGCGTGAAGCGAAACGCTCGCCGCTTGCGCTGGACGATCCGCGCGACCTCCTCGCCGAGCCGGCTGATGGGCAGGTCCATCGATCAGCCCGAGATCCCTTCGCCGATCGTCCCGATCGTCCGAGGGCCATGGCCGTTGGCGGTGGTCCCAAAGGCCTCCGCGGGCAGCCAGCTGGTAGCGTACCGCGCATCCTCCAGCGCCAGCGCAGCCTCGGTGACGTGGAGCGGCGCAAACGTGTCGCACATGACGGCCGTCTCCTGCGTCCGCTCCTTGCCCAGCGAGGCCTCGGTGGTGCCCGGATGAGGGCCATGCGGCAGGCCGGACGGGTGGAGCGTGAGGTCGCAGCGGTCGACGCCCTTGCGGCTCATGAAGTCGCCGTCCACGTAGTACAGCACCTCGTCGCTGTTGACGTTGGCGTGGTTGTACGGCGCCGGGACGGACTGCGGGTGGTAGTCGAACAGGCGCGGGACGAACGAGCAGATGACGTAGCCCTCGGCTTCGAACGTCTGGTGTACCGGCGGCGGCTGGTGGATGCGGCCCGTGATGGGCTCGAAGTCGGCAATGTTGAACGCCCAGGGGTAGACAAAGCCATCCCACCCGACGACGTCGAACGGGTGGTGGTCTAGCCAATGGGCGGTGATGGTGTCGCGCACCTTGACGCGCACCTCGTGCTCGCCGAACGCGTCGTGCGTTTCCAGCTCCGCCGGCGCGCGGAAGTCGCGTTCGCAGAACGGCGCGTGCTCGAGCAGCTGGCCGTAGTGGTTGCGGTAGCGCGGCGGCGTGGTGATCTGGCCGCGGCTCTCGAAGACGAGCAGCCGGTTCTCCGGGCCGTCGAAGTCCATCGTCCAGGTGACGCTGTACGGGATGACCACGTAGTCGCCTGGGCCGAAGCGGAGGTTGCCGAAGACGCTGCGGAGCACCCCGCTGCCCTCGTGGACGAAGATGCACTCGTACGCCTGGCCGTTGCGGTAATAGTACGGCATGCCCTCGACCGGCCGGGCGACGGCCATGGTCACGTCGGCGTTGCCCAGGAGCACGGTCCGCCCGCTGATGGCGTCGCCGCCGGGCGCGATGTCCGCGGCGTGGAACTGGCGGTGCCGCAGCGGCCCGAACGGCGCGTAGGCGACGTGGGCATCGCTGACGTGCTCGACGCGCAGCACGCGGGTGGGCTGGTGCAGGTGGTAGAGGATGCTCTGGATCCCGGCAAAGCCGTGGACGCCCATCACCTCCTCGCGGTACAACCCGCCGTCGGGCTTGCGGAACTGCACATGCCGCTTCTCGGGGATCTCACCCCGCTGCTGGTAGAACACGGTGACCTCCTAGACGGCCTGCTGCGCGCGGCCTTGCTACAGGTTGCCGCGGCGCGCCTGCTCGACCTCGATCGACTCGAACAGCGCCTTGAAGTTGCCAACGCCAAAGCCCTGCGAGCCGTGCCGCTCGATCAGCTCGATGAACACGGTCGGGCGGTCCTGGAGCGGCCGGCTGAAGATCTGCAGGAGGTAGCCCTCGTCGTCGCGGTCGACCAGGATGCCCAGCTCGCGGATGGCGTCCAGGTCCTCGCGGATTGGGCCGACGCGGTCCGGCAGCAGGTCGTAGTACGCGTCGGGAACGCGCAGGAACGACACGCCGCGATCGCTCAGCTCGCGCACCGCCGCGATGATGTCGCCCGTGCTCATGGCGATGTGCTGGACGCCCGGGCCGCGGAAGTACTCCAGGTACTCCTCGATCTGGCTCTTGCGCCGCCCTTCCGCCGGCTCGTTGATGGGCAGCTTGATGCGGCCCGTGCCGTTCTGCATGACCTTGCTCATCAGGGCCGAGTACTCGGTGGAGATGGCGTTGTCGTCGAAGTGCTGGAGCAGCCGGAAGCCCATGACCTGATGGTAGAAGTTGACCCAGTGGTTCATCTTGCCCAGCTCGACGTTGCCGACGATGTGGTCGACGTGGGCGAGCCCGACGGGCTTGGCGGGCGCGCCGCCGGGCCGCGGCGGGCCAAAGCCGGGCAGGAACGGCCCCCCATAGCCATCGCGCTCGACGAACCGGTGCACGGTGTCGCCGTAGGTGGCGATTGCGGCCGTCCGCACCACGCCGTGCTCGTCGCGGTGCTCGGCCGGGCCCTCGACCGGGCGCGCACCGCGCTCGACCGTGGCGCGGAACGCCTGCTCGGCGTCCTTGACGCGGAAGGCCACGACCTTGACGCCGTCGCCGTGCAGGAGCTGGTGTGCGGCGATGGCGCTGTCCGGGCGGTAGCTGCCCGTCAGCAGCAGGCGGATCTTGCCCTGCTGCAAGAGGTGGCTGACCGAGTCCCGGCTGCCGGTCTCGAGGCCCGAGTACGCCACCGGCTCGAAGCCGAACGCCGTCTTCCAGAAGTACGCCGCCTGGTGGGCGTTGCCGACGTAGAACTCGATGTAGTCGACGTCCTGGATGACCAGGAAGTCGGCCTCCTGGCCGATCGGCCGCGCGCGCTCCTGGACTGGGCTTGCGAGTGCTTCCTCAAGTGCCAATTCCGACCTCCCATCGGGGCACGGCGCCCCGCAGCGCGTGCGTCAAGGTATCATCCGCGCGGCCAAAACGCAAGGCTTGGGTCCACGCGCAAGGCGGCGGCCCGAGGGTCGCCGCCTTGCGCTCCGGCGAGCGTTCTTGGGCCGCGCGGCACGCGCGGCCCGTGCTCAGTCCCCGACCAGCACGTGGCCCCGGCCGCGCGGGATGCCGTTGAAGCGCAGGCGGAGGCCGAGGACGTCGAACGTGCCCTGCGCGTCGTCGGCCCACGCCACGAGCCACTCGGAATCGTCGCCGCCATCGCCGATGATGGTGGCCGTCGGCCACGACTGAGTGCCCAGCCCGCCGGCCACCTTGAACGGGGCGCCGTAGGCGAAGCCGTTGGCCCGCAGGCGCTGCGCATAGACGTCCGAGCCGTCGGCGGCGTCGTCGCGCACGAAGAGGAACACGTTCTGCGACGCGTTGGACTTGCTGTTGCGCACCGCGTCTGCGAACGTGCCGGTGACCAGGCGCGGGGCGTACTCGTTCTCAGGCGTGGCGATCACGGGGAAGATCCCGCCCCGCGCTCCGCCGATGGGCACACCGGTCTCCGACAGCCGGACGCCGTAGATGTCGCTGTTGTCGGCATCCTTGGGCAGGAACGTGAAGTGCACGATGAGGCGATCGGGCTCGGCCGGATCGCGCGCCACCGTCGGGTCGGATGCCGCGCCCTCGCCCTGGGCGATGGGGAACGGCGCGCCGCGTGCCACCAAGGACGGGGTGAACCGAAGGCCCATGACATCGCCCTCGTCGGTGGTGTCCTCGCTGTAGATCAGCAGGTAGCCGTTGGCCACCGCGACGACGTCGGGAAACAGCTGGTCGCCGGGCGCCGAGAGGAGCACGCGCGGCGGCCCGCTGGGCAAGCCGTTGCCGTGCAGCCGTTGGGCGAACAGGTCGTAGCCGGTCACGTCATCGACGCGCTCGCTCCACACCAGCCCGGGGCCGCCGAGCGCCGGGAAGCGCTGGTCGCCCGTGCTGTCCGCGTCCACTCCGTTGCCCGTGGCGCGCGTCAAGGCGAACGCGCCCGACGAAGCGCCGCCGACGGCCATGCCGTTGGTGCGCACGCGCTTGCCGTAGATCCGATGGCCGGCGCCGCGGTCCTCGCTCCACGCGACAAGGCCGAGCCCGAGATCGGGATCGATCTGGTCGATGCCCGCTGGCGGCGCCGGCGGCGCCTGCGCAAAGCCCACGTCCGTGGACGACGCGAACACCGCGATGGCCACCGCCAGGGCGGTCAGCCCGGCGCTGGCGCGAAGAACGCTCTGCTTACCCATGGCGCATGCTCCTCGTTGGCGGAGAGCCCCCGGCCCCCCTCCTGGGCGGACCCGCCAAGACGGCGCGGTCGCAAGGGATGTCACGTGGTTGTCGCCTCGAGCCGGCCGAACGTGACAGCGCGGCCGCGATTGCGATGTCCGTCGCGAAATATACAGACAACCGCCGGGACGGGCCGGTTCACGCCGTAGCCACACAACAGGATCATCCGCGCGGATCGAACGGCGCCCGGAACAGGAACGCGCCCGCGACCACCCACAGCACGCCCTCATCCGCCTGCCACCAGACGGCGTGCAGGTCGTCCAGCCGCCCGTCGGCCAGCGAGGTCCCCGCTTGCGCGCCCGCGACCGCCATCGTCAGGAGCCGCGCCCGCGCCGAGCCGCCCGTGGACAGGTCGACGATGCGGCCGTTGCCCGCGTCCGCCACGAGCAGGCGGCCGAGCGCGGGCGCGGCGAACAACCCGCTCGGCTCGGACAGCGCCGGATCGAGGCCGGTGATGGCCAACCCCGTGTCCACGCCGTCCTGGAAGCGCGCGATGCGGCCGTCCGCGAAGAGCACGTACACCGCCCCATCGACGACCACGTCGACCGCGCCAGACAAGTCCAAGCCCTGCACCCACGGCGCGCCCTCGGAGGCCGTCCCGGCGTCCGCGTCCGGGAGCCGGTACCGCGCGATGGCGCCCGCCCGATCGAGCACGTAGACGAGGCCGTCCTGGCCGGCGAGCCGGGCCGGCGACGCCAACGCTGCCGGCGGCGAGAGCGCGATCGGCCGCGGGGACCCGTCGACCTGCCAGAGCCGCCCGGCAGCGTCCAGCGCCACGACGCGGCCGCTGCCGTCGGCGTGCGGCAGCCACGCCAGATCCTCCAGGGCGGCCACCGTCTCGCCGGCGATCTCCTGGCCTAGACCGAGCACCAGACGGGGCGTCACCGCCTCGGGCGAGATCCGCTCGACGGCGCCCTGCGCGCGGTTGAGGACGTACCGCGCGTCGGGCGCGACGACGAGCACGCGCGCGTCCCCCTGCCTCCCCGAGAGCGGCGCCGCGACCTCGAGGCCGGCCAGGCGGCGCACCGGCGGCGAGCCCGGAACGCTCGGGTCGATGGCGCCGTCCAGCGCGTCCACAGCGGGGGGCGTCGGCGCGGTGGCGTCCCCGCCCAGCCGCACGTGCATGACGCCGGCAAGCGCCACGGCGGCCAGCGGGACGAGCAGCGCGCCGGCCGCCGCCGCCAGCGCGCGCTCGTCGCGCGCGTGCTCCGGCGGCCGCGACGGGAGGAGGGCGTCCGCGGTGCGCACGGCGCTCGCGGCCAGCCCGCGCAGCCATGGACCTGACGCGTCGGCCATGCGCGCAGCCGCCGCCCTAGCGGCCGCCGCCGCGCGGGTGGCCGCAGCCGCCCGGGGGCCGACTGTCGCGCCGATAGGTAGCTCGACCGCCGCAGCGTCCGGCGCTGCGCCCTGGGCGGCGCCTGTTGCGGTCGAACCCACCGTGGTGCGCGCTCGGGGAAGCCCGAACCAGACCGCGGGCGTGGCCTCAGGCAGCGCCGCGGCCAGGCCGTTGGCCCCGCGCTCGGGCGGCAGCGCCATGAGCGCGCCGAGGACCTCGCGCGGAAGCTGCTCGGCCGCCCGCGGTGCCGCCAGCACGATGCGAAGGCCCGGCGCGCATGCCAGCGCCGACCAGTGGATGTCCGGCTCGGCCTGCTGGCCAGGCGGCCAGCCGAGCGCCGGCCACGCCTCCAGGTCGTCGCGCTCCGGCCGCTCGGCGCGCAGCCACGGGCTGTCCGGCGGCACCTGCTCTGGTTCGGCGCTGCCCGCGCTCTGCACGTAGGCCAGCGAAGGGCCGCACTGCGCCAGGAGCACGGCGCGGCCGTCCCAAGCGAGGACGCTGGCGCCGGCGCCCAGGAGCGGGTTGCCGCCCGCGCTCCGTCGGACCTGGCGGTCGGCGGCGATCAGCCCGGCGCGAAGGGCCGCGGAGAGCGACCGCGATGGGCCGGGGATGGCCGCTTCGACCAGCGCAGCGCTGACCGCGTCTGCGACCGAGACCGCCGCCCCGCCAGCGACGCCCCACACGTCGACCAGCGCCACCACGCACCAGCGCCGCCCGAACGCGCCGCCCGTTCGTACGTGGATGGCGGTCGTCGGGCCGTGCCGTGCGATGATCGGTCCCTCGCCCATGGCCTATCCCTTACTCTCTGTCATGGCGACCCGGGCTTGACCTAGCGGCTGACGGTACGCGCGTTTGGCCAAGACGTGGGTTAGGGCCGTATTTGGCTTTGGGTTATCGGACGCCTTCACGCCGCCTGGGAGTGCCCGCTGCGGGCCCCTCTCTGGATCTCCGGACCGCCGTCGCAGTGCCGTCCTGTCGCGGCGGGGGTCAGTCACCAGGCGCGGTCGAGCGGGCTACATCGAACGCGTTTCCCCGTCGCAGGAGCGCTCCGCGGTCCGCTCCTCACTGCGAAGCGGGGCCAATGCGCGTATGCGTGACCGGTAACCCAAAATTGTACCGGACTATACCAAACCGAGCAGGGTGGGTCATCGCGCACCGAAGAAGCGATGTATCTCGTTGTCAGTGAAGTGGGATTGGGCGCCGCGGCGGACATTACTCCCACTCGATGGTCGCGGGCGGCTTGCTGGTGATGTCGTAGACCACGCGGTTGATCCCGGCGACCTCGTTGACCACCCGCGTGGCAATGCGCGTGAGGAGGGTGTTTGGAAGGCGCGCCCAGTCCGCCGTCATGCCGTCCGAGCTGGTGATGGCGCGCACGGCCACCAGGTTGCCGTACGTCCGCTGGTCGCCCATGACGCCCACCGAGCGCAGCGGCGTCAGCACGGCAAAGTACTGCCACGGCTGCTGGTCGCCCAGCTGGTCCCACACGGCCTCGATCTCGGCCCGCACGATGGCGTCGGCGGCGCGCAGCGTGTCCAGCGCCTCCACCGTGATCGGCCCGAGCACGCGGACGGCCAGGCCCGGGCCAGGGAACGGCTGGCGCGCGACGACGCGCTCCGGGAGCCCGAGCTCGCGTCCGACACGGCGCACCTCGTCCTTGAAGAGGAAGCGCAGCGGCTCGACCACCGTGAACTCGATGTCGTCCGGCAGCCCGCCGACGTTGTGGTGCGTCTTGATCTTGTGCGCGACCTGGTGCTGCCCCGCCACGGCCGACTCGATGACGTCGGGGTACAGTGTGCCCTGGGCCAGGAAGCCGTACTCGCCGGCGGCCTGCGACGCTTCGCGCTCGAACACCCGGACGAACGTCGCGCCGATGATCTTGCGCTTGGCCTCGGGCTCCTCGACGCCCTCGAGGTTGGCCAGGAAGTCCGTGGACGCGTCGACCGTGCGCACCTCGATGCCCAGATCCTGGAACAGCGCCTGGACCTCCGCGACCTCGCCCGCGCGCAGCAGGCCGTGGTCGATGAACAGGGCCAACATGCGGTCGCCGACGGCGCGATGCACCAGCGCCGCCATCACGGACGAGTCGACGCCGCCCGAGATGGCCACCAGCACCCGGCCGTCCCCGACCTGCTCCCGGATGGCCGCGACGGCGGTCTCGACGAAGCCGGCGGGGGTCCAGTCGCCGCGGCAGCCGCAGACGTTCTTCACGAAGTTGCCGAGCAGGCGGGACCCTTCCTGGGTGTGCGCGACCTCCGGGTGAAACTGGACCGCGAAGAGGCCGCGCGCCGGATCGCCCATGACCACGAGGGGCGCGTTGTCGGTGTGGCCCAGCGACCGGAAGCCCTCCGGGAGCCGCGTGACCTTGTCGCCGTGGCTCATCCACACGGTCAGCGGCGAGGGCAGGCCCTCCAGGAAGGGCAACGCGGCGTCCAGCTGCACGTTGGCCAGCCCGAACTCGCGCGCCTGCGCCGGCGCCACCTCGCCGCCCAGGGCGTGCGCCAACAACTGCATGCCGTAGCAGATGCCCAGGACCGGCTTGCCGCTGCTGAGAACCCAGGGCGGCAGCTGCGGCGAAGCGGGGTCGTACACGCTCTCCGGGCCGCCCGAGAGGATGAACCCGCGCGGGTTCATGGCGGCAATGGTCGCGGCATCGGCGTCGTGCGGCACTAGCTCGCAGTAGACGCCCTGCTCGCGCACGCGCCGGGCGATGAGCTGCGCCGTCTGGGATCCAAAGTCCAGGATGGCGATGGTCTCCGGCTTGTGGTCGGTGTTCATGGGGCCATGATGGACTGGGCGGGGCGGCTGGGCAAGATCCGGAGGGCCCGTCGGCGGGGGACGAGGAGCCTGGTGAGGAACGGGTGGTTCGACGGCGAGGAACGAGGTGTTCGACGGCAAGGAACACGGGGTCCCTAGCCTAGGAACGTGGGGTTCCCTGTGGGGAGGGTGGACGCGCCCTCGGCGCAGCCCCGGAGTTCACCCATCGGCGTCGCTGTCCGCCACGCGCTCGCTTGGCATCGCCGCGCTGCTGGCGGTGTTCCAGGGGGCGGGCTGAGAAGGTCGGGAGCCCTGGAATGGGACTTCGGGCTCACGTAGGCGCGGGCTCGGATTTGCCGACGGGCGCCGTACACGTGTAGTATACGTATGATTCCCGAAGGAGGTCGGCCGGTGCACAAGAAGCTCACGATCACGCTCGACGAAGATGTGTACGAAGGCCTTCACCGTGTGATCGGACGGCGCAGGATCAGCCACTTCATCGAGACGCTGGTGCGACCGCACGTTGTCGACGCCGACATGGACGCAGCGTATCGGGCTATGGCCGCGGACGAAGAGCGGGAACTGGAAGCGCTTGAGTGGGCGGAAGCGACGGTCGGAGATCTGTCCGATGCACCGAGGTGAGGTGTACTGGGTGAACTTCGATCCGGCGACCGGCGGCGAGATTCGCAAGCGCCGGCCGGCGATCGTCGTCAGCAACGATGCGTCCAATCGGCACCTCAACCGCGTGCAGGTGGTGCCGCTCACGTCGAACGTCGAGCGGCTCTTCCCAAGCGAAGCGTATGTGATGCTCGGAGGCAGGCCGCAGAAGGCACTCGCCGATCAGCTGGCCACGGTGAGCAAGCTGCGGGTCGGCGATCGGATCGGGCGCCTTGCGGCTGACGATCTCGAAGCGGTGGAAGACGCCATCCGGGTGCAGCTCGACCTTGGGTAGCGTGGCACCGTGATGTCCAGCTCCAGAGAGCACCCATGCTTGCCGACGTCGTCGCGTGCCGTGAATCGCTCGTGGATCGAATCGTCGCCGATATCCGCGACGACCGTCGTGTGCGGGCGATTTGGCTCAACGGGTCGCTGAGACGAGGCGGGGGGGATGCGCTGAGCGATGTCGATCTGACCATCGTCGTTGGCGCTGATGGCCCCGAGGTTGTCGCCGAGCGGATGGCCATTGCGTCGCGGGTCGGGGCACTGGTGGCACTCCTGGACAGCCCTCACAACGCGCCCGTCGATGGCGCGCAGGTGAACGCTCTATGCGATGTCGTCCCGCTGCGCGTCTACGTCGACTGGACCTTCTGGCCGACCACGAACGAGCGGCCGACCGACATCGACGCCCTCTTCGAGCGCGACGCGTTCAGTCAGAGCGACCGAACGTGGGATGAGGTTCAGCGTGACTTTCCAAAGGGGCTCCCACCGGAGAATTCGGAGCAGCAGCGGAGCCACTTTCGGTACATGATGCTGCCCATCGTGGCAAAGTTTGCCGCGCGTGGGTGGGACCAGCGCGTGGCGGGTATATTCGCGGTGATCGAAGAGACGCCGCCGTCCTCGCTCGAGCTATCGAGCGTCGTTGCAGTGTTGTCGAGTGTCCTGGAGAGCGTCGCTTTGGACGAGTCGACGTGTGCGCTTGAGGCTGTTCGGAGGTACCTTGAGACGATCGGTGAGCTCGGAGGACTGAGCGTTTCTGCGGAGTCCGGCTGACACTGGGAACCGCGGGCGTAGGCCACGGGGTGAATTCCGGTGATCATTGGACGTGACCACAGCGTTGCTGGGGCAGGTCGGGGCAAGCCGCGTTGATTGTCACGGTCATACATTCCACTAGATGGCCGGTGCCCAACTCTAGTGGCGGAAGCCGCGACGAACTCGTTCTGCGTCGCTTTCCTCGCGTCGGGCATCATGCCCGTAAGTGGTAGCAAGCCCCTTTAGGATAGCGGCGGTCCGCGGCCATTGATCAATGACCCTATCAGCCTGGGCTCGATAGTAGTCGACCAATGCGCGCTCCTGAGCACCTCCCTCATCCATTGCACGGGAAGTGATTCCACGCCGATTAAAGGTTTCGATAGATAGCCCCCGTTCTACTCGCTCGGATTGCAGTTCCTCGAGCAATTCACGCACCTCACGGCATGGCCACAATCCATCTGGGTCGGCGGGCGCGGATGCGAGAATGTGGCCGATATGTTCCTCACCCACTTCTCTTCGATCGGCGATAGTCAATTGCCGGAGGGCTTCGAATACCCAGTTGCGCAGAAAGGCGCCATTTACTGTGTCACCAACCCCCTCACCTGGAAGGCCCTTCCACGAGTTCAGAAGTAGACGACTATTCAATGCGCGCTCTCGAAGTTCTGGCGTGACCTCTCTTGGTTCATCGAGCGAGCGAGGCCGATACATTGCCGTGATCAATTCTACGAAGAAGGCGGGGTCCTCTGCGATTGCCTTGTGGAGTGTGATGACCTTTGCCTCGTAACCGAGCACTTGAAGGTACTGCCACTCGAGGCCGGCGAGCCGGGCGGCACTTACCGTCTCGACGTGATCCTCAAGATATTCAAACATCGCCCCGAAATCGTCCGTTGATAAAGTGCCGATTTCGGGATCCTGATCTGCATTCCGCAACAGTGCCTCCAGTCCGCCAGCCAGTATGAGGACTAGCTCCTTGTGGTCAAGGTCGACACTCCGTTGATAGAGCCCGATAAGATGCACTCCCACTGCCAGTCTGCCAACAGTAAATAGCTCTTGTGCCGCACGCGCAACGTACTGGAAGTCTGGGCCCAATCCATGAGGCACAAACTCTGCCCAGAACGCGGCGCGCACTTCTGTCCCAAGAACTTCAGCGAACTCCCATGCAGTTGGGAAGTTGGCGGTACACCGCAAAATCCTCGCACGATGACGTGAAGATCGATCTGACGAATCGACGAGCCGCTCAATCCAGCTCCAGCCCTCGTGCTTGTAGCGCTGAGAAACAAACGCAAGACTCAGACTCACATCGCTGGGACGCTCGGAGTCTGCCAGGCCGACAATTTGTGCCTCAAGTTCCTCGTTCTCGAGGTCGGCGAGGGCAACGCCAACCATCCAGGGCACTACTGACGACTCGGAGAGGCGAATTATTCCATCAATGCCTTCGGCGAAGAAAACGTCGGCCACTGCCTCCCGCCTACGCAAAGCAAGCAGCGCTTGATATTCTTCGAAGTTAGCTCGCAGGGCTTTGTCGCCCACAGGCGGCCAGTAATCGTCGAACAGCCATGCTACTCGAGCGGCCATCTCACTTGGCGCTAGAGTTGCCGCGATTTCTCTCCACGCATCGACTTCGGTCGGAGATAATGACGACTCACCACTTGCGTCGTCGCGGTTGTGAGCGAACACTCGTTCGATCGTGATCCATAAAGCATGATGTTGACCGTCTGCCGGGTCAATCTGATTGACACAGGCTGCCAACGCGTGTTGGCAACGCTCGCGATACTTAGTAGGTAGGTCTCGAAGCTTGACAATTAGTGACTGCCAGCGCTCCACTGAGAGACCAGCGTCCGCTATGAGCCAAACTGCGATTCCGTCAATGAACTTCCAATACTCGACACTCGTAACGGGCTCTCGCGTCGGCCTCCAGTCCCGAAAGTCCGGTTCGTGAGTTGGAACATGCATGGCGCCACGTACGGGCAGAAGTGTGAGCATGAGTTGCCACGCGATGACGTTGTGATGCGAGCGCATTGCGTCAATCACCGCCAGTCGTCGAAGCACGGTCACAGAATTCTCGGGGTGCCACGGGCAGAAGATTGACTGGAGACTGCTGAATGGTCGATTGGATAGACGTCCTCCTGGGTCGATTTCGGCAAGACGGACGAGAACATCCACCGTCTGTCCGAAGTGTTCGGATGACCATGCAACGCTTTCGAGGGCCCACAAGAGGTGCGTGTGGGGCGAGTCGAAGTTGAGGGAGTCCGTGCCTTCGCGATCCTTGAACAATTGAGCAACGACTGGCTTCGTACCCTGTAGCCCTGCCATCACTGAGGCCAAGAATGCATCGGGACTGGCTTCCGCGATCAATGGAAGCAAGTCGGAGATTGACGCCCAACATCGACCAGTTGAGTCATCGTTCGCTGCGTCAAGCAACTTTCGAACCAGGTGCGTTGCCCAAGCGATTCCGTCCGCGCCGCCTCCCGCGTCAATATGGGCGCCATGCACGCCGAGTAGTGCGAGCGTCGCTGCCAGGCCACGCCTTAGTTCGTTGGAGTACTCGCGAGCCCTTTCTATCGTGCCTGCGCGCCACCCATCTTGCTCTTCGATGTCGAGCGCTGGAGCTATCTCGAGGAAAACCGTGGTCACTGCCTTCTCAAGCCTCTTGAGGTCGTCTAGCTTGATCTGTCCTCGCAGCTGGAGCCAAGCGTCGTATGCAGAAACAAGCGCCCATGTACGATCCACAACCGCAATCATCGGATCTTCCGCGGATGCCTGTCCAGCAAGGAACTCACTCAAATTGTCGTAGTCAATGTCAGCCAGCTTTGCCAGCACGGCCCGATCGCCAATCCGTCCCTCACTCCAAGCACCGGCCAACAGAACACTGCGTGTATGGCGACCCGCTGGACGAACAGCCCAGGATGGCTGGTGAAGTTCAGGCTTATTGGCCAAGTGGCGGCGCAGGGCGAGCAGACTTCGGCGTGCGAGCTTTCCTGCACGGTCAGCGGCGCGGTCACCTGTCACGCCCGCAATCTTGAGGGCGACCCCTGCAGAGTTTGAGTCAATCGCGGGCAACTCAACGTCAGCCGCAGAACCAGAGATTAGCGGAATGATTATGTGGTGTGAAGCTGAGGAGTGGACTTCGGCCACGTTAACACCTCTCAGTGGGACAAGAACTAGCGGACTCTCCTGAGCCATAAGAGCTCGCCACGTTGCAGTATCGTCAACGTACGCCATTCGTGCGAGCATCTGGCCGCTGTCGTTGGCAGCGGCTCGCGTCGCTACAGCCGCGAGAACTGCAAGCACGTCCTCTAGGCTTCCGCCTTTGACTGTTATCAACGTTGGTTGATCAGTTAGGCGACGATTGAGTTCGGCAGCGGCCTCTTCGCGCCCCGCCAAGACCAAGTCGATTGGAATTGCAGGAGTCGTAGCGGAGGACCAGCCATTCCACCACAACTCAGCTGGCTTGAGGCCGTATGGTCCAAGCCCCAATTGGTCCGAAAGCCAAGCGTGCGTGACAGGTGCGACCTCAAGCCATGTTTCGATATCGTCGACTCCATACGCTCGCACCTCTTGCCAGCGTCCCGCACGCGATTGGGTTGCTGCCCATGCTCTCCGTTCTCTCCACCTGCGAGCGGACACAGCGACATATGTTGACGCGGCTAAATCAAACTCGCTCGCACTCTCAGTGCGCTTGTTGTAGTCACTGTTCGCCTTCGTGTTCACGCTCTTCTCAACCGACAGTTCCCAGTATGAAGCCCCTCGAGGAACGAATGCAGTGGCCCCGATAGTTCGCACTGATCCGTCCCAACCCCCTGCTGACACACCCTCGTCCGCTGGGAATCCGAGTTCGACGACGCCGTTACCGGATTCGAGGATAAGTCGTCGGATTAGGCGAGGCAGTTCGCTGCGAGCCCTGGTGCTGTCAGCCCATCGAAGAAGATGCTGTTGATTTGCCAGGCCCGGATGTCCCATGGTCACCTACGGGTTCCCCGTCTCGACGACAGTGTACGAATTGTACTCACTGCGAACTGCGCTGGTGAAGTTGACGGCGTACTTGGTGGTGCTGTTGAGAGGGGTGACACCTTCCCTGTCGGTGGCATGAGGCAAGTAGACGGCATATAACTCGTACGTCTGGCGGCCGAGCAGTGGGTCGAAGGGCCTGCCCACAGATCCATCCCTCACCTTGACAATAAGGTCGTCCCAGTAGCCGACGGCCCGGCCACCGTGCTCCAAGCTCCCTGTGGGGTCCTCGTCAGGACTGCCGGGGGCCAGCATGATGGAGTGGAGCGTTAGAAAGCGGTTGACGACGATCTTTCTCATCGTGGCCATCACCCATCCAGCACGTGCTGCGAGAGTTGGGGGTCCAGAGTCATCCAGAGTCAGGAGACCCACGCTTCAGCTCCCTCGCGGCAATCGGATGATCGGCGCACCAGTGTGCAGGCATGATACACCCCCTGAGGGCCGCCCTGCGTCGGCCATTGGCATGTTGAAGGCCCTCCAGTCATCCGGCAGCGCTTTAGCCGTAGACTAGCCTGGGCTTACATTGGCACGAGCAGGGTGGTCACCTAGTATGGCGCCAGATGCCCACAACGGAGGACGAGGTGGCCACGTCAGTCGGGATCAAGATGCTCAAGGAGAAACTCAGCAGCTATATCGCCCGGGCCGTCAGCGGCGAGCGCGTGATCATCACCGACCGGGGCAAAGAGGTGGCGGAGCTTGGCCCGTTGAGCCCTGAGCGGCAAGCGTTGCAGGCCCTGGTGGAGGCCGGCGTGGTGCGCTGGAGTGGGCGAAAGCCCACCTTGGACTTCGCGCCGCTGGCGGTCGACGCCGACCTGTCCGGGGCCGTTCTGGAGGACCGTCGGTGATCCTGTACCTGGACACCAGCGCCCTGGTCAAGCTCTTCCTGACCGAGCCAGGCAGCGAGGCCGTGCGCGCCAGGGGGCGAGAAGCCGAGCACATCGCCACGAGCCAGGTGACCTATGCCGAGGCCATGGCCACCTTCGCGCGGCGCCACCGCGAGGGCAGGCTCGACGCGGAGCAGGTCCAGACCCTGGTCACCGAGCTGGACCGCCTCTGGTCGGATGTGGCCGTCTTGGCGGTCGACGAGATCGCCGCCGGTCGCCTGGCCCTCAAGCATGCGCTGCAGGGCTTCGACGCCATTCACCTCGCCGCGGCGCTGCGGTTGGGTCAGGGCATGCGGCCCGTGGAGTTGGAGTTCGTGTCCTTCGATGAAGGACAGATCGCGGCGGCCAGGGACGAGGGCTTGATGGTCTCTGAGTAGGCCATCGGGGGCAGGCATCCACTCGGTTGTCCCAGTCGACGGTCCAAGGGATGCAGTTTGTCCGCGCCCATTGCTCAATCGTCAGGCGCTGCCATATCCAGCGACGATGGCTATAGTCCCGGTCCATGGATACACATTTCGACGCCGATCGTGTCCGGCGCTTCTATGACGAGTACGGAGAGCGTGAGTGGTTGCGGCTAGAGGCGACGGCCCACGATCGCTTGATCCACCATCTCCACCGACGGTTTCTGGCGCCTTACCTCGGCAAGGACCGGACGGTGCTGGACGCTGGTTGTGGAGCCGGCCGCTTCAGCATGGATTTGGCGCGCGATGGCAGCAACGTGACGCTTTTCGACTTGTCGGAAGGCCAGCTGGCAATCGCCAGGGGGAAGCTCGATGGAGCTGGATTGGGCGGCCGCATTGCTGGCTTCCATATCGGGGATGTACGCGACCTCGGCCTCTTCCCGGACGCGGTCTTCGACACCGTTGTGTGCTACGGCGGCGTGCTGAACTACGTCTTCGAGGATGCACCTCGTGCCGTCGCCGAGCTGGTCCGGGTGACGCGGCCGGGAGGCGCGGTGGTGGTGAGCGTGACGCACCGATGGGGCGTTCTGCGTTTCGCAGTCGCCAATGAGCGCCTTGACCCTGGCGACTTCTTCGGCCGCCCGGCGTACTGGCACATCCCGCTTGTGGCGGCTAGCGGCGACCTACCGGAGCACCCCGAAGTGCCACATCCGGCCCGCCACTTCTTCACCGCCGCAGAGATTCGCGACCTACTGACCACCGCCGGGCTGGTCGATGTGCGGCTGGCCGCAGCGCCGGCCTTGTCGACCGTTCAATATGCGCGGCTGGAGGCCATCGCGGCAGTGCCCGAGGCGTGGGCGACGTTGTTGGCGTTGGAAGAGCAGGCGTTCGAGCAACCGGACCTTGTCGGAGCCGGCGAGTTCCTCTTGGCGGCTGGGCGCCTCAGGGAGGACCCGATCAGTTCGGGACTCCGTTAGTGTGTCGACCGTCGGGCGAAGGGCGCGACGGCGTCACTCTTCTTGGGTGCCTCGGGGGACGTCTGGCACATGACGACGATCGTCCTCATCGTGGCCGTCAGCCTTCCAGCGTGCGCTGCAACAGCTGGCTGTCCAGGAGCAGGAGGCCCGCGCCGGTGTCGCCGGCCAGGCGCACGCGCTCGACCAGGAGCTCCGCGCTCTGCTCTTCCTCGACCTGCTCGGTGACGAACCACTGCAGCTCGAACTGCGTGGCGAAGTCGCGCTCCGACACCGCCAGCTCGTACAGGTCGTTGATCTTGGCCGAGACCGACTGCTCGTGGCCAAAGGCCTGCTCCAACGCATCGAGCGGCGAGCTGAAGCTGTGCGGCGGCTCGGCGATGGCCCGCAGGGTCACCTGCGCGCGGCGGCTGTTCACGAAGTCGAACAGCCGCAGCCCGTGCGCTCGTTCCTCGTCGCTCTGCATCCGCATCCAGTGCGCGAAGCCCACCAGGTTCTGGGCGTCGAACCAGGTCGACATCGACAGGTAGAGCTGGGCCGCGTAGAACTCGTCGGCGATCTGGTCGTTGAGCTTGTCGAGGATCGAGGGCTTGAGGTTCACGTGTGACTCCAAGGTCTTGATCGAATGTCGGTCGGCGCCGACCTTCGATTCCGTCGCGCCAATTGGATGATCAGTCGTCCTTGGGACGCGCGGCGCGTTCGCGGGCCATGACCCGGTTCACTTCCCGCCGCCACCGATAGGGGCGAGGCCACGCGTCGCCCCACCACCCCCGGGTATCGAGCATGGATCCAACGGCGGCCGCCTCGGCGATCAGCGCCGCGACGATCTGCACCGCCAGTGGGAAGCCAAGTCGTCGAAGCACGAAGATCGTCCCAACGAAGACGAAGACCGCGCCGATCACGCGGAACCACGGCGAGCTCGCCCATCCAGGCCCTACGGCGGTGACGTACACGACGAGCAATGTGCCGAAGCCAGCGACGAGCACCGCCAACAGGACCCGCACCATCGTCGTGCTATCCGCCATGTTGCACCCTCACTGGAGTTGCGGCCGCTCTACGGGCTCGACGTCCGTGGTGCCTTGAGGAACCCGAAGTAGATGCAGACCACGCTGAGCACCAGATGCACGACGGAACGCACCGCGCTGAGGTACGGCGTCTGGACGATCTCCGTGCCCAGGAGCGGAATCGAAACGCCTGCGAGGTAGAGATAGAACTGGATCCCGCTGCTGACGAAGAAGGCGCCGGCAAGGAACTTCCGAACGTCGCGGCTCTTCCTCGCCCAATAGACCGCCCCCACGGTCGCGATGGTGGCCGCGACACCATACAATGCGATGACCACGACTTGCTCCCCTTCCGACTCCGACGGCTCACCGTGCCTGGTCTGGCCAGCGAGCGCAGCATAGCACTGCTCCCCGCTCTCCGCCATGCAGGGTGCGCGCCAGACGCTGCACCGGAACACGGCCTTGGACGGCTGAGATGGGTTGGGGATGACGCGCCGGAAGAACGTGTCCGCCACCCGGTCTCTGGCGTGTTTGTCGGATAGGTGGACCGCCATCGGGCTTACCGGTGTCCCATTGCCTGTTCGCGATCTCGTTTCCCGAGCCCCCCGCTCGGCAACGGCAAGGAGGGCCCGCAATGCGACTCCAAGGTCTCATGACCCCAAGGACCTCCCTCGCCGGCGGCGCCGTCGGCGCCGTCGCGCTATCGTTCGCGCTGCTCGCTGCCGGCGCGGCCGCCACTGCTCCTGGCACGCACTCCGACGGAAGCGCGCGCTCCGAAGTGGCCGCTCAGGACGCCCTGGCCGCGCCGATCTCCGAGCCACGCGACCTGGAGATTGTCGGCCAGATCGGCGGGCAGGCGCTCGCCGTCGATGTCGAGGGCGACTACGCGTACTTTGGCGTGGGGCCAAGCCTTGCCATCGCCGACGTTCGCGACCCATCGCGGCCCGTGCTGGTGGGGCGGCTGCGGTTGCGGTGGAAGGAGCTCGTGGCAACCAGCGACTCTTCCCAGAACCTCTCGGGCATCGACGTCGTGGGCACCACAGCCTACGTGGCGGCCTGGGCCGACGGCCTGCAGGTGATCGACGTGAGCAACGTCCTGGCGCCTCGCCTCGTCGGGGCCGTGGCTATCACGGATCGTGCCCGTGACGTGCACGTTGTGGGCACCATGGCCTACGTGGCGGCGGGCGACGGAGGCTTGCAGGTCGTCGACGCCAGCGATGCCTCGGTGCCACGTGTCGTCGGGTCCGTGGCGACGCCGTTTCCGGCCGAAGCCGTGCATGTCGTGGGCACCACGGCGTACGTCGCAGCCCTGAATGCCGGTCTCCAAGTGATCGACGTCGGTATTCCCACCGCGCCTCGCATCGTCGGGTGCGTCGACATGTTGGGCTTTGCCTTCGCCGTCCACGTCGTCGGCACGACGGCCTACCTGGCGATCGGCGACGAGCACTTCGAGGACGGCAGCCTGCAGGTGATCGACGTGAGCGACCGCACTTCCCCGCGGATCGTCGGGTCCGTTGAGACGCCTGGCGTGGCCGAAGGCGTCCACGTCGTCGGCCCCACGGCCTACGTGGCGGAAAGGTCCCATGACGGCTTGCAGGTGATCGACGTAGGGGACGCTACGGCGCCCCGAATCGTGGGATCGGTGGCCACGCCGGGCGGGGCGAACGGCGTGCACGTCGTGGGCACCACGGCCTACGTGCCGGGGTACGCTGGCCTCATGGTGATCGACGTGCGTGACGCCGCGGCGCCCCGCACCGTCGGGACCGTGGACAGGCTGGGCTGGGCCAACGCCGTGCACGTCGTGGAGACCATGGCCTATGTGACGGGTAACATAGGCGGCGACTTCATCGCGATCAACGTGAGCGACCCGGCATCGCCCCGGATCGTCGGGTCCGTCGAGACGCCGGGCTTGGCCGAGGACGTTCACGTCGTCGGCAACACGGCCTACGTCGCGGATAACGCGCCAGGATATCGGAGCAGCCTGCAGGTGATCGACGTGAGCGCCCCCGCTGCACCCCGCATCGTGGGTTCCGTGGTCACGCCGGGCGGAGCGAACGACGTGTACGTCGACGGCACCACAGCCTACGTAGCGGGCTGGGACGGCGGCGGCCTCACCGTGATCGACGTGAGCGACCGTGCATCGCCCCGGATCGTCGGGTCCGCGATCCCACAAGGCCCGGCAAGCGCCGTCCACGCCGTCGGCACCACGGCCTATGTCGCCACCGGGCACCGGAACAGTCCCGAGGGCCTCCTCGAGGTGATCGACGTCAGCGACGCTTCTGCGCCTCGCATCGTTGGATCGGTGGCCACGCCGGGTGGGGCCACCGAGGTGCACGTCGTCGGAACCATGGCCTACGTGGCCAACCGATTCCCGCACAGCCTGCAGGTGATCGACGTCAGTGACCCCATGGCGCCGCGAATCCTCGGGGCCGTGCTCACCCAAGGCCCGGTCGAAGGCGTCCACGTCGTCGGCACCACGGCCTACGTAACGAATGGCTACGCCGGAGGCCTGCATGTGATCGATGTGAGCGACGCGACCGCACCCCGCATCGTCGAGACTGTGAACACGCTGGACTTACCCGACGGCGTGCACGTCGTGGGCAGCGCGGTGTACGTCGCCGATTGGCGCGGCGGCCTGGTCGTGCTGGGACCACGGCAGAGCCGGGTCTTCCTGCCGATAGCGATGGACATGTCCTTCGACGAGGGGCAGCGCTCCGCGGCCAGGGCCGAGGGCTTGAGGGTCGTGGATTGAAACGGGAGATGCCGGGCCCACGTCCAATCGATCCAGCGGCAGGAGGTGGCGCATGCGCGCTGGCCGCCGACGCACTGCAGGCGAACGGAGCCGGGCGCACGTGTACCATTGTCCCCGCAGGGGCCAACCCAGCCCGTGTGGGAGGCAGCATGTGCCGAGCCGAGGTCGATCGAGCCCGCGCGCTTGCCGCCGCCGTCGCGCTGGCGGCCGCGCTCGGCTCCGGGCGTGCCGACGCCGCGACGCCCACGGCGACCGCCGGCGCTCGGGAAGCGGCCATGGCCGATGCGATGCTCGAGCTGCTCGATGGCGCCCGGATCGCCGAAGGCCTGCCTCCGCTCCGCCGCCATCCCACCCTGACGGCCACCGCCGAGGGGCACGCGCGGGACATGGTGGCCAACGACTACCGCTCGCACATCGGCCTCGACGGCCGCGGGGCCGTCCAGCGCGTGGTCGATGCCGGTTACGGTGAAGGCCGCTCGGGCCTCCGGGTCGGGGAGAACTTCGCCGGCGGCGACGAGGCGGCCGACGCCTTCGCGTGGCTTATGAGCGACGCGCCCCATCGGGCGAACATGCTCCACGCGGTCTATCGCGATGTCGGGGTCGGCGCGGCCGAGACGCCGTGGGGGTTCATCTGGGTCCTCGACTTCGGCGCGTACGCCGGCGTCCTCAACGACCCCCTGCCCCCAACGACGCCTTCCCTGCCAGCGCCGGTCCCCACCCGGACCGCTACGCAGACCCTTGCTGGCCGTGCCACCCCGCCATCGCGATCGCAAACCTCCACATCGACGGCCTCGGCGACCCGCCATGCCACAAAATCCGCTGAAACAGCTACTCCCAGCTGGCGACCGCCCGTCCCGACCTTCGCGATGCCGTCGCAAGAACCCACCGCAACGGCGACGCCGATCGATGCCGCGCCGCCCCGCCCGCCGGCTCCTCCCGCGCTCCCAGAGGACGCGCGGCGACTGGCCCAGGCCCTTCTAGCCATTGCAGCGCTCGCCGTGCTCGCCGCCGTCCGCGCCCTCGCGACTCGGGAGCGCTGACCGTGAAGTAGGGTGAGGTAGCCACGTCGGTCGGGATCGAGATGCTCAAGGAGAACCTCGGCAACTACGACGCCCTGGCCTTCAAGGGCGAATGCGTCGAGGTCGGCGGCGGGCTGGTCAGCGATCCGCTACTCGTGCTGCTTGCGCCATCCGTAAGCGGTCAGCCCGCGCGGCTTGTATACGTTGAGCACCGTGATCACCAGCAGCACCAGCAGGCCGAGGCTGGGATGGAGGAGGTCGCCACCCTGCGTACCCAGGCGAGCTGCGTCTGACTGGCGCACGACGTCCGCAGTCGAGCTCACGCTCGGCATATGCAACAGCAGGACGACGTTGGAGACGAGGGTCAGCACCAGCGAGATCAGGACCCAATAGTGCCGGAACAGACCCCACGGCGTGCCGAGCGACATGACCAGCCCGGTCAACAGCGCGGCCAGCGCCAGCGGGACGATGGCATGCCAACCGATCACCTCCATGGCGATCCAGGCGGCGCGGACGGTCTGCGAATCCTGGCTGGTCACGGCGGACACGCCGAGCGCCAGATAGGCAACCACCGCACCGATCCACCCGACCGAGACGACGAGGTGCGCGGTGAGCGCGAGCTTGCGAACGCCGGGCGGCATGGTCATGGCCGCGCCGCGCCTGGCGCAACGCCCAGCGCTACAGGCAATGTGTCGCCACCAGGGCCGCCGGGCGCCTCGGACGGCATGTGGCGCATGGGACCGTGCTGACCGCCGCCCACGACCAGTA
>Ga0326597_10003697_pt1 | contig 21859 bp, 14 predicted proteins | sample RVTome_12_FD_203789 | JGI IMG/M metagenome (GOLD analysis project Ga0326597, IMG submission 203789) | Soil microbial communities from uranium-contaminated site in the Upper Colorado River Basin, Wyoming, United States - RVT100D185 | ecosystem: Environmental > Terrestrial > Soil > Contaminated >...
TCGACGCCTACTTCGCGGGGTTCCCCCGGGTGCGAGACTACATCGACAGAACGCTGGCGGAGGCGCGCGAGACCGGCGTCGTAAAAACGCTGTTCGGCCGACGCAGGCTCGTGCCGGAATTGAACAGCCGCAACGGCCAGGTCCGCGCGGCGGCCGAGCGCGTCGCTGTCAACATGCCCATTCAGGGCACCGCCGCAGACATTCTCAAGAAGGCCATGATCGACCTCCACGTCGAGCTACCGCAACGCGGCTTCGCGACGCGCATGATCCTGACCGTGCACGACGAGCTGCTGTTTGAGGGCCCGGCGGCGGAAGCGGCGTCAGCCGCCGAACTCGTGCGCGAGCGGATGGAGGGGGTCGCCTCGCTGGCCGTCCCGCTCACGGTCGACGTGGGATTCGCAGAGAACTGGAGAGACGCGAAGCCGTAGGGCCACACTCACGCCTCCCTCAGCGCTAGGGCAACAGCCCGTCGCCGCCACCCTGCCCTCTCCTGGTGGCCGGCGGCGGTGGGCGCCGTCACAGGATGAGGTAGGGGCAACCGCTCGGGGCTTGCGTGCTCGCGCGCAAGCCCCGCTCTTGCAACACGTTACTGTTCCCGGCGCCAGCGATACCAGCGGCTCAATCCTGGCGGAACTGCTTGAGCTCGGCCCCGGACTTCGTCGCGCGAGACGCTCGAAGCAGGTGCGACTCGCGGCGGGAGCGACAGAGTTCGAGCGGCGGCTGATTTCCCGCCGGGCGAATCCGGACGCCAGGCGAGGGCAGGAGAGCCGCGGCGAGTCGTCGCCACACGGAGAAAATGGCCCCCCGCCATGGGCCTTCTATCTCCACTGCTCCTTGAGTGCCTCCCATTCCACTAGAAGCGCGGCCCCTGCCTCGGGCTCCTCGCGCTCGCGCTCAGGAATAAGCACCTCCGTCACCAGACGATCGAGATCGGCACGAAGTGCCCCGGCGCTTTCGGGCTGGAGGATCGCTCGAATCCACCCCGCGACCGCGGCGTGCCACGCTCGTTCACCGTCCCCTGCGCCGCGTGCAGAAGCCGCGAGCCAATAGTTGGCGACCGAGTTACCAGGATCCTGCCGGACCTCCTCTTCCATCCTCTCGTTCAACCGTTCCAGCAACGGCACGCGGCGATCTACAGCCAGCGTCTGCGCCTCGTGGTCAACGGCCGTCGCCCACCAGTCGAGCAGCAATAGCCGGTCGCGAGCACTCAAGATCGAGGACCGGCTGAGCGCGGTGTCGAACAGTTCCGCAGCGGCGCCGAACGTCCCGCCGAGATAGAGCGCCTGTCCGTACCCAACGAGGAGGTCCAGGTAGTCCCGTGGAGAGAGCGCAGGCGGGTGAATGGCGGTGAGCGCCTCCCGCGCCGCAATCAAGTCGGCAGGATCGAGGCGCAGGCGATAGCGCTCCAGGTGGGACCGTGCTCCAACAAGCGCGGCTGCGTCGGCCCAGGCGGGATCGGCGCGCGCAACCGCCGCGGCGCTGATGGCGGCATCGTAGTCGGCGGCATTGTGGAGGGCGCGTGCCTGCGCAAGGGCGGGGTGTTCGGCCGCCCCGGCCGTCGACGTCATCACGAGCAGCATCGACAGGAACACCGCTGTCCAGGCCAGGCGCATGGCGGCGATCGTAACACCTCAGTCGCCGACGCCAATTGTTACAATGCAGGCCAATGAGTCAGCCGGTGATCGTGCCGCGCGCCGGGCACACGGTCTCGCGCAAGCAGATCGACCCCGACGCACTCCGGGTGTTGTACCGGCTGCACGAAAACGACCACCTCGCGTACCTCGTGGGCGGCAGTGTCCGCGATCTGCTGCTGGGACATCGGCCGAAGGATTTTGATATCGGCACCTCCGCCCATCCGTACCAGGTCAAGAAGCTCTTCCGGAATTGCTGGATCATCGGTCGCCGGTTCCGGCTGGCGCACATCCGGTACGGGCCGAAAACATTCGAGGTCGCGACGTTCAGGCGGCAACTCTCGGCCGACGAGCTAGCGGCGCTCGCCTCCCGGCCGCCCAGCCAGGGCATCCCGACGGACGCGCCTCCCCTGGACGGCCACGACCGCGCGCTCCACCGCGACAATACGTTCGGCACGTCTGAGGAGGATGCCTTCCGGCGCGACTTCACCGTCAACGCCCTTTTCTACGACATCGCCTCGTTTTCCATCATCGATTACACGGGCGGGCTGCGGGACCTCGAGGAGCGGGTGATCCGTTGCATCGGCGATCCGACGGAGCGTTTTCAGGAGGATCCCGTCCGCATGTTACGGGCCATGGTGATGGCGGCGCGGCTCGATTTCTCGATCGACCCGCCGATCGACGCGGCGATCGCCGTACACCGCCGGGAGATTGCCAAGAGCGCGCCGGCCCGGTTGATCGAGGAGTTCTACAAGATCCTCCGGGCGGGGGCATCCGAGCGGACAATCCGCCTGCTGGCGGCGCGCCGCCTGTTGGATCCGATCGCCCACCAGCTACAGAGGGGATGCGGTGATGCGATGTGGCGGTCGCTGGCCGCGCTGGACGCGTACCGCAAGCGGTTCGAAGCCACGCCCGACACGCTCACCAATGCGGTGTTACTCGGCTCGCTGCTCGTGCCGCTCGGTTCAGAGGGCGGCGGTGCACTCGCACCAACGGTTCCGCGCGGGGAACCGAACAAGGAGCCTTCGTTGTCGCTCGGCATGCTGCCGCTGGCGCGACGCGATGTCGAGCGACTCCGTCAGATTCTGAGTCTGCAGCGGCGGCTACTGGATGTGAATCTGTCGCCGCGCGCGCGGGCCGCAATGACGCACCGCGGGACGTTCCAGGAAGCGCTGACCTGGCTGGACATTCACGGGCATGCGCCAGAGGTAGTAGAGCACTGGCGAGGCTTCCTCGAAGCGGCGGGCGCCCTCGGGGAAGCGACTGATCAATCCGGATCGCCGGCGCCGAAGCGCCGACGTCGCAGACGCCGCCGCGGCCCGCCTCGAACAACGACGGCTTGAGGTTCAGCCCCGCCTTGCCGGCGCTCTCGTCGAGCCCTGACGTTACTCGGTGACGTTGACGGAAATCGTCGCGCAGAGGCCTTCGATCGTCTGGTGAAGATCATCCCCGATTTGCAGCGTCAGCCGATGCTGACCGGTCGGCAACTGCATGTCGATGATGTTCTTACCATCGCCGAAATGGACCCACGGGGCGGCACGAGGGATCGCCGTTCCCGCCGGCAGGCAGTCAGCGTCGATCGCCACGTGGTGGTGGCCGAGGTCGGGCCTCGTTTCGGTGACCGTGCCCTCCGGTACCGCCGCGATTCGAAAGTCCTCGGCGCCGAACTCCAGCCGCACCGGGCTCTGCACCGTCGCGCCGTCTGCCGGCTGGATGAAGAACACCCGAGGCCCGGCCGGCTCTGGCGTTGAGGCTGCCGCCGGCTCCGCCGCAGGCTCCGGCTGGCCGCACGCCGCACTGGCTAGAGCGATGAGAGCCACCGTCACTGTCCACGCAATCGTTCCTCTTCGCATAATGCGGGCGAGCTTATCACGGCACCCGGCACGGGTACGCACGCGCACTGGAACCGGGAATCGCCAGTGCCCTGCGGCGCCCGGGCGTTGGGGCGCATCACCGGGCGGTATGTGGCGCCTCACAGATCGTCCCTTCCAGAGGCCACCAGGCGTGGACTCTCTGGCGCTTCCTGCGTACACTGACAATACAGATGATGCCGCTCCCTCACATGCCGCTGCCTGTTCGCCCGTGCCGCGTCGGCCCGGTGGTCACGATGGCGCTCACGGTCGCCCTCGCCGTCGTGCTGGGCGCCACCCGCACGCACGCGCAGCTGCAGGGGCCGCCGCGCGCGGAGGTCACGCCGCTGCTCGGGGCCGATGGTGTCCAGCCGGGGACCAGCGTGCGTGCGGCGATTCGGGTACGCCTGCCCGAAGGCCTGCACACTAACGCCAACACCCCGCGCGACCCGTCGTTGATTCCGCTGGTGCTATCGGTCGAGGCGCCCGCGGGCGTGGAGGTCGAGGAGATCGTCTATCCGGAGTCGACGGACCTTGCGCAGGAAGGCGTGGACGGGATGCTCGCCGTCTACGAGCAGGAATTCCTGATCGGCGTGCAGCTAGGCGTGGCGGACGATGTGCCACCCGGCGCGATCGACGTGTCGGCGCGTTTGCGTTACCAGGCGTGCGACGAACGGGTCTGCTACATCCCGGTCACGGTCTCCACCGGCTGGGCCCTGCCGGTCGTCACGGCGGACGCGGCCGTGGCGGTGCGTGATCCGGAGGTGTTCGCCGGCATCGCGTTCGGGACCGGTGACGCGCCGCCCGCGCCGGTGGCAGTCGCGGCGGGACCGGCGGCCGCCGCGCCCACCGGAGACCCGCTCGCCCTCATCGATCAGTTCACGCTGGCCGGTGGGACCGGCGGCTATCTGGGGAGCGAGGCCTTCCTCGGGTTCATTCAGGATGCCGAATCGGGCGTCGTGCAACAGGGTTGGTTCGAGGGCCGCAGTCTGTTCGCCATTCTGTTCATCGTGCTCGTCGGGGGGCTGGCGCTCAACCTGACGCCGTGCGTGCTGCCGATGATCCCGATCAACCTCGCGATCATCGGTGCCGGCGCCCAGGCTGGCTCGCGCCGCCGCGGGTTCCTGCTGGGCAGCGCGTACGGCGCCGCGATGGCGCTCGTGTATGGGGTGCTCGGCGTGGTCGTGATTCTCACCGCTGGCACGTTCGGGACGATCAACGCGTCGCCCTGGTTCAACGTGGCCATCGCCGCGGTCTTCGTGGTGCTTGGTCTGGCGATGTTCGATGTGTTCACAATCGATTTCTCGCGGTGGTCCACGCGGTTCCACGTGGGCAGCCAAAGCCGGGGCACGTTTCTTCTGGCGTTCGGAATGGGCTCGGTGGCGGCGTTACTGGCTGGGGCGTGCGTCGCGCCAGTGGTGATTCAGGTGGTGCTGTTCTCGAGCAGTCTGTACACGGCGGGCACGCCAGCGGCGTTGGCGCTGCCGTTTCTGCTCGGTCTCGGCATGGCCCTGCCGTGGCCGATCGCCGGCGCGGGCATCAGCGCGATGCCGAAGCCTGGCGCGTGGATGGTACACGTCAAGCACGCGTTCGGAGTCCTGATTCTCGGCACGTCGGTGTACTACGGGTATCTGGGCTACACCTTGTTCGCCGATCGCTGGGTTGACGCTTCGGAGGTTGCGGCCAGCGTGGAGCAGAAGCTTCAGGAAGGGTGGCATTCGTCTCTAGCCGAGGGGTTGGCGGTGGCGCAACGCGAGCAAAAGCCGGTGCTCGTCGACATGTGGGCGACCTGGTGCAAGAACTGCCTGACCATGGACGCGACGACGCTCGCGGATCCGGCCGTGGTCGCCGCGCTGGACGGCTACGTGCGGGTCAAGTTCCAGGCCGAGGATCCAGACGAACCGACCGTGAAGGCGGTCATGCAGCGCTTCGGGGCGATCGGGCTCCCGACCTACGTCATTCTCGAACCGACGCCGGCGCGGCAACCGAGCTGACGCGCCAACCGACGCCCTCTCCACGGAAGCGAACGGGGCCCGGTGGCCCTCCCGGTCTTCAAAACCGGCTTGCTCCCCGCTTTGCGGGGAGGCTGGGTTCGACTCCCAGGCGCTTCCGCCAGTTCTCAGCCTCGACTCGACGTGATGTCGCTTGTGAGGGCTCTCCGCGCGGCGGACGGTCACGAGGTGGAGAGACCGAACGCGACGCCACCCCGCCGGCCGTCAGAGCTCGATCAGCCGGGTGTACTTGACGATGAACGAGCGCCCCAGGACCTCGTCGCGCGTGAAGGGAGACGTGTCACGCCGGTCGTTGTAGACCAGGAACAGGCCGGTGTTGCTGCGGTCGAGCAGCGCCAGGCGGATATTCGAGGAGATGGTCGAGGCTTGAGTGTTGTACTGAATCAGACCCTGCAGGCTCGCCAGGCTCGTGAGCGCGTAGCTGACCTTGACCGGAACCAGATCAGTCGTGAAGCTGCCGCCCGGCAGCGTGATGTCGTCGCGCTTCCAACCGATCTCTGAGATGAGTCGCGCGCCTGCGCGGAGGGCGAGCGTCGTATCCCATCCGAAGTAGTCGCCATTGTAGAAGCGGCCAACCCTCTGGCGCAGCGACACGCTGATGGGCGCGCTGGGATCCGTGTTGCCTTCGAACATCCCATTCGTCCAGGCGTAATCGCCGGCGGGAATCACCACTTGCCGTCCTGTCACGTCCTTGTAGATCGTGAACGGCGCTCTGGGTCGATCCTGCTGTGTCTCGATGATGTACCCGAAGCGCCCGCCCGAATTGGTCCGGATCTCGAAGAAGTGAAAGTGTCCGCGCGAGGTCTCCAGCTCATTCTCCAGGTTCGTCGTGGCCGTGAAGTTCACGTGCGGCGAAAGCCGTCGGATCCACGGCCATCGCTTCGGCTGGTAGGAGAGATTGTACCGGCCTTCAATCTGCCGGTAGGCCCGCCGCGGGAGAAACCCGACCTCGGGGTTGAAGTGGTCGCCGATCTGCGAGTACCCCGCGTTGCCGCTCCACAGGTCGTTCGCATAGTCGTACGAGACACGGCCTGCGTAATCTGACCCTCCCTTGCTGGCCGGCGAGTCGGTGCGGGCGATGAAGGCGAACATCCTGCCGTTGGTGGTCGCCTGCCACCCGAGATCGAGCCCGAAGGCGCGGTTGTAATCGTCGGCCGGCGCCAGGTCGCCGACGCCCTGCCGGTTGACGAACATCGCGCCGAAATTCGACCGGCCGACCTCCCGCTGGACGCGGACCACGGAAAAGTTATTCGCCTGTGAGATCGTCTCGCCGGTCCGGCGATCGACCGCGGAATCGGTCTGCACGTTCAGGAACCCGACGTTGTAGCCACCCAGCTTGCCGCTGAGTCGGCCGGCGCCAATGATGTCGACCGGCTGCCCCCCCGCGAGGCCGATCCGCCGAGAGAAGAACAGATCGAGCTGTCGGGGTTGACCCAGCTGAAAGACCTGGGCGTTCTCGAGAAAGAAGGGCCGCTTCTCGGGAAAGAACAGCGCGAACCGTGTCAGGTTGACCTGCTCCTCGTCAGCCTCGACCTGAGCGAAGTCGGTATTGACGCTGAGATCGAGGGTCAGGTCGGCTCGAACTCCCCACTTGACGTCGAGGCCGATGTCGCCGGAGCGATCCACCGTATCGGTCAGGAGGGTCTTGTTGTCGTTGATCGACCCCGCCACAAACGGTGTGAACTTCAGGTCGCGCCGGGTCGGCAGGCTGAGCCCGTTCAGCTTGCCCGCAACCGATACGCGCTCGAGTGAGTAGCCTCGGGGTACCGGCGCGAGAAAGACCTGCTCGTTCTTGCGCCGGATATTGCGCAGGACGTTGACGCCCCAGACGCGCTCCTCACCGGGGTTATACCGCAGCGTTCGCAGCGGGATGGCGAACTCGGCCTCCCAGCCGCGCGCACTCGGCCTCGCGCGCACCGTCCAGTCGGCGTCCCAGTTGAGGTTGAACCCGCCACCGCCAAAGCCGCCCCCACTGGTCCGGCCTTCGGCCATCACCTGACCGTCGTACTCGATGCCAAAGGGATTGGTCCCGAACACGAACGCATTCTGCCCATCGTTGAACGTGTCCAGGAGGATCTGTACCGAGTCGCCATCGTCGAGGCTCGCGTCCCGCCGGCTCTGGCTGACGACGAGGCTGTCGGGCTCGGAGTCATAGCAGACGACGGCCACGTAGAGATTGGTCTCGTCGACGAGGAACCACACGTCGGTCCGCTCCGTGGCCGGCTGGCCCTCGGTGGGCTCCTGTTGGGTAAACGTGCTGTAGGCGTCTGCGGTGGACCAGACGCTTTCGTTGACAATCCCGTCGATCGTGGGCCGGTTCTCGCCGGTCACCCGGACGACGCTGAGCTGCGGCACACCCTGGGCAAAGCTCGGCGGCGCGATAACCAGACCTATCGCCATGATGGTCATGGCAACCAGTCCCCGCAACCGGGGAGACACTCTCTGCGACACGGCCATTCAGGTCCTCCTGGGACGAACACCTCTCCTGCGGAGCCATCTACAAGACCAGGGCCGCTCCCATCAGGACAACTGCGCATGATAACGCGAATGAGACTTGCGACGGCGCGGGGGCCGCTCGGCCGCTATCCTCGATTGCGTTCGAACTCGCGCATGAACTCGACCAGCGCGTCGACCCCTTCTTCGGGAAGCGCGTTATAGATCGACGCCCGCATACCGCCCACCGAACGGTGCCCCTTCAGACCGTCGAGACTCGCGGCGGTCGATTCCTTGACGAACATCTTCTCGAGTTCCTCCGTGGCCAGGCGAAAGGTGACGTTCATCAGCGAACGGCTGTCCTTCATGGCGGTGCCACGGTAGAACCCGGTGCGGTCGATTTCCGCATAGATCTTTCCGGCTTTGCGCTGATTGATCGCGGCGATCGCCTGGAGCCCACCAAGCGAGCGTAACCACTTCACGGTGAGCCCAAGGATATAGATGCCGAACGTGTTCGGCGTGTTGTGCAGCGAGTTGTTCTCCGCGTGCACCTTGTAATTGAGCATGACCGGCAGCGTGTCCGACGAGCGCGCGAGCAGGTCTTCACGGACGATCACGAGCGTCACGCCGGAAGGCCCCAGGTTCTTCTGCGCACCCGAGTAGATCAAACCGAAGCGGCTGACGTCGATCGGGCCGCTGAACATGTTGGAGGAGGCATCGGCAACCAATGGCGCATCGCCGACGTCCGGCAGGACCTTCCACTCTGTACCCTCGATCGTGTTGTTGCTGGTGATGTGCGCGTACGCCGCGCCGGACGTCAGCTTCAGCTCATGCTGCGCAGGAATGCGCGAGTACTTGTCCGTCTTGGTCGATGCGGCGATGTTGACCGTCCCAAGCTTTCTTGCTTCCTTGATCGCCTTGTCGGACCACGAGCCCGTATCGATATAGTCGGCCGAGGCGCCTGCGCCGAGCAGGTTCATCGGCACCATCGAGAACTGCAGGGTGGCGCCCCCCTGGAGCATCAGGATCTTGTAGGGCGCCGGAATGCCGGCGAGGACGCGGATGTCCTCGATAGCGCGACCGAGAATGTCCTCGAACGTCTTGGAGCGGTGACTGATCTCCATCACCGACATGCCGATACCGGGCAGCGAGATCAGGTCGCGCCGCGCCTCTTCGAGCACGGGCAGTGGAAGGACGGCGGGGCCTGCGGAAAAGTTATGAATACGCGCGGTCGTTGGCATCTGGTACTCCTCGTGGCGTGTGTGTTCCTAATCGCTCTCGGGCCGCTCGATTATCGCGACCCGCTGGGGGTTCGAAGCCCGCCCCTCACCTACGCTAGATCGCGTGGGAGAGGAGACCGTCGCGGAGCTTGGGCTCGAACCATGTCGACTTCGGCGGCATAATGCCGCCCGCATCGGATATGGCCATCAGGTCGGCGACGCTTACCGGATGCATGGAGAAGGCCACGGCTGCCTGTCCGGAAGACACCAGCGTCTCGAGCGGCGCGGTCCCGCGAGCGCCACCAACGAAGTCAATGCGGGTATCGGTGCGCACGTCGCCGATGCCGAGCATCGGCGCGAGCACGAGATCCTGGAGACGGCTCACATCGAGCTGTTCCGCCGCGCCGCCGCCAGACGGCGGTGGTCCAAGCTCGATCGTGTGCCACTCGCCGGCCAGAAACATTGACAGGTCGCCTTTCCGTACCGGCGTGGCAGATCCCCTCTTCAGCGTGACGCGTTGGCGCAGGGCGGCCAGCAGCGAGTCGGGCGTGTGGGCGCCAAGATCCTTTACGACCCGGTTGTACGCCAGGATTTGCGCCTGGTCGCTCGGGAATGCAACCGCAACAAACGTATCCCACTCGCCGGCCACGCCGGCCGCACCGCGGAAGTGCTGGCGGGCGCGCGCCGCGCTCGCGGCACGGTGGTGCCCATCGGCGATATACAAGGCCGGCATCGCGGCAAACGCGGCGACCAGCTCCCGCTGGTCCTTCCCGTCAACCCGCCAGATCGTGTGCTGCACGCCATCGACCGCCGTGAAATCACACAACGGCGGTGTTTCCGCGCATCGAACCGCGCTGCCAGCCGGGACGCCGCCGGTCGCGCGCGCAACAACCGCAGCCACCGCAGGCGAAGCGCTGTGGATCAGAAATACCGGCCCTGTCTGGGCGCGCAGCTCGATGATGTGCCGCGTCCGATCGTCTTCTTTGTCCCGCCGGGTACGCTCGTGCTTCTTGATGATGTCGGCCTCGTACTCGGCGACCGAAAAGCACCCGGCGATCCCGGTCTGCGCGTGCGCTCCCATCCCGAGGCGGTAGACGTAGAGGCTCGGCGCCTCCTCGAGGATCAGCGGCGCGCGATCCTTGAGCGCCGCGAAACTATCCCCGGCTTGCGCGTACACCACATCGGCGTGCGGGTCTGTTTCCTCCGGAAGGTCGATTTCAGCGCGCGAGACGTGGAGAAAACTCAGCGGATTACCGGCAGCGAGCGTGCGCGCCTCATCGCAACTGACGACGTCGTAGGGGACGGCGGCGACGGCGGGCGCAGACGCGTACGTCGGTCGGAGTGCGCGGAACGGGGCGATCGCAGCCATGGAAGAAATGATTATAAGAGGAAGGGATGAGTGGGCGGTCTCCTGACGCTGGCGCCGCGGTCAATTACCGGCGGTCTCTCCAGGGACCAGGTGCGCCCAGGATGGACGCCGCGATGAAATCAGCGAGCACCTGATTTCCCACGAGCGTGTAGTGGCAACAATCGTCCATGTACACCGGCGCCGGCTCTCGATCAAACACCTGCGTGGCGTCAAAGTACCGGACGCCGGCGCTCGAGAGCCGTGACTGCGCCGTCGCGACGAGGGCAGGGTAGCCCAGCTCAACGCTTGTCCTGTAGGGAGTGTCCTCGCTCAGAGCCACAGCAGCCTCGGCTTCGCTGAACCGCCTCGTCGTGTAGTACTGGTTCGGCTGGAGGAAATGAAAGTATGCCCCGCCCCGCGCAGCCATCAAGTCCCGCATGAGGAGCGCCGAGCGTGCCCACTGCTCGGCAATGTCGGTGAACAACGTCGCGCCCCCGCGCGCTGTCACAGTCGGCGTGACCTGGATCAACGAGCTGTCGGAGGGCGCCGACGGCAGGTTGTTGAAGCGACCCCGTTCTCTCACGTAGGCGGCGAGGCGGCGCTGGTAGAACTGATCGAGTACAAGATTGATGGACGCGAGCCGATTGGCGCGGATCCTACGTAGGATCTCCGTTAATTGCTGCCTGTAGCGTACAGTGGTCGCAAGAGATTCAAGTTTGTCCGGCGTCAGCGTCGATTGATTGACGAGGTCAACCAAGGGATCTAGGTGCTGAACGCTCGGCATCGAAATGTCGAGGCCGCGCTCGTTATTGAGATTCGCCAGCGCTACGTCATTGAAGCCGTCGATGTTCACGATCAGGTCGAACTGCTGTCCGATTGACAGGAAATAGGCGAGAACGAGAGCTTCCTGCGGTTGCTTGTAGCCTTCGTGGCTGAAACAGAGCGGAATGACCTCTGTGTTCTGGAAAAACGGATGCTGCGCCAATCCTTCCAGCAGGCGATCCACGCCGACCTGACAGAACCAGAGCCCCACCGAACCGCCGAAGATTCCCATGACGAACTGGCTGCTGCGCGCTTTCACGAATGGATAGCTGTATGACGAAACAAATCCAAAGTTGTTCGTTTCCGCGTGGGATGGAGTCGAGCCGTTCACCCACATGCTCTCGGGTACGTCGAACGCTGTACCCGGCGTGTGCGTCGGGCCGAAATACGGATGCAGTGCCTCTCTGACCAGCCGGCCGTTTTCCGGCGCCGGAAGCACGTCCTGATAGACCTTGTCGTGGATGTAGAACAGGCCGCCCGTCTCGACGTAGTACGCCATCAGCGCCATCAGTTCAGCGCATAGGCAGAAGACGACGACGGCCATCACGAGCCGGGCGCTAACTCGGCGGATCACGCCTGATCCTCACGCGGGGTGCGGGGATGCGCGTCTTTCGGCAATGAACTGTCGGAGCAGAGGCTACGTCCCTGGCCGCGCCGGCTCGCGCTATTCCGCCGCTGCGAAGACAGCCGGCATTCTCTCACCGCTCGCGGCAGCCAGCTGCCCCAGCGCCTCATCCCGCGCGACGCGGAAGGCCTCCATCGCAGCGGCGGGCACCGGATCGCCGGGCGGCATACTGCGTTGCTCGCGAAGCGGGTCAACCCAGGCGCCGTTCTTCTGCAACCCGTAGTGCAGGTGCGGCCCGGTGGCAAGTCCCGTCGATCCGACTGCCCCGATCGTCTGGCCCTGATTCACGCGGGCTCCCCGCCGGATACCGGGCGCAAACGCCGAGAGGTGCAGGTAGTAGGAGTCGTATCCACTCGCGTGCCGCAGGCGCACCATGCGGCCGTTGACATTGTCGGACGTGGCCGACACGACCGTCCCGTTGGCAATCGCCACGACCGGCGCACCGGCGGGCGCGCTGTAATCAACGCCGCGGTGCGCCCGCGTCGTCTGCAGTATGGGGTGCAGACGCCGAAGCGAATACCGTGACGTGACGCGCGGCTCGAACTTGAGGGGTGACCGCAGGAATAGCCGTTGCAGCGACCGGCCTTGCTCGTCGAAATAGTCCGTCTCTCCGCCAGGCGTCGTGAAGCGTACGGCGCGCATGCGGCGGCCGGCGTTCTCGAACTCGGCAGCGGTGATCGCGCCGTACGTCGCAGCGCCGTCGTCGCGGACGAACCGCTCGAACGCGACCGCGAAGCTGTCTTCCGGCTGCACCTCGCTGTTGAAGTCAATCTCGCCGGCGAAGACCTTCGCCAGCGCCAGGGTCAACTCGGCGCTCTCTCCGGTCGCTGCCATCGCCTGAAACAACGACGGGGTCGATCTGTCAATGCGCCCTGCGACCACGCCGTACTCCAGCGTCCGCGGGATTGGCAGCACCTCGGCCCGGAACTCATCCGTGTCCGGGGCGATCGGGGCCACGCGCAAGAAGGAATCGGCATCGATCTCGTACTCGAAATGGCGAAGGCCCCCATTGAGGGTTCGTTCGATCAGAAACGGCTGCGCTGATCGGAGGCGGCGCAGGTCGAAGACCACGGACGCGGCTTCCACCACGGTGCTTGCGACGTTCGCCGCGAGACCGTATTCGCGAAGCATCGCGTCGAGCGTCGCACGTGGCGCGACCAGGCCGCGGATGAGCGTGGTGTCAGGCGCGAGAAACACGTCCCGGCCTGGAGGCGAGGGGGACGGCGCATCATTCGCGCAGGCGGCGGCCAAGACGCACGTGACCAGAACGATGCTCAGGATTCTCAAACCCCGACATGGTATCAACTCATCGCCCCAATCCGAAATGCCGCGCGCGAGCAGGCCTGCCACCCTGCTACGATTCAAGGCCCATGGAATTGCTGGTCCCAGCCATAGCGGCTCTCGTCGCCGCCGCCATCGCCACAGCACTGGCCCGATCGCGGGCTCGGCGCCAGCTCGCGGAAACACGGGCCGAGATGGCCGGGGACCTGGCCGCCGCGAAGCAGGATAACAAGTGGTTGACCGAGGAAGTCGCGCGCCAGAAGCAGGCCCTGGGCGCCACCGGGGCCCTGCTCGACAAAGCGGACCAAAAACTACGCGATGCCTTCCAGTCGCTCGCTGCGGAAGCGCTGAAAGACAACCGCGCGGCGTTTCTTGATCTCGCAAAGACCTCGTTCGCAGGCTTTCAGCAGCCGATTGCCGAGACGCTCAAGAACGTGGACCTGAAGCTGACCGAAGCGGAGCGGGATCGGGTCGCCGCGTACGCCCGGCTGGCTGAACAGGTGGCGGCCCTCGGATCGGCCACCAACACACTGTCGCGCGCGCTGCGCACACCGGCCGTCCGCGGACGATGGGGCGAGATGCAGCTCCGGAGAGTTGTCGAAATCGCCGGCATGCTGGAGCGGTGCGACTTCGACGAGCAGCCCTCCTTCTCCGGCGACGCAGGTCGTCTGCGCCCAGACCTCATCGTGCATCTGCCAGGCGGGAAACAGATCGTCGTCGACGCCAAAGCGCCGCTCGAGGCGTTTCTTGATGCCCAGGAAATCGCGGACGAAGACACGCGCACCATCCGGCTGCAGGCGCACGCGCGGCAGGTGCGCGACCACATGGACAAACTCGGCGGCAAGGCGTATTGGGAGCCGCTGGGCGACTCGCCCGAGATGGTCGTCATGTTTCTGCCGGGCGAGACGCTCTTCAGCGCGGCGTTGCAGCACGACCTGGGGCTCATCGAGCACGGCCTCCGACAACGGGTGCTCCTGGCCAGCCCCATCACGCTGATCGCCCTGCTCACCACGGTGGCGCACTCCTGGCGACAGGAAGTACTGACCGAGAACTATCGCGAGGTGGCGCGGCTCGGCAGGGAGTTCTACGAACGGCTCGCCACGTTTGCCGACCGGCTGAACGAAGTGCGAAAGAAGCTGGATGGCGCCGTCCAGGCATACAACGAGGCGGCTGGATCGTTCGAGTCGCGCGTGCTCGTCAGCGCCAGGCGCCTGAAGGAGCTCAAGGTCACAACCGCCGACGAACTGCCGCCCGCCGAACCGATCGACACCGTGCCGCGGGTCCTGCGGCAGGTGGGCCTCATGGGACTGCCTGACGGCGCCACCGCGGAGGAGCCGGACCTCACCTGACGACGCCACGGATCGCGCGTTCCGCGTTCCGGATTCGACGCTCCAGGTTCAGAAGGCCCGCACGAAAAACTTCGATGTGGGCGCGCAGTTGGCGTCTCCTGGGCGTTCGGATTTGAAATAATGAATGGATGGACCCCACCGTCGGCACGGCCGACACGCCGGCCACCGACTTTATCCGCGACATCATCGCGGACGACCAGCGCACCGGCAAGCACGGCGGCCGCGTCGTTACCCGGTTCCCGCCTGAACCGAACGGCTGCCTGCACATCGGCCACGCCAAATCCATCTGCCTGAACTTCGGCGCCGCCGCCGATTTCGGCGGCCTCTGCAACCTCCGTCTCGACGATACGAACCCGACGAAGGAGGACGTCGAGTACGTCGATTCAATCAAGGAGGATGTGCGCTGGCTCGGTTTCGACTGGGGCGATCGGCTGTCTTACGCCTCCGATTATTTCGAGACGTTGTACCAGCATGCGGAACAACTGATTCGAGAGGGCAAGGCGTACGTCGACAACCTGTCCGCCGACGAGGCTCGCGCGCACCGCGGCACGCTCACCGAACCCGGCCGGAACAGCCCCTCTCGTGAGCGGGACGCCGGGGAAAGCCTCGCCCTGTTCCGGCGGATGCGGGTGGGCGAGTTCCCTGACGGAGCCTACATCCTGCGCGCGAAGATCGACATGGGGGCGCCCAACATGAACATGCGGGACCCCACGTTGTACCGGATCCGGCATGCGACTCATCACCGCACGGGCGACAGCTGGTACATCTATCCGACCTACGACTACGCGCACCCTCTCTCGGATGCCATCGAAGGCGTGACTCACTCTCTGTGTACGCTGGAATTCGAGGATCACCGCCCGCTGTACGACTGGGTGATCGAGCACACCCGTCAGTTGTCGCGCCCGCGACAGATCGAGTTCGCCCGCCTCAACCTGAACTACACGGTGATGAGCAAGCGCAGGCTGCTCGCGCTCGTTGCGCAGCGAATCGTCAGCGGCTGGGACGATCCCCGGCTGCCTACGATCGCGGGCGTCCGCCGACGCGGCTTCACGCCTGAGGCGATTCGCGACTTCTGTGCACGCATCGGCGTGGCGAAGAAGGAAAATGTCATAGACATCGCGCTGCTCGAACATACGGTTCGCGAAGACTTGAACCGACGCGCGCAGCGCGCCCTCGCCGTCATCCGGCCGGTCAAGGTCGTGATCGAGAATTACCCTGAAGACCGTGACGAGCATGTCGACGCCGTGAACAATCCCGAGGACCCGACGGCTGGCACCCGTAAGCTGCCGTTCTCAAGGGAGATCTACATCGAACGTGATGATTTCTTGGAGAATCCGCCAAAGAAATTCTTCCGCCTCTCACCCGGCAGCGAAGTCCGGCTGCGCTACGCGTACATCTTGAAGTGTGAACGCGCCGTGAGGGACGCCGCAGGCGCTGTGACGGAGCTGCGGTGCACCTACGACCCCGAATCGCTGAGCGGCGCGACGGCAGCGCGACGCGTCAAGGGCACGATCCACTGGGTGTCGGCGCCGCAGGCGCGCGACGCCGAGGTGCGCATGTACGATCGGTTGTTCCAGTCGGCGGATCCCGGCGAGGGCGGACGCGATTCCCAGCACGATCTGAATCCACACTCGCTCGAGCGTGTCACGGGCTGCAAGATCGAACCTGCGCTGGCGGAGGCCCCGCCCGGTACCCGCTTTCAGTTCGAGCGGCTCGGTTACTTCTGCGTGGATCCGGACTCGAGCCCAGGCGTCCCGGTGTTCAATCGCACTGTGACACTGAAGGATTCGTGGGCAAGAATCGTCAATAAACAAATGAAGAAGTAGAAGCCTCGCGGATGAGCGCGGCGTGCGAGAGGTTCCGTCTGTCGCAGAAGCAAGAAGGTCTGACCAGACAGCCCGTCGAAGCCAGAGCACCGAGAGGGCGCACCACGGCCCAGGGCAAACGCGATGGTTCACCGTCTGTGCCGGGTCGCCCACATCCTGAGCCGCGCGGCGGCGGCAACCGCCTCGGCCTCGGCGGACAGCACGTCGGACGGCCATGGCAGACGCCACGTCCAGTTCATGGCGCCAACCGTCCCTGGTTCGTTGATGCGATTCCGCCAGCCGAAGATGTCCTGCACCGGCAGAATCAGAAGATCGGCGCCAGACGCGTACAGCGCCTCGATCAGCGCATCCCGTAGTTCGGCGGACAAACCAGGCGCCGCACGCGCGCGCGCGCGCCCTTCGTGGGTGAGCCGTGCTCGAACGAGCGGAATGGCGAGCGCCGCCTCCCTCTCCCCGGCCGGCGCTCCTTCCCACCAGATCACCATCGGCTCCGTGTCGTGCGTTCCCGACGTGGCGACCGCAACGGACGGATAGTCGACCGGATCCTTGAACGGCCGCCCTTCGGCGTTGTCGTCGCGCTCCCACCGCAGCACTCTATAACCAGGGATCGACAGCCGCGTCAGAGACTCGCGGACGAAATCGGGTACCACCCCCAGATCCTCGGCGATGATTTCTGCTCCCTCGCGAAGCACCTGGAGCACACGTTCTCCGAGCCGGGTCTGCGCCTCCTGGTCGGGCGGCGTAAACTGCGGCGCGCTGCCATCGTACGGTCGGAAATAGGTGCGATAGAAGCCCACGAGGTGATCGACGCGATAGCCATCGAACAGCTCCGCGTAGCGGCGCGCGCGCTGCCGCAGCCAGTTGAAGTCGCGGTCGGCCAGCACGTCCCAGCGATACACCGGAAGGCCCCAGTCCTGACCGGTCTCGCTAAAGGCGTCCGGTGGCGCGCCAACTGACGCGTCCAGACGGAACTCGTCCTGTCGTGCCCAGACATCCGCGCTGTCGGCGCTCACCATGAACGGCAAATCCCCGAACAGCGCAATCCCGCCGGACGCCGTGCGCGCCGCGTCCCATTGCTCGTTCGCGACCCACTGCAGGTACTGGCGGTACAGGATGTCGTCGGCGAGGTCGAGACGCGCCTGCGCGAGCGCGGCCGGCTGGCGGCCCCGCAGCGCTGAAGGCCACTCGAGCCAGGGCCGTTCATCCTCGCGCGCGCGCAGCGCGCGAAAAAGCGCGTATTCGTCGAGCCACCAGGCCTGGTTGCGGATATACGCCCGCAGTGCCACGGCCCGCCGCGTGTTTCGGGCCCATTCACTCTCGTGAAACCGCGAGAACGCCCTTCGCAGGACAATCTGCTTCAGATCGCGCACGTTCGCATAGTCGACGCTCGGTGCGGCGCGAACGTGTTCGAGTCGCGTTCGAAGATCGGCCTCGAGGTGCCGCTCGCCGCCGAGCGCGACAAAGTCCTCGAGGAGACCCACGGCAATGAACTGCGGGTCGATCGCCATCGCGCTCAGCGCCGAATAGGGCGAGGTCTCGCCCGGTGGCATTTCGTTCGTCGGTAACAGCTGCATGAGACGGACGCCCGCGCTTCTCAGCCAGTGCGTCATCGCAGCGATGTCACCCATGTCGCCGATGCCCCAGCTCCGCGACGAGGGTATGGAGAAGAGCGGGACGAGCACGCCGGCGCGGCGGGATCCTGTCGGCGACATCAGGGACGGACCGAACGCGCGTCGGGTGAGCCGGTGGTGGCCATTCGTACGGTCAGCTGTTCACGAAGCCGAGAAGCCGCGCGACCGCGTCATCGAACAGATCGGGCGGAGGCAGAAGACTCATCACCACGTACGCTTCACGCGGAAAGTCAAAGAAGTACCCGGGATGGACCAGGATGCGCTCCGTGCGCAGGAGATCCAGGGCGAGCTGCTCCTCGTTCCGCGTGGCGGGCACCCGCAGGACCGCGGACCATCCACCCTCTGTCCGGAGCAGTTCGCATGCGGGATATCGGCCTGCGGCTCGACGCAGCGTGGCGAGGTTGTGTCGGATGCGCTCCTGAATCGCGGCGCGGATCGATGCGCCGGCATCGAGAAGATATGGCACCGCGACCTGCACCGGCGTCCCCACCGACAGGTAACTGTCCGCGATGAGTTCCAAGGCTGCCAGCGCGGCATCCCGTTCATGCGTGGGCCCGCCAACGATGCACCAACCGAGCTTCAGTTGCGGCAATCCCACGGACTTGGAAAGGCCCGCAAGGGTGAACGACAGCACGTCGCTGCGCGCGGCGATGTCAGTCAGCGGGTGCACGGCGTCGAGCGGATAGTCCGCGAACACCTCGTCTGCGACCAGCGCCCAGCGCCGCTTCCGGCAGATGCTCGAGAGGCGCTGGAGTTCTTCCTCATCGAGGTACGAGCCGGTCGGATTGTTTGGCGACACGACAAGCACCGCACGAACATCCTGCGGCGCTGCCGCGATGGCATCGACGTCGATCGCCCACCGGCCGTGGTACTCGAGCGCGTACGGGTGCGCTCGGACACCTTCGAGCGCGGTGAGATGCTCGAACAACGGGTAGCTCGGCCGCGGGACGAGGACGCCTTCACCGGGGTTGCAGAGCAGCTTGAACAGCCAGCTGTACGCCTCACTGCTGCTCGCGGTCAGCGCGACGTGCGCCGGATCGACACGGGCGCCGCGGCGGCGCTGGTCGGCGGCGACGGCGTCTCGAGCCGACGGACGCCCGAAGGGATGCGGCTCGTACCGCAGCGCCTCGGCCGCGCCAAGCGAGGCGAGCAGGCCGTCTGGATACGGAATCGCCGCACACGTAGGATTCGATTCGGTGAGATCGGCGATCTGCGCGCCCTCGGCGCGAAGGGCGACGACCGCCTGCGACAAGGCGTTCGGCTCGGCGGATGGCGGTAGGCGTCGTGAGAACACGTCAGATCTCGATGATCTCCGCGTGTGCCGGCGTCTCCGCGTCCCAGTCGAGCTCCTCATGCACCAGTGCCTTGAGGGCGTCCATCGGCCCCGGTTCGCCGTGCACGAGGCACAGCCGTCCTGGCCGGCGGGGAAGCGTCCTGAGCCATCGGAGAAGCTCTCCCCGGTCGGCATGTGCGGACATCGAATCGATCCGGGCAATGCGGGCGGCGACCGGTACCGGGCGACCGTGAATCCTGACCTCCCGCGCTCCGTCGACCAGCTGACGCCCCCGCGTCCCAGCGGCCTGATATCCAACGAAGAGCACCGTGTCTTTCGGGTCCGGCAGCGCCGCAACCAGGTGGTGCAACACGCGACCGCCCGTCGCCATCCCGCTCGCCGAGATGACGATCGCGCTTTTCCGTGATGCCGTCAGTTCCCTCGACTGCTGCGGTGAGCCGATCGTCTGAAAACGCTCCGACCCGAATACCGGCATACCCTTCTGCTCTGGCCGCATATCCGGATCCAGTTCCGATACCCGGGACGCATAGAACCGAAGCGCCTCGGCGGCCATGGGGCTATCGACGTACACCGGCACCACCGGAATCTGGCGCTCGTCCTCGAGCCGCCGCACCCAGTACAACAGCTCTTCGACGCGTCCAATGGCAAACGACGGAATGATCACCTTGCCGCCGCGTTGTAGGGTGTCGCGGACGATCTCTGCAAGCGCCTCGCCGTTGTCGTCGGGTGTGTGGTCGCGATCGCCGTAGGTCGATTCCATCAGCACCACATCCGCATCGACCGCGTCGGCGGGATCGCGAAGCACCGGACGTCCGTAGCGGCCGAGGTCGCCCCCGAACAGAATTGTCCCCGCGCCGCTGAGGCGGGCACACACGTACGCGGAGCCCAGCAGATGCCCGGCCGAGGTGAACTCGACCGTGATCCCAGGCGCCACCTCGATGGGTCGCTGGTATCCAACTGGTTGCAGTTGGGTGAGCGCGCGTCGCGCGTCTATCTCGGTGTACAGAGGCAGCGCCGGATGGTGTTTCGAGTATCCATGCTTGTTCGCCTGGCGCGCATCTTCTTCCTGAATGCGGCCGGCATCCGGCAGCACCAGCCGGCACAGATCGGCCGTACCTCCTGTGCAAAAGACTCGCCCGCGATAGCCCTGCGCCACGAGCCGCGGCAGGTAGCCAACGTGATCGAGGTGCGCGTGCGTCAGGACGACGGCGTCGATCGAGGCCGGCGGCACCGGACAGTCATCCCAGTTCCGGAGCCGCAACGGCTTCAACCCCTGGAACAATCCGCAGTCGACGAGGATGCGCCGCCCCCGATGCTCGAGGAGGTATTTGGATCCGGTGACCGTACGCGCCGCGCCGAGAAATGTCAGTCTAGCCACGGTCTGACAATAGCAGGACTGGGCCCGTGGAGGCTGCTATCCTGTCGCAATGATGTCTACGCTTCGCCTCTTGGCGGGCCTGTGTCTGGGCGCCGCAGCGCTCGGCGCGACGGCGTCGGCCCAGGCGCCCACGGGAACGCTCACAATCGACGCCATCTACGATCCGAGCGAGCGCCTGGACTTTAGCGGTACACCGACGACGAACCTCACCTGGATCGACGATTCGAGCTATCTGCAGACCCGACGAGCAGGACGAGGTGTTGAAACGCTGGTGGTCGACGCGGCCTCCGGTCGCTCGTCCGTGCTGTTCGATCCGTCCCGCATGGAAGCCGCGCTCGCGGCGATGCCAGCCGTCACTGCCGAAGATGCGTCTGAACGTGCCCGGGCGAGTGACCTGATCCTCAACCCATCCCGCACCGGTACGGTCGTCACCATCGACGATGACCTGTACTTTTACGACTTCGTCTCGAACGCCGCGACGCGGCTCACATCGATTCCGGGCACGGAAGAAGAGGCAACCTTCAGCCCGAACGGCCGCCTGGTCGCCTTCGTTCGTGACAACGATCTGCATGTCGTCGATATCGGGACGCGGCAGGAGGTGGCGCTGACGCGGGACGGCTCTCCGGAGTTGCTCAACGGCAAGCTCGATTGGCTCTATCAGGAAGAGATCTACGGCCGCGGACGTTTCCGCGGCTACTGGTGGAGCCCGGATTCGGCCCGAATCGCGTTTCTGCAACTGGACGAACGCGCGGTACCCGCGTACACGGTGGTCGACGACATTCCGTACCGGCCAACCGTCGAAGTCACGAACTACCCCAAAGCGGGAGATCCCAATCCCCTCGTGAAGCTCGGCATCGCGCGTCTCGCCGGTGGCGCGCCGCTCTGGGTGGGGCTCGGGGAGTACTCCGCCTCCGAGTTCCTCATTGTGGATGTCGACTGGGTGCCCGACGCGACGAGCGTGGCGTATCAGGTGCAGGATCGCGAGCAGACCTGGCTGGACCTGAACCTGGCGGAGGCCTCGTCCGGAAGGTCGCGGCGGCTGTTTCGTGAGACGACCAAGGCGTGGGTCAACGCCAACGGTAGCCCGGTGTGGCTCGAAAACGGCTCCTTCCTGTGGTTCAGCGAGCGTAGCGGCTTCAAGCATCTCTATCACTATCGC
>Ga0326597_10003698_pt1 | contig 21855 bp, 18 predicted proteins | sample RVTome_12_FD_203789 | JGI IMG/M metagenome (GOLD analysis project Ga0326597, IMG submission 203789) | Soil microbial communities from uranium-contaminated site in the Upper Colorado River Basin, Wyoming, United States - RVT100D185 | ecosystem: Environmental > Terrestrial > Soil > Contaminated >...
CGCGCAGCACGAGGTCCTTCTGGAGCGCGAGGTTCCAATTGTTGATGCCGTCCTGACGGAACGTCTGAAAGCCGAGGTTGCCGCGTCCTCCCGGGGGGATGATGGTGTTGAAGTATTCCCGGCACCAGACGGAGGTCGAGGTGTCGGGGTGGTCGAGGCTCTTGCCGAGGATGGCGGTGTTGAGCAGGTTCGGGCGGTCGCCACCGACGCCGTCCACGTTGCCGTTGCCGGGGCTGTCCGAGCCGGTGTGGACGTGGACGGGAGTGCCGGACTTGAACGTGGTGGTTCCGGCCACGCTCCACCCGCCGGGAAACCATGCGAAGAAGCCGCGGCGTCCGGGGGCACCGGGAAACTCGTAACGGAAGCCGACGACGAAGGCGTGGGGGGTGTCGAACGCCTCGACGGACTTCAAGTCCCCGACGACGTTGTCTTCGACGGTGCTGGTGTGCCCCAGGCCGGTGGTGTTGGCGAAGGACTGGGACCCGGTGGAGTTGATGCCCTTGCTGAAGGTGTAGCGGGCGTTCCAGACCAGGCCTCCGCCGGTGCGCTTGTCCACGGCGATCTGCAGAGCGTCGTAGTAGGCGATGGCGCCGTTGACGATGGTCGAGATTTCCTGGTAGCGGGGGTCGGGGCGGCGCTCATTGATGGTGGCGGTGATATTCCGCGCCGGGTCCGGATCAGGGCGGGCGCGGTTGGTGACGAAGTTGACGGGCAGCTTGATGGTGCGGCTGCCCATGTAGCCGACGCGCAGGGAGAGGTCCGCAGGGAGCCGGCGCTCGACGCCGAAATTGTAAACGTGCGAATAGGGGGCGACCAGGTCCGGAGCGAGCAGATTCAGACCCGTTTTGCGCTGCTCGACGCTCTGGAGCGGGTCGAGTAGGTCGGGGGCGGGCGCGAAAATCGGCTGGACGGCCGGGGGATTGAAGCGGGCGCGCTGATAGAGCACCGGGAAAATCGAGCTGAATGCGACGCCGTAGCCGCCGCGCACGACCGTGCCGCCGCCGCCGGGACTCCAGGCGAAACCGAATTGCGGCGCAAAGTTGTTGGCGTCGGCTCCGAACGAGATGGCGGTCAGGCCGTTGACCTCGACGGGAGCGGTGATGATCTCGTGGCGGAGGCCGAGCGAGAGCGTGAGCGAAGCAGTGACGCGGATGGTGTCCTGCAGATAATAGGCCGTCTCCCAGTTGCGGAAGCCGCGATAGAGGTCGCCGAGGGTGATGAGGAAACCGGTGGGGCGGCCGAGCAGGAAATTGGTGATGGTGTCATTGCCGAAGTCGCGGCCGAAGGAAAAGGCGCCGCGGCTGTTGTCGCTCTGCAGATCGTTGGTCTGGAGGCGGGAGATGAGAAAACCGGCGGAAAACGAATGGCTGCCGCGCGACTGGGTCAGCTCGGCGGCGTAGTGGAAGCGGTTCTCGATCCTGCGGCGGGGATAGCTGGTGCCGGGCCCGATGCGGGTCAGGTCGTGCCCGAAGGAAACCTCCGGGACGACGTCCTGCCCGAGGGGAGCAAGCAGATTGCGGTACCGCTCGGTCACGTCAAGAAACACGGAGAGACGGTCGAAGTTGCCGGAGAAGCGCAGAAGCGTCTGCGGCGAGACGCCGCGGCTGTAGGTGAGATGCAAGCTCTGGGGGCGGAGAAACGTGACCGGGTTTTCTCCGGCGACGAACTCGAACGGCTCCTCGGTGGAGTCGAGGAAGCGCTGCTCGAAGACGATCTGGTCCGCGGCGTTCGGGCGATAGCCCAAATGGGTGGAAAACGCCGAGTTGCGAATATCGCGGACGGCGTTGGTGTTCAATTGCCGGAGGCTGACGGTGGGCAGGTTCGGGAGGTCGTCGGGGAAGCCGTCGAGCAGCCGCGCGATCAATTCCCGCGTGGCGGGATCGGACGCGAGCGGGGTGCGCTCGTCCGCCGGAGGGACCTGGACGTTGCCGTTGATGTAGCCGGAGTCGCGGGTCCGGCTGGCGGCAAAGTCGAAGTCGAGGCGGTCGGAGCCGAGCGGGCCTCCGAGCGCGCCGCCGTATTCATTGCGCCGCCAGGGAAGCAGCTCGCCGACGGTGAAAAACGAGCGGGCATTGAGCGCGCTATTCTGGTGCTGCTCGTACAGGGAGCCGTGGAGCCCGCGCAGGAAGGGGCGCGGGGACGCGAATTCGATGTCCCGCAAAGGCTGGCCGTATTGGGCCCCGAAGTAGTTCTCCTGGGAACGAAACTCGCGGAGGAATTGGGGGTCGGCGCCGCGGCGGCTCAGGTCGCGCACAATTTCGTTGGTGTCGAGCTTCACGTAGAACAGATTCGGGTTGAGCTCCTCGACGCCGCGCACGACGGTCTGCTGCTCGGCGGGCCGCAGGCGGAACTCGAGCGCCAGGGTTTCGTTGCCGCCGCCGAGGGCGACGTTCTCCTGTGTCAGGTCGGCGAAACCCTGTTTCCGGATGACGATGGTATAAACGCCGGAAGGGAGAGAAGGCAGGGCGTAGCTGCCGTCCTGGCCGGTTATGGTCGTCGCCAAGAAATCCGAGTCGTTTTGTTGCACCGTGATTTCCGCGCCGGAGACAGCCGCGCCTTCGAGGCTGCTGACCTTGCCGGCGATGGTGGCGGCGGGGGAGGCGGGAGCGAATGCGAGGAAAGTGAGGAGGACGGCTGAACGGGCGGCGGCAGGGGTAAGCCTGCGGCGGAACAGGGCAAGCATCGATCCCCTCCTTCGAACAGATTCGACTGGCCCACTGAGAAGTAGCGCGGCCGGGGCCAGCCGCCCTGGAAGCATTGGTTCTGGAGACAGCCCATCTTACAACGAAATGAGTGCGACGCCGAGGCCGACGCAGGCGGCGCCGGCCCAGCGCGTCGGGCTGACGCGTTCGCCGAGCAGAAAGCGGGCGGCCAGGGTTTCGATGAGGAAGCTGACGGCGGTGGCGGGCGTGACCCAGCTCAGGTCGGCGCGGGCGAGCAGCGCCAGCAGCGCCGCAAAGGCAATCGCCTTAGAGAGGACGCCGAGCCAGATCCATCCGGTGGCCGCGACGCGGCCGGCGACGCGGACCAGGAAGGCCGCGCGGAAACTGGAGACCTCGCCGACGGCTTTCATGCCGTGCGTGACGCTGACGTCGCCGGCCGCTCCGGCCAGGATCACGACGGCGAGTAAGGTGAAGTCGAGCAAGGGGGTTCTCCGTCAGGTTTCTGCCGCCCCTCCGGGGCTGATCTCTTTCTTCAAGCATACCCACGGCTTACGCGTGGGCTAGAATCTGTCGGCCCCTTCGGGGGGGCTTTGCATCGCCAGGATGACGCTCATCTGCGAAAAGTTGTCCCGGTTCTTCCATTACAACAAGCCAGAACCTGCCCACGGCATAACCAACATGCCGTGGCTACCCGTACTTGCGCTCTTCTTCTGCGACGCTACGCGGCGAGTAGGTGCGGGCGACGAGCCAGGTTCCGGCGACGATCAGGATGGTCCCGGCCCAGCGCAGGGGCGAGATTTGCTCCTCAAGAAAAACGCGAGAGAGAATCGCCGTCAGGATATAGCCGGGCGCGGTCGCGGGGAGAACGAAGCTCAGGTCAGCCCAGGAGAGCGCGGCCATGTATGCGGCGAGAAAAACAATCAGCAGGATGATTCCTACAATGATCCAGGGGTTCGAAAGAACGAGCGCGGCGGACTGGAGGAGCCAGTCAACGCCCGTGGCGTCAAGCACCGGGAAAGTTTTCATGCCGCGGGAGAGGCAGACCGAGCCGACGGAGTTGGCGAGGATGGCCACGGAGAGGACGATGGGGGTTTTCATTTGGGGCGCGGAATATGGATTCTAGGATGCATACAGAAAGCGGAAGTGCAGGTCCTTCGTCGCTACGCTCCTCAGGATGACCACGAAAGGAGAGGTCGTGTAGAGGGCCGCACGGGGTTAGCTACGCCTCAGGACATACGCAGTTAGTCGCCGGACGGGCCGGCGGCGCCGGGCAGCATTGGCTCCTGTTGGGGCCGGTTCTGGGCGGCGCGGTGCTCGGCGACGAACTTCTTGCGCTTCGAGCGCAGGTCGAGATACTCGCGGGCTTCGTGGTACAGGCGCTTACGCTCCTCGGAGTCGAACAGCGCCTTGCGGACAACGCGCCAGGCGACGCGCGGGCGGAAGTAGTACTCGCCGTAAAACTGCTCGACCGATTCCAGAATGTCCACGTTGCTCAGGCCGGGGTAGGCAATGTTCGGCAACTGGTGGCCCTGGGCGTCGGTCATGGCTTCTTCGTTCAGAAGATAGCCGTTCTTCTCGACGTAGTCGTAGAACTCGGTGCCGGGCAGCGGGTGCGCGACGGAGACCTGGATCGTTTCGGTGTCGAGCTTCTTGGCGAAATCAATCGTGCGGCGGATGGTCTCGGGCGTCTCGCCGGGCAGGCCGACGATGAAGTCGCCGTGAATGACGAGGCCGAGCTTTTTACAGTTCTTCGTAAACGCGATGGCCTGCTCGATGGTGGCGCCCTTCTTGATGTTCTTGAGAATCTGCGGGTCGCCGGACTCGTAGCCGACGATCAGCAGGCGGCAGCCGGCGTCCTTCATGGCCTTGAGCGTCTCGTAATCAACGGTGACGCGCGAGGTGCAGGACCAGGTGAAGTTCAAGGGCTTGAGCTTCTCGCAGAGCTCGACGACGCGCGACTTGCGGATGTTGAACGTGTCGTCGTCGAAGAAGATTTCCTTCATGTTCGGGAAGTGGTCGATGCAGCGGCGAACCTCTTCGGCTACATTGGCGGCGCTGCGTGTGCGCCAGGGGTGGCCGCTGAGGGTCTGCGGCCAGAGGCAGAAGGTGCACAGGGCCGGGCAGCCGCGCTCGGTATAGAAGGAGACGAACGGGTTGAGCAGAAACGGCACGTTGTACTTCGTGATGTCGAGATCGCGCTTGTAGATGTCGGTGACGAAGGGCAGGGCGTCCAAGTCCTGAATCGGCGTGGGCTCGGGATTGTGGACGACGCGGCCGTTGAGGCGATAGCTGACGCCGGGGATTTCGGCGAGCGGTTTGCCGGCGGCGAAGTCGCGGACCGAGTAGTCGAATTCCTTGCGGGCGACGAAGTCGATGGCCGTCGAGGCGCGCAGGCTCTGCTCGGGACGGGCCGTGACGTGCGGGCCGACGAAGGCGACCTTCAGGCGCGGGTTCTGGTCCTTCATCATCTCGGTGAGGCGGACGTCGGACGCAAAGCCGGCGGTGCTGGTGAAGAGAACGACGAAGTCGAACTCCTTGGCCATCTGGAGCGTCTGCTCGACGGTGACGCCGTGCGGCGGGGCGTCGACGAGCTTGCTGTCGGGGATCAGGCCCGCCGGGTAAGCCAGCCAGACGGGGTACCAGAACGAGGTGATCTCACGCGTGGCCGGCCAGCGGGAACTGGCGCCGCCGTCGAAGCCTTCAAAGGACGGGGGATTTAACAGTAGTGTCTTCATAGCTGCCCAAAAGGAAATGCTAGCATGAGGCCGATGAGGATGTCAGCAGGTTTCCTTTCGGCGGGCGGATTCAGGGTTAACCGCGTGGCACATCGGCGGAAGGGTAGGCGAATGGTTCAGCGGGCCGGGCGGGGTTTGCTGGAACGTGACCGGAACAAGCCCATCACGGCACAGACATCGTGCCGTGGCTACCGGGCGCCGAGGTTCCAGAGCGAAGTCAGGAACTCTTTGACCGCCTGGGTGGCGGCGGCGTGGGCCTGGGCGTCGTAGCCGATGGAGGCGCCGCGCGTCATGCAAGGGTCGTCAAAGGTCCAGGGCTCACCGGTCTCGCCGTTGACAAACTGCCCGCGGGGGCGCTCCTCGATGCGGCAGTTGGCGGGGTTCTGGGCATTGGGAACCTCGTAGACCGGGGGGAGAGTGGGATCGTCGAAGGCGTGGCGGGCATTGGGGTACTCCGTCAGTTGAATATCTTTGCCCAACGCGCGGAGCTTCTCTACGTACTCGCGACAGGGCGCGACCGGAACCCAGTCGTCGGCGGTCCCGTGGAAGAGACGGATGGGCCGGTCGCTCACCTGGGTGTCGTCAATGTAGCTGATGAAGCAGGGGGCGTAGAACGGGATGTAAGCCGCGAACTCGGTTCCCGGCGTGGCGTGCATGCGATGAAAACGCGTCAGGCTGGCGGAAAGAGCGACTGCGCCGCCCTTCGAAAAACCCATCAGAGCGATGCGGGATGGATCGATGGCCGGGTGCTTCGAAAGTAACGCCAAGGCGCGGTAGGAGTCGGCGATCATGGCGAGATGCCCGAGGCGATCCTGGTCGGTGACGGTTTCCGCGATGCCGCGTCCGGTGAACATGTCGAGGAGAAAAGAGGCCACGCCGATTTTGTTCATCTCGTTCGCCCAGAGGTTCTCGTTGCCTCCGATGCCCCCGGAGCCGTGGATGATGACGACGGCGGGAACGCGGCCCCGGGCCTGGGGCAGGCGCAATTCGCCAGCAATGGTTACCGGCGCGCCGTTCTTGTCGCCGGTCAGAAATTGCTCGTCGGTGAGCGTGACGGCTTCGATGGGATGAATCTCAACATGACTCGCCTGCGCCGAGGCTCGCCGGGCCACTGGGGGCACAAGCAGGCATAGGGCAATGAGAGACCGTTGGACGAGCGTCGAGACGGCGGATGGCTTGCGGGGCATGGTTCGTTTCCTCCGATTCATTCTCATAGGATAACCCTAGACGCGGGAGGAAGGATTGCCTAGAGTGTCGGTGACAGTTTCGCTGGTGTCATAAGGATACAAGAACCACAAGTACAGGTCCCTCGTCGCCCTTCGCCTCCGCTCAGGGCTCGCTCGGGATGACACCTAATTGAATAGTGCGGTCTACGACGCTTCGGGCATGGCGCCGGTGGCCTGGTAAGCCATCTGGTTGAGCTTGCTGATGCGGAGGTGCATGGGCGGGTGGGTGGCGAGCAGGTCGCCCAGAAAGCCTTCGCGGAGGTCCATCTTCCGTCCGAGCGGGTCGGCGATGCAGAGGTGGGCGGTGCCGCGCTTGATGGCCTTGGTGGGCGAGACGGACATCTCGATCTTCTTGAGGGCGGCGGCGAGGCCGGCGGGGTTGCGGGTCAGTTCGGCGCCGGTGGCGTCGGCGAGGTATTCGCGCTGCCGGGAAACGGCCATGGCGAGAAGCTGAGCGAGGATCGGGGCGAGGATCACGGTGATGATCCAAAGCACGAGGACGACGATGCCCAGCCCGCCGCTGCCTTTCCCCCGCTTCCCGCCGCGGCCGGAGCCGCCGTAGCGCATGGCGCGCCAGGCCCAGTCGCTGAGCAGGACCACGGCCCCGGCCAGGGCGGCGATGGTGGTCATGACGCGGATGTCGAGGTTGCGGATGTGGCTCATCTCGTGCGCCACGACGCCCTGCAGCTCTTCGCGGTTGAGCTTTTCCATCAGCCCCTTGGTGACGGCGATCGAGGCATGCTGCGGGTCCATGCCGGTGGCGAAGGCGTTCGGGTCCGCGTCGGGGATGATATAGACCTTGGGAAAAGGCAGGCCGGAGGCGATGCGCATCTCATCCACGATGTTGAAGAGCTGCCTCTCCTGGAGGTCGGTGGTCGAGGAAAAAATCTGGCGCGCTCCCGCCGAGGACAGCACCGCGCGGTCGCCGAACCGCAGCCCCCACCAGGATTGGCCGGAAGCGATGAGCAGAGCGGCAATTGTGCCGAAGGGGAGGGAAGCGCCTCCGCCGGCCTCATTCGCGGCGTCGCCCGCGGGCTGGAGCCAGCCGGTGTAGCCGAAAAAGAACAGATCAAACCCCAGGCCGAGAAAAATGAAAAAGATGATGAAGACAGCGATCACGATAGTGGTGGTCTTGCGGTTCGCGGCCTGCTGTTCGTAGATGTTCATTGCACGATTCGTTCCACCAACCACCAAAGCCCAAGGCGCAAGAAGCGTGCCGTGGCTACTCGGGCCCGGGCCGGATTGAAAACCACCGCCTGCCGCGCGGCCCAGATTTCATGCCCCCGGCTGGACCTCGGCGGTTTCGCGGGGCATCCGGACGAGGCGGCTGATGCGGTTGGCCATGGGCGGATGCGTGGCGAGCAGATCGGCCCAGAAGCCCTCCTGCTGGTCCATCCGGCGCCCGAGCGGGTCGGCGATACAGAGATGCGCCGTGCCGCGCTTCATGGAGCGCGTGGGAGCGAACTGCATCTCGATCTTCTTCAAGGCCGAGGCCAGGGCGTCGGGGTGGCGCGTCAGCGTAGCGCTGCCTGCGTCGGCCAGGTACTCGCGCTCGCGCGAGACCGCCATTGCCAGGACCTGGGCGATCACGGGCGCAAGAAACGCTGTCCCGAGCCAGAGCAGCAGCAGGGGGAAGCGCGTGAGGCCATGCCAACTGCGCGACAGGAATCCCTGACGCACCTCCGCCGCAACGCCCAGGCCGCCGCTCAGGCTGCGCTGCACCCAGTCGCTCAGCAGCACGGCGGCGCCGACGAGTGCGGCGATGACGGTCATGAGCCGGACGTCGTAATTGCGGATGTGGCTCAACTCGTGGCCGACGACGGCCTGCAGCTCCTCGCGCGTCAGGCGGTCGAGCAAGCCCTGGGTGAAGGCGATCGAGGCGTGCTCGGGGTCGCGGCCCGTGGCGAAGGCGTTCGGGTCGGGGTCGAAAACGACATAGACGCGGGGCATCGGCAAGTTGGCGACGGTGCTCATCTCTTCGACGACTTGGAGCAAATCTTTGCGCTGCGGGTGCCACGTGCCGGGGTAGACGCGCATGGACATGGCCGAGTCGAGCACGGCCTGGTCGCCGCCGTAAAGCGACCAGAGCGACCAGTAACAGGCCAGGGCGAGGAAAACGATGGTCACGTAAGGACGCGGCGGGCGGGGAATGAAAGCGCTCGGGTCCTCCGGGGTCCAGGGGTCGTAGCCCAGGTAGTAGTAGTCAATCCCAAACCCCAGGATGCCGATTAGAACGATAAACGCCGCAATCACCACGAGCGTCTTCAGGCGATTGGAGCGCTGCTGGTCAGAGAGAGTCATAGAAGAACAGTGAGTAGTGGATAGTGATTAGTGATTAGCAAAAGCCAAGCAAAGACCGTTTCTTGCTTGTCACTCGCCACTGAACACTTGTCACTTCTTTAAGGACAGGTTCACCGCGGGGACTGCGCGCTCGGCAGCTTCGGTGATCTCGAACAACTCCGCCAGCTTGAAGTTGAACGCCGAGGCGATGATGTTCGCCGGGAAAACCTGCTGCGCAATGTTGAACTCCGTCGCGATGTCGTTGTAGAACTGGCGCGAAAACGCGATCTTGTTTTCCGTCGAGGTGAGCTCCTCCTGCAACTGGCGCACGTTCTCGCTGGAGCGCAACTGCGGATACTGCTCGACGACGACGAAGAACTTGGAGAGCGCGTCGGTCAGCATGCCTTCCTTGGCGGCGGAGTCGGCAACGCCTTTCGCGCCCATAGCGGCCGAGCGCGCCGAGACCACCTTTTCGAGCGTGTCCTGCTCGAACTCCATGATCCCCTTCACCGTGCTCACGAGGTTCGGGATCAGGTCGTGGCGGCGCTTGAGCTGCACGTCGATCTGCTTCCAGCCGTTCTCCACCTGGTTGCGAAGCCGGATCAGGGCGTTGTAGCGGACAATCACCCACAGGACGATTGCGCCGAGCGTGATCAGCACCATCAAGGCGGTTAGTTGGATCATCGCGGCTCCTCCTCTTCTTAACCTTTCGGCTGCCTGTTCCCAAATCTTACCCAAATCTTACCGAAGATATTGGGAGATATTACGGAAAAACGGAGCGAATCTCTCCGGTTACGCGCAGCAATTCGACGCGGGCGGCCTCGGCGCGGTACTCGGCCTGGTAGAGGGAGACCCAGCGGACGGCCTCCTCGATGCGGGCCTGCTCGACGGCGAGGCGGTTCGAGCGGCCTTCCTCGAATTGCGCGAGCACGACTTCGACCGAGCGGCGGGCGAGCTCAAGCTCCAGGCGCGCCACCTCGCGCGCGGCGGCCTGCTGCTCGCGGTCGGCCCAGAGCTGGTGGACCTGCTGCTCGACGGCCGACTGGGTGGCCTCCAGGCGATACCGCGTCTCGGCCAGGTCCGTCTCCACCTTCGACATGCGCGCCGCGCGGCGCTCGCGCTCGTAGACGGGAACCTGGATGGAAACTCCCAACGTGGCGTTGTGGCGCTGGAAGCGCTGGAAGTAGTCCTCATAGTTGTTGTACTTGCTGAAAAGGCCGTACTGGCCGACCAAGTTGATGCGCGGCCAGCGCGAGGATTCTTCACTCTTCACGGCGAATTCCCGGGCCTGGATTTCTTCCGCAATGGCGCGCAGGCCGGGGTTGCGCTCGAGGGCGAGCGAGACGAGGCGGTCCGGGGATTCGTCGGGATCGGCCAGAGGGACTTCCGCAGGCACGGTGAGAATCGACTGGGTCTGTGGAATGCCCGTCAGGCTGCGGAGGCGGGCTTCGAGCAGCTCGATCTGGGTCTCAAGACCCACCTGGTCGGCGTTCGAGCGGGCCGTATTGAGGCGGGCACGCGTGGTCTCAATCGGCGTGTCCAGCCCGGCGCGGACGCGCTCTTCGACGATCTGCTCGGCGGCCAGGAAGTTTTCCGCGCTGCCTCGGACGGAGTCGAGCGAGCGCCGCGCGCGGCCGAGGTCGAGATACGCAAGGACTGTCGCGGCCACGATGTCGTCGCGCTTTCCTTCAAGCGACTGCCCGGCGGCTTCGCGCATCTGCCCGGCCTGGCGCTCGGAGTCGCGCAGGCTTCGGTTGAACAGAACCTGGTTCGAGGCGACCTGGAAAATCGACGGGGCGGAGCCTTCGATGCTGAGCGGAAAGCCGTAGGTGGCGGCGAGACCCGTGCCGGCAAAAATCTGCGGCCGGAACTGCGAGTGGATCTCCTGGCGCTCGGCGTCAGCGCGCGAGACGGCGACTGCGGCGAGACGGATTTCCGGATTGTTCCGCAGGGCGAGCGAAACGGCCTCGGAGAGAGTGAGGCGGCGGGGGGTGGTGGGCGATGTCCCAGAGGCTTGCTGCGCCGAAAGCAAGGAGGCTTGACCGATCAGAAAGAAGAGTACTACGGCGGACCGGAGGATCGTTTGTCTTGATTTTTTCATAATTGCCTCACTTTTCCTCTTGCCACTGTATCCGCGTTGCCAATCTCAGTTCGCTGCGTCTTGGCTTCCACCTCAATCGGGAATGACCATTCGGACTAATCGTGCAAATAAACGGCGCTCGCAGACTGCGAGATAGGTTTATGATGCGTTGTAACCCATTCTGCAATGCATCAGCCATAGCCGGGCCGCCTTGCGTATTGTCGCTAAATTCAAAAACTTTCACCCTGTAACGGATGATAGCCAAGCGCTCAAGTGCATTGAAACGAAAATGAGTGTCTGTCGTGAGCAAGATCCAATTATTGTTGCCCACTACAGGCAACCACGCTTCGTCGGCAAGGCCGGGATTCGGAAAGTACCGAGAGTACTGGTGAGTGACGATGCCGTTGGTTTGCAACACCGAGAGAATAGGTGCACATTTCTGGAGATTTTCGTCCAGAAAGATTTGGAAGTTCTTAGGCGGCTTTCGCTTCTTCCCACCTGATCGCTTCCTCGATTTCTTGTATCGGGCGGCCATATTCCTCGGCCAAACTCGCCACGGACTCCCTTGCGCTGAATCGGGAAGCAATCACGGCGGTACTGATCCCAGTACCTGTAATAACCGGCCTTCCGAAAGCGACTTTCGGATTGATTTGAATCAGTCGGGGCTCGCTTGGTATTTTCTTCTTCACGAAGGGGTAGAGAGTTAATGGAACATGGCTAGCCGGGTCCCATTCTATGCGCTGCAAATAAATTTCCAGGAGTTCCCGGAATGCTGCCACACCGCCAAGAGACTCATTAATTAGGTCTCCAGGCAAAGACTCGGAAAAGACATAGACACCATCAGTTGAGAGCGTGGCCTTCAGTAGTGGATGCCTAGGCCAACGGTTTGTCATGGAGCGGATAGCTGCCCTAATTCTGCGCAGCTTCACTCCCTTGACCCGGATGATACTCAACAGATGAAACTCGATCAGATTATTGAAAGAAAACCGGGGTGGATGCACCGATGGGGTTATGATGACGGGTGGCCGACCATTGCCAGTGATCCAATACTCGATAGTCTTCCGAGGGATGTCGGCGTACCGCGCCACGTCTTGAATGCTGTAGGCGGGAATCTCCCGTACGTCCATTAGCTGTATACTTTTCTTGTTCATCTCCCGCCCCTCCGTGATACACTACGACTGAGCAGAAAATGGCCGATGTTCGCAGCACCAGGCCATCGCACCGCAGATATACGATTCCTGACAGCCGCGGTTCACGCCGCGGCTTCGCTTTTTAATGCAGCGGTCCCTGAGTCCCGCAGCATGGGGCGCTTTCCATCGGCTTCCGTGAAAGCCATCCCTTGCCCTTTCGCCCCCTCCTCTTACGGAAATTATAACGGAAATCGATCTCGGGAGGAGAATTCCTTTACCCTTCCCGGGGCTTTGTTATTCATAGCGCAAAGCTTCCGTGGGATTGAGTTTGGAGGCCCGCTCGGCCGGGATCAGGCCAAACACGACGCCGACCAGGAACGAGACCAGAAAGGCGATCGCGATCGCCAGGTTGGGAATCTGAATGGGGATGCCTTCGACAAACTGCCGCACGATCCAGAGCAGGCCCAGCACGGACAGGATGCCGAGCAAACCTCCGAAGACGCTGAGGATCGAGGCTTCCATCAGGAACTGCGTGCGGACGGCGCGGCGGCCGGCGCCGACCGCCATGCGCAGGCCGATCTCGCGGGTGCGCTCGGTGACGGTGACGAGCATGATGTTCATGATGCCGATGCCGCTGATGACGAGCGCAATGGCCGAGACCAGAAGCAAAACAACGGTCAGAACCATGGCGATGTTGCCGGCGGCGGCGAGAATTTGCGTGAGATTTTCGGCGCGATAAACCGCCCCGGCGCGATGCCGCGACCGCACGACCTCGAGCATCGCCTCGGTGGCGGCGGGCACGTTGGAGGGGCGGTCCGCGGCGGCGTAAATCTGGTCCACGGCGTCCGCGCCGGTCATGACCGTCATCACGGAGATCGGCATCATGACGGTCTCGCGGGTAATCTCGGACTGTCCGAACGTCTCGGCGCCCTCTTCAAACACGCCGATGATAATGAATTCGAGGTCGCGGACCTTGATCTTTTCGCCCTCCCTCCAGCCGTCGGGGTAGAGGACGCGGAAGAGCGCCGGGGTGACGAGGCAGACGCGGTTGCGCAAGCGGTCGTCGTCCTCGTCGAAAAAGCGCCCGGAGAGGACGCGCAGGTTGCGGATGATGCGGAAGCCGGAATTGACGCCGATGATAGTGACTTCGCGGTACTGATTCTCGAGCACGACGCGGTCGCGGCCCAGAACAATCGCGGAAACGGCGGTCAGGTTGGGCACGCGTTCGCGGATGGCGTCGACGTCGGCGAGCGTCAGGGCGTCGGAGATCGAGGTCGTTCCGGTCACCGTGGGGCTGCTCTCGTTCACGGTGTACATCATGTTCGAGCCGACGGCTTCGATCTGGCCGAGTACGTAATCGCGGCTGGTGAGCGCGATCGTCGCGACCAGAATGACCGAGCCCGTGCCGATCATCATTCCGAGCGTCGTCAGGCCGGTGCGGACCTTGTTGACACGCAGAGCGCTGAACGCGAAGACAAAGGCCTCGCGGAGACTGCGCAGCCAGAGGATGAGGGCGAATTCGGAGCGGTCGGGGTGGAGCGGTTCAACCATACCGGATCATAGTCGGCGGACTGGTGGACGTTGAAGGCGTTCCCGATTGGACATTCTAAATATTGCTCACTCCCTCGCGGTCGGGGCTCTGACTAGCCCCCGCTCCCTCAAGGCCGCGGCTCGGATTCGCGCACTTGCATGCCTTCTGCAAGCGGCTGCGGGCCGGGGCGGACGACCGCCTCGCCGTCTTCGAGACCGCTCGTGATCTCCGTCCGCGTGGGGCTGATCAATCCGCTCTCGACCGGGCGACGGACCAGTATGCCGTCGCGCACAACAAAGACGTGGCGGGCGCTGCCGGCTCCAAACACCGTCTCCCGCGGCACAACCAATGCGCTCTCCCGTGTCGCGGTGAGAATCTCCACGTCCAGATTCATATTGGGGAGCAGTTCGCCGCCGGGGTTATCGAGCGTGCAGGTGACTTCGCCGACGCGGCGCGAGTTCAGTTCCTTGATCTCGGATGGCAACTGCTCGACCATGCCGCGCCACTCGCGGCCCGGCAGCCCTTCCCAGCGCAGCACCACCGGCTGGCCGACGGAAACGCGGCCGAGGTCCGGCTCGTCCACGAATACCCTGACACGAATCCGGCTGAGGTCCCCGACGCGCGCCACCAGGTCTCCGCTGCGGAGGTAGTCGCCGGGCCGGGCCGGCGCCGAATAGGCGACGCCATCGAGCGGCGAGAGCACGGCGGCGGAGCGGAGACGCGCCTGCGCCAAGTCGAGCGCGGCGCGGGCGGCTTGGACGCGGGCTTCCGCCTTGGTAATTTCCTCCGGCACGGTACGGTCGGAAAGCTTCAGATCGAGCAACGCCAGATCCGCATCGAGTTTCGTGAGGCGCTGGCGGGCCTGGTCGAGCTCGATCCGCGCAATGGCGCCGCGCTCCACGAGCCGGGCGTTTTCCTCCACGAGCTTGGCGGCCTGGCCGCGCTCGCGCTCGACGGCTTCGCGCTGGGAACGCAGCTCCCGCAGCTCGGCCTCGGGTCTTCCCTGTCTCAGGAGGCTCAGCTCGCTCTCGGCTTCCGTGAGCGCTGCGCGGGCGGTTTCGATCTCGCTTTCGATCCGGCGCAGGTTCAGCTCCGCGATCTTCTGGCCGCGGCGGACGGAATCGCCTTCGCGGACGAGAACCTGACTGACTTCCCCTTCGATTTCCGCGCGGGCGTCCTGGTAGGCAATCGGCTCGGCCACGCCGTTGGTGACGACGCCGGTGTGAATCTCCTCACGCCCGGCGCGAACGGTCTGGACGGCGAGGACGGCGCGGTCGAGCGAGCGGAAATAGAGTCCCGCCGCGGCGGCGAGGGCGAGCAGCACCAGCACAACCCAGACGGCGCGGCTTGTTCGAGAGGCCATGAGAAAAAAGATGCTTCCCGGTGAACTGAAGATGCTTCCGCTCCGAAGTATAGCAAAGTTCGAATGGCGGGCAGGGCTTCGGCCAAAAAGAGGCAATGGATTCGCATTGATTTTCGGGGGCATAGCCTGTATCAATAGATGGTCCTATGCTCTCCCGCCTGGCAGCGCGCGCGACGTCCCTGACGGAGCACTACATGCCCGCTCCGTACCTGTTCGCGCTGCTTCTCACGTTTCTGACGGCGGCCCTCGGCGTTGGTGTCATGCGGACTCCGGTGGACGATCTGGTGGGCTACTGGTACGGCGGGTTGTGGGAAATCCTGACCTTCACGGCGCAGATGGTTCTGGTGCTGCTCTGCGGGCACGCGCTGGCGGAGGCGCCCGCCGTGAAGCGCATTCTCAACTGGATCAGCGGCCTGCCGAGAACGCACCGCGAGGCTGGCGTGGGGGTGTTCCTGGCATGCTGGGCGGCGGCGCTGTTCAACTGGGGATTCTGCCTGGTGGTGGCCGGAGTGCTGTCGCGGGAAATTCCGAAACGCCTGCCGGGGGTTTCGAAAGCCTATCTGGCGGCGGCCGGATACGCAGGGTTCGTGGTCTGGGGCTCTGGGATCTCGAGCTCCGTGGCGCTGGCCACGGCAACGCCCGGCAGCCCGATGAACGCCGTCGAGCTGTTTGCCCAGCAGACGCTGACGCTCCCGGACCTCCTGTTGACGCCGTTCAACCTGATCCCCGTGTTCGCCATGGCGGTTCTGATGCCGGTGCTGTTCTGGCGCATCTGTCCCTCCAGTGTCGGGGGCGCAACTGTCCCGATTACGTCGACTACCTTTGATTCCGGAGTTGCCTTGGATGCCGTTTCCTTGGAGGTGGTGGAAGCAGCGAAAGCCCCGGCAGCGCCGCGCACCTTCGCCGACCGCATCGAGCAGAGCTGGCTGATCACGGCCGTGCTGGCGGCAATGAGCCTGGCGTACCTTGCGCGCCTGATCGGCCAGGGGCGCTTCAACCTCGATTTCAACATGATGATCTTCATCCTCCTGCTGCTCGGGTGGATTCTGCACGGGACGCCGGTCCGCTACATGCAGGCGTTCCATGCCGGCTCACACGCCGCCGGGCCGATCCTGCTGGCGTACCCGCTCTACGGGGGGATTCTGGGCCTGATCCGCGACACGGGTCTGGCGGACTGGTTTGCGCAGATGTTTGTCGCCTTCTCGACGGACCAAACGCTGCCGTTCTGGTCTTACGTCAGCGCGAACATCATCAACATGTTCATCCCCTCGGGCGGCGGGCAGTGGGCGGTCCAGGGGCCCGTGATGATCAAGGCGGCGGTCGGGCTCAACGCGTCGCTGCCGAAGACCGCCATGGGCGTCGCCTTCGGGGATCAGGTGTCGAACCTGCTGCAGCCGTTCTGGGCGCTCGCCATTGCCGGGATCGGCGGCGTGCACCTGCGCGAGATGATGGGCTACTGCCTGCTGGCCATGCTGATCGCCTTTCCGCTGTTCGGACTGGCGCTGCTGCTGCTGTGAAGGAGGAGTCAGAAGCCGGGAGCCAGGAGTCAGGAGTCAGAATAAGACCCCCGCAAACTGATCCCTTGGAGAAGCACAGCGGCGAGGGAACCCTCAACCGTTGCACTCCCGTTCCGAATCCTATCTCCTGCTATAATCATCTCCTGGACGGAAAGGCTGAACGCATGTCGATTCCCCTTCAAAATGCGCGTCTTTGCATGGACTGCGACACAATCTTCGAGGAGCCGCGGTGCCCGAGCTGCAGCAGCGAGAGCTACTTCCCGGTAAGCCGCTGGGTGCGTCCGGCCGTCGCGTCCGAAAGAGTTTCAACCCGCAAGACGGCGAAGAAGGCCTCCATGGTGCTGCTCGGCACCGGGGCGGCGTTCGCGCTCTGGAAACTGCTCGGCAAGACGGACCACAAGCCGGCGACGGAAGGTCCATCTGATCCACACCCAGCCGATCCGGATGCGCAGCAGGAAACGGGGGCTGAGGAATCGCGTCCATCGCGGGTCCGCAGGAGGAAGCAGAGCGGCGAACCGGATGTGGAAGGCTGAACGGGTGCCGCATTTCTCGGGGCGTGTGGCATTTGTTTATGGCAAATGTCATGATAAAATGCCATTATGGTCCTCCGAATCACTCTGGATAAAGCCGGGCGCGTGGTCCTTCCCAAAGCAGTGCGGGACGAACTCGAACTCTCGCCGGGAGACGTGCTGGAACTGGAAAGCTCTGACGAACAGATGACGCTGCGGCCATTGCGGGGCACGGCGCAACTTCGCAGGAAGCACGGAGTCTGGGTCTTCCGGTCCGGGGAGCCGCTCTCGGAAGCAACCGTACGGAAGACGCTGCGCGAAGTGCGCCGCGAGCGCGAAAGACGCATTCTGGGAAAGCAGCGTTGAGATCCTTCTTCGACACCTCGGTTCTGGTTCCTGTCTTCTTGGAGGAACACGGGCATCACGAGGCCAGTCTGAGAGCTTTCTTGAAAGCGAGCAGGCAACAGGATTGCTGCGCGGCGCACAGTTTGGCCGAAGTCTATTCCACGCTGACTCGGCTGCCCGGCAAGCAGCGCTTGAGCGGCGAGCAGGTTTCGCTCTTTCTCGAGAATATTCGGGAGCGCCTCGCGACCATCGCACTCGATTCCGGGGACTACACGCGCGCGCTTCAAGAGGCGGCCCTGGCAGGCATTGTCGGGGGAACCATCTATGACGCGCTGATCGCGCGATGCGCCTTGAAAGCGAAAGCCGGGATTCTCTACACCTGGAACGTGAAACACTTCCAACAGTTCGGCCCGGAAGTCAGCCGCCGCCTCAGGACTCCGTGAAACACGCGAGGGATGCGCACTCCGATGCTGCAGCACCTGCACATTGAAAACTACGCGCTGATCGACAGCGTCGATCTCGAATTCCGCCCCGGCTTCAACCTGCTGACCGGGGAGACGGGAAGCGGGAAATCCATCGTCGTCGAGGCGCTGGGACTGCTGCTCGGCGAGAAAGCCTCCTCGGAAGTGATCCGGAGCGGCGCGGAGCGGGCGCGCATCACGGGAGTCTTTGCGGCTCCCACGGCCGCACCCACCGCCACACCCACGAGCGGCGCGGCGGGCCGCTGGTCCCGGCTGCTTGAGGTGCTCTCCGAAAGCGGCTTCGATCTCCCCGAGGAAGACCTCGTGCTGCAGCGGGACATTCTGGCGGGGGGCAAGTCGCGCGTCTTCATCAACCATCAGCCGGCAACGGTCGGGCTGGCGCGGTCCCTCGCGCCGTACCTGGCGGAGGTTCACGGACAGAACGAGCAGCAGGAGTTATTTTTTCCCTCGGCGCAGTTGGAGGCGCTCGACCGCTTCGGCGGATTGGGAGCAATGGCGGCCGAGGCGCGGGAGCGGTTCGGGCGCTGGAAGCAATTGCGGGCGCGGCAGGAAGACCTGACCCGCCGGCAGCAGGAGCGGCTGCGGCAGATGGAGATGTGGCGGTTCCAGAAGCGCGAGATCGAGGAGGCCGGGATCGCGGCGGACGGCGAACCGGGCGAAGGGCAGCGCGAGGACGAGCGCCTTGTAGAAGAAAAGCTCCGGCTGACTCACGCCGCCCGCATCGAGGCGCGCCTGACGGCCTGCTACGATCTGCTCTACGATTCGGCGCAATCCGCCACGGCTTCACTTGGCTCGGCGCAAAAGAGCCTGGAAGAGGTTGCCCCCTACGATGCCGCGCTGGCCCCGCTCGCCGAGGCGCTTGCGTCCGCGAAGGTCTCGATCGAAGACGTGGCGCTGGGCGTGCGGGACCACCTGTCGCGCCTGGACCAGATCCCGGGAAGGCTGGAAGAGGTCGAGAACCGGCTGGAGCTGCTCGACCGCCTGAAACGCAAGTACGGCCCTACACTCGATGACGTTGCGCGACACGGGGATGAGGCCGCAGCGCATCTGCGCGAAGCCGAGTCCGACGCCGAAGCCATGCGGACCATTGAGCGCGAGGTGGCCGAAGCAGCGACGGCGTTCGAAACCCTGGCGCGGGAGCTTTCCGGCAAGCGCGGGAAAGCCGCCAAAGAGTTGCAGCGGGCGGTCGAAGCCGAGCTGCGGGAGCTGGCCATGCAGGGAACCGTTTTCGAGGCCCGGCTGACGGTCTCCGAGGTTGCGGAGGAGTGGAGCGCATCGGGGATCGACCGCGTGGAGTTCCACATCTCGCCGAACCCAGGCGAGCCACTGCGGCCGCTGGCGCGCATCGCGTCGGGCGGAGAGCTTTCGCGCATCATGCTGGCTCTTGAAACCGTAACCGACGCGCGGCGGGAACCGGCGGCGGCGGGCAAGACTGTTCCGCGAGGAAAGGCCTCCGGAAAGCGGGCCGAGCGGGGCCGGACGTCCGGCGAGCAGGACGGGCACACGCTGGTCTTCGACGAGGTGGACTCCGGGATCGGAGGCCGCGCCGCCGAGACCGTCGGCCGCAAGCTGCGCGAGCTGGGGGCGAGCCGCCAGGTGCTCTGCGTGACGCATCTGCCGCAGATCGCGAGCTTCGCGCACCACCATTTTCGCGTGGAGAAAATCGAGCAGAACGGCCGGACCGTCACGCGCGTCGAGCGCCTCGACGGCCGCGAGCGCGTCACCGAGCTGGCCCGCATGCTGAGCGGCAGCCAGGTCACCGAAGCCGTCTTGCAACACGCCACCCAATTGCTCAAGATCAATTCATGACGTCCGGAACGACGGACAGGTTTTCGCTCGATCGCACCGACTGGCTGAGCATCGCCGCCATTGTGGCTGTTGCGGTGATCGCGCGGGGGATTTTTATCCTGGTGCTGCCGCCTCTGCTGCACCTGGATTCGGATTCCTATTTCGAGATCGCCGCGCGGCTGTGGCAGGGCGATGGCTTCGGGGACCTGTCGCGGCGTACTCCGCTCTATCCGCTGTTCCTGTGGCTCGCGGGACGCTTTGAATCAGCGGGGTTGCTGCCGGTTGTGATACTGCAGCACCTGCTGGGCGCGGCGACAGTCGTCCTGCTCTACCTGCTGGCGCGGCGATTGCTGCCGGAGCGGATGCGGGCTGTCGCAGCGGCTTCCGGCCTCGTCCTGGCTGTGATTCCGTATCCGATTTTGATCGAGCACTCCATTCTCTCCGAATCCCTGTTCACGTTTCTGCTTGCGGCTGCGGCGTATTCGCTGCTGGCGTGGTGGGAGGAGGATCGCGCGCGATCCGCCGTTTCCTGCGGCGCGCTGCTCGGCCTGGCCGCGCTCACGAGGCCGGTGGCTGTGGAGATTTTTCCACTTTGGACGGGGATACTGTTTCTGCGGGAAATGAGGAAGGGAAGGACGATAGAAAGGAAGCGCGCGGCCGGGTTCCTGCTCCGCGCGGGGCTGGCGTGGGCGGTTCTGCTGCTCCCGCTGCTGATCCGGAATTATGCCGTCATGGGGAGCTTCTCTCTTGAGCGCTCGCTCGGCCGGAACCTCATCTCCGTCGCCGACCGCTGGATCAGTTACGGGGTCGTGAACGAATCCGGCGCGTACCCGGAAGTGAAGGCCGTGTACGCGAAATACCTCCAGCAGAAGCGCGGGCCGGATGCGGTGGTGGTCTATGCCGCGATGCCCGAGTTGCGGCGCGCCACCGGCTGGACCGACGCGGAGATCGACCGCGCGCTGGCTGGGATTGCCTGGGAAGCGATTCGGGAGCACCCGCGGGCGTATGTGGCCACGCGGCTCTACCGCTTGCGGCTGCTGTTCCGCGATCCGGCGCCGAGCGCGTGGTATGCGCTGCAAGCGGAAACCTACCTGCCGTTTCTCGCGCGGACCGGCCGGATCAACCCGGAGCTGGTGAGCCGCAGCCTGGCTTGGCCCGGACTTTCCAGCACGCGGTTTGAGCTGGCGGAGCGGGCCTACCAGGCGCTCTCCATCAACGCCCTTTCGCTCGACCTGACGCGCGGGCTGCGGTTCCTTTTCCCGCTGCTCGGGTTTGCCGGCATCGTTTTCATAGAGAAGAGAAAATCGGCGTGGCTGCTGGCAGGCGTGCTGGCCTATCTCTGGCTCGGGACGATCTTTCTCCAGCCGCCGAACGCCCGCTACCGCATTCCGGGTATCCCGTGGGAAGTGCTGTTTGCCGTGGCCGGATGCTGGTACGCGGTACGGGTGGCCGCGTGGCTGTTCCGCAAGTTGCCTCGTAAGTTGACGGACCGGCCGGCGAAGGAAATTTCCGACGCGGCTGTTCTGCGGCTTGCCCTGGGAACCCTGGCGGTGATTCTCGGAAGCCGGATCTGGGCCGTAAGCGGTTCCCAGCCGATCTTTCGTACCGCGGACTTCATGCCCACGGCGGCCTTTTCGTCGCAACTCTTGCGGGAATTGCCGGTGGCAGGGCGGCCGGTGACGGTTCTCTATTGGGAAGGCAGCGCGATGGAGCGCGGCGAAACGGTTTCTGCCGAGGCGGGTGTCGATGGCGGGGGCACTTACGCAACAAAGATGTTCTATAGCTGCGAGGAAGCCACCTGCGCCGGAGGGAGAATCGAGTTGAGCGCGCTCGACGGCGAAGGCCGGATACTGGCGCAAGCTTCTCGCCCGCTTTCCCAGGAGCGAATTGATAACGACTTGTTCTGGGATCAGGCGGAGTTCGGCATCGCGGCCCCAAGCGGTACGCACAGGCTCCGGGTGGAGCTGCTGCTGCAGGCGGGAGCGGGCAACGTGGTGATTCCCTGGATCGAACTGCGGCGCGTGAGCAAGCTACCGTTCTGATTATGGCTGAGAGACGAATCAATTTACCTTGCGATCAGTGTGGTGTATAATTCGAGAGGACTGGTCAGCAAACAGAAGCAGTAGAGCAAATGGGAGAATCGAGGCTACTCGAATAGGGGAATTGTAAGCCGCTCGTCATTGGTTTATCAAAACTGCCCGCAGTA
>Ga0326597_10003699_pt1 | contig 21853 bp, 35 predicted proteins | sample RVTome_12_FD_203789 | JGI IMG/M metagenome (GOLD analysis project Ga0326597, IMG submission 203789) | Soil microbial communities from uranium-contaminated site in the Upper Colorado River Basin, Wyoming, United States - RVT100D185 | ecosystem: Environmental > Terrestrial > Soil > Contaminated >...
GGTTGCCCATTGACAGGTCGATGATGTCGTCGCCGCGGCGCCGCGCCGCCATCTTCAGCTCGTTGGTGATGTTGAAGACGTACGGCGGCAGCCGCTTGATCCTTGAAAACTCACGCATTGTAGAATTGTAGGTGAACTAGCGGCCTAAGTGCTTGATGGAGCGCATTTCCGGTCCTTGGGTTGTGCCAGATATGTACGCTGGTATGGTCAGGTTTGGTTGCTGCAGGGCACAGTATTCCATACGCAGGCCATATCCGCGCTACTTGCGCCGCTTGGCATCGGCCAAGATCCGCGCCAGCAGCAGCCGGGCGGTTCTATTCATCGGTCGATGAGCCTTAGACGACTTGGGGAGTAGCCAGCTATTGAGCGTTGGCAGTTCCACGCCAAGCAGTTCTGCCAGTTGCTCGCTCGTTACTTCCAGCCTGTCCCTTGCGTTCCTTAGTAGCTTTGCCTGCCCTGTCTGCCTCGCCAATTCCCCCTCCAGAATGGCAGCTTCCAGCATCAGTGATTCGGCCTTTTTCGGTGGGCCGGTGGTGATCTGTTGCGCAGTCATCGTATACCTTCCGTCGGTTAGAATTCTCTGAGCCATTACCCTGGCTGTATGGGTTTCCGCCGTCAGGCGGTTTCATGCTCCGCTAGGGTGATCGGTTAGGGAACCGGGGGCTTGCAGGCTCCCGGTCTCCCGTTCCCTTAGGTCTTGATCTCCCTTAGTGGCTTTGGCGTGAAATACAGGTCGATCTCTGCGCCCGCCTCGATCAGCTCCGCAATCGAGATGTAGCCAAGCTCCCCGCCATATCCCAAGTTAGCCAAGCCGAAAGCTTGGTGCTGCTCGGCGCTGATGTCGCGCTCGGTGATGTACCAGTCACAACTGCCGGTGAAGTAGTGCAGGCCGACGATGGCGCTATCCCCTAGCCCGTCCTGCTCGTACACCTTTGGCATGGTCGCTACCTGCGCGGCAAGCTCTACCAGCTTGGCGAAGAAAAACTGCTTTTCCTCGCCCCGGCATGCGTCGCCGATGGCCTGTAACTGGCTGCCGCCGATGAAGTAACGCAGGGTCTTGATGGCCGCGACTGCATCCAGCTTTCCGGGTAGATGCGTTTCATGTGCTGCATGTCTCATGTTCATGTCGCCCCCTAAAATGGGACTACGGTTGATTGTGCGTCGGCCAGCACGTCAAGCATTACCTGAAACAAGACGGTCTGTTTGCTGGCGAGCCTTTGTCCTGCGATGGCCTTTTCGACCACGTTCTGGATCTCGGCCTTGCCATATCCGAATCCACTAGCCCATTCCGGCTGACCGATCCACTGAGTACGGCCGATAACGTCGCCGCCGGTCTGGTACTTGGAAGGCTCCCTAATCGCCAGTCCGCCGCGCTCGATCCAGCCTGAATGCTCAGCCATGCAGCGCAGGATTCGCTGTTCCTCGTCACTGAGGACCATGCCATGCCTGTACAAACGGCCTTGCACGATTGGCTCTGACTGGTACAGGTCGCGCTCTGCCAGCCACGCGAAAGCCTTAGCAATCGCGTTATCTGCTTCTGGTGAAAATAGGTCTTTCATGCTGTGCTCCTATGGGTTTGCCTAGTTGCAGCTAGGCATGGAATAGGGCCGGCAGGCTTGGCGGCTTCCCGGCCCGTTGATTCAGTGCAACCCGTAATACTCGGTTCGAATCTTCGCAACTATTTCATCAATGCCTAGATCGCTCTCAGGAAAGGGTCTCCCGGCGCGACAAGCAGTTTCCATTTCGTTCCAGCGACGGCGAGAGAATTCATCGAATGATTCCTCGCGTCGCGCAACTGGCACGATCGTCAGGACGGGCTTCATTGCGGCCCCCCGACTGCCGGAGCGCCGTCGATGATTACCTCAACCTCACCGGCTAGGCGCTCGATCAGGTTCAGTCCTGACAGCAGCGCGTTGCTGTTCTCCACGCTGAAGCCCGCGCGGTCGCGGTACAAGTGGATCAACTCACATAGGCCCCTGATCTGCTCGCAGGCCATACTCGCGCGGTCGCGGTCCTGCGTCACCAAGACGTACACCTCGCCGTCCTTTCCGTCGTTCCCAACTAGTCGAGTTACATTGCCCATTTGCGATCTCCTCAGAGTAAGCGGTCAAGCAACTTTCAGCTTGTGGACCGTCGCGGTATTGATGCGCGCATGGAGCGCCTGCAGGCGGTCTTGCATCTCGTGCAACTGCGCGGTGACGCCATCGGCACGGAACAGCTCGCGTAGCGCCGTGTTCTCGCCAGTGAGCGCGTCGGCGCGAGCGCGTAGGTCGTGCTCGTTGTCGGCAAGCATCTGCGCGCGCTGCGCCACCAAGTAGAAGTCGTCTAAGTCCTGGGGCTCGAAGCATGCGCCGGTCTTGACGTTGCGGAGATAAGTCGCCTCGCGCCTCGCCGTGTTGCCACTGACCACGCAATGCTCGTCCAACTCCCAATCCCGCCACGCCTCCGCAGCCAGCCGGAAGCGCAGCGACTCGGCTATCAAGCGCAACGCAAAGAATGCCGAGAATGGCAAGCGGCGGCGGTTGGTTTCCCAATCCCAAATCGTATTTTTTGCAACGCGCAGCAGCCGCGCCACGTCCGCACGCGACAGGTTCAGAACGAAACGACGCAGCCTGAAGAATTCTTCGCCGTCCGCCTGGGGTATCTTCATGTAGGGCTGCGACCAAGCGGCAATATAGGCATCATGCGCTGGCGTCCGGTTGACGCGCTTTCTTGACCGGGCTGTAACAATGGCAATGCTCTGCGCGCCTGCTGGCTTGCTACGTCTATGGAATCCGCGCGAGCCAGGCAACTTCTTACGGGGGCGGGCGGTGTCAGTCATTGCCGCAACTGGCGCGCTAGGCATTCATCGGGAAATTGCTCCAGCTCGCCGCCAAGGAAATTACTCAATCCGGCGAGAAATCCGCGCTCGACTTCCGGGCCTGCTTTCTTCACTGCGTCCAAGTAGCGGCGCATGATCGCCGGGTCTTGCTGGAGCAAGGCTTCGCCGATCAGATCATCGGGCACGCCGGAGAAGTCCACTTCCCCCCACCATTCGCGCAATTCGCGCAACATCGCGGCGCACTGCTTGCGGCCTTCGCGTTCCTTCGGTGATACGGTTTTCATTGATCTGCTCCTATGGGTTGAGTCCGGTTGCAGCCGAACAGATAGAAGAATGCCACATACATACAGGGTATGCAACAACTATTATCGATCTTATCTCTAACCACAGCTAGGACCCCGTCCGCTTGATTAACGCCAATGCCCAAGCCGCAATGAGATAAGCAGGACAGGGCCTATCGGGGAGCGGCAGGCACGAGCGCCGCAGGCTCGCGCGCGCTACGCTTGCACATCATGGAGTAATCGTTATGCGTTTGACGGTCGGCCAGGCTCACGGAAAGCCTGGAGCTGCAGGCGGTTTACCGGCTCGATCCTTAACTGCGCGTCCATACTCTTGACCATATCCTGCGGGGACAAAGCAGAGGGAACAAACTGAATCAGATACTTGGCTATGTGATACGCATAATGCGAGAGTATGCGCGACTAGAAAGCATGCTTAGTTGCTGGGCGGGTAAACAATCCTTTTTTGCCGACCGGGGCGTGGGGGGATTTTGAGGGGTGGGGGGAGGGAGCCCAATACTTCCCCTGCCATTCACGCTCGACCGCTTAGAAGAAAATCTCTTTGCTCGTCCTGCTGAATCGGCGTTAAATTTGATTGGGTTCCCATAGAAGAGGAGTTCCCTATGGAATTTTCTAATTCAAGTTGGGATTGGCCGGAGTTCGGCATCGACCTTCTTTTCCAGATCGGGCTGCTGGCTGCAGTCTTTACTTTGAGTGTTTGGTTGTGGCCGGAAGGGGTGCTGGATACGCCTGTATCCATGATCGCCCTTGGTGACTGGCTTTGGGCCGGTGGCGCCGTTGGTGTTGGTGCTCTCGGCCTGCTGATGGCCTACTTCGTTCTTGTGGAGCCCGTCGTTGCTTTGGTTAAGGGCTTGAGGGCCAGATAAGGAAATCTCTTTCCGGGCGAGCAGGAATTTCCGGCAAGGGACGTTAAGCGGGTTCCCGCCCGCCTATTCCTTCGTGGGGTGGTAAGTGATCCCCCCGGAAACTAAGATCTTCGGGTCTAGGCGCCCGCTGGCCAGCAATGAGCCATTGGGGGCGATGTAAGCGTGCGCTTGGGCTACGAATTTGCCCGTGGCGACCTCATGTATGTCAAAAATCACGCTGGCGGACCCTGAAGGAAATTGATCTCTTATGTCTCTCCGTGGGGGCCGACGTTTGACCTCGGATCGTCTATACTGACCGTTATCGAGCCTTGGCTGAACTTCTCGATTGAACATCTCTTGAAGGTCGGCCTTGGGAACTCGTTGAGGTTCTTGAGGCACTTATGAATCACCTGAGAAAGCTGCTGTTGGCATATCTCACCGGCAGGGTGGGTTTTGCCCAATTCCACGCGTGGTTTGTTGGTATGTATGGCGAAGCGGCCACGAACTTGCAAGGCGCAGATCTTGATGTGTTGCGAGATGTTGCGCTGAGTGTCGCTGAGTTTACGAATGGCGACATGTCTGAGGCGGAGTTCCGAGCCGACATTCAGAAATTCGTCGGTGTCGCGGTGACGCTCAGGCTTGTTTATCAGGAGCAGCCGCAGGCTTACCAGGAGATCCCCCAGGTAACGACTGGAGCATTTCCGGCGTCATTAACTGAACGTCAAGTGGCGTTTGGGTAACAAGGTCTTCGTTGAAGTAAATACGAAACCAGTGGACACCTTCCTCACGGAAGGCAATTAGTCCACGGATCACCAGATTAATTCCAGCGTTCGGTTGCGGCGGAAATTCAACTTCCGTCTCTTGCGTCTTAAGCTCTTTCCCCGAAGGCGAGACTGGAGCCATCTTCAGCTTTCCTTTGCCAGAGTACCCGCCGCCCTTAAAGGAAACAAACAGATTGATCGCTACCATATCTGTAGCGGCGCCTTGCTTTTGGGCAGCCGATAGCCGCTGAACAAAAATTCTGTCGATGATCCGAACGGCAGTAAGCACGCCATCCTGCTCATGCAATACGTTCTCGCAAAAGAGGGCAGCAATGAGGTAGGGGGCATTAGCAGTCATAGTCTTCTCTCTAAATTTTGTTGCCGCGTCTAAGGTACTCGTTTTACTCCTCTACCTGCCTTTACTCCAACATCTGACTGTTCGATCTTCTGCCCGCCGACGTAGGCATTGCATAGCGTCACGCAATCAATTGCCGGGCGTCATTGTTGGACGTGGATAGCGAGCGCGCGTCCCGTCTTGTGTAGCGCCGTCGCGTAGATCCCGGTCCCGAAAGTCGGATTTGATCCGCTCGCAAACCCAGTCATTACCCCGCCGGTACTTTCGGAGCCGGTCATCTGAAGCAGCACACCATTTGCCCCGAGCTTTGCGGCCTCCTCTTTCAGCCGCTCAATGACGACGTTGACCTTTTGTTGATCGGTGAAGGCCCAGGAGCTTTTGCTTGACGCCTCGATAATCGCAATTTCCTCGAACTTCGCGGGGGCGGACGAGTAGAGCTTTACTTGCGCCGGTTCAATAGGCGGACGTGGCGTACCTGTGATGATGTGTGAGCTTGCGCACGCAGTGAGGAATAGGACTATCGAGACTGTCAGTGCGGTTCGCATATGTCGCCCCCTCTGCAGTCACTTCCTAGAACTACGCTCCATCTTCGCCTGAACTTGGCTCAGAAACTCACTTGCGCACTGCCTGAACTGCTCCAGCGTCTCCATCCCATGCTTCCGCGCGCCGTCGTCGCCGGTATCAAGTACGGTCAGGTCGATAGGCACGCGAATATCGCCCCCGCCCTCCTTGCGGTTGAATAGAAGCCTGATCTTGTTGTCCATGATCGACTTAGTTATCTCGATCTGAGAGTCCGCAAAGAAATTGAAAGCAAAGACGCGCCCGCCAGGTGTGTCTCCAGCGTCGCTCCCCACCATTGCATCCGCATTGTTCACGTTGCTGGCGTTCTCCAAGTACGCGAAGTGCGGTGCGTTCGGAACGGAGACAACATTCCCGCCCTGCCGATGCTGATCTAGTGCAACAACTTTGAGCCCAACGACAGCCCCAGCTCGGTCGTTCGTATGTAAGCCAATCGCGCCAGTGACAACGACGGGCCGGCCCTGCGAGTAAGCCCAATCCTGAATGAGTAGTCGATACTCGATGCTGCATCCAGTCAGTTCGCCTTGGCGCCTCAGCCAATGATGCTGCGTCAGGACAGTTCCGTACATGCGTTGCAATGCTTGCCGCAGCAATTCGTCCTGTTGTGCGCTGACGCTGTGTGGAATTCCGAGCAGCAAGAAAAGCAGGTATCGAATCAGCATGACAGTACCCCCATTCCCCGAGCAACTTATGTGCGGCTCGGATTCGCTCGCCACTCCCAAGGCGGCACAGGATGCGCGTCCGCCCAAAGTCCGCGCCGCTCTGCTCGTGCTTTCGCCTGCACTGCGTACAGTGGCGAATCCTTCGCAGCGTATCGCTCATATACCCAACCCATTCCCCGGCGCACTTGCTCGGCGTTCGCGTCCACGCCGGCGCAGATGACGCGGCCCAAAATGCGCCCGTAGCGATCCCTGCCAGATTCTAGGACTGTTGCATCGCGCCGTGCGCAAAGCTCGGCGAGAGATTGCCGGGAGCGCTGGCCGAAAGGTTGCTTGCGCTCGGGGGCGTCAATGTCTGACAGCCGCACCTTGATTTGTTGTCGAGATACCAGCACGGTTAGTGTGTCGCCGTCGGCTATGCTTACTACGCGCCCGACGAGCTCCGCGGCAACTAGTCGCGCTGTGCACAGCGCGATCAGCAGTATCCCGGATCCAATCCTTAGCCAAGTCCAATACGTTGGTTCACTGGGTCCACGCCTCGGGCATACGCTCCGAGCGTACTTTGATCGCTTCGGTACAGTGAAAATCGAAGTCCTCCGTGGGTTGCTGCCGTTTGTTCTTCCGAACGAGACGTGCGGCGTCTGTGTCGCAGTCGGTCTGCTCGGTGTAAATGTGCGCGATGTGGCACACGTTAACGCTAGGCGCGAGCGTCGGATACATGCAAGTGAGCATTACGTAGACGACTAGATCCATTTAGATTTCTCCCTATTTGCGGGTGCAAAATTCCGATCCGTTAGTCGCCACGCATAGCGCACGCCAGAGTGCCGCTAGTGGACGAGCCGAATCAACGCACCGCGCAACGCACGCACTGCCTCATTCGTTCGCCCGAGCTCTAGTAGCTCGCTGGCGATCATGTCGAGCCGAAATACAAGCTCGGGCGTCATCTGATCGAGCAGCGCCGCGTCGAAGTCCTCGCCTTCACCAAGCCCGAGAAACGCGGCCAGGATGCGCCGCACTTGTGTTGAATGCTCGCCCTCGGGAATGTCGTCAAGGATCTGGCGCGCGATTCGCTCGATTGCTTCGGGGCGCCTGCCATCGTCGGGTAGCGCCGCGGCACGGCGCCGGATTTCGAGCAGGAAGTGGGCGAGGGTCATCAAGCTTTGGCTAACCTTTGTGGTCGAACTGGCTTGTACTCCCAAGGCTTAAACAGCCGTTGCAGGAAGTCTGCATCAAACTTCTGCCGTACATCAGGCGACATCAAGAGAACCAGTCTCAAATGCAGTCGCAGTAGGTCCGAATTTGCGTGCTCCAAGTCGGAGATATGCAGGCGCAAAACTTCCACGGTTTCTCTAGACTTAGCCGTGAGCAGATTTGTAGAGGTAATGTCCTCGCGCTTCGCGGTAGCGCCTCTATGGATAAGCTTGTGCCTCAACTGCGTCAGCACATTCAGATGATCGACGCACACACGAAACTCGGCCTTCTGAGGCTCAGACAATGTTCCGACTTCAATTACCTTGGTGAGCGCCGATATGAGATCGACGAGCCTTGCGCCTCCCATGATCGAACGTGCGATTTCGCGTCTTAAGCCAGAGAAGTAATCAAACATCACATGACAGGCCGTCTCTAGTTCAGCATAGCGACAAATGAACTCGCCTAGCCGTCTGTATAGGTCCGCTTCACCGCTCTCCGATTGCAGGATATCCGCTAGGGTCTGATGCTTGGACTTCATAATCACTAAGGTCGGAAGTATCCGCCCTGCCACTCAAGCGTGCGGCGCCAAGCAACCATGTTGGCGTCAACTAGAGCCTGCACCATGTCTCGGCGATCCGCGACGAGCCAGGTTAGGGATATGGAATCGGACGCCTCGCGGGCGCCGGTCGAGTAGGCGACGCGCGCCGGGTGCTCGGCGGGAAGTTCAGAGAGGATGCGCGCAACCTCGGCGTGCTCAATCTCGTCGCGATAGTCCGCGCGGTGGCGACGTTCGGGCGGGATGGGCTGTTGCGGGAGAGTCACGGGAGAAGGATACCGCGCGGGCCTAGAATATCGGAGACGCCATGGCCAAACCTCCGCAAGTCTTTGAGACAGCGTTCGACACCTACAAGGTGCAAGGTGCAATAGGCGAGGGGGCTCGGGTCTAGTATTCGCCGTTCAGACTTCAGAAGGGGAGCAATTCGCGCTCAAGTGCATGTCCCCTCAGCTTAGCAACACCCAGAGGAATAAGCGGTTCAAGAACGAGATTGACTTCTGCTCAAAGCAGTCGCATCCAAACATCGTCAAGGTAGTTGATTCAGGGGCGGCGGAATGGGGCGGCAACAAGGTGCCGTTCTACGTCATGCCACGCTACCCGGCAACGTTGCGCAGTCTCTTGGACAAGAAGATTCCGGCGGATCGGGTCCTGCGTTTGTACGCACAAATTCTAGATGGGGTAGAAGCGGCGCACCTATCCAAAGTCACCCATCGGGACCTAAAACCGGAAAACGTTCTTTGCGATCCTGCGAGAGGTGCGCTTGTGGTCGCTGATTTTGGAATCGCACGATTCGAGGCGGAGCTTATCTTGACAGCAGTCGAAACACAGAAGGGTGAAAAGCTGGCGAATCTGCGTTATGCAGCACCCGAGCAACGGGTTAGGGGCGCAGAAGTGGACCACCGCGCGGATATCTTCGCGCTCGGACTAATCCTAAATGAAATGTTCACGGGTGTGACGCCTCAGGGCACAGGATACGCCACGATTGCGCCTCTCGCAGCCGACGCGGGCTACTTAGACCCGCTTGTCGAGCGCATGATTCAACAGGCACCCGCCGCGCGCCCGCAGACCATTGCGGCAGTCAAGGACGAACTAATTGCGCGCGGAAACGAGTTTGTTGCGCGCCAGCAGCTTGATGCCAAGCGTCGCGAAGTTATCCCCGCCGTGAGGCCAGGGCAATTTGAACCGATCCGAGTAGTGGCTAAGGATTGGCAGGACGGAAAGCTTGTTTATCAATTAAACCGAGTCCCTGAGCGCGACTGGGTGGCGATATTTAAGGAGCCGCGAGAGAATTTTAGCTCTGTGATGGGCCACGGTCCGGAGACTTGCAATTTCATCGACAAGATGGTGTATGTGCAGGCTGACGAAAGCATTGCGGAGCGCGTCAATGCGCACTTTCATGGTTATTTAGAGATGGCAACGCGCGGGTATCAGGCAGAACTGGAACTAGTGGCAAGGCGTGAAGAAGAGCAGGCGCGCGTGCGGCTTAAACTTGAGGTCGAAGAGGCTGACCGGCGGGCGCGCATTCTCAAGAAGCTGAACCCGCCGTAGTGCTCTTGCCACTGCTCTTACAGCCCCGAAAAGTCGCTTCGATACAACGCCTCTAGCCAGGGATCGCGTTCCACGCCGTTCCGCAACAATCGGCCCGCGCCGGCCGCACGGGGTCGCGGGTGCTTACCGTGTGGCCCCGTTGGGTCCGGCCCGAGGCGCGGATCATGCATTGAGGGCCAAGTAAGGAAACCCTGGCTACGCTGGCTCAATTACCCTTGTCTCTCGCCCAGGTCTTAGGTTGATGTTGATGATGACTGGATTATTGTTCTGCGGCTCCTTAACGTCCCCGTAGATCCGCCTGCAGACGCGCTCCAGGTCCCATTGTGCTGATTTCAACTTCTCGCGGGCTCGGTGAAGCTGGAGCAGGTCTGTAGAGTTGTCTATGGCGTCCTCGGCCTCTTCCTTGCGCCGTAGCGCGCGGAGAAGCTGAGCTTCCCGCCAGTCGTCGGGGGCTCGGGTGGTCAGATAGTAGACGAGCCGATCCCGCGTTGTTCCTAACGCTAGGGCTATGTCCTGGGTGCTCTTGCCGTCAATGACTTGCTCAAGGATGTCCTTGGGATTGAACCATTTTGGAACGGGAAGGTTATCGGCCATTTTCTTGTTCTCGAATCCTGCGCTGCTGAAAGTACCGATCCCGGCCGGCGTCACGAGCTGCGAATGACCTAGCCCGGCCCTCTAGGCTCTTGGGTCCAGGCTTCTTGAACTTCCTGCCAGTTGCCAAAGTGATGCGCTCCTTGTCGGCAGCGTTAAGGCTCCAACCGCCGTGATTGGGACACCGATTTCCGCGACCGAGAAGTCGTCTGATGCAAGGCGTCCCCTTACGGGTTTTTGCGCCGCACGTTTTCCCAAGGCGCCGGCTCTCTCTAGTTCGTCTTCTGCCAGCCATCAGCGAAACCAATCGCGAGCACCGCAAACCTTGCCGAATCTGGTTAGAGGCTTACCGGCCATCGGCCTTAGTCGCCGCGTACATTGCGAAAAGTGCGTTGTCGGACAGCGCCTCCAAGTTGATAGACTGCTCTCCAGCAAAGATCCAATTGACACGTTCCACTGCCCGCCGCTCGATCTCTTTCATTTGGGAGGGAGTCAATGAAGGATGTTCGGCAGATGTCAGACCGTGAATTGGCGGATTTCCAGAGCACTTATCGCCGAGAGACTTCCGAGTGGAAACTGTGCGAGCAGGAGTTTCAAAGGCGGACACAACGCCCAGAGGCCATACGTTCATGGATTGCAATAGGGATTTCAGCGGTAGCACTTGTAGCCTCCATTATTGCGGTGCTGAAGTAGCACCTTAGTTGCCGGTTAAGCAGCGACATTCAACCCACGTCCCCGGCGTTCCTGACGCAACGCAGAGAAAGCCTAGGACGACGTACTTAGAGCCTGCCGTCCCTTGCTCGGTCGGCTCAGAGTTGCGGATAAAGTCGCCTTGCGCGTAGCTCTGGGCGGTTCCTGTCGGCGCTGCCGTGTGGGCGTTATAGTTCGCTGATATCTGGCCCTCGGCAAGCGCATTGACTTGGGCCTCTGCCTCACGCATCAAGGTCATAAAGTGACCGTGCTGGTAGGTGTATGGCAGGCGGGTGCTTACGACGAGTTTTCCCATTGTTCTTATCTCGCTTCCTGGAGCCCGTACTGAGTCGCGTCTATTGCGAGCGGAGCGGCGCGGAGCTTCCCGTACTCAGCAAACTTGTTTCCTCCGACGAGATACATCCCACCTTTCGCCAGAATGTTCTTCAGGGTCAGTGCCCCTTCCTTGGACGTGGCCGGTTGCTTTAAGGCTTGGCTGATGAGCTTCGCGGTTTCAGGATCAGAAATAGCCCGTTCCTCGGCTGCAACAAGGGCCTTGGTGATGCGGTGGGACGCGGATTGAGCCCCAAGCGTGTAGGCAACGTCTTCCCCAGATGTGCGGCCGGTCGTTACTGCACGAATCATGCTGAATACAGTTCTGCCGGTGAATCCGAAACCGCTACTCAAGCTGACAGGCGAAAGGTCTTGTCTGGGCGTTGCGGCGTCAGGCAGTCGGCCACGGTCAGCGATCTCTGCGGCCTTAACGATTTCCCGAAGGTTTTTCAGGTGATCGTCGGCCACCTTCTTGCCGTAGACGCTGGAAATGGATTCCGCGAAACTGTCCCCGTTCTTGCCTAGGAACGCATTTACCTTGCGAGGGTCTAGTCCAGAGTCCGGCAGGGCCTCGAACTTGAGGGCGTTCAATTGTCCCTGGCTCAACACCTTCTGAGCGTTGGCTAGTTGAAGCTCGCGTTCTGCAAGCAGGCTCGATGCCTTTGAAAGACTCTTGAGATTCGCGGCAGTCTCGGGGAGCTGTTTCAGCGGCCCGCCGTAATTGCGCATAAAGGCTTCGTGCCTGGACGGGTCGATCACTCCATCGCGCACCGCGTTCTTGCGGTAGGTATCCAGAATGTGGGACTCCATCTCTTTCATCGCCCGCGGGTTGTCCCCGTACAGGTCAATAAACCGCTTCATCGGAGTAGTACCCAGCGGCTTGAAATACTGAGCCGCCAACTTCTCGTCCGCGATCTTCATTTCCCCGGTCATGTCCTTCATGGACTGCCTGAGGTTGATCCCACGGAGAAACTTGGGGGCGTAAACGTCCCTGTACCAAGTAGTTGCGTCTGTCCACAACTTGCGGACTGATTCAGGGGCTTGCTGTGCTGTGCGGTCGATCTCCCCGCGAATATCAACCAAAGCCCTTAGGCGTTGACGTGCATTCGGGTGGCTGGACCCGGCTTCACGAGCAATGTCTTGGTTCACCGCCTCGCGCATCGCCTTCAGTTGATCGAAGGTGATCGGCTTGGCTACCTCCCTCCACAATGGTTTACCGCTGGCGGATAGAATTCTCGGCCCTTCGTCCAGCATGTCCAGGCCACGGATCTTCTGGGCGATTGCAGGCGCATTGGTGGCGTCAAATTCCAGAATTGGGTTGTTCAGAATTTCTAGAGATTTTGTAAGCAGCCCTTCCGGGTTGAGTCTTACATTCAGCTTTTGTGCTTCCTCGACCGGGGCGCTGAATTTCTGCGAAGCGATCTGGTCATAGCGACCCTTCATGGATTGCCGGGTAGACCGCAGCAATCGGCCAACGTCATCAGCGGCGCTCTCGGGCAAAGCTTCAGCTAGAGACCTGCGGTCGACTTGAGCCTTGGCGAGCTGCGCGGCCACGTCATTCTTGCCCGCGAGTAATGGAAGGCGTCTCTCAGCCTCAGCCCTGATAGCAGCCTGCTGCGCTTGGTCCTGCAATATGCGGCGGTTGAAATGCTCCGGGCCTGCAGTAGCAACCCGCCGCTCCATGTCTACGAGACTAGGAACACCGCTTGCCTGCCCTACTCGGTACTTGAGGCCGGGAATCTGCCGTTCGATCCTGGCGGCATCGTCTAGGTTCTGAGCTGCGCCTGGGTATGCTCTTACGCCTCCTTCAATCTGCCCCTTTACATATTGGTCAGCCATGCGATTAACCTGTGTGGGCTTCGTTACATCGCGTAGAGCGTTAACTGCGGCCATCCGGTTGGCGATCACTGCGGGCACAGCCACGCCCCCAAGCATCATCCCCGACATATCCGCCACATCCTTATAGGGCTCCGGGGCAAGCGTTCTTCCTGTTTCTCCCCCGGTGCTCGCGAAGACGCTGAGGATCCCTTGTGTGCCAAGTGAGGCGAGAGGGCTGGCGGCTTTGGAAGCGATTCCAGCTCCTGGGACTGCCGCTGCGCTTAAGTCGCGGACGTAGCGGCCTGCGATCTCCGCTCCCCTGCTCGTGGGCTGAATGTTGTTGTTCGTGAGTAAAAGGCGCTCGATGGATTGCGATCCGCCTACCGGGTCTTGGATAAGTTCCGGCAGATCAGTGCTGCCCGTGACACCCTTCGCTGCACCGTATCCAGCGATTCCCAGGTTAAGGGCATTCGTGATCGTGTCCACCGGGAGCCCTGCGGCAGCCGCAACACCCTTCTTCATCTGCTGGGCGAGATAACCTGTAGTCGAGCCCTCGGGGTTGTATCGCTCCTGCGGGGCTTGCATGGTGTCGATCTTGGCGAGCGTGTCGGCAAGGTCGTTCTTCGGCTTACCCTCTTGCTGCGAGCGAACGTATTCAATGGCCTCCTCCCGTGTTGCGCCCTCGGGGGCGTTTACCTCGAAAGTCCGACCATCCGGCGCGGTGACTTCAAAGACTGGCACTTACTTTTTCTCCCTCGCGCTCCAGGCACCAGAAGCACCACCCCTAGTAGGCTTACTGCCACGGATCGCAAACCGCTGGACTATGCGATCAGGCTTGAGCATGTATTGACTCGCCCTGCCTTCGTACTCGTCCTCGATCTGCTGCTGTAGCTCGTTCATTGACTCGAAGCGATTGCGCATGGCCGCGAACATCTCCATCCTTACGCGGTCGGGCAGTTCTTTACCTTCGGCAAGTGCGACGATGGCCTGCTCCATCCTCTCGGGTAGGCTACCCAGCTTCACGATGTCTTTAACGTCGTTGACTCCAACCCGGTCCTTCGGGTCGAGGGTGCGAGCAAAAGCAAAGGCTAGATCGCGGTCGCCAGAGGAGTTGTACCTTCCTCCAGCGATATATTGGGCCGACGCCTGAAACGCAGGTAAGACGGTTCGGAAATCTTTTGACAAGGCGTTGAAGTCGTTTGCCAGTCCTCGCTCTCTGTTGAATTCGCGTTGATCCTGCAAATCCTGTTGCCTGTCGGTCCTGCCTTGGCGCGACGTGGCCGCGAGCATTCGGCGCGTGTTGTCGGCCTGCGCAGCGAGGTCCCGGCGCAGCTCGGCGCTTTCTCCTCTGGCTGTAGCCTGATTCGTGGCGGTGAGGTGCTGTTGCTGCAGCCGGTCAACGTGCCTCAGCCAGTCCTCGGCCTTAATCCCGGTCGAGGATGGGGCGTCGAGTTGTCCTTGCAACTGTTGCGCATAGGGACCGACGTACGGGCTCGCCATGAGCGGGGAGAACAATCCTTGTCTTGGTGCCTGGATTGGCTGCGGAGGAAGGTTCGGGTTGCTGTTAAGAGCTTCGTTCTGCGCCTGCAATACTGCGCTATCGAATTCCTGATCGCCGGTAAGGGTTGATAGAAGATGCTGCCCTTGTGGCGAGGTCGTGGTGACGCCAGCGCCGAGAGTCCCGGGCATGGATCTCATTCCCTCCACGGCTTGACGATTCTGCTGTGCGGCGCGAAGTCTCTCTGCCTGCCCGATAAGTGCGGCGCCGCCTGGGTGCCCACCTAAGGCAAGACGTGTTCCAAGCATCTCCAACTTGTCCGGGTTAGAAGAATTGGTAAGCGCCCCGCTGCCCATTGCCTGATCTGTCAGGTCGGCGTCGAACTTCGCCTTCCTTGCCTGCTGTTCAAGCATTGTCATCTGCGCTTTGCGCATGGCGTTATTCGCAAGGGCCTGTTGCGCCTGAAGGTAGGTCTCACGGCCTTGCATCATTCCCCTGGCTGCACCTTGACCGAGAGATACCGGAGTGCGCGAAGGCCCCCCTGATTCGAGGAGTCCCGCTGCGACAGCGAGGAGGGCTTGTTGCTGGGGATCTCCGCTGAAAAAATTGAATCCGGCCATTTGAGTTTTTCTTCTTTAGTGAATGGTGCTGTCTGCTGGTCTAGTTTCTTCCGTCTGCGCGTGGTGCAGCCTCAGCACAAACCAATACTTCTCTAGCTGAATGTTGGTCTCGTCCACGACGTTCTTAACGGCGTATAGCTCCCGCGTGATCACGTCGTCCTTCTTCGCCGCCGTCAATTGGGCGAGACCGGCGAGCATGAGGGAGATTGAGCGGGTCAGATCCTCGATGCCGTAGACCAACTCGGAAACGGCTAAGACTCGATCCCTTTCGTTGGGGTCGAGAATTGCTTCTAGTAACCTGTCTTTTACGTTGGTCATCGTCGCTTTCTTTTTGTTGTTCTGCGACTAAGGCGATTAGACCACTTCGCCGGCCATTGAAATGCCACGATGGAACGTAGGCTCTGCTCTGCGATTCCGTGCGGTTGCTATGCTAGGTCTTTGCGTAGATCAATCAGCCTGGAGATAGCATCAAGCCGAATTTCTGCCTCCATGTCCTCGGTGAGCCACCTACTAATCGTGCCGATCTGGATGTTGCCGCCACCCTTCCCCTTGTAGCCCATGACCACGTTGAAGGAGTGAAGTCCCTTTATCAGTCCTGCACGAAAGAGGTAGTTTCCAGCGTCGTAGTTGTCCACTACGAGCTTGACCGCCTCCATGCGCCAGAGCTTCCGCAAGTCCTTGGCCTTAAGGGCGATGGCTTCGCGTCCTAGTTCACGCCCTCGGGCTCGATCCTCCGCAGTCCAGATGGATGCCTTCAGCCTGTCGTGGACCGCCTTCGCTTCCTGGCTTGCATGCTCCAAGTTCACTGCCTTGGCGAGTTCGGCCAGCATGTGGGCTTGGTCAGGCTTTTTGAGGACTGCGACGGTCATGTGTCGTTCTTCTTATTGTTTTGGTTGTTGCCGGGTTTTACGAAATTCGAAATAGAAACCTCGGGCGATCTGGCCCAAGCATCGCAAGCTTGATTAGCTCATCTCTAGAAACCCTCGATCTCATGTTTCCTGTGCCAGAAACCATCGTGATCTGGCCGGCCTCAATCGCAGACTTGATTCTCTGAAGCGGTTCATATGCAAGTGAATCTGCCGGGATGCTGGGCCAAGGCCGCATGCCAACCCACAAGCACGCAGCAACCCAAACGTAATAAATTGGATGTCCACTCCACGCATCTATGTTGTCGCTCGCAACTTGCGTTTGCGGGAACGGTTCTGGCTTTCTTCTGGCGACCCATTGATTCCAAGCCAAGAGAAGAAAGAACCCGGCGATAGGGGCCCCAATGAATACATTGAGCCAATCCTTAGTCACCACGCCCCAGGTCCCAACGAGTACAACATAGAGGAACGCGAACGCTACTGACCACGGGCCAAGCACGTTTTCTACGTGGCCATAGACCCAAATAGCCGTGTGAAGACGTTCCAGCCAGCGCCAATACACCCAAAATCTGTCCTTGATCCCCATTGGGTTGCCCTCCTGCGCTAATGATCGTACGCAAGTGTGGCATTCGCAAAGCATTCGAGGTCATGCTGTCTCCAGGAGATGCTGCAGGCGTTTTTCGGATTCCCGGTTAAGCCGCATCACCGCTACTACGCCCGCAGGCTTTGACCTTTTCCTTTGCCGCCGCTTCGGATGTTGGCCGCACGTCGTCCAATGCGGCTTACCGCTCCTGGGATCTGTAGGAATCCATTTGCCGTTTTGGTTATGCTGCCAGATGAACGCACCGCCGCACTTGTGGCACGTCTTCATGGCGCGACCTCGCACAGATTGATTACAGAGCGTTTAGAGGGCGCGTTCGGCCAGACGGCCATTGCCCCACGGTGCGCCTCGCGGATCGCTCTTAGAGCCTCAGGAACGCGCACAGGGGCCATGCGGCGACGCTGAAGCAAAGCCCCGGCTAGTTCGTCGTCTGGCCAATCCTCCATCTCCGCGAGCTGGACGAGGAGCTTGTCCATCTCCACCAGCTCCTGCTGCGTGTAGCCCAAGGTAGATTCGCCCACTGGCAGGGCCAGGGCTCTCTTAGGGCTGGCTGAATCAACCACACCATGGATCAGGATCAGCTCGGCCTTGTGGTCCCTAATTAGTGCTTTCAACTCGTCCGTCAACGCGGATCCAGGCGAGGCGACCAGCGAATCGCCCTCTACTCGCAGCGTGATCCCGGCCCGACGAAGAAGGCCCAATGCTTCAATCTCTGGCATCAGAACCTCTCTTCATCGCTTGGTGGGAGGTTTGAAAGCGCCACACCGCCACAATGGCGTCTGGATGCGGGTTGTGGCGCTTTTTCAAAGTGCAACGCCTCACTATCTGTTGCGCTTCCAAAATCCGCCACAATGGCGTCTGGATGCGGGTTGTGGCGGTGTTGCGCTTTGAAAGGGGGGAGATAGCGCGCGAAGGCGTCATCGAAGGCTTTAACGTGGTATCCCTTTGGTGTTTTGTCGGCGCCTACTCGAACAGACCCGGACGTTATCTTGAAGGGACGCAGCAGCCTTGCGAGCCTGCCTTGGGTTAGCGGCTTACCGTGTGAATACTCGGCCCAGCGCCCGGCCTTGTCCTCCGTGAGTAGTTCCACCAGCTCAGCAGAACTCACCAGCTCGCGCCCGTACAGCCGTTCCGAGAACAGGGCCCTGATATCCGTTAACAACTCCACCTTGGTTGAGTCACCGTCTGGTGTACTTCCCGACAGGATGCTCGCCGCCTTCCGTGCGCGCTCGGGCCAACTACCACCGGCCAAATCAGCAATTGCCAGTAGCGGCTCCCAGTTGTCCCCGGCGCGGTCGTGCAGCTCCTCGGGGATCTTGGGCTGCGCGGACTCAATGACCTTTCGGTAGTCATCGGCAAACCGAATACAGCGCCTTGTCAGGTCCTCCAGATCGGCATGGCGCAGTTTCTCAACTCGTTCTCCTGAGTGCTTGCGGCGCAACTCGATGACGATAGAGCGGTCGGCCAGCGTGTCCGGTAACGAGCCAATCAAGGCGATGGCCTTGGGGCTCCAGGTGGAGAAGCGGCGAGGTTCGTGGTCATCGCCTACCGTCCGAATAATGAAAGCTGTATCTCGGGTATGCCCGCAGTTGAGGATGCCGCGCAGCTCCTCGTTCTCGCGCAGGAACGTATCGGCCTCGTCTATGAGGAGCGTTGGCGACCACTTCTCCACGGCCCGGAACAGGGAGGACGAGCTGATATTGGAAGTGGTAAGGGGACGATCTACCAATCTATTGAGCAGCGCCAGCAAAGTAGTCTTGCCGCAACGCTTCTCTGGTGACACCGCCGCGAGGATAGGTGCAACTCTCGCAACATCGGCCAAGTATGTGAACAGAATCCACAGAGACAAAGCCGTGTCTGCGTGATCGGGCAGGATGACGAATCGCTTGAAGGCGCTCGCCAGATCATCGAGCAGATCAGAACCATCTACCGACTCGCTCCACGGGATGCGATCAGGAAAGACGACTGATTGACCGGCAGCGTTGTCCGAGTTGTCTGTGCGCGCCCTCTTTACTTCCGCGTCCAGCGTCGTCGCACGGATGCCGAGACTATCGGCGGCGGCTTGCCGCTCGCGGTCGTAGTCAATGAGGGAGAGATTGGACAGGCGCTCGATAAGGCCGGTGTCCTTGATGCTGCCCTCGGCCTGTTCCGCCTGATCTTCTATCGAAGGCGGTGAATCACCGTCTTCTATAGCGGCCTTAACATCTTTGGCCTTTTCGACGAGGGCCATGAGGCTGTCGGGCTTGACTACATGAAGAGCCTCACGCATGACCGGCCCCCAATGTGGCCGCACGCTGAAGTCTCTCAACGGCAGTCCAAAGACGCTGACGATCCTGCTCTGTCAGCTCATAGCCTTGGGCAAGATTGGATGCAGCAGTCGCGGTAAGTAGGGACTCGAATGCAACACATCGCAGAACATCCTCTGCATGAGCTGGCCTGCGCGCCCCCTTGTGGTAGTCGTGCGCCGGAAGGCGCTCCGGGTACAGGTCGCTGAACTCAAGCCCGGCAGCAGCGATGACTTCGGCCCCACCGCAACCAGTGAAGCAGTGAACTAGAACCATGCCGTCCTCTACTTCTCGGATCGAGAGAGAGGGTCGCCGGTCCTCGTGAGATGGACATTTGGCGATCCATCTTCCTGTGCCGGTCTGCTTTACGCCATCCAATCGGCTGAGCAATTTGTCCACGGCGCTCATGCTGCCCTCGCTTCTACGATGACAGCGCGCAGGATCTCGCCGATATGGCGAAAGCTGGTTACGCGGATGGCGTGGCTGGTGCTAGACTTGAGGCTCCACGCTTCAGGTAGTTGCTTCTCTTGCGGCTCGGTCTGACCCACCGGGCCGCTTCCACGTTCAGGGGTCATGTTGCTCCCCTAAGCTGCGATCCGCTCTTTAGCGGCTTCGTCCCTGTCGCGGATTCGCGCCAAGATCCAGGCGTCTACTTCGCGTAGCACAAATCTCGCGAAACGCCGGCTTCCCTTTACTGGCGCAGGGAAGCCTCTGGTCTTGATCCACTCGTAGATAGTAGCGTCCGATTTGACGCCCACCTTCACCTTGGTTTCCTCAAGGTCGAGGAGTACCAGGCCACCACTCTCATCGTGCATCTCGTTCTCCTGTTGTTCGTACGGACTTAAGCAGGTCCGCTTAAAAACAGGAGCGAGTTTCGAGCAATGACTACATAGGAAGCTAGGAACTTCCCTTGTTCCTAACTTCGCGCACGGGGATGCTTCACGTACTTCTTGAACTGTTTGCCGGAGATGCCAAGTTCCTCTGCACACGCTTCCACAAGTCGCGAATAGCTCCAAGTAGAGTGCGCGGCTTTCTCCCGGCCAAACAAGGACTGGCATTGCTCGGCCGTGACCTTGCGGTTGGCGTTGCTGACCCGCTCGCCGCGAAACGCCATCTCGTCAGCCCTTGAACCGCTGACGTTGGCTTCCTGGCTTGCTTGGCGAGCTGCCTCAACTAGTTCCGGATCGCCGCGTTCCTTGCTCGTTCTCGTCAGCTTCCGTATCACGTCGTTCAACTTGTCCACACTTTCGGACTTCGGCTGCCAGTCGAGAATTCCAGTCTTCTTTTCTCTTGCCATGCTGCGCTCCTTCGTGCGCCCTTCAGATTGATGGTGCCAGCCTCGGCCCGGTGAAGGTTCCGGGTATTCGCTCCGTCGAGCTAGAGGCTGGCGTAAGCCCTGTTATGCCGCTTTGCCTGCGCCGATGGGGACCACCTTCGCACCACCGGCAGCGTAGGAGTCGAGCATGTTCGACCATGCAGCCAGAAGTTCCCGGCGCTTCTCCAAGTAGGTGTTTCGGAAGTACGCAGCCGACGTGCCCTGTTTGGTGTGGGCGAGTTGGGCGTCGATGAGCCTCTCGTCCCATCCGGCATCGGCCAGGATCGAGGCAGCGGTTGCACGGACCCCATGAGGACCAAACCGCCCCTTATAGCCGAGCACGTTCATGGCGTAATTGAATGTTTCCCCGCCCATTGGCTGATTGGGTTTATTGCGCTGGCGAGAGGGGAAGACAAATGGTGAATCCCCGGCAAGCTCCTTTAGTCTTTTGAACATCTGCACCACCTGAGGGCTTAATGGGACGACGTGATCCCGCTTCATCTTCATGCGCGCTCCTGCAATGCTCCACAAACCCGCGTCAAGGTCGATCTCCGACCAAGGCGCGGAAGCCAGTTCTTCCTTTCTGGTGAAGCAGTGCATGAGGATGTTGATACCGATCTTCACCGACTCGGGGCCTTGGTACTTGCCCAGATCGGATAGGAACGTCGGGATCTGGTTGGCGTCGAGCTTGGGGCGATGTTTCTTCGCCGGCACGATCACGGCGCCCTTTACTGCCTCGGCAGGGTTGAACCCCCTTGGGGCTCGCAGGGTACGGATGCCGAAGTTAAATACCCTGCTGACGGTCTGGCGGCAGAACTCGGCGCTGGCTGGCGTCTTCTCCGCAACGTTGGTGATAAGGCGCAGCACGTCGGATGCCTCGATCTCCTGGAGCGGGCGACCGCCGAACTCGTCATTCGCCCATTCGATCCAGCGCTCTATGTTGGCTTCCCATACGGCGGATCTAGGCTTTGCCTTCAGTTCGGCCTTGAGCCAGTCTGACGCGACGTTGCGGAAGATGTTTTTGTTCTCGTTCCTGGCTTGCGCTGCGGCCAGCTTCTTAGCGGCATCGTCCTTCTTCCTCTCGTCGGCGGGATCAAGTCCCTGTGCGAGCTGGAGCCGCGCCTTGGCATGCTCTCGACGTGCATCCTTCAGTCCCAGGTCTGGATAAGCACCGTAGACCAGGACGCGGCGCCTGCCGTGAAAGCGATAATCGAACCTCCAGCTCTTTGCATTGTTGGGCGTCAGGAACAAGTAAAGCCCGGCCCCATCTGCCAGCCTGTTCCCTAGCAACGCTCCACTTCCACTACTCCTAAGCTCGACGTACTTTGCCTCTGCAACCTGCAGGGCGTTAAGCATCTCAACTCGTTTACCCGGTTTCATGGTGTGAACTCCGATATGGTCAATGGTATGTACAGAATGCCGCCGATTTAAGCGGTCCTATACCGGGCTTATGCGTAGCCATTCCATAGTGGAAACAGAGCGTTTCCCTATGTGGTTCTTGTTTTTCACTCGGCGTTCACCTAGTAGAATTCTAGCAGTGAAACTTCACGCCTCCTCGCCGACGCGCGTCAACGCCTTCACCGGCTATGGCGAGGGCTACGTGCTGCTGAACGGGGTGCGCC
>Ga0326597_10003700_pt1 | contig 21852 bp, 22 predicted proteins | sample RVTome_12_FD_203789 | JGI IMG/M metagenome (GOLD analysis project Ga0326597, IMG submission 203789) | Soil microbial communities from uranium-contaminated site in the Upper Colorado River Basin, Wyoming, United States - RVT100D185 | ecosystem: Environmental > Terrestrial > Soil > Contaminated >...
CCCAGTTCAGCGCTGATGGTCACGCTCTGCGGAATCGCGAATCCTGGAAGGTAGCGCGCGTTATTGCGTGCGCTGCCAATCGCGGCCGCACGTTCGCGGTCGCGCGACCACAAGCTGACTTGATGCTGTGCCGAGAGGCTGATGGCGAGCGCCGTGCCCCAGGCTCCCGCCCCGAGCACCGCGAGCTTCATGTGCCCCAGATGTCGGCGGTGCGTACGAAACCGGTACCGCCCTCTGCATGTCGGACCCGAACCCAGCCCGAGGACATCACCTCCACCAGTTCCAGGAGCACGCTTTGAGCCACCTTGAAGGCAACCTTTGCGAAGTCGTCTGGCGCAGCACGCACTTCGGCAACGCGCGACCTGACGACAACCATGCGATTTGACGTCAGCGCACGCTCCTCGACCCAGACGATACTGCCGTCGGCATCACGGACCTTGATCCAGCCCGAAAGACTAACCATGACTTCAACCGGATAGGCGCGGGCGACCACGAACAGCGGCCGTGCCCTGCTCGAAGGCGCATCATAAAACACCGTTGCCGGGTCCGCGGTGGAGCGAAACTCGGCACTGAATGCCGGCATCGCGGCAGTGGCCAGCACCACAGCTATTTGCCCCAGAAGAGCGATGCGCCGACTCACAGCAGTCATTTCTAGATGTGCCCCCCTACACGCCTTACGCGCGCGAATTGTTCATATTACGCGTGACCCGCGGGAGTGTCTGCTTGCGCCTGAGCCTGCTGCATGCGCTGCACGTAGAGCGCCTCGAAATTCATCGGCGCCAGAACTACCGGCATGAAGCCTGCACGCGTAGCTGCATCCGAAACGACTTCCCGCAAATAGGGGTAGAGAATGTTCGGGCAGCCTACGCCCATCACCACATCCATATCTTCCTTACCGAGATTGCGGATCTGGAAAATACCCGCCTGTGTGACTTCGATCAGGAACATGGTTTTTTCGCCGATCTTCGCGGTCACGGTCGCGGTAAGGAAGGCTTCGAATACGCCTTCGCCGATCTGGTTCGCACCATTCTGGACCTGCAGATCCACGTTCGGCTGCTCGCGCTCGAGGAAAATCTGCGGCGCATTCGGAATCTCCACGGACAGATCCTTGACGTAAAGTTTGTCGATCGTGAAGACGGGTTGGATCGCTTCAGCCATTAGTGCTCCTTAGGAAAGTCATTGATCGTACCGCATTTCGCCCGCAACCATGGATCACAGGGCGCTACGCCGCGTCAACTGACTGCGGTGTAAAGGTTGCGACCGATACGTCAAGCAGCAAGCAGCGGATCAAGCTCACCGGCGGAATTTAGCGCGACGAGATCGTCGCAGCCGCCGACGTGCGTGTCGCCGATGTAAATCTGCGGTACCGTCCGCTGCCCCGTGCGGCTGACCATCTCGTTGCGACGCACAGGATCGAGATCGACACGAATTTTTTCGATCTCCTGCACGCCCTTTGAGCGCAATAGCTGCTCCGCACGAATGCAGTAGGGGCACCCGGCGGTAGCGTACATCAGTACTTTTGGCACTCCTGTCTCCGAATTCTGGCCGCTTGTCCTAGGTCACTTCTCGATCGGCATGGATGCTTGCTGCCAGGCGGCAACGCCGCCTCGCAGTGGAAACACCTCCTGAAAACCGTTCTTCTTCAGGAGCGCACAGGCCGACGCCGCGCGATTGCCAATGCGACCACTCACCACGATCGGCCGGCTCTTGAATTTTTCCAGTTCCTTGAGGCGCTTTTCGATTTCGCCGGCGGGAATATGGCGCGCATTCGCGATGTGTCCTGCCGCGTACTCGGCTGCGTCACCTATATCGACCACGACTGCATCCCGGCGGTTGATCAGTTGCACGGCCTGCTGCACGCTGACGTCTTTCGCACCCAAGGCAATCCCCTGAACCAGCGGCCAGATCAGCATCGCTCCACTGGCGACACAGACACCGACGAGCAGCATGTTCTTCTCGAGAAACACCCAAATATCGACCGGCATCGTCTCTACCTCAAAAAAGCACTTGTGGTGCTGCCCCAATCGCACAGCATCCGCAGGAAAACTCGAGGACTTGGCCACAAGCCTGGGAACCACCTAGGCGAGCTGCGAATGACATTTGCAGCAAGCGCGCATGTCCATGGTCTATACCCCAGCACGCGAGGAGGAACTCATTGATTTAACTTGCTGCGATAGCGTTTCAGAATATCATAGAATACCTGCGCTGCCGACTCTCATCCGCCCTGCAACTATGAACGTAACCCCAGTATTGCTGATCATCCTGGACGGCTTCGGCTACCGCGAAAACGGCGACGACAACGCGATTTTCCGCGCCCGCAAACCCCATTGGGACCATTACTGGTCGAAATACCCGCACACCACCATCGACGCTTCGGAACTCCACGTCGGCCTGCCTTCTGAGCAAATGGGTAATTCCGAGGTCGGACACCTCAACATCGGTGCGGGCCGAGTGGTCTTCCAGGAATTCACCCGGATCGACCTGGCGATCAAGAATGGCGAGCTGGCGGCTAACGAGGTGTTCGCGTGTGCGCTGAAAACAGCGCGCGAACGCAAATGCGCATTGCACGTCCTTGGCCTGCTCTCGCCTGGCGGCGTACACAGCCACGAGGAGCAGATCTTCGCGCTGATCGACCTGGCATCCCAGGCAGGCGTGCACGATGTGCTCGTGCACGCGTTTCTCGATGGCCGGGATACGCCGCCAAAAAGCGCAGCAGCATCGCTCACAGCGCTTGAGACGTGCTGTACCACGCGTCCGGGCAGCCGTGTCGCGTCAATCTGCGGGCGCTACTACGCCATGGACCGGGACAAGCGCTGGGAACGAACAGCGGCGGCCTACGATCTGCTGACCCTCGGTAAAGCCGAGTTTCGTGCCGCCTCCGCGCTTGCCGGGCTTGATGCCGCCTACGCCCGCGGCGAGACCGATGAGTTCGTCAAGCCGACCATCGTCGCGGCAGAAGGCGCCGCGGCGCAGACCATCAACGACGGCGATGTCGTCGTCTTCATGAATTTTCGCGCCGACCGTGCGCGGCAACTCACCCAAGCCCTCACCGATCCGGCGTTCCAAGCCTTCGACCGCACCCGCAAACCACAGCTCAGCTACTACTGCACGCTCACAAGTTACGGCGAGGAATTCGCTCTGCCGGCGGCGTTTACGGCAGAGCGCGTCACCAACGGGTTCGGCGAGTACCTTGCCGGGCGCGGCTTGCGCCAGTTGCGCATCGCCGAAACCGAGAAATACGCCCACGTGACCTATTTCTTCAACGGCGGGACTGAAACGCCCTATCAGGGTGAGGAGCGCATCCTGGTTCCATCGCCCAAAGTCGCCACCTACGATCTGCAACCCGAAATGAGCGCGGTCGAGGTCACAGACAATCTCGTCGAGGCAATCCGTTCCCGACGCTTTGACGCAATCGTCTGCAACTACGCCAACGCCGACATGGTCGGACACACGGGCGTGCTGGACGCAGCGGTCAAAGCGATCGAAACCTTGGACACCTGCCTGGGACGGGCAATTGAAGCCATGCAGGCGATCGGTGGCGAGGTATTGATCACTGCCGATCACGGCAACGCCGAGACCATGCTCGATGCACAGACGGGCCAAGCCCACACGGCGCACACCACCAATCAGGTGCCGTTGCTCTATATTGGTCGTAAGGCGGCCATTGCCCCAACCGGAGCTCTGGCGGACATTGCCCCATCCCTGTTACGCATGATGGGGCTGCCTCAGCCCCCGGAAATGACCGGAAAGCCGTTAATGAGCTTTTGCTGATCACGACTAAGCAATGGTCTGGAATTGCCGATACTTAGGGGCAGCAGACCCCGTCGCCGTGTGCCCGTAGCGGGAGAACTAGTTGGACGATTTGCCAGCCCACCCAAAGGTGGGACATTCAGCGCGCAGCCCGGACCCAGAGCGGGATCACGCCGAGATTGTAAGGAACTGTAGGATCGGGCAGCGGAAATATTGCGACAGGGCTATACTTTGCAGTGCGGCGTCAGGCTCGGCCGGCTAGCGTGCCGAGCTGGGTAAATCCGCATTAGTTTGATAGCTCACGAACGCATCAATGCAGTAGGAGCAGCGCATGTTTAGCAAATGGCGGCAATTCGGCTTGGTGAGCGTCGGCATCTTGGTCGGCGTCATGATCAGCCTCAACTACTCGGCGGTCGCACAACGCGCCGGCGTTTCGCCGCTTCCCGTCGCGGAAATGCGCGCGTTCACTGACGTCTTCGAAGCGATCAAGCGCAATTACGTCGAGCCCGTCGAGGACAAGAAACTGTTTGCCGAAGCAATCAACGGGATGCTCACGGGGCTCGACCCGCACTCGGCTTATCTTGACCAGGACGCGTTTCGCGAGATGCAAGTCGGTACTCAAGGCCAGTTCGGTGGTCTCGGCATCGAGGTAGGAATGGAGGACGGATTTGTCAAAGTCGTCGCGCCGATCGACGATACGCCGGCTGCGCGCGCCGGCCTGCGGTCCGGGGATCTGATCGTCAAGCTCGATGGCACCGCTGTCAAAGGCATGTCCCTCAACGACGCGGTGAAGCGCATGCGCGGCAAGCCAAATACCAAAATTACGCTCACGGTGGTACGCAAGGGAGAAGACGCCCCTTTCAATGTGACACTCACGCGCGCGATCATAAGGATACAAAGCGTCAAGTCCAAACTGATCGAACCCGACTACGGCTACGTGCGCATCTCGCAGTTTCAGGAACACACTGGTGAGCTGCTGGTGACGTCGCTGGACGGCTTGTACAAGCAGAACCAGAAGCCCCTGAAGGGCTTGATTCTCGACCTGCGCAACGATCCGGGCGGGCTTCTTAATGGTGCAGTCGCGGTATCGGCGGCGTTCCTGCCGCAAGACGCGTTGGTGGTGTACACCAATGGGCGCACCGACGATGCCAAGATGAAGCTCACGGCGAGCGGCGAGCATTATCTGCGTGGGCGCGCCCGCGAGGATTACCTGCAAAAGCTCCCGGCCGAAGTTAAGAGCGTGCCCATCGTCGTGCTCGTCAACGCCGGTTCGGCGTCGGCGTCGGAGATCGTCGCCGGAGCGCTGCAAGATCACAAGCGCGCAGCCATCCTTGGCACCCAGACCTTCGGCAAGGGCTCGGTGCAAACGATCATGCCGCTTGGCAACAGCACCGCGATCAAGCTCACAACCGCGCGTTACTACACGCCCAATGGGCGGTCGATTCAGGCGAAGGGCATCACGCCGGATTTCGTCGTCGAGGATCCGTTCAATCCGAGCGAACAGTTAATGCGCCTGCGCGAAGCCGATTTAGGCCACCATCTGGGCACCGAAAAGGGTGAGTCGGAGGCGCAGCCACCGGCGGCGAAGCCCGATGCGACACCGGAGGCGCCCGCGGCGAAACCCGTGCCGCGCCCGAAGCGTAAGCCGCTTGAGCCTGGAGAAATCGTGTCCAAGGACGATTTCCAGGTCAATCAAGCACTCAATCACCTGAAGGGCAGGCCTGTGCTCGCCAAAGCACCGACGATCTAATCGGATAGGATCACCCAACGCCCGGCGCCGCCGGGCGTTTTCGTTATGGACGACGAGCAGCTCTTACGCTACAGCCGGCACATTCTGCTGCCCGAGATCGGCGTCGAAGGACAGGAGAAACTGCTAGCGAGCCGCGCTCTGATCGTTGGTGCGGGCGGACTAGGCTCGCCTGTGGCCATTTACCTGGCAGCCGCTGGCGTCGGCCGCATCACCCTGTGCGATGCCGATAGCGTCGACCTCACCAACCTGCAACGCCAGATCGTTCATCGCAGCCAATCCGTCGGACGGCCCAAGGTCGCTTCCGCGCAGGCGACACTCGCAGAAATTAACCCGCATGTCGAGGTCGAAGCGCTCGAGGAGCGGATCGCAGGCGAGCGGTTGAACGCCCTTGTTGGTGGCTGCGATGTGGTGCTGGATTGCAGTGATAACTTTGCGACGCGGCACGCGGTTAATCGCGCCTGCGTAAAACACCACGTGCCTTTGGTTTCCGGTGCGGCGATTCGCTTCGATGGACAAATTTCCGTCTTCGATCGGCGAACTCCGGCAAGCCCTTGTTATGCGTGCCTGTTCGCCGAGGATGCGCAATCCGAAGAACTGCGCTGTGCGGTGATGGGCGTGTTTGCGCCACTCACGGGCATCATCGGCACAATTCAGGCCGCCGAAGCAATCAAGATCCTCAGCGCTACCGGCGTCCCGCTAGTCGGGCGCTTACTTATCCTGGACGCACTCTCGATGCAGTGGCGGGAGGTACGCTTGAAGCGCGATCCCGGGTGCCGTGTTTGCTCTGAGCGCCACGTGACAAACTAACACACACTACAAGTTCAACTTCGTCATATCGAGGGTATTGTCCACGGCTTTGCTTTCACGGGCGATCAACTCGTCAATATCCTTGGCGATCTGCGCGGCGTTAGGGCCGTTGCGCCCCATGCACTGGATTAGGATGCGCGCCGGCAGATCGGCCAGGTGCAGCGCGCGCTGGGTATCGCGCACGCGCGCTGCGTTCATGAGCGCGGGCGAGAGATGCGTTGATTTGAATCCTGTCTTGCTCGATTCCACCGCCTCGATGATCGCCTGTTGGGCGCGTGCTATACCGACTAGTAACTCCGCAAGCTGCTGGGTGTTCAGGTTCGTCATCGACTCTCTCCCTCTCAAAACGAACTCACCACGGCCTTCCAGTGCTCCGGCCAGAGCACCATCGGATCGCGCTTGAAACCGCTCTTGGCAAACTGGTGCCAGCGCCCGACCACCATGCTCAGCAACAGATTGGCGTATGCCGTCTGATCGGCGCTCTCGGGAATCTCGCCTTGCTGGAACGCGAATCGCAGCGATTGTTTCAGGCTCGCTTCGACGCGGTCCAGCAGTTGATTGATGCGCGCCTGCAATCTATCGTTCTCGTGCACCAGCGCGTCCCCAATAAGGACTCGGGTCATGCCAGGGTTTTTCTGTGCGAATCCGAGCAGCATCGTAATCGATTTTTCGATTTGCTTTAGTCCGCTCGTTTCTTCGGTCGCGATCCGGTTGATCAACCCGAACAACGTCTCCTCGATGAACTCGATCAGACCCTCATACATTTGTGCCTTGCTGGCGAAATGACGATACAGCGCGGCCTCGGACACATCGAGCCGAGCAGCAAGTGCCGCTGTCGTCACTTTCTCCGAGCGCGGCGCCTCCAGCATGCCCGCCAGGGTGTGGAGTATTTCGACCCGTCTTTGCCCCGGTTTTCTGCCCGGCACTTTTCGCTTCCTCCCAGCAGGCTCTAGCCCGCAACAGCCCGATGTAAGGCACGCACGCTGCGCACCGTCGCGTCGACGAAACTAGGTGCTCTTGCCTCGCGGCTTACCCAGACGGTTCGCATGCCGAGCTTCTTCGCGGTGCGCAGGTTCACAAGCGTGTCCTCCACCATAATACATCGCTCGGGGCTGAGCCGGTTCTTGCGCATGAGGCGCAGAAACCCGTATGCATCTGGCTTCGGTCGAAAGCGTGTGTGCTCGATCGAGAACACGTCGTCGAACAGATCAGCGATCTTGAGCGCCTTGAGCACTAAGCGCACGTACGTGACCGGCGCATTCGAAAACACCACGCGCCGACCCCGCAGACGCTTGAGCGCGCTGCGCAACCCAGGCTCCTTCCTGATCATGCGCGCAAGATCGGGCACGCAATGGGTTTCGCGCAGGAAGTGCGCTGGGTCGGTGCCATGATGGCGCATGAGTCCGATCAGAGTTGCCCCGTAGCGCCGCCAGTAATGCCGACGCAGGTCCCCAGCAGCGGCTTCGTCCAGGCCCAGGGCCGCCTGCAAGTACGCGTTCATCGACTTGTCGATGTGTGGAAAAACGTGTGCACGCGCATCATGCAGCGTGTTGTCGAGATCGAATATCCAAGTACGTGCGCGCATGCCGCGACATTCAGCGCGAGCGAATCAGCGTGCCTACGCCCTGATCGGTGAGAATCTCGAGTAACACGGCGTGTTCGACACGTCCGTCGATGATATGAACGCTCTTCACCCCGTTGCGCGCTGCATCCAGCGCCGCGCCGATCTTCGGCAGCATGCCACCGGAAATCGTGCCGTCGGCAAACAACTCGTCGATTCCGCGTGCCGTAAGCCCGGTAAGCAGATTGCCTTGTTTGTCGAGTACGCCCGCGGTATTGGTGAGCACCACGAGCTTTTCTGCCTTCAAGACTTCGGCGAGCTTTCCGGCAACGAGGTCGGCATTGATGTTGTAAGTTTCCCCGTCGCGGCCAAAGCCGATCGGCGCCACCACCGGGATGAACGCCGCGGAGTCGAGCAAAGTGACGATCCCGGGGTCGATGCTCTCGATTTCACCCACCTGACCGATGTCGATCCAGCCCTCGGCGTTGTCTTTGTCGGGCATCATCATCTTGCGCGCGCGAATCAACGAGCCATCCTTGCCGGTAAGGCCGACGGCGCGGCCACCATGATGGTTGATGAGATTGACAATTTCCTTGTTGACCGATCCGCCGAGCACCATCTCGACGATATCCATGGTCTCGCTGTCGGTGACGCGCATGCCTTGCACGAATACGCCTTGCTTGCCGACGCGCTTCAGGAACTCATCGATCTGCGGACCGCCGCCGTGCACGACCACCGGATTCATGCCCACCAGCTTGAGCAGCACGACGTCGTGCGCAAAGCTCTGTTTGAGCTTCTCGTCGGTCATGGCGTTGCCGCCGTACTTTATGACGATGGTCTTGCCGTGAAAGCGGCGGATATAGGGCAGGGCTTCAGCGAGGATCGCGGCTTTGTGCTGTGCGCTGTTCGGCTCGATCGCCATTCGGATGGGATGCCGTGAATGAAGGATGCGCGCATTGTACCGTCGGATGAGTGCATTTTCATCTGCGCAAATGACACCGGCCCCAGATCCGCTCCCTGGGGCCAGTCGCAACCGGCGCCGGCGCGCGAGCCTTCCGATCCCGCGCGCCGGGGGCGTAGCTGTGTGTATGAACCGGCCGTGTTTCAAGTGCTCCGCCTCGAGCGCCCAGGCGATCCGGACACTACCGTGTGGGGCCCGCTATAATTCAAGCGGCGCTTTTTACCGCGTCTTCCCGCTAATTCGCCGTGTCAGTCGCAAATGACTGACCTGCGCGGCGGAATCACCCGAACCGACATCGAGCTCAATGAAAATCCTTCCAGCACTGTTCTACTTGATCGTCAGCGCAAACGTGCTGGCTCAGAGCACGCCCACGCCGCCGGCAGTCGCAGCAAAGGCTTACCTGCTCTATGACTTCCAGTCGCGGCAAGTCCTCGCCGCGGACAATGCCGAGGAGCGCTTTGAGCCTGCTTCGCTCACCAAACTCATGACCGCCTACCTGGTATTCAACGCCCTGAAACAAAAGACCCTCAAGCCCGACCAAATCGTGACGGTGTCACGCTTGGCGTGGAAAACCGAAGGCTCGCGCATGTTCATCGAACCGAGCAAGCCTGTCAGAGTCGACCAGCTGATTCGCGGAATGATCGTGCAGTCGGGAAACGACGCGTGCGTTGCGCTTGCCGAGGCGATCGCTGGATCAGAGGAGAGCTTCGCGCAACTGATGAACAAGGAGGCGCGCCGCCTTGGGCTTACCAACACTAATTTCACGAACTCCACAGGACTGCCGCACGCGCAGCACTATTCGACCGGCGCCGATCTCGCCAAGCTTGCCAGCGCGCTGATCCGTGATCACCCGGAGTTCTATCCGCTGTATTCGCTCAAGGAATACAGCTATAACAACATCAAACAGCCGAACCGCAACCGTCTCCTGTGGAGCGACCCAAGCGTGGACGGCGTTAAGACCGGATACACTAAGAACGCCGGTTACTGTTTGATCAGCTCCGCCCAGCGCGGCGAGCGTCGTTTGGTGTCGGTCGTGCTCGGTGCGAAATCGCCTTCATCGCGTGCCGCCGAAAGCCAGAAATTGCTTAACTTCGGTTTTCAGTTCTACGATACGGTGCGGCTGTACGAGAAGGGAAAATCGGTTGCGACTTTGATGGTGTGGAAGGGCAGCGCGGACAAACTCGATGCGGGCTTCGACCGCGATCTGTTCTTCACTTTGCCTAAGGGTCAGGCCGATAAACTCAAGGCCACGCTGGAAAGCCACCAGCCGCTGGTCGCGCCGGTCTCTGCGGGGCAGCGCGTGGGTACCATGAAGATCGTTCTTGAAGACAAACTGCTCGCCGAAGTCCCGGTCGTGGCGCTCGACGAGGTCGAGCTCGGAAGTATCTTCGTCCGCGGCTGGGACGCAATTCGACTGCTCTTTAAATAAAGGACCGCCATGCAAACGCAAACAGTTTACCTAAACGGTGATTTCATGCCGCTCGAAGAGGCGCGCATACCGGTTCTGGACCGGGGCTTCATCTTCGGCGACGGTGTGTACGAAGTGATTCCGGTGTACTCGGGCTATCCGTTTCGGCTCGAACAGCATTTGCGCCGCCTGCAGAACAGCCTGGATGCGATCAAGCTCGCCAACCCGATGAGCATTGCGCAGTGGTCGAGGCTTGCCCGGCGCATCATCCGGGCTAACCCCTGGAAGGATCAGTCGGTCTATCTGCAGGTCACGCGTGGCGTGGCGAAGCGCGATCATGCATTTCCCAAGGCCATCGTGCCGACGGTATTCATGATGAGCAATCCAATGACCACGCCGCCGCGCAAGCTTGTCACTGGCGGGGTTGCCTGCATTACTGCCACCGACAATCGCTGGCTGCGCTGCGACATCAAGTCGACCTCGCTGCTCGGCAACGTGTTGATGCGCGAACGTTCGGCGGAGCACGGCTGCATCGAAACCATCTTGTTCCGGGATGGCTTTCTCTCCGAAGCTTCGGCCAGCAATGTATTCGTCGTGCACGGCAAGACCATATCGGCCCCGCCGAACAATCACCTCGTGCTGCCCGGAACGACGTACGATGTGGTGATCGAACTCGCGCGCAAAGCGCGCATACCGCTGAAGCTGCGCGAGATCGGCGACGATGAGGTGCGCAACGCCGACGAGATCTGGGTCACCTCCGCCACCAAGGAGATACTCGCCGTTACCCGGCTCGACGCCAAGGCTGTGGGCACAGGCAAACCCGGGCCTGTCTTCAAACGCATGTACCGGCTCTATCAAGGCTACAAGCGTACGGTCATGCGGCGCGGCTGATTGCACGCGATGGCGTAACACGGTACGACACTTCACTTATTCATGGCCGCCGAACCGAGCCTGATCGAATACCCCTGCGATTTCCCGATCAAGATCATGGGCCGAACCGAACCGGGATTCGCGCAGGCCATCGTCGACCTGGTGACCCGCCATGCGCCGGATTTTGATTCCAGCCGGGTGGAAATGCGAGTCAGCAAGAAGAATCATTACCTGTCGCTCACGTGCACGATCCGCGCGACCTCGCGCGCGCAACTCGATCAGCTGTATCGTGAGCTTTGCGATCATCCGGCCGTGGTGATGGTGCTGTGAAGGTACGGAATCTCGGCCGAGTCGACTATCAGTCTACCTGGCATGCCATGCAGGCGTTCACCGCCGGCCGCGACGAGCACACGACGGACGAACTCTGGCTTCTGGAGCACCCACCCGTATACACCGTTGGCGTCGCCGGCCGCAGCGCGCATCTACCGAGAATCGCCAACGCGATACACACGGTGAATATCGACCGGGGTGGGCAGATCACCTATCACGGTCCTGGTCAGGTTGTGATCTATACCTTGCTCGACATTGCCCGACGAGGGCTTGCGGTACGCGCCTTGGTTCGGTTGCTGGAGTGCGCCGTGATAGACTTGCTCGAGCGTTATCGCATCCCGGCCTCGGGGCGCGCCGATGCCCCCGGGGTCTACGTCGAGGGCGCGAAGATCGCAGCACTGGGGCTGCGCGTGCGCAAAGGGCGCTGTTATCACGGGCTCGCACTCAACGTCGATATGGATCTCTCACCCTTTCTTGCCATCGACCCTTGCGGCTATCCGGGAATGTCGGTCACTTGTATGCGCGACTTGGGGATCGCAGACGGGCCTGCTGTCGTCGGACCAATGCTCGCGCAGGTCCTGCTCGATCGGCTGAATTCCGCACGCTGATATCAGGATGGAAGACGTCAAAGCCAAGCACAGGGGCGAAGCGAAAACAGCGCGCATACCGATCAAGGTGGCGCCAGCCGAACGCCTGAAGAAGCCCGAATGGATCAGGGTGCGTCTGGGCGATGGCAAGCGCTTCAACGAGGTCAAGCAGGCATTACGTGAGCACGGCTTGCATACGGTTTGCGAAGAGGCATCCTGCCCGAATATCGGCGAGTGCTTCGGCAAGGGCACTGCAACCTTCATGATCCTCGGCGATCTTTGCACGCGCCGCTGTCCGTTCTGCGATGTGGCGCACGGCCGTCCGCAGCCGCCGGATGTTGACGAACCGGTCAATCTGGCGCGAACCATCGCCGCGATGCACCTTAGCTACGTCGTCATCACCAGCGTGGACCGGGACGATCTGCGCGATGGCGGCGCGCAACATTTCGTCGATTGCATCCGGGCCGTGCGAATTCACTCGCCGCGGACGCGAATCGAGGTGCTCGTGCCGGACTTCCGTGGGCGGCTGGATACGGCACTCGACGTTCTCGATGCCTCCCCGGCGGATGTGATGAACCACAATCTCGAGACCGTGCGGCGCCTTTACCGTCAGGCGCGGCCCGGCTCGGACTACGCGCATTCACTCAGACTGCTGAAGGAATTTAAAGCACGCCAGCCGCGGATTCCGACCAAGTCGGGACTCATGGTGGGCCTCGGAGAAACCGACCAGGAAATCGTCGCTGTCATGCGCGATCTGCGAGCGCACGACGTGGACATGCTCACCATCGGGCAATACCTGCAGCCCTCCGCTCACCACCTACCCGTGTTGCGCTACGTCGAGCCTGCGCAGTTTCAGCGCTTCGAGACGATCGCCGTAGAACTGGGTTTCCGGCACGCGGCCTGCGGTCCGCTGGTGCGTTCGAGTTACCACGCCGATCAGCAGGCACATGGCGCGGGCGTCACTTGAGCTTGTGCGCTCGTTGCTAGCGGTATAGGGCGAGCTTGGCCACGCGCCGCTCGATCTCCTCGAGCATGCGCGCATAAGGCGCAGCGCCGACACCACCGAAGCGGCGCTTGAATTCAGCTTCGCTCAGCCCCTCGGGTAAATCCTTGAAGCGCGGCAGGACATCGGCCTCAACGAGGCCGGCGCCGACGCGAGCCTGCAATGCACGTGCCGTCTTGACCGAGCGCGTCGCCTGTTGGCCGAACACTGTGCCCGCGCGATCGGCCGCGAGATCGGTGAAGCTAAAGCCGCTGCCGCCTTGCGAATCCTCGACCTCCTTATACACGCCGGTGGCATCCGCGAGCGGACTTCCGGCGGTTGCCGCGAGCGCCGCCGAAACAGTGAAATGCTGGGAAAAATCCGTGCGCCCTGCGAGCGTAACCTTGCGCGGGACGGCACGCGGCCAGCCCTTTGCCCCAGGAACGATGGCGGCTAATCCACGACCATTGACATAGAACGCCAACACGAGCAGCGCGGCGCGATTTTCCGCCGCGGCGTCCGCATTCGCCGAGCGCACCGCCGCGTGTGCGACGAGCGGGCGCAACAAGTCGAGCAGCGACACTTGGCGCGCAAGTCGTGGGTTCGAGGTGAGTTCGACCAACCGGTCTTGATAGGCGCGCAGGCGTTCCTGGTCACCTGGCGGCAACAGGGCGCTGCGCAATCGCTCGGGCAGGTCTTCGCGCCACTGGTACTCCACGACCAAATGACCGCCGGCGATACGCACGCTACGCACGGTATCGGCGGCAGTCTTGCCGGCCGCGGTATCGTTTAATCGTTCGAGCGCACGCGCGAGCAGCCAATCGGCAACAAAACCCGGGACCGGGATACGCCCTATCTGCAAGCGGTCGAAGGCGGGCATGCCGCTGGTCTGCTGCGCGATGGCTTCGACGTTGATATAGCCGCCGAAGAGATTAACCGGCGACTTTGCGCTCGCCCAGAGCATGACGGACCCGGGGTTCAGCGCCACTTTCGCGCTCCCGCGGTATTGAGACAACAAGAAATTCAAAGCCAGATCGAGATCTTCGGCGGCAATCGAAAAGGTTCGCAATGCGCCCGAGGACATGTTGCGCGGATCGTGCGCTTTGAGTATCCGCTTCGCGCGAGCGATTTGCTCGGTACTCAACTCGACTGGGCGCACGATCTTGGGCTGATCTTCGAAGCTCAATGCAATTACGGCGAGCAACGCCAGTGGCAGCAGCAAGAGAAAACCGACAACACTCCAGACGATTAGGCGCTTCATTCAGTGGGCACGCTCCCAGTTGGGCCCCACGCCGACTTCAACCAGCAAAGGCACAGCCAGCCGGGCCACTCCCGTCATCATTTGCGGCAGATCAGTCTTGACGCGTCCGAGTTCGTCATCCGGAACTTCCAGCACGAGTTCATCGTGCACCTGCATGATCAGTCGCGCATGCAGCCGTGCATCGGCGAGCCAACGATGCACGGCGATCATGGCCAGTTTGATGAGATCGGCGGCCGTACCTTGCATCGGCGCGTTGATCGCAGCACGTTCCGCGCCGTTACGGCGCGCAGGGTTGGAGCTGCGAATTTCGGGCAGCCACAGCCTGCGGCCGAACACCGTCTCGACGTATCCCTGCGCACGTGCCTGTTCGCGCGTCCGCGCCATATACTCGGCCACACCTGGATAACGCGCGAAATAGCGCTCCATGTAGTTCTGCGCGGCCGAGCGTTCGATGCCGAGCTGCTGCGCAAGCCCAAAGGCGGACATACCGTAGATCAAACCGAAGTTGATCACCTTCGCGTAGCGCCGCTGTTCACCGGTCACGGCTTCAGCCGGCGCACCAAACACTTCGGACGCGGTGTGGCGATGCACGTCCATGCCTTGCTCGAACGCCTTGAGCAGGCTGGCATCCTGCGACAGATGCGCCATGATGCGCAGCTCGATCTGCGAGTAATCGGCGGAAACCATCGTCCAGCCCGCGGGCGCGATGAATGCCTCACGAATGCGCCGGCCCTCGGCGCTGCGCACTGGGATGTTCTGCAGGTTCGGATCGTTGCTTGCGAGCCGCCCGGTCACGGCAATGGCTTGTCCGTAGTTGGTGTGCACTCGGCCGGTTTGCGGGTGAACCATGCGCGGCAACTTGTCAGTATACGTCGACTTGAGCTTCGAGACCGCGCGGTAGTCGAGCAGCAACTTGGGTAGTGGATAATCGAGCGCGAGGCTCTGGAGCACGTCCTCATCGGTGGACGGTGCGCCGGTCGGGGTCTTCTTCGTGACCGGCAGCTTGAGCCGCTCAAACAAGATTTCGGTGATCTGCTTGGGCGAGTTCAGATTGAACGGGCCGCCGGCCGCCGCGTGCGCTTGGTGCTCCAATTCGGCCATGCGGCTGCCCAGCGCACGGCTTTGCTCCTCGAGCAGCGCGCAGTCGAGCAACACGCCAGTGCGCTCCATCGCGAACAGCACCTCGATCACGGGCATCTCGATATCGCGATAAATGTTGAAGAGCTTCTCGTCGGCCTGCACCTGCGGCATCAGCGCAGCGTGCAGCCGCAGCGTGATATCGGCATCCTCGGCGGCGTATTCCGTGGCACGGTCAAGCGCGACGTCATCAAAACCGATCCGCGCTGCCCCTTTGCCGGTGACCTCGTCATAGGTGGTGGTCTTTAGCCCCAAATGTCGCTGAGCGAGGCTATCCATGTCGTGCGGCCTGTGACTTTCCAGCACGTAGGACTCAAGCAGCGTATCGTGCTCGACACCCGCCAAGCGGATACCGTGATTGGCGAACACATGCATGTCGTATTTGATGTTCTGGCCAAGCTTCGCCGCGGCTGCGTTTTCAAGCCAAGGCTTGAGTCGCTGCAAAGTGCTGTCGCGATCGAGCTGATCGGGTACCCCGGGGTAACGATGCGCCAGGGGGATGTAAGCCGCATGACCTGGCTCGATCGACAAGGAAACGCCGACGATGCGTGCCTGCATCGGGTCAAGACCGGTTGTTTCCGTGTCGACCGATACCAGAGTTGTTTGTTCGACGCGCTCGATCCATTGGCCGAGCTGCGCGGCGGTCTGCACCGTTTCGTAATGCCGCTCACTTGCTGGGCTACTCGCTCCCGCTGTTAGCGCTGTCTGTGCACTCGCCGTGGCGCCTTCTGCAGCGAGCTCCTGGCGCCATGACTTGAATTCCAGCCGTTCGAACAGCTCGGCAAGCTTGGCCTTGTCCGGTTCACGAAAACCGAGTGCTGCGAATGGTTCAGGGAGGGCCACGTCGCATTTGATGGTAAGCAGCTCACGCGCCTTGGGCAGCCAGTCAAGCGCCTTCACCAGATTCGCGCCGACAACTCCGCCGATCTCGTACGCATGCGCGACGACCTCATCCAACGTGCCGTATTGTTGCAGCCATTTGAGCGCGGTCTTCGGCCCAACTTTCCGCACGCCGGGAACGTTGTCTACGGCGTCGCCGACCAGGCTGAGATAGTCGAGAAAACGTTTTGGCGGCACGCCGAATTTCTGCTCGACACCCGCCTCGTCGAGGCGCTCGTTCGACATGGTGTTGACGAGGGTGACGTGTGCGTCCACCAGTTGCGCGAGGTCCTTATCCCCTGTCGAAATTACGCTGCGCACGCCGGCTTGGCTTGCGGCCCGTGCAAGGGTGCCGATGACGTCATCGGCTTCCACGCCTGGCACCATGAGCAACGGCCAGCCCATGGCACGCACGCACTCGTGCAGCGGTTCGATCTGGCGTACGAGGTCGTCCGGCATCGAGGGACGATTGGCCTTGTACTGCGGATAGGTCGCCTCGCGGAAAGTCTTGCCCTTGGCATCGAAGACGCAGGCGCAATAATCGGCCGGCACTTCCTTGCGCAGCCGCAGTAACATGGCAAGCACGCCCCTGATCGCGCCAGTCGGTTCTCCGCTGCTGTTACGCAAATCCGGCAGCGCGTGAAACGCGCGGTATAAATACGACGATCCGTCGACCAGCAGGAGAGTTTTCTCGGTACTCACGGATGCATGTTCCGCATGGCGTTAAATGATGGCGTTATGCAGGCACGGCGCAACTGGTATCCACGCGAGGAATCGTCGATGGATTCCAGCAGAAAAACTGTCGCCACTGCTCAAGCCCGAGGTTGCCGAGCACGCCTGGCCGGCTCGCGCGTCCTGGCGGGTCTTTGGCATTATGGCAGAATTCGTCGATACGACCGAAAGGTTGTGCCCCATCAGCCCGACGCCGAGCGCCTTTGCCAACGTCCGTCCGGTTAACGATCCGGCTAAGGTCTGAACGCGATCTTTGATCACTGTGAGACGCGCGGCTTCAAACCCGCAGCGCAGAAACGCGAGATTCGACTCAACTTGTAGCGCAACGTCTGATTTAGAGCAAAGGAACTCGTTCGGACCTTCCTTCGCTGTAGCGTTTGCCGATAAAATGCAAACGTTCGCTTCAGAGGTGCCCCATGCGCAAGATCCTGCTCGTTCTGCTGCTGGCATTCGCAGGTGCGGCCTACGCTCAAAACCCTGCCAATCCGCCGGGCTTGCAGCCGATTCCCGAGCCCCCCCCACCGCCGCCCGGCCATGAGCTCGATCCGGCGCTAGAACCGCAGGTGACGATTATCAAGCGCGGCGCGGACACGGTCGAGGAGTATCGTATCGGTGGTCGTCTGTATATGGTCAAAGTCACTCCTCCCGGCGGACGGCCATATTACCTCGTCGATCACCGCGGCGACGGCTTGTTCAGTCGCCAGGAGAGCTTCGATTCCGGGATCCGCGTACCGGTGTGGGTGATCAAGACGTTTTAGGTTGTCGGTAGCGCCAAGCGCAAAGCGGCTCACCTTCGTCTTGCAAACACTCCATTGTTTCGCATGTCGGTCTACACCAAAGTGAGCCGCGTGCAGTTGTGCGCTTGGCTCAAAGGCTACGCACTCGGCGAACTGCAAGATCTGCAGGGCATCGCCGCTGGGATCGAGAACACCAACTACTTTGTCACTACTACGCAGGGTGACTACGTTTTGACGTTGTTCGAGAAACTGCAGCCCGAGGAACTCCCGTTCTACCTCGGGCTGATGACTCATTTAGCTCAGCGCGGGATCCCGTGCCCCATGCCGATGCCCGCCCGCAATGGCGAGGTGCTGGGAGAGTTGTGCGGCAAACCGGCGGCTTTGGTGACTCGACTGAGCGGCCACGACGTCGAAACCCCAGACGCGCTGCAATGCGCTGCGGTCGGCGCCATGCTTGCGCACATGCATCTTGCGGGAACGGACTACTCGAACACCATGCCCAATCCGCGCGGATTGGCGTGGTGCAGAGGTGCGGCACTTGAAGTAACGCCGTACATGCCAGCGCTGGATGTGGTACTTCTCGAGGAGGAGCTGCGCTTCCAGGCGCTCAGCAGGCTCGAGGCCTTGCCGGGCAGCGCTATCCACGCCGATTTGTTTCGCGATAACGTGCTGTTCGATGGCGAAGCGATTACCGGAGTGATCGATTTCTACTTTGCTTGCACCGACGCAGCACTCTACGACTTAGCGATCGCCGTCAATGACTGGTGTACAGATGAAACGGGCGCGCTCGATGCGGAGCGTACGGCGGCGCTGCTCACAGCCTACCGCGCCCTTCGCACGATCAGTGCGCCGGAGCGCGCCGCCTGGCCGATCCTATTGCGCGCCGCTGCGCTGCGCTTTTGGGTCTCACGGCTGTACGATTTGCACTGCCCGCGGCCGGGCGAGCTCACTTTTGCCAAGGACCCGGGCCACTTCCGGCGCATTCTTGAGGCACGTATCGGCGACCATTCGCACGCCCAACTGACGCTCGGCTAACACGAATAAATTGCCGGCCAACCTGTGCTTCACTACACGACGATGACGTAGAATCGGCGGGTCGTACTCACCTCAGTCCGGGCAATTTGGCGTATGGAGTCTCGCAGTGTCGCGATTGGAAACGGCTTGCAATGGATCGCAGCCGGATGGCAGTTTTTTCGGCGTAGCCCGCTGATGTGGGTTGCGCTCAGCGTGGCCCTGGTCTTCATTTGGTTGCTGCTGCTGAGGATCCCGAAGCTCGGGCCGTTGTTGTTTAATCTGCTCTTCCCTGTGTTTTTCGCTGGACTGATGTTGGGCTGCCGCGCGCTCGAACAGGGCAAGAAGCTCGACATGAGTTACCTGTTCGCTGGGTTCCGCGAGAACGCATCGGCCTTGGTGACCGTCGGGGGAATCTATCTGGTCGGGATGTTGATCGTGCTCGCAGTCATATTCGGCTCATCAGACGCCTTGCCCAAACTCCCGGAAAAGCCGACGCCTGAAGATGTGGCCATGTTCCAGAACACGCTCAAAAAGATGACCGGGCCGATCTTGTCTGGAATAGTGCTATACATTCCTCTGATGATGCTGACGTGGTTCGCGCCGCTGCTGATCATCTTTCGCAAGATGCCCGCGCTTGCTGCACTAAAGGCAAGTTTCACCGCCTGCATACAGAATATTGGTGCGTTCACGCTCTACGGGACGGTCATTGTCGTGCTATGGATTGCCGCAACGCTGCCAATGCTCATCGGGCTGGTCGTCGTGCTGCCGGTGATCTTCTGCTCGATTTACGCGTCCTACATGGATATCTTCGAGCGCGGCGATGAGGCCACGGCCTAGCCGGCGGTAAGTTTCGCGTACTCCAGCGCCAGCCACTTCATGCCGGCAGTCTGAAAGTTCACTTGTACGCGCGCATCGGTCCCACGCCCTTCCGCACCGACGATAACCCCGCGCCCGAATTTCGGATGAACGACACTTTGGCCAATGCGCCACGGTGAGGCCGGAGCCATCTCGAAGCCCGCAATTGCGCCAGCGCCGCTTGACGCCGCGTACCGCGAACCACCCCCATTCGGCGCATCCGAAACCGGAGTGCTCACTGGTTTAAGTAACAATGGCGGCAGCTCCAGGAGGAAACGCGAGCGGATGTTGTAGCGCGTCTGACCATGCAGCATGCGGCTTTGCGCGTAGGTGCAATACAACCGACGCCGCGCGCGGGTGATTGCAACATACATCAGGCGGCGCTCCTCATCGAGCCCGTCATCCTCGGTGAGGCTGTTTTCGTGCGGGAACAAACCCTCCTCCAGGCCGCTGAGGAAGACGGTGTGGAATTCCAACCCCTTCGCCGAATGCACCGTCATGAGCTGCAAGGCCTCGACCCCGGCTTCGGCCTGATGCTCACCCGCCTCCAGGGCCGCATGCGTGAGAAACGCGCTGAGACTCAGATCTTCTTGCCCTGGATCGTTCGCAAAGAATGTCGCAGCGTTGACCAGTTCACCGAGGTTTTCCAGCCGGTCGGCACCCTCGCGTTCGGCTTTGTAGTGTGCGTTCAAGCCGCTGAGTTCCACGACCTGTTCGACGGTTTCGCCGAGATTCAAGCCTTCGCACGCCCGGCGCATGCGCTCGATGAGCGCGACGAATCCTTCGACGCCACGATAGGCAGAAGCGGGAGGCGGCGCCTGGCCTGCCGGCGCTTGTGTTCGGCGCTTGCCTGTTTCTATCCTTGATTTCGCCGCCGCCCACAAACCCGTCCCGCTCGCCCTGGCAGCGTCTTGTACTTGCTCGAGCGTGCGACTACCTATGCCCCGAGTCGGGAAGTTGACGACTCGCAGGAACGCGTTTTCGTCTTCGGGATTCACGATGAGGCGCAGATACGCGAGTGCGTGCTTGATCTCCTGGCGCTCGAAAAAGCGCAGCCCCCCGTAGACACGATAGGCAAGCCCGGCGGAGAACAGTGCATGCTCGAGCACGCGCGACTGCGCGTTCGAACGGTACAGCAGCGCGATCTCCGAGCGCCGCACGCCCTCCTCGATGAGCGATTTGATCTCCTCGACGACGAAGCCCGCCTCCTCGACATCGGACATCGCCTCGAAGATACGGATCGGCTCGCCCTTGCCCTCGGCAGTCCACAGATTCTTGCCCAGCCGCCGGCGGTTATTCGCGATGACGGCGTTGGCCGCCGCGAGGATGTTGCCGTGGGATCGATAGTTCTGCTCGAGCTTGATGACGCGCTCAATATGAAACTCGCGCTCGAAATTCTGCATGTTGGCGACGGTCGCCCCTCGAAAAGCAAAAATCGACTGGTCATCGTCGCCGACCGCGAAGATCGAGCAGCGGTCATCGGCGCGGTCGGCCGCCGATGCTCCAACTGTGGCCGGAGATATCCGTGCTTTCCGTAGCACCTGTCCGGCCAACAGCTTGAGCCACCGGTACTGCAACACGTTCGTGTCCTGGAACTCGTCGACGAGGATGTGTTTAAAGCGCGCCGCATAATGCTCGCGAAGGATTTCGTTGCGTTCGAGCAGTTCGTAGCAGCGCAACAACAGCTCGGGGAAATCCACCACACCGGTGCGGTTGCACTGCTCGTCGTAGGCCGCGAATATCTCCGTCATGCGTCGCGTGAAGTCGTCGTACACCTCAACGTCGCGCGCGCGCCGGCCCTCCTCTTTCGCCGCGTTGATGAACCACTGAACTTGACGCGGGGGGAATTTCTCGTCGTCGATATTCATCGACTTCATCAGGCGCTTGACGAGCGCCTGTTGATCCTGGGTATCGAGGATCTGGAACAACTGCGGCAGTCCGGCGTCGCGATAGTGTGCGCGCAACATCCGGTTACAGAGCCCGTGGAAGGTGCCGACCCACATGCCGCGCGTATTAACCGGCAGCATCGCCGAGATGCGCGTGAGCATCTCTTTAGCAGCCTTGTTGGTGAAGGTCACTGCGAGAATGGAGAATGGTGTTGCCTGCCCTGTCGCGATGAGCCAGGCGACGCGCGTGGTCAGAACGCGTGTCTTGCCGCTGCCTGCGCCGGCGAGGATGAGAGCCGATTGATGCGGGAGCGTAACTGCCTCGAGCTGCTGTGGATTAAGGCC
>Ga0326597_10003701_pt1 | contig 21850 bp, 18 predicted proteins | sample RVTome_12_FD_203789 | JGI IMG/M metagenome (GOLD analysis project Ga0326597, IMG submission 203789) | Soil microbial communities from uranium-contaminated site in the Upper Colorado River Basin, Wyoming, United States - RVT100D185 | ecosystem: Environmental > Terrestrial > Soil > Contaminated >...
TCGGATTTCACGGCGAGCGGCACCGGGCAGCGGTTTTTCGTCCGGATGTGGCGCCCTTCACAGACACTCGTCGTCGCGAGGCGGAGCATGAATGCCGATGGGCTCAAGCGATCTGCCGCATGGTGGAGTCTGGGCCCCCTGCGGGCTGCACGAACGATGAACTGCAAACGACGACTTCACGAGTTGCTCGCGGTGTGCGCGTTCAGCGTATCGGCGTCCGCCGCGTCTGCCGATGACTGGTCGAGCGCGATCAGGGCCGAGCGCAGCGCAGTGGCCGTATCGGCTACAAGGACCAGTGCGGGCCACGGTTGGCTATCGTCTCGCGCCGCCGACGCCTCCGCCCCCCGGCCCTTCGACCTCGGCGCCGAACGTCAGCCATCGGGGAAGTGGGTCCTGGACTTTGCCTTTCGCACCGCGGACACCGGTGAGCCGACCGGGGCCGTGCTCCTCCCCCGCTTCGGCGAGCCCGCCGTGTTCGCTTCGGCGCCGCCACCGGTCGGCGAGCCGCGAGGCAATGAGGTATTGCTCAGGGCGCGTTACGACTTCTGAGGCGGGCGGCTCCGTCTCAACCCGGGCCGTGTCTCAAGAACACGGCTGACGCACAGAGCCTCGAATCCATCGGCGTCGTGTTTCTCCCTGCCGCCGGTGCCGGGGCGATCAGCGGCTTTTACCGCGTCACGGCACGCGTTCTGCCTGGCACCGGCCAGACGCCGCGCTCGATCGCACGCGAACCGTCGAAGGCAAGATAGCTCTGCGAGCCGTAGTGCGGCAGCGGCCGCAACAGCGCACGCAACGCGGCCGCGTCGCGCACTGAGACCACGGCTACGGGCGCCCGGCCGGGCGCCGCGGCGATCGTCCAGACCTGAGCGCTGCCGCGGCCGGCGAGCGCCGCGGGCCGCGGCGGCAGACCGCTGCGCGCGAGCTCGGCCTCGATCTCGGCGTGCGGGCCGGCGAGGAGGATCGGCTCTTCGCCCGTCAGGGCTGCTTGCACGTCCGACACGACCGCCGGCTTACGCTCGAAGAGGCGCCCGGCAAGCGCAAGCGCCGTCGCGCGCAGCGACGCATCCACGCTCGCGACCGCGACCCGGGGGGCACGCGCGAGCATCCACTGACGCAGAATCGGCGGCAACTCTTCCGGCGCGAGCACACGCCACAGGCGCAGCTGCGGATCGAGGCGAACGCCCTCGGGCATGCGCTCGAGCTCGAGCCTGGCACTTTGCGTCGACGCGTCGACCTCGATCCAGTGCGTGCGCGATTCCGCGCCGGCCACGATCTCGACCGGCACGCGCAGCCGGTACCCCGGCATCGATTGGGTGAGCGTAAGCGCGAGATCGAATCCGCCTTTGCCGTTTGGCGCCGCGCGCGCCGCCGTGATGTCCAATGCGGGTGCGTCCGCACGCTCGACCCATTGCTCGAAGAAGGCGGCAAGCGGGCGGCCCGCAGCGCGTTCGAAGGCTGCGCGCAGGTCGCTCCAGGACGCGGTGCCGAAGCGCTTCGCCCGCCAGAATTCACGCAAGCCCTGCTCGAAGGCCTGCTCACCGATCAGGTCGCGCAGCATGAAGAACACCATTGCGGACTTGCCGTAACCGAGTGCGGCCCCGGCGCCATGGGTGCGGGCGCGAAACTCGGCGAGCGAGCGCTGCTCGCCGGCCGGCACCGCCGCGAAATCGCGCAGCCAGCCGAGGCGCATCTCGAGCGCGGCACGCGGCGACGTGCGCTCCTTTTTCGCATAGTCGGCCATGAAGGTGGTGAGGCCCTCGGCCCAGTTGCCGGTGGCGTAATCGACGTACACACCGTTGCCCCACCAGTTGTGCAGCACCTCGTGGCCAAGCGATGTGGCGCGGATGAACGGCAGGCGCAGCACCTGTGCGCCGAGGTAAGTAAGGGTGGGCATCCCGAAGCCGGTCGGAAGGGGGCTCGCGACGATCGAGAACTCGGTGAACGGGTACTCGCCGATGCTCGCCGAGTACTGCTCGATGTAGCGAAGACTGTCCTCCAGGTAATCGCTCGCATGCGCATCGAGATCAGGATAAAAATAGGTGCGCAATCGCAACGGTGCCGCAGCGGCTCTTGGCACCATCTTCTCGCGCACGACGTACGCTCCGGCCATGAGGTCGATGCCGTTGGCGCCGTGAGGGAAGTCGAAGCTCGCCGTGTAGGAACGCTCGCCGGCCCGAGGCAGGGCTTCCTCGACCAGCCGCCCCGCGACCAGGCCGAGTTGTCCGGCAGGTAGCGAGAGCTTCACGCGGTAGCTGAACAAGGGCCCGGGCGCGGGGTACCAGCCGCTTGCCGCCGGCAGGAAGCTTCCCTCGGGCGAGGCCATCGGTGCCATGGCGCGCAGCACCTCGCGATGGTCCAGCGATCGATCGAGCGCCGGGAGCGTCCCGCCGTATTCGATCCGCAGCCTCGATACGCGCGGCGCGCGCACCCGCCAGTGCCGTTGCGGACCGGCGCCACTTTCGGGCTCGATCTCGAGTGGCACGCCGTCGCCTGTGACGGATCGAATCTCGAGCGAGCGGTGAAGCTCTAAGCGAAGCTCGTGCTGGGCGGGCAGGATCGCGACTGCATGAATCGCGCGCGTTTGCGGATCCAGGCGCACCTCGAGATCGAGATGCGGCAATGCGCCGTGCGCGGCCATCGGCGCGAGCGCGCACGCCGCGAGGCTCAACAGGCGCCGCGGCCGCGTCACGGCTCGTGCGCAAACCTGACGATGATGTCCAGGCGATCGTCGCCGCGGCGGACCTGCATCGGCAGCCAGGTTCCGGCCGGCTGGGCGCGCACCGCGGTGATCACCGCGCCGACCTCCGAGACCGCCTTGCCCGCGATCTTCAGGATCCGGTCGCCGCGCTGTAGCCCGCTCGCCTCGGCCAGGCTGCCCGGCACGACCTCGACCAGGATGATCTCGTCCTTCGACTGCTGCAGCCGCACGCCGAGCCGCGGCCGGGGCGTCGGCTCGCGCGGCGTGTTCGCGATCGTGAAAAGAGCGTCGGCCATTCCCGTCTTGGCACCTGCGCAGTCAGCGTGCGCCTCGATCGGCAACAGCGTCGCGACGCTCACCACGCCGAGATCGCGCAGCTGGTGCGGCACGCCGTGACCGTAACGTAGATGCCCGCTGCCGATGATGCCGACCACCAGCGGCCGCTCGCCCCGTTCCCCGACGCGCAGCGCCCGCGCCAGGGCCTCGGCCATGGCGCGGTCCCAGGTCGTCTGCGAGGCGATGAAATTCTTGAAGTCGGCATCGTCACGGCTCGCCTGCCCTTCGCGCCTGCCCTCGCGCGCGTGCTGCTTATAGGTTTCGAACAGGACGTCCACGTAGGCGGGCGACGGCGCGGCAGGCCGCGACACGCCTTCCCTCTGCGCTTCGGGCACCGCGTCCCAGCCTTGGCGCGTGACGGCTTGCGTCAGCGAGCGCTCGACGTTCAGCGCCACCATCGGAATGCGGTTCAGGCGCGCGAACTGGAATAGCGGCATGTAAAGCTCGGCCGGATAGGTCCAGACCCTGTCCCAGTCCGACTGATCGAGAAGTGCCTTCTCGGAGAGCTCGCCGGCGACCCAGCGCTCGAGCGCCGGCTGGACGCGCCGCGGAAACGACTCGAGGCCGATGACCATGCGCGGCCGCAGCAGGTACAGTGCGGCGAGCGTCTGCAGCTGCCAGCGGTGGTGATCGGCGACATCGTGCTGCTCGCCGAGCAGCACGATGTCGCGGCGGGCGAGCTCGCGTAGCAGCTCGGCGCCGACCACTTTCTTCGGCCGGCCGCTATCGAGCGAGAACCAGGCTGCCGGTTCGAGACACTCGGCGGCGGCCGGGGGCTGTGCGCGTACGCTGCTCGTGCCGGTCACCGCGACGAGCGCGGTCGCCAGCAGCAGGGCAACCTCTCCGAAAACGGTGAAGCGCGTCGGCAGCATGCCGTGCCAGTTTAACGTCGACCTGCATAGCCGTCTTGTGAGGACGCCGCGGGCGCGGCGCTTGCGCTAGTCGGCCGTGACCTCGAGCGTGGCGCCCAGGCTGGCGCGATAGGCGCGTCGCCGCGCGTGCTCCGCAAGGTAGCGCTTGCGGATGCGGATCGTTTTCGGAGTGACCTCCACCAGCTCGTCGTCCTCGATGAACTCGACCGCGTACTCGAGCGTGAGCTTCACCGGCGGCGTGAGCAGCACGTTTTCGTCCTTGCCCGAGGCGCGCACGTTGGTGAGCTTCTTCGACTTGATCGGATTGACCACCAGATCGTTGTCGCGGCTGTGGATGCCGACGACCATGCCCTCGTAGACCTTTTCTCCGGGGCTGACGAACAGGCGCCCGCGCTCCTGCAGGTTGAACAGCGCATAGGCGACGGCCGCGCCGTTTTCCTGGGACACGAGCGCGCCGTTGCGGCGCCCGGGAATGTCGCCCCTCCACGGGGCGTATTCGTCGAACACGTGGCTCATCAGCCCGTTGCCGCGCGTCAGATTCATGAGCTCGCCCTGGAAGCCGATCAGGCCGCGCGCCGGAACGCGGTAGTCGAGCCGCACGCGACCGCGGCCGTCGGGCACCATGTCGACGAGCTCGCCGCGGCGCACCGCGAGCGACTCCATCACCGGGCCCTGGTGCGACTCCTCCACGTCGAGCGTGAGCATTTCGAAGGGCTCGTGGAGCTCGCCCCCGACGGTGCGCGTGAGCACTCGCGGCCGGCCGACCGCAACTTCGTAGCCCTCGCGCCGCATGTTCTCCACCAGGATGGTGAGGTGCAGTTCGCCGCGCCCGGCAACCAGGAACACGTCGGCATCGGCCGTGTCCTCGACGCGCAGCGCGACGTTGGTGAACAGCTCGCGCATCAGCCGTTCGCGGATCTGTCGGCTGGTGATGAATTTCCCCTCGGTGCCGGCGAAAGGCGAGCTGTTCACCTGGAAATTCATGGTCAGGGTCGGCTCGTCGACCTTCAGGGCGGGCAACGCTTCGGGGTGCTCGGGGTCGCAGAGCGTGCAGCCGATCGAGAGCTCGTCGACCCCGGTGAACTGCACGATCTCGCCGGCCGGCGCCTCGGCGACCGGCACGCGCTCGAGGCCCTGGAAGCTGAATACCTGGTTGACCTTCGCCTTCACCGCGTCCTTGCCCGGCACGAGCAGCACGACCTCGGAGGCGGACTTGAGGCGCCCGCGCCGAATGCGACCGATGCCGATGCGCCCGACGTAGCTCGAGTAATCGAGCGCCGAGATCTGCAACTGCAGCGGGCCGTCGGCGCCGGCGTCCTGCGGCGCGGGCACGCCCTCGAGGATGGTTTCGAAAAGCGAGCGCATGTCGGCGCCGCGAACCCCGGGTTCGAGCGACGCCCAGCCCTGCAGCGCGGAGGCGTAGACCACCGGGAAGTCGAGCTGGTCCTCGGTGGCGCCGAGCTTGTCGAAGAGCTCGAAGGTGCGGTTGACGACCCAGTCCGGGCGCGCGCCGTCGCGATCCACCTTGTTGACCACGACGATCGGCTTGAGCCCGAGGGCGAGCGCCTTCTTGGTGACGAAGCGCGTCTGCGGCATCGGCCCCTCGACGGCGTCGACCAGCAGGAGCACGCCGTCGACCATGCCGAGCACGCGCTCGACCTCGCCGCCGAAATCCGCGTGCCCGGGTGTATCGACAATGTTGATGTGCACGCCGGCGTAGTTGATCGCGCAGTTCTTGGCGAAGATGGTGATGCCGCGCTCACGCTCGAGGTCGTTCGAGTCCATCACGCGCTCGGTGAGCCGCTCGTGCGCGGCGAATGCGCCCGCCTGGCGCAGCAGCTTGTCGACCAGCGTGGTCTTGCCGTGGTCGACGTGCGCGATGATGGCGATGTTACGGACGGGGCGCGGCATGCGGTGGTTCAGCAAAAGGGCGCGATTCTAGCAGCCGGGCCCCCGAGGCGCGATAAGTGTTTGCAGCAATCCGCCGTGCGCGGCGCGCGTCGCGGCGAGGCGCACCTCGAAGCCGCCGAGCGGCTCGAGCGCGCGTACCGTGCCAAACCCGGCGCGCTGCAGCGCCCTGGTCAGCGAAACCCTGGTGAAGCCGGTCTTGTGGGCGTAGAAATCCTGGCCGCTTTGCTCGATCTCGTGCCCGTAGCCGTAGAACACGTCGCGAACGCTGATCGGTCCGACCGGGGCGACATAGAGCGTGTCCTCGATGTCCATGCCGCGCTCGAGCATGGCGCGCGCCACCGCCTCGATGTCGGGCACGCGGATCTCCACGAATCCTTCGGGCTTGAGCACGTGCGCGATGCCGGTGAGCACCAGTCGCACGTCGTGCGCATAGTAGTGCTCGAGATTGTGCGAGCAGTACACGGCGTCGAACTGCCCCGGATCGAGCAGCTCGAGGTCGCGCGCGTCGAGTACGACGTCGACCTCGCCACGCGCGTCGATGTCGAGCAGCAGGTGCTGCCAGCCTCGGTAGTGCTCCGGAATGCCGATCGTCTTGCTGCCGCCGCCGACGTTCAGCACGCTGCGCCGCTGCGGGTCGAGCTCGATCCTGAGCGGCGCGCGCGGCACGGGCACGGACGAGAGCGAGGGCTTCGGCGCCGCGAGGCTGGCAAGCAGGCGTTTCAGCATGGGGTGCAGGCGATCACGTGGGCCGCGTCGCCGGGTCAGCGAAAATCTTGCCGAGCGTGGCCCGCAACGGCACGACTTCGGCGCCTTCGAGCAGGCCGTGATGCCGCATCTGCCGATGCAGCGCCGGAAGGTTGTAATGCGGCACCGAGGCGTACAGGTGATGCTCGATGTGATGGTTGACGTGATGCGGAAAGAGCAGCCAGGCGAGCCAGGGCGGGCAGGTAGTGGTGCGCGCTGCGGTGAGCGGCGAGGAAAAATCGCTCGTCGCGCCATGCTCGCAGATGGCGCGTAGCCGCAGGATCGCCTGCACCACCGTGACGAGCGGCAGGATCCACAGCACCAGGTACTCGAGCAAGACCCCGCTCGCCGCCGCAACCGCCAGCGCGGCGAGGTGCGCGCCGATCACGCTTCGCCGGTCGGCACTCGCCTCGGCGCGCAGGCGCGGCGAAGTATCGGCCAGCGGGCGCAGCGCGACCTTCGTCTCGGTGTTCAGCGCCGCTGCGCCGCCCAGGAAGTAGGCGTAGGTCTTCCATGCGGTGAGGCCCGCGAGATCCTTGAGCAGCTTCTTCGCCAGATAGGCCGTGCCGCGGGGATAGCCGCCGTGCAACGCCGTGTCCGGGTCGAGCGGCCCGTACAGGTTGTTGTGATGCAGGCGGTGGATGATGCGGTAGGTACACATCGACAGGCCGGGCAGCAGCGCGCACAGCCGCCCGGCAAGGTCGTTCAGCCAGCGAGGCTCGAACAGCCGGTAATGCGCGGCGTCGTGCGCCAGGACGAACAAGGCGTGCTGGCGCGTGCCGATCAGGATCACGCAGACGATGACCACCCAGGGCGTCCACCAGTAAAGCGCCGCCGCCACGAGGCCGGCGAGGACGAGCAGTTCCTGCGCCACCGCCCACGCCGAGCGCCACGCCGAGATCGCGGTGAGGCGCTGCACGATCTCGGCGGGAAGCGCCCGGCGGACGTCGTCCCTGAACTCCTCGCCCCGGGCGGGTGCCGGCGCGGCGCGCATCGCTACTTGTCGATGCCCGCGATCAGCAGGTACTTGGTCTCGAGGTACTCCTCGATGCCGTACTTCGAGCCCTCGCGGCCGAGCCCGGACTGCTTGACGCCGCCGAAAGGCGCCACCTCGGTCGACAGGATGCCGCTGTTCACGCAAACCATGCCGGTCTCCATCTGCTCCGCGACGCGGAAGATGCGGCCGATGTCGCGGCTGTAGAAGTAGCCCGAGAGCCCGAACTCGGTGTTGTTGGCGAGCTTGATCACCTCGTCCTCGGTCTTGAAGTGATACAGCGGCGCCACCGGGCCGAAGGTCTCCTCGAACGAGACGCGCATCTCGGGGGTCACGCCGGTGATCACGGTGGGCTGGAAGAACCGCCCGCCGCGCTCGTGGCGCTTGCCGCCCAGCACCACCTTGGCGCCCTTGCCGAGCGCGTCGGCGACGTGCTCCTCGACCTTTTTCATGCCCTGCTCGTCGATCAGCGGCCCGATCACCACGCCCGACTCGTTGCCGGCACCGACCTTGAAGCCCCTGACCTTCTCGGCGAGCTTGCCGGCGAAGGCGTCGTAGACGCCGTCCTGCACGTAAATACGGTTGGCGCAGACGCAAGTCTGTCCCGCATTGCGATACTTGCTTGCGATCGCGCCATCGACCGCGGCGTCGAGGTCCGCATCGTCGAACACGATGAACGGCGCGTTGCCGCCGAGCTCGAGCGAGAGCTTCTTGATGGTGTCCGCGGACTGCTTCATCAGGATGCGCCCGACCTCGGTCGAGCCGGTGAAGGAGAGCTTGCGCACCTTCGGATTGGCGCACAGCTCCTTGCCGATCGCCGGCGCGTCGCCGGTGATGATGTTGAGCACGCCCTTCGGGATGCCGGCGCGCTCGGCGAGCTCGGCCATGGCGAGCGCCGAGAACGGCGTCTGCTCGGCGGGCTTGAGGACCACCGTGCAGCCTGCGGCAAGTGCGGGCCCGGCCTTGCGCGTGATCATCGCGTTCGGAAAGTTCCACGGTGTGATCATCGCCGAGACGCCGATCGGCTGCTTCAGGACCAGGATGCGCCTATCGGCCTGGTGCTGCGGAATGACGTCGCCGTAGGCGCGCTTGCCCTCCTCGGCGAACCACTCGATGAACGAGGCGCCGTAGGCGATCTCGCCCTTCGCCTCGGCGAGCGGCTTGCCCTGCTCGGCGGTGAGAATGACCGCGAGGTCGTCCTGGTTCGCCATCATCAGCTCGAACCACTTGCGCAGGATGACCGCGCGCTCCTTGGCGGTCTTCGCGCGCCAGGCGGGCCACGCCCTGTCGGCCGCCTCGATCGCGCGCCGCGTCTCGGCCGTTCCCATGTCGGGCACGGTCCCGAGGACCTCCCCGGTGGCGGGATTGTCGACTGAAAAGCTCTTCTTGCCGTCCGCGTCGACCCACTGGCCGTCGAGATAGCACTGGGAGCGGAAGAGCTTGGGGTCGTTCAGGGGGAGGGCCGGCAATCCGGCCCGGGCGGGTGCGTTCATCGCTGCCTCCGTGGTTCGCGTCGAACGCGCCATTTTACTCCCGACCCGCTGCGCGCCGGTGCGCCCTGGCCGCTCGCGCGCCGGCCAGGCGATTGCGCGCTCTCCACGCGCTCGCCGGGAGCACGCCTGAATTGTTTGGAACGCAAACATTGTCCGCCTTGACACCGTCTCAATAAGGTACGTAAAGTGCTCTCGGAGAAGCAGAAAACGATCAGACCGTGGTGCCCTCGGAGACGAGGAAAAACAGGCGGCAACCCCCCGACCAAAGGAGACGGAAATGATTTTCGCGAAGAAGGTGAAATGGCTCGCGTTCGCCGCGCTCGCCGCGGCCGCGGCGGCGCCGGCGTTCGCGCAGGACGCCAGCGTCAAGATCGGCTACGCGATCGCGCGCACCGGCCCCTGGGCCGCAGGCGCGCAAGTGACGCAGGAGCCCAACTACATCATGTGGGCCGAGCAGGTAAACGCGGCAGGCGGCCTGAACGTCAAGGGCAAGCGCCGCAAGGTCGAGCTGCTCGGCTATGACGACCGCAGCGACACGGAAACGGTCGTGCGGACCTATGAGAAGCTGATGGCGAGCGACAAGGTCGACCTGATCCTGCCGCCCTGGGGCACGGGCGCGAACTTCGCGGTCATGCCGCTGGCGCAGAAGCACGGCTACCCGATGCTCTCGCCCACCGCGACCGGCCGGCGGCTGCTCGGAATGAAGAATCCGTACTTCTTCGCGCTGCTGCAGCAACCGGACCGGATGATGGAGGCGCTCTCCGAGTTCCTGGTGGCGCGCAAGGCGCGTACCGCGGCGGTCATTCACGTCGACGAGCTCTTCGGCCTGGAGCAGAACACCGCGTTGCAGGCTGCCCTGAAGGAGAAGGGGATCGAGGTCGTCGAGACGAAGAGCTACCCGATCGGCATCAAGGACCTCTCGCCCGTGCTGAAGGACATCCAGGCGAAGAAGCCCGACGCGTTCATCAGCCTGAGCTATCCGCCCGATACCTTCCTCGTCACCGGCCAGGCGAAATCGATCGGCTTCAACCCGAAGGTGTTCTACGCCGCGGTCGGCACTGCCTTCCCGATCTACCGCGACCGCATGGGTGCGGCGACCGTCGAAGGCGTCATGGGCCTCGGCACGTGGAATCCGAAGATGAGCCAGGCGGCGAAGGCGTACTTCGACGCGCACGTGAAGCGCTGGCAGAAAGAACCCGATCGCTGGGCGAGCGCGCACGCCTGGGCCGGCTTGCAGATCCTGCAGCAGGCGGTGGAGAAGGTTGGCCTGGAGCGCAAAGCGCTGCGCGATCACATCGCGAGCGCCGAGTTCGACACGATCATCGGCAAGATCCGCTTCAAGGACGGCGAGAACGTCTCGACGCCGGGCGTCGTCAGCCAGTGGAGCAACGGCGAGTTCGAGGTGGTTTGGCCGCCGCAGAGCGCCACCGGCCCGTCGCTCTATCCGAAGCCTGAGTGGAAGTGATCCAGGCGTAGGCGAAAAGCCCCGCGGGCAATTCCGCGGGGCTTTTTCATCTCATGGGCTTCTGGCTCGAGCTCGCCGCCTCCGGCCTGATCACCGGCGGCATCTATGCAGTGGTCGCAATCGGCCTGAACCTGCAGTACGGGCTGATGCGCATCATGAACATCTCGCACGGCGAGTTCCTGATGCTCGGCGCGTACCTGACCTGGCTCGCGCATACGACGTTCAAGTTGAACCCGTTGCTGTCACTGCCGGCGGTCGCGCTGGCGATGTTCGCGCTCGGGCTGGTCGTGTACCGGCTGTGCTTCTACCGCATCGCCCGCACCGCGCCCGCCGTCGAAGTGATCGAGGCGAGGAGCCTGCTGGTCGGTTTCGGCCTCATGTTCCTGGTGCAGAACGCCGTGTATCTGGTCTGGGGTGCGGACCTGCGCGGCTACTCGTACCTCACCGACCCGGTCGACATCGCCGGCGCACGCTTCACCGCGAACCGGTTGCTGGTGTTCGCCTTCGCCGTGGCTGCGAGCCTGCTGCTGCTTGCGGTGCTGCGCTGGACCATGATCGGCAAGGCGGTGCGCGCCATGATGCAGTCCCCGATCGGCGCGCAGATGGTCGGCATCGACACCGCCGTGCTGCATCCGGTGGTGTTCGGCGCCGGGCTCGCGCTGGCGGGCGTCGCGGGCGGCCTGCTTTCCATGGTTTACGAGATCTCGCCCTCGATGGGCGAGCCTTACACCGTGACGGCGCTCATCGTCATCACGTTGGGCGGCCTGGGCAGCGCCCTGGGCAGCCTCATTGGCGGCTTCATTCTCGGCGTGGTCGAAGCCTTCGGCATGCACTTCACCAGCCCCTCGCTCAAGATGCTGCTCTCCTACGCGGTTCTGGTCGCCGTGCTGCTCGCCCGGCCGAAGGGGCTGTTCTCGCGATGAGGGCGCGCACCGCCTTGCTCGTGACGCTCGGTGCGGCGCTCGCGCTCGCGACGATGCCCTGGCTGCTGTCGGATTTCGCGCTTTCGCTCACGCTGTCGTGCCTGATGTACGCGGGGCTCGCGGTGAGCTGGGCGATGTTCTGCGGACCGACACACTACCTCTCGCTCGCGACCTCGGCGTTTTTCGGCATCGGCGCCTATGTCACTGCCTGGGGCGTAGGCACGCTCGCCTATCCCGTGGCGGTGCTGCTCGGTGGCCTGAGCGCCGCGGCGTTCGCGGCGCTCGTCGGCGCGGCGGTACTTCACCTGAGGGGCGCCTACTTCGCGGTGATCACCTTCGGCCTGGGCGAGCTGGTGCGCCACGCCATCACCTACTTCGAGAAATCTTACGCCCATACGGTTGGCCGGGTGATCGCGGACGCGCCCGATGCCTTCACGATCTACTTCACGGTGCTGGCGGTGACGCTCGCCGCGGTCGGCACCTCGATCCTGGTGCGCGCGAGCCGCTTCGGCCTGGCGCTTGCCGGTATCGGCTCGGACGAGGAGCGTGCGCAGACGCTCGGCGTCGACGCGCGCCTGACCAAGATCGCCGCTTTCACGCTTTCGGCGGCCTTCGCGGGCGCGCTTGGCGCGGCGATGGCCGTACGCTGGACCTATATCGAGCCGACCTCGGTGTTCAATCCGTTCATCGGCTTTCAAACCGTGTTGATCGCCATGGTCGGCGGCGCGCAGACGCTGATCGGGCCGATCGTGTCGTCGGTCTTTTTCAGCCTGCTCACCGAGTTCCTGCGACTGCAATTCCCGTATGCGTTCCTGGCGATCCTCGGGCTGCTGCTCATCATTCTCGTGCTGTACCTGCCGGGCGGGCTGGCGTCCCTGTTCACGCGCTGGAGAAAGGTGCATGCGTGAGGCGCTGATCCACGCTCGGGGCGTGCGGGTGCGCTTCGGCGGCCTGGTTGCGGTCGATGGGGTCGACCTCGAAGTGCGCGCCGGCGAGCTGGTCGGCGTGATCGGCCCGAACGGCGCAGGCAAGACCACGTTCTTTCACACGCTCTCCGGCGTGCTGGTCCCGGACGAGGGTCGGCTGCTCGTCGCGGGCGAGGATCTGACCGGCCGGGCGCCGCACGTGTATGCGAGGCACGGCGTTGCGCGCACCTTCCAGACGCCGCGGGTGTTTCGGGACATGACCGCCGCGCAGAACGTTCGCTTCGGGCTGCAGTTCGCCGGTCGCACGCGAAAGCACGCCCACGACGCGTTCGACGACGTGCACGCGATCCTGGGGTTTCTCGGCCTGGCCGACGCCGCGGAGGTGCAGGCCGGGGGACTTACACCCGCCCGCCAGCGCCTGCTCGAGATCGGCGTCGCGCTCGGGGCGAGGCCTCGCGTGCTGCTGCTCGACGAGGTCGCGGCCGGCCTCACGCATAACGAGATCGACGCGACTGCGCAGCTCGTCCGGCGCGTGCGCGACGAGCTTGGCGTCGCGGTGATCTGGATCGAGCATGCGGTGCGCGTGCTGATGAACTATGTCGAGCGCGTTGCAGTCCTCCACCAGGGAAGGAAAATCGCCGATGGCGCCCCGCGCAACGTGAGCAAGCAGCCGGCGGTCATCGAAGCGTATCTGGGCGAGGAGGGGGAGCCGGAGATGAAGGAGGCGCCATGAGTGCGGGGCTGCTGGTACGCAATCTCTCGGCCGGCTACGGCCGCATGCGCGTGCTCGACAAGATCGAGCTCGAGGCGCCCGCGGGCGAGCTTACGGTCGTGGTCGGCCCGAACGGGGCGGGCAAGACGACGCTGCTCAAGGCGCTCTCCGGCTTGATCCCGCGCCAGGGCGAAGTGCTGTTCGACGGGGCGCTGCTGCCCGCGCGGCCCTCGGCGATCGTGTCGCGCGGACTCGCGCAGGTGCCCGAGGGCCGGCAGCTCTTTGCGCACATGACGGTGCGCGAGAACCTCGAGCTCGGCGGCTACCTGCTTGCGCGCGGCGAGCGCGCAGCCCGCCTCGAACGCGTGTTCCAGTTCTTCCCGCGGCTCGCCGAGCGGCGCGGCCAGCTCGCCGGCACGATGTCGGGCGGCGAGCAGCAGATGCTCGCGGTCGGGCGCGCGCTCATGGGGCAGCCGAAGCTGCTGATGCTCGACGAACCCTCGCTCGGGCTCGCCCCGAAGATGGTCGACGAGCTGCTCTCGATCGTGCGCCGCATCCGCGACGACGGCGTCACGATCCTGCTCGTCGAGCAGAACGTCGCAAAGGCCCTCGCGATCGCGCAGGGCGCATACGTCATCGAGCGCGGCGCCGTGGTGATGAAGGGCGCCGCGAGCAGGCTGCTTCGCTCGGAGCGGCTGCGCGCCGCTTACCTCGGCGCGCAGGCGACGCCCGGCACATTGACTTGGAAAGGAGGCATTTACATGTCCGCGCAACAGACGACCGCCATCACGATCGCGGCGGAAAACGCATGGAAAGGCAAGGTGTACGCGGGGCGCTGGCAGATGGCGAAGGGCGGCTCGCGCGAGGTGATCGAGCCGGCCACCGGCAAGGTCCTGACCGAGGTCGGCATCGCGGATGCCGACGACGTGCGCGAATCCGCCCGGGCGGCGGCCGAGGCGCAGACCGAATGGGCCAACACGCCGGCCGATCAGCGTGCCGCGGTGCTGCGTCGCGCCGCCCAGCTTCTCGAGGCGCACAGCGAGCAGCTGCGCCCCTGGATCATGCGCGAGACCGGCGGCATCGCGCCCAAGGCTGACAAGGAGCTGCACTTCGCGACCCAGATCCTGCTCGAAGCGGCGGCGATCGCGACGCAGCCGCCCGGGGTCATGCTGCCAAGCGGCCCCAAGCGCATGAGCTTCGCGCGCCGCGTGCCGCACGGGGTGGTGGGCGTGATCTCGCCGTTCAATTTCCCGCTCATTCTGTCGGCGCGCGCGGTCGCGCCGGCGCTGGTGCTCGGCAATGCCGTGATCCTCAAGCCCGATCCGCAAACGCCGGTGACCGGCGGCTTCATCCTGGCGCGCCTGTTCGAGGCGGCGGGGCTGCCCGCCGGGCTGCTGCACGTGCTGCCTGGCGGCGCGCCCACGGGCGAGGCGCTGGTGAGCGACCCCGACGTGGCCATGATCTCGTTCACCGGCTCGAGCGCCGCGGGACGGCGCGTCGGCGAGCTGGCGAGCAAGCACCTCAAGAAGGTCACCCTCGAGCTCGGCGGCAAGAACTCGACCATCGTGCTCGACGACGCGGACCTCGATGTTGCAGCCTCCTGCGTCGCCTGGGGCGCCTATCTGCACCAGGGGCAGATCTGCATGGCGACCGGCAACGTCTTCGCGCATCGCAGCGTGGCGCGCGAGCTGACCGAGCGCCTCGTGGAGAAGGCGAAGCGCCTGCCGGTAGGCGACCCGACGAGCGGCAAGGTGGCGCTGGGGCCGCTCATCAGTGCGCGCCAGCTCGAGCGCGTCGACGGCATCGTCAAGGACGCGCTCGCCAAGGGCGCCGTGCTGCGCGCCGGGGGCACCTACGAGGGCCTGTTCTATCGCCCGACGGTGCTCGAGGAGGTCCGGGCCGGCATGCGTGTCTACGAGGAGGAAGTCTTCGGCCCGGTGGTCGCGGTGACGGCGTTCGACTCGGACGAGCAAGCGATCGCACTGAACAACGCCACCGCGTACGGGCTCTCGGCGGGGGTGATCACCCAGTCGCTCGAGCGGGCGATGCACTTCACCGCGAAGCTGCGCACCGGGATCATCCACGTCAACGACCAGACTGTTGCCGACGAAGCCTGGGTGCCCTTTGGCGGCATGGGGGCGAGCGGCAACGGCGGGCGCCACGGCGGGGTGGCCAACTGGGACGAGTTCACCCAGTGGCAGTGGGTGACGATCCAGGACCGCGCGACGCCTTACCCGTTCTGATGCCTGCGCATCCCTCGCGCCCGGCGTGGGGGAGCCGGCGGCTCAAAACGTTCCGGGATACGCGCCGCCGTCGATGAGCAGGTTCTGGCCGGTCACGTAGGCGGCGCGCGCGCTGCACAGGAACGCGCAGTAATCGCCGAACTCCTCGGCCGAGCCGAAGCGCGCGGCCGGGATGGTCTTTTCGAGCGTCGCCTTCATCTCGTCGACGCTCTTGCCCTGCTGCTTCGCGTTGAACTCGACGTTGCCCTTGAGCCGGTCGGTCCAGAAGCGACCCGGCAGCAGGTTGTTGATGGTCACGTTGCTGCCCGCCGACTTGCGCGCGACGCCGGCGATGAAGCCGGTGAGCCCGCTGCGTGCGCCGTTCGACAGGCCGAGCTCGGCGATCGGCGCCTTCACCGCACTCGATGTGATATTGACCACGCGTCCGAACCTGCGCGCCATCATGGCGTCCAGCGTCGCCTTGATGAGCTCGATCGGCGTGAGCATGTTGGCATCGATCGCCTTGATCCAGTCTTCGCGCGACCAGTTGCGGAAATCACCCGGCGGCGGGCCGCCGGCGTTGTTCACCAGGATGTCCGGATTCGGGCAGGCCTTGAGCGCTTGCGCGCGCCCCTCGGCGGTGGTGATGTCCCCGGCCACCGCGGTCACCTTGACGCTGGTGGCCTTGCGGATCTCCTCGGCGGTGGCTTCGAGCGCCTCCTTGCCGCGCGCCGTGATGACGAGGTTCACGCCTTCGCGCGCGAGCGACATCGCGCAGCCCTTGCCGAGCCCCTTCGACGCCGCGCAAACGAGCGCGGTTTTGCCGTGAATGCCGAAATCCATGTTCCGCTCCTCTTGCGTGCGTAACGGCGCCTACTTTAGCGCGGACCGGCGGCCGGCGGCGCCGGCTTGAGCGAAACGAGCAGCACCCCGAAGATCACCACAAGCCCGCCCGCCACTTGCAGCACCGTGAAGGGCTCCTCCAGACCGAGCGCACCCGCGATCGCGGTGGTCACCGGCCCAACCGCCCCGATCAGCGCGAAGTGGTTCGCGCCGATCCGTCTCAGCGCCTCCGCCACCAGGAACACCGGCAGCACGGTCGCCAGCGTCGCCATGATGCTCGCGTACCACCACACCGCGGCAGGAAGCTCGAGCGCCGAGAGCGGCTCGAGTGCGAAGAATTGCGCCACCGCCGGCAGCGTCGAGACGATCATCGTGTAGGCGGTGAAGCGCATCGAGCCGATGCGCCGAACCATGGCGCTTCCGGCGACCAGATAGATTGCGTAGCAAAGCCCGGAGGCGAACACCAGCAGCACGCCGAACAGAAACAGCGTTCCTTCGGCATGCGTGCCGAGCCGGTCGGCCACGACGAGCGCAATGCCCGCGTAGCTGATCAGCAACGCCGCGAGCTCGCGCCGCGTCGCGTGCCGGTGCAGGAACAGGAACGAAAGCAGCACCACGAGCGTCGGGTAAAGGAACAGGATCAGGCGACCGAGGCCCGCGCCGATGTATTGCAGACCGAGAAAATCCAGAAAGCTCGCCAGGTAGTAGCCGACGAAACCGAGCGCCGCGATGGCCATCCAGTCGCGCCCGGTGAGCCGCGGCTCGCGCCCGCGCAGCCACCAGGCGATCGCGGCGAAGAACGGCAGCGAGATGACCATGCGCAGGAAAAGCAGCGTCACCGGGCTCACCGCGGCGCCGCTGGCCGTCGGCACTGCGTAGGAGAGCTTGACCAGGAGCGGGCGCATCGAGAAGGCGACCACGCCGATCAGGGCGAAGGCGATCCCCCAGGCCCGGTAGGCTCCGGCAGCCAAGGCGGGCTATCGCCTCTCGCCGCCGCCGAGGATCGAGCCGAGCGCGGGCAGCCGCCGCAGCTCGGTTTCTTTGTGCCGGGCGACGAGCGGCGCTGCGAGCATGACGTAAGATTATACGGTTTCGATCGGAATCGCGTAACAGCACGCCATGGCTGGCCATAGCAAGTGGGCGAACATCAAGCACCGCAAGGAGCGCTCGGACGCGAAGCGCGGCAAGATCTTCACGCGCCTGATCAAGGAGATCACGGTCGCGTCGCGCCTGGGCGGAGGCGACCCGAATTCCAATCCGCGACTGCGGCTTGCGATCGACAAGGCGCGCAGCGAGAACATGCCGAACGACAACATCCAGCGGGCGATGCAGCGCGGCGCGGGTGAGCTCGAGGGGGTGTCGTACGAGGAAATCCGCTACGAGGGCTACGGCGCCGGGGGTGCGGCGGTGATCGTCGACTGCATGACCGACAACCGCACGCGAACCGTCGCCGATGTGCGCCACGCGTTTGCCAAGAACGGCGGCAAGCTCGGCTCTGACGGCTCGGTGGCGTACCTGTTCAGGCATTGTGGACAGCTGGTGTTTGCGCCGGGCACGGACGAGAACAAGGTGATGGAAGCCGCGCTCGATGCGGGTGCGGACGACGTGGTGACGAACGACGACGGCTCGATCGAGGTGCTGTGCGAGCCGGCGGAATTCGCGGCCGTCAAGACGGCGCTGGAGAAGGCCGGCCTCAAGCCCGCGCTCGCCGAGCTCGGCATGAAGCCCACCAGCGAGAACGCGCTGGGCGGCGAGGACGCGGCGAAGATGCGCCGGCTGCTCGAAGCGCTGGAGAATCTGGACGATGTCCAGGACGTATACACCAGCGCGGTGCTGGACGGCGCCTGAGCACAACTTGAGCCCGCAAAGGAATTCCCAAGGCGTAACGCGAATCCTCGGCATCGACCCGGGGCTGCAGGCTACCGGCTTCGGCATCATCGACCGGCGCGGTGCTCGCCTCGAATACGTCGTCAGTGGTTGCGTGAGGACGCCCGCGGGCGAGCTTGCCGGTCGGCTCAAGGTGATCCTCGAGGGACTCGGGCAGGTGATCCGCGAGCATCGACCGCTCGAGGTCGCGATCGAGAAGGTGTTCGTCAACGTCAACCCGCAGTCGACGCTTGCGCTCGGGCAGGCGCGCGGCACGGCGATCTGCGCGGCCGTGCTCGCCGGCCTTAAGATCGCCGAGTACACTGCGCTGCAGGTCAAGCAGTCCGTGGTGGGAAACGGCCATGCAGACAAGGAACAGGTCCAGCACATGGTGAGGCGGCTGCTCGCGCTTGCTGGCGATCCGAGCCCGGATGCCGCCGACGCGCTCGCCTGCGCGATCTGTCACGCGCACGGCGGGCATCTCGGCGCCCTGTCCACCCGCGGTTACCGAATGAAGCGCGGGCGGCTCGTATGAACCTGAGGCGCCGCATGGAGCGCCGGCCGTGATCGGCCGGCCAGCAAAGGAGCGCCGGCCGTGATCGGCCGGCTCAGCGGCCGCCTCGTCGCCAAGCATCCGCCGCAGGTGCTGCTCGAGGTGGCGGGCGTCGCCTACGAAGTCGACGTGCCGATGAGCACTTTCTTCAATCTGCCGGCAACCGGCGAGAACGTCACGCTGCATACGCATCTCCTGGTGCGCGAGGACGCGCATGTGCTGTATGGCTTTGGCACGCTCGAGGAGCGCGCGGCGTTCCGCCAGTTGATCCGCATCACCGGCGTAGGGGCGCGCACGGCGCTCGCCGTGCTCTCCGGGCTCTCGGTCGCGGACCTGGCGCAGGCGGTGGCGATGCAGGAAAGCGCGCGCCTCACCAAGGTCCCGGGCATCGGCAAGAAGACCGCCGAGCGGCTGCTGCTCGAGCTGAAGGGCAAGCTCGCCGAGCCGCTGCCGGGCGCGGGCGGCGCGAAGGCGAGCACGGCGGCCTCGGACATCCGCAACGCGCTCGTCGCGCTCGGCTACAGCGAGAAGGAAGCGCTCGCCGCGACCAAGGGCCTCGCGCCGGGCGTCACGGTCGCCGAGGGCATCCGCGCGGCGCTGAAGGCTCTGGCAAAATCCTGACGTGGCGATCGAAACCGACCGGCTGATCTCCGCGGCGCCGACTTCGGCGCAGGAGGAGCGTATCGAGCACTCGCTGCGCCCGACCTCGCTCGCCGACTACGTCGGCCAGTCGAAAGTGCGCGGCCAGTTCGAGATCTTCATCCAGGCCGCGCGTGAGCGGCGCGAGGCGCTCGATCACGTGCTGCTGTTCGGCCCGCCGGGACTGGGCAAGACCACGCTCGCGCACATCATCGCGCGCGAGATGGGCGTGAACCTTCGCCAGACCTCGGGCCCGGTGCTCGAGCGCCCGGGCGATCTGGCGGCGCTGCTCACCAACCTCGAGCCGCGCGACGTGCTGTTCATCGACGAGATCCACCGGCTCTCGCCGGTGGTCGAAGAGATCCTTTACCCGGCGCTCGAGGACTATCAGATCGACATCATGATCGGCGAGGGGCCGGCGGCGCGCTCGATCAAGCTCGACCTGCCGCCGTTCACGCTGGTCGGCGCGACCACGCGCGCCGGCATGCTCACCAACCCGCTGCGCGACCGCTTCGGCATCGTGGCGCGCCTCGAGTTCTACAACGAAGCGGAGCTCGCGGCGATCGTGCGTCGCTCGGCCGGGTTGCTCGATGTGCGCCTTGCCGAGGAGGGCGCGCTCGAGATCGCGCGCCGTTCGCGCGGCACGCCGCGCGTCGCCAACCGGCTGCTGCGCCGCGTGCGCGACTACGCGCAGGTCAAGGCCGACGGGGTCGTATCGAAGCCGGTCGCCGATGCGGCGCTGATCATGCTCGATGTCGATGCGCTCGGCCTCGACTTGATGGACCGCAAGCTCCTTCTCGCGGTGATCGAGAAGTTCGCCGGCGGGCCGGTAGGCATCGAGAACCTCGCGGCGGCGATCGGCGAGGAGCGCGACACGATCGAGGACGTGCTCGAGCCCTACCTGATTCAGCAGGGATACCTGCAGCGCACGCTGCGCGGCCGCGTTGCGACCCTGGCCGCCTACCGCCACTTCGGCATCGTGACCCCGGCCGGCATGCAGGATCTGCTCACGCAATCCGGCGCCGGCGAGCCCGGGGCCGGCTGACGCGGTTGGCCCGCGACGCCGCTCCGCAAGAAGCGCTCGAGGCCGCCGCGCAGCGCCAGCAGTTCTTCGCGCGCCTCTATGGGAGCATGCCGCGGCTGCGGGTGACGCCGATCATCGTCGGCGCAAACGTGCTCGTGTTCGTGCTGATGCTGTTCGCCGGTGCGGGCATGCTGCAGCCCGATGCCAGCGTGCACCTCGCGTGGGGCGCCAACTACGGGCCGGCGACCAAGGAGGGCGGCTGGTGGCGATTGCTCGCCAGCGCCTTCCTGCATTACGGCGTGGTGCACGTCGCGTTCAACATGTGGGCGCTCGCCGACGCCGGGCGACTGGTCGAGCGACTCTACGGCAGTGCCGCGTTCCTGGCGTTGTACCTGTTCTCGGGGCTGACCGGGTCGTTCGCGAGCCTGCTCTGGAGCGCCGACCGCGTGGTCAGCGTCGGTGCCTCGGGCGCGGTGTTCGGCGTTTACGGGGCGCTCGTCGCGTTTCTCGTCGCGCAGCGCGGCTCGGTTCCCGCGATCGTGCTCAAAGGGCTCGCCACGAGCGCCTCGATCTTCATCAGCTACGTGCTGGTGTTCGGCGCATTGCAGAAGGGCATCGACAATGCGGCCCATGTCGGCGGGCTGCTCGGCGGCATCATGGCCGGCTTCGCGCTGTCGCGAGCGCTGGCGCTGGGGGCGAGGCTGTCGGTGCCGCGGCGGGCCCTTGCCGCGCTCGGCGCGGTGGCGCTGCTCGCTCTGCTGTGGTCGATCGTGCCGCCGGCGCACTTTTCCTACGCGGCGCAGCTCGCCGCCGAGCGCGCGATCAATGCGAGCTCGGCCGACGAGGCTGGCGCGATGGGTCGCGCACGCAAAGTGCTCGCCGCGCGCCAGCGCGGCGAATTGGGCACGGCACAGACCGCGGCGCGCCTCGAGCGCGAGGTGGTGGCGCCGCTCGATGCCGCCCACCGGCGGCTTGCCGCGATCGAGCTTGCCGAAGCCGCGCCCGCCGGAAGGCAGCTCGCCCTGCTCACGCAGTACACGGCGGCAAAACGCGACCTGTTCGCGGCGTACGCGCAGGGCCTGCGAAGCGACGACGAGGCGAAGCTGCGCCGGGCGGACGCGCTCGCCGACGAGAGCCGGCGCCTGCTCGAGGAGCTCAAGCGCCTGCCGCGCCGCTCCCCGGACTGAGGGGCAAGCGGGCGTTGACCCTTTTCCGGGCTGCGGACGTTTAACCAGCAGGACCACCCTGCGAAAGGAGACCGCGGATGAAGCGCAACCCTGTGCCGAGCGCGCTCGTCCCGCTGCTCGAGCGGGTCCTGCCGGGTTGAGGCCTGCGCCTGGCGCGCGCGCACCGAGCTGCTCGACGCCGCGGGTTTCGACCTGGCGCGCTTCGCCGCCGAACGCGGGATTCTGTTCATGGTGCATGAGCTCGCGGTGCGCTACCGCCCCCCGGCGCGGTTGAATGACCTGCTTTCGGTGAGCGCCGAAGTGGTTAAAATGGGTCGCGCAAGCCTGGTGTTCAGCCGGTGCGTCGAGCGCGGCGCCGAACGGCTGGCGGATGCCGAGGTGACGATTGCAATGCTCGACCGGGAGCGCAGCCGGCCGGCGCGCATGCCGCGGGAGCTCAAAA
>Ga0326597_10003702_pt1 | contig 21849 bp, 11 predicted proteins | sample RVTome_12_FD_203789 | JGI IMG/M metagenome (GOLD analysis project Ga0326597, IMG submission 203789) | Soil microbial communities from uranium-contaminated site in the Upper Colorado River Basin, Wyoming, United States - RVT100D185 | ecosystem: Environmental > Terrestrial > Soil > Contaminated >...
CTGACCGAGGGACTGGTCTTGTCGATCCTCGGCGGCAGCGCAGGCGTCGTGCTCGCGCTCGCCGCGATCGACGCGCTCGTCGGCGCCTTCGCGGCGGCCCTGCCTATCTCCATCGTGCTCGAGGGATTGCTGTCGCCGGCGCTCGTGCTGGCGACGCTCGGGTTCGCCGGGCTGGCCACGACCTGGTTCGCTCTCGGTCCCGCGCTCAGGCACTCGCGGCCCGACGTGCTGGCGGATCTCAAGCCGCAGGCCGGCGAGGATCTCCCCGATCGGCGTCGTCGTTTCCTGCCCAGGCATCCGCTACTCGTGGCGCAAGTGTCGCTCTCGCTCGCGCTGCTCATCGCCGCCGGCCTGTTCGTGCGAATGGCCCAAACCGCGCTCTCTGTCGACTTCGGGTTCCGCGCCGATGACACGGTTCTCGCCGAGGTGGACGCTCGTCTCGGCGGCTACGACACGGCGCAGAGCCTCCGGCTCTTCGAGGATATCGAGCGCCGTCTGACGGCGCTCCCCGGCGTCCAGGCCGCGAGCGTCGGCGCGCTCGTGCCGCTCGGCATGGTGAACATCGGCGAGTCGGTTCGACGGGCCGGCATCCCGGTTCCGGAGGGCGCCCGGCCGGAGACGCCCGAAGCGGGCCGCGCCTTCAACGCGCCGTGGAACGCCGTGAGCGGCAGCTATTTCACGGCGATGGGCGTGCTCCTGTTGCGTGGCAGGACGTTCAGCGACGTCGAGTCGTACTCCGACGGCGCCTCGCGCGTCGCGATTCTCGACGAGGCGCTTGCCCGCAAGCTCTGGCCGGAGGGCGGCGCCGTCGGACAGCACGTCGAGTTCGTCGAACGGGGCGCCGCCGGGCCTCCCGCCACGATGGAGGTCGTGGGCATCGTCGCATCCACGCGGCGCGAGTTGTTCGAGAAGGAGCTGCCGGGCGCCGTGTACGTCCCGTTCGCGCAGGGGGCGATGGGCAACGTCTACTTCCACGTGCGGCCGGCAGCCGCGCAGCCCGATCTCCCCGATGCGGTCAGGCGCGAGATCAAGGCCGCCGTGCCGAACCTGCCGCTCTTCAGCGCCCGCACGTATGGCACTCACGTCGGCGGCTCGATCGAGTACTGGGCACTCCAGCTGGCCGCGGCGCTCTTCGCGGCGTTCGGCGGGCTGGCGATGGTCGTGGCGCTCGTCGGCATCTACGGAGCCCTGAGCTATGCGGTGGTCCGGCGCACGCGCGAGATCGGGATTCGGATGGCCGTGGGCGCGAGCGCCGGCCGCGTGGTCCGGATGATCGTCGGCGAAGGTCTCACCCTGACGCTCGCCGGCGTCGCGGTCGGCTGGGTGCTCGGCCTGGGCGTCGGACAGGTGCTCGGCAGTCTCTTCGTGGACCTGTCCGCCTTCCACGCGGCGACGTTCACACTGATCCCGATCGCGTTCGTCGCTGCCGCCATGACCGCGGCCTGGCAGCCCGCGCGACGGGCCACGCGCGTCAATCCTCTGAGCGCGCTCAGGAGCGAGTAGGGTCTCCGCGAAACCAGCCCTTCGGTTGCCCCCGGGCATCGCTCGCACGCGCGCACCTGCCGTAGACTGGGCAGAGTGCCCCAGCTCCACGCCGCTACCCGTCGTACCTGTCGTACCTGATCCGATGCGCCTGCTCTACCTGACCGCCGGCGCCGCCGAGATGTACTGCGGCACGTGCCTGCGCGACAACGCGCTGGCCGGGGCCCTGAAGGCGCGCGGCCACGACGTCGTTCTCGCGCCGCTCTACACGCCGACGACCACCGACGAGGAGAACCAGAGCGACGCGCACGTCTTCTTCGGCGGCGTCAGCGTGTACCTGGAGCAGCACCTCTCCCTCTTCCGCCACACGCCGGCGCTTCTCGATCGGCTCTGGGACTCGAACCTCGCGCTGCGCCTCGCGTCGAAACGGCAGATCAAGGTCGATCCGGCGGTGCTTGGCGACATGACCGTGTCGATGCTGCGCGGCCTCGAGGGCTACCAGCGCAAGGAAATCCGGAAGATGCTGCACTGGCTCGAGCACTTGCCCAGCTTCGACGTCGTGAACCTGCCGTTCACACTGCTCATCTCGCTGGCACAGCCGCTGAAAGAGGCGTTTGGCGTTCCAATCGTCTGCACGCTGCAGGGTGAGGACCTCTTTCTCGAGAACCTGCACGAGCCGTGGAAGTCGCAGTCGCTCGAGCTCATCCGCCGGCAGGTGGAGCATGCGGATCTCTTCATCGCGGTGAGCGACTACTACGCGGAGTTCATGGTCCGGTACGTCGGCATCCCTCGCGATCGGATGCGGACGGTTCCGCTCGGCATCTCGCTCGAAGGTCATGCGCACCAGCCGGCGCGATCGAGCGCGCCGTACACGATCGGGTTTTTCGGACGGATCGCCCCGGAAAAAGGCCTGCACCTTCTGGCCGACGCGTACGTCCGGCTCCGGGCGAAACCGGGCGTGCCGGCGACCCGGCTCCTCGCCGGCGGCTACCTGCTCGACGAACACCGCGAGTACCTGGCCGGCGTGCGGCAGCAACTCGACCGGGCGGGCCTGGCCGATCACTTCGAGTACGCCGGGTCGCCCGACCGGGCTGGCAAGATCGCGCTGCTGCAGCAGATGGACGTGATGTCCATGCCGGCCACCTACGCCGAGCCCAAGGGGCTGACGCTGCTCGAGTCGATGGCCAACGGCGTGCCGGTCGTTCAGCCCCGCCACGGCGCGTTTCCGGAGCTTGTCGAACGCGCCGGCGGCGGCGTGCTCGTGCCGCCCGGCGACCCAGGGGCGCTTGCCGACGCGCTGCTCGCACTGCTCGTCGATCGCACTCGCGCCGCCGCGCTGGGCCGCGCCGGCGCCGAGGGTGTCCGGGCGCACTACACTGTTGAACGGATGGCTCAGGCCGCCGAGCGCGTGTATCAGGAGCTGATTCCGGAATCCGGATAGATTCCCCGATTCCCCGATTCCCCGATTCCCCGATGCTGACCGTCTCCCAGCTTTCGAAGCACTACCCGACACCGCGCGGCCCCCTGCCCATCCTGGACGACGTGTCGTTCACCGTCGCCCCGGGTGACGCGCTGGCGGTCATGGGCCCGTCCGGCTGCGGCAAGAGCACGCTGCTCTACATGCTCGGCGCGCTCGAGCCGCCGACGTCGGGTACGGTCACGATTGACGGCACCAATCCCTACGACCTCGACGAGGGCGCGCAGGCTGCGTTCCGCGGGCGGACGATCGGCTTCGTGTTTCAGGATCACCTCCTGCTGCCCCAGCTCTCGGCGCTCGACAACGTGCTGGTGCCGACGCTCGTCTCCAGGGACGCCGGACGGGATGAGCTTCACCGCCGCGCCCGCCAGTTGCTGACCGACGTCGGGCTGGCGGATCGGCTCGAGCACCGGCCCGGCGAGCTGTCGGGCGGCGAGCGTCAGCGCGTCGCCATTGCACGCGCGCTCGTGCTCCAGCCGTCGCTCGTGCTCTGCGATGAACCCACGGGCAACCTCGACCGTGCGTCGGCTGAGGCCGTGGCCGACCTGCTCGTCGGTCTGCACGTGCGGCAGCGCACGATGCTGGTGGCCGTAACCCATAGCGAGGCGTTCGCCTCGCGGTTCGAGCGCCGCGGCGAGCTCGTCGATCGGCGCCTGCGCGAGGCGACATGACGCTGGCCCGCCTCGCGACGGCCAGCCTCTGGTTCTATCGACGGACGCAGCTCGCCGTCGTGCTCGGCGTGGCCAGCGCTGTCGCCGTGCTCGCCGGATCCTTCCTGGTCGGCTCGTCCGTCCGCTCGAGCCTGGCCTCGCTGGCCGCGAACCGCACCGGCCGGACGGCCATCGTCGTCGGCGCCGAGCTGCCGTTCACGGCGGCACTCGCCGACCGGCTCCGCTCGCTTCCGAGTCTCGGCGGTGCGGATGTCGTCCCCCTGTTCTCCCTGCAGGGCGTCGTCCGCGACCAGACCTCCGGGCGCCGAGCCGGCAGCGTGCTCGTGTATGGCCTCGACGATCGCTTCTTCGCCTTTCACGGCGTCGGCGCCGCCGCGCCGGGTGAAGACGACGTGCTGCTGAGCGCCGACCTGGCCGCCGAGCTGGCGCCGGAGCCCGGGGGCGTCCTGATCGTCCGCGTCGCGCGCCCGACCGACATCCCGATTGACTCGCTGCACGGCCGCAAGGACGACGTCGGGCGGTCGATGCGGCTGACCTATCGCGGCGCGCTCGCCTCGTCGGCGATGGGCGAGTTCTCCCTCAGCCCCACACAGGGCCCGGTACGCGCGGCGTTCGTGTCGATGGCCCGCGTCGAGCGAGACCTCGCCCTGGCGGGCCGCGCCAACACGCTGCTCGTATCGGCGGACCGCCTGGCCGAGGCCGGAACGCTCGAGATCCGCAACGCGCTCGACGAGTCGCTGACGACTCGGGACCTCGGGCTGCGCCTGGACTGGCTCGGCCAGCGATCGACCCTCGTCGTCGAGAGCGACGCCGGCCTGGTCGCCGAGCCGCTGGTCCCGGTCGTCACGAGAGCGGCCGAAGAACGGGGCCTCCAGGTCACGCCGGTGCTCTCGTGGCTGGCCACGAGGCTCACGGTCGGCGGCCGTGCCGTGCCGTATTCGCTCATCACGGCGCTGGGACCTGACGCCGGCGGCGACCCGGCCCTCGCCCGCCTGCTGTCCGGAGATCCCGGCGACGCGCCGCGGCTCGTGCTCAACGACTGGGCCGCGCGCGATCTTCGCGCGAGGCAGGGCGACGAGATCGCGGTCGAGTATTACCGGTGGGCGGACGAGGGCCGGCTCGTCACCGACCGGTCGGTATTTCGCGTCGCCGGCGACGTCCCCATTCAGGGGCTCGCCGCCGACCGGCGCCTCGCGCCCGACTACCCCGGCATCAGCGACACGAACGGCCTCGCCGACTGGGCTCCGCCCTTCCCCATCGATCTCGGGCTCGTGCGCCCGCAGGACGAGGACTACTGGGACCGGTATCGCGCGACCCCCAAGGCGTTCATCACGCTCGAGGCGGGACAGTCGCTCTGGCGCACGCGCCACGGCCAGGTGACGTCGCTGCGCCTGCGCGTACCGGACGACGCGAACGTCGATGCGCTCGTGGCAGGACTGCGCCAGGACATCGCGCGCGGGGCCGGCGCGCTGCGCGCCGGCCTCAACATCGCCGACGTGCGGTCCGCGCAGCAGGCCGCGTCGGTCGGCGCGACGGACTTCGGGCAGTACTTCTCGTACTTCAGTTTCTTCCTGATGGTGTCGGCGCTGCTCCTGGCTGCGCTCTTCTTCCGGCTGGCCGTCGAGCAGCGTCTCGCCGAGATCGGCGTGCTCCGCGCGACGGGCTTCGCCCTGGCCCGGGTCCGGAGACTGTTCCTGATCGAGGGCGCCGTCATTTCCGCCGCCGGCGGCGCCGTCGGCCTCATCCTCGCCGTCGCGTGGGCGGCGCTCATGATGTACGGCTTGCGCACCTGGTGGTCCGGCGCGGTCGGCACGACCCGGCTCGAACTCGACGTGGATGCGGTGTCGCTCGTCGCGGGCGTCGCCGGCGGCGCGATCGCCGCCGCGCTCTCGATTGCCGTTACGGTTCGTCATCTGAGTCGGCTCACGCCGCGGCAACTGCTGACGGGCGCACGCGAGGTGACGGGCGCTTCCCGCAGCGTGCGCGTCGCGCGGGCCGTCATGTGGATCGGCGGCGCCTCCGCGATGGCCCTGGCCGCGTTGTCGGTGGCGCGCCTCATGCCCGCTGCCGCCGGATTCTTCGGCGCCGGGGCCCTCGTGCTGGGGGCCGGGCTGGCGGGCTTCAAGGTCTGGCTCGCGCGTCCGGCGCCCGGCTCGCTCGGCGGTGGCCGGGGCGTCGCCAGGCTGGGCGTGCGCAACGCGTCCTGGCGACCCGGGCGCAGCATGACCGCGGCGGGTCTCGTGGCCTCGGCCGTCTTCCTGCTTGTCTCGGTGGACTCGTTCCGAAAGACGGCCGGCAACGAGACGGGGCCGCAGTCGGGCACGGGCGGCTTCACGCTCGTCGCCGAGGCCGCGCTGCCGCTCGTGCACGACCCCTCGACACCCGACGGGCGCGACGCCCTCGGCCTGCAGTACGTCGCGAACGATCCCGATCTGGCCGGCGTCACGTTCGTGGCGGCACGCCTGCGTGCCGGCGACGACACGAGCTGTCTCAACCTGTATCGCCCGCAGCGCCCGCGCGTGCTCGGCGTGCCACGCGACTTCGCCGACGCCAACCGGTTCCGCTTCGGCGCGACGTTGGCGACGTCGGAAGCCGAGCGCGAGAACCCGTGGAGCCTGCTCGGCCCGGCCGATGCCGAGGGCGTGGTGCCGGCCATCGTGGACCAGACGTCGCTGCAGTACGTGCTGCACGCGGCCGTCGGCGACGTCATCGCGATTGACGAAGATACCGCGCGGCCGGTCAACCTGCGGGTCGTCGCCGCGCTCCACGACACGGTGCTGCAGGGCGAGATCCTGATCGCGGAGGACGCGTTCCGCGCGCTCTTCCCGGAAGTGGCCGGCTATCACGTGCTTTTCGTCGAGGTCGCGGACCCGGCCCGGGCCGACGCGGTGGCCCGGACGATTGAAGAGCGGCTCGAACCCTTCGGCGTGGATGCCCAGGACGCCGCCCGCCGCCTTGCGGCCTTCCACCATGTGGAGAACACCTACCTGTCAACGTTCCAGACGCTCGGCGGCCTCGGCCTCGTGCTCGGGTGCCTGGGCCTCGCCGCGGTCATCGCGCGCAACGTCCTCGAGCGGCGGCGCGAGCTGGCGCTCCTCGGCGCCGCCGGCTACACCGGCCGCGACCTCCAGATCGTCGTGCTGTCCGAAAACGTGACCCTCATCGTCGTCGGGCTGACCGTGGGCCTGGCCGCCGCCCTCGTCGCCACCGGCCCCGTTCTCGTCGCCCGTGGCGGCGCGCCTCCGCTGCTTCCGTTGATCTGGCTGGCGGTGGTCGGGATCACCGGTCTGCTTGCGTCGATGGCGGCGACGCGCAGCCTCAGGCGGATGGCGATTGTGCCTGGGCTCAGGAGTGAGTGACAACGAGGTGCGGGGATGCGTGGGCACGGCACACTCACACCCCCGCACCCCCGCACCTCCGCACCTCCGCACGCTAAACAGACCCTTGAACTGACGCGTATTTGAACGATACGGTTAACCCACCGGAGAGGTGTCCCAGATATGCGAAAGCTGCTCCCTGTCACGTGTGTACTCACGCTCGCCGCCGGCACCACGCTCCTGGCGGGCAACTGGCCGCACTGGCGGGGGCCGTCGCACAACGGCGTCAGCACGGAGACCGGCCTGCCGGTGAGCTGGAGTGCGAAGTGCATCCCGGCGCCCGACGCGTCGACACCGTCGACGGCCGTCGCCCGCGAGTCCGGACCATTTGAGGGCGCCCAGCGTGGCCGCGGATTCGGCCAGGAAGGCCGCGCCATCGCGCCCCTCGACTGCTCGAGCTTCGAGACGGACAACGTCACCTGGAAGCTGCCGCTCCCGGCCTACAGCGGATCGACGCCCATCATCTGGGGCGAGACGATCTTCCTCAACATCGCGACCGCACATAACACGGGTGAGTTGGAGCTCTGGGCCATCAACCGGAGTACACAGGCGGTCGTGTGGAAGCGGCCGATCGCCGGCGACAACCACATGGAGCGCAAGCAGAACATGTCGTCGCCGTCGCCCGTCACCGACGGCCAGCGCGTGTGGGTCATGACCGGCGTCGGCGTCCTCAAGGCGTTCGACTTCAAGGGCACGGAGATCTGGTCGCGGAACATCCAGGCGGACTACGGCCGCTTCGGCCTCAACTGGGGCTACGCGTCGTCGCCGCTGCTGCACGGAGACGCCCTCTACGTCCAGGTGCTGCACGGCATGAAGACGGACGACACGCCATACGTCCTGAAGATCGACAAGGCGACCGGCAGGACGCTGTGGCGCGTCGAGCGGCCGACCGACGCCATCGTCGAGTCGCCCGACTCCTATACGACGCCACTTTGGGTCGAGCATGGCGGCAAGCCCGAGCTGGTCATCACCGGTGGCGACGTCGTCACCGGCCACGACCCGGCGACCGGCCGCGAGCTGTGGCGCGCCGACGTGCTCAATCCGACCAACAACCGCAACTACCGGATCGTCGCGTCGCCGACGTTTTACGGGGGCCTCATCGTCGCCCCCAGCCGCGAGAACCCCCTGGTCGCGATCCGGCCAGGCGGCAGCGGCGACGTCTCCACGAGCCACGTCGCGTGGACGTTCAACCGGGGCCCCGACGTGCCGACGCCCGTCAGCGACGGCACCTATCTCTACGTCGTGCGCGACGGCGGCCAGGTGTTCTGCCTGGATCTGCAGACCGGCGCCGTCGTCTACGGGCCCGAGCGCCTGCCGCCGGGCACGTACAGCGCGTCACCGATTCTCGCCGACGGCAAGATCTACGTCACGACCGAGGGCGAAGGCTTGACGACGGTTTTCCGATCGGGGCCGAAGTTCGAGATTCTGTCTTCGAACTCCCTGGCCCAGGATTGCGCTCCCTACTGCCTCAGCACGGTCGCGATCTCCGACGGACAGCTGTTCATCCGCACGGCGTCATATCTCTGGGCGATCGGGGAGAGAAAGTAGACGCTCCCTACTCCGGCTTGAAGTACAGCACGAGCGAGGCGCCGGCCGCGACCATCATGAACCCGACCCACAGCATCGGGTTGGGCGACACCTTCGGCGGGTGCAGGTACATGGACAGCACCACGTTCACGAGTGGCGCGATGCCGAAGACGATCGGCATCACGTAGGTTGGCAGCCCGCCGGCGCGGAACGCGTAGATCACGAAGATCGCGCCGAAGGCGCCGAGCGCGCCCGCGATCGTCGCGCTCGTCGCGCCCCCGAGGTTCCAGCCTCGTGTGGTCAGCTCACCCGACGAGGCCAGGGCCAGGAGCGGCACGGCCATGCCGATGACCATGTAGGCCAAGCCGACGCAGAGCAGCGCCCGGAAGGGGCTGCCCAGCCTCACCTGCCCCGCGTGAAGCGCCGGGCCGTACATCCCCCACGACAACGCGGCTCCTACGGCGAAAGCAATCCAGTGCATGGCAGGGGATTCTATGCCAGGGAGCGCCCGGCCAGCGCGGCGCCCCGGCTGAGCGATACTGAATGCGTCACACGATGGTCGGGCGACTCGCCCGGGGCGCCCCGGACGAGCGAGCCAGAAACCCAGGCGGCTCAATGGCTCCGGTGCTGCTGCTCCTGTTCCTCGTCGGACTCGCCGGCGTCGGGTACCAGTTGGTCGGCGCCGCCCGCGACGCCACCCGTGTCCCTCCACTCGGACGGCTCGTGGACACCGGCCACGGCCAGCGCCTGCACCTTCACGACGTCGGCACCGGCGGCCCGACGGTCGTCTTCGACGCGGGCATCGCCGCCTCGTCGTTGAGTTGGTCGCGCGTGCAGCCGCGCGTCGCCGTGTTCACGCGGACCTGCAGTTACGACCGCATCGGGCTCGCCTGGAGCGACGCGGGCCGCGGCCGTGTCGACGCCGTCGAGCTCGCGCGGCAACTGGAGGCGCTGCTCGGCGCCGCGGACGTTGCCCCTCCGTACGTGCTCGTCGGGCACTCGTTCGGCACGTTCGTCGTGCGCGCGTTCGCCCAGCAGCACCGCGACAGCGTCGTCGGCCTCGTGCTCGTCGATCCGATCTTCCCGTCCGAGTGGCTGCACATGACGCCCGGCGCCCGGCGGCGCCTGTCGGGCGGCGTAGTCCTGTCGCGCGTGGGCGCGCTGTTCGCGCGCGTCGGCGCCGTCAGGCTCTGCCTGACGCTGCTGGCCGCCGGGTCCACGAGAGTGCCTCGTCGCGCCTCGCAGTTGTTCGGGTCGGACGCCGCCCGCGTGCTGCGCCGGCTCGTCGGCGAGGTCCAGAAGCTGCCGCGCGAGGCGTGGCCCGCCGTGCAGGCGCACTGGTCGCAGCCGAAGTGCTTCGTCTCGATGGCCCGGCATCTGGCCGGTCTCACCCGAAGCGCGGCGCAGGTGGCGGAGTTCGATCCGCTCGGCGATCTTCCGCTCGTCGTGATCACGGCGGCCTCCCAGCCGGAGGCCGGCCGCGTTGAACACGCGCGCCTGGCGGGACTCTCGTCACGCGGCCATCAGGTGACGGCCGCCTCCAGCGGCCACTGGATCCACCTCGACGAGCCCGACCTGATCGTCCAGTCGATTCGCAACGTCATCGACCAGTCGAACGCCGGGTCGGCCGCGTAGACTCGCGCGCTGGATCCTTGGTCAGCCGTGCCCGTCTCGGGTGGCGATCATGCGCGATTGCCCGCCTCGAGCCTGAGCACTTGCGCTTCGACACGTGGAGCCTGTATACATGTCGAAGCGGAAGGTATCATCGATGGTTGCTTCCAAGTCCGACCTGCCACAAGGCACTTTGGATCTCCTGATCCTGCGCGTCGTCGCGCTCGGGCCGATTCATGGGTACGGCGTCGCACAACGCCTGCGGCAGGTGTCGCGCGAGATGGTGCAAGTACGCCAGGGGTCTCTGTACCCGGCCTTACATCGGCTTGAACGGCGGAAGTTGCTGGTGGCCGACTGGCGGCCCTCGGATACCGGACGGGCCGCAAAGTTCTACCGGCTCACCGCCCAGGGTCGGGCGCGTCTCCGCACGGAGACGGCGGAGTGGAGCCGGCTGACGGAGGGGATCGCACTTATCCTGAACGCTCCCAAGAGAGAGCCAACGTGACCCGCCGACGCCAGCGCGATCGGGCGGAGCGCGACCTCGACAACGAGCTCCGCGACCACCTCGACCGCCACATCGCGGAACTCGTCGACTCCGGCATGCCGGAGCACGAGGCCAGGCGGCAGGCGCTCCGGGAGTTCGGTGGCGTCGAGTTGGCCAAGGAGGAGTGCCGCGACGTTCGTGGCGGCCGTTGGCTGTTTGACATCGTCCACGACGTCCGCTTCGGTGGCAGGCTGCTGCGGAAGCACCGCGGGTTCACCGTCGCGGCGGTCGTGGCCCTCGCGTTCGGCATCGGGGCCAGCACAGCGGTCTTCGCTATCGTCAACGCGACCCTCCTTCGGGGTTTTCCTGGAGATCCCGACAATCGCGTCGTCCTGCTCGGCACGGAGACGCCGCAGGGCCCTGGCGGTGTGTCCTACGCGGACGTCCTCGACTGGAGCGCCGGCTCCGAGATCTTCTCGGCCGTCGCCCTGTACTCCGACTCGCCGATGACGATCGCGGGGCCGGCCGTGGCTCCAGATCGATTCAGCGGAACGTACGTCTCGACGTCCGCGTTCGATCTGCTCAAGGAACGTCCGGTCCTGGGCCGGACATTCTCGGCCGCCGACGATCGGCCCGGCGCGCCGACAGTCGTCATTCTGAGCCAGAAAGTCTGGGAGGACCGCTACCAATCCGATCCCGGCGTCATTGGCCGGCTGGTGGAGGTGAATGGCGCCTCGGCGACGATCGTTGGCGTGATGCGGAAGGGCTTCGCGTTTCCGCAAACCTCGGACGTCTGGCTGCCGATGGCGCAGCGGCCAGGCACGACAACGTCGCCACGCGACGACCGCCGACTCGGCGCCATCGCCCGCCTCACGCCGGGTCTTTCGATCACAAGGGCAAGAGCCGCCCTTGAGGTGGTCGTCGGACGGCTGGCCGCCGCACATCCCGCAACGAACATGGACGTTCGACCAACGGTCCGAACTGTGGCAGCCGTGCACAACGCAGGCTACGCAGAACCGATCACGGCCGTCATGATTGCCGTTTGCGTCCTCCTGCTGATTGCGTGTGCGAACGTGGCGGGACTGGTGCTGGCGCAATCGATGCAGCGGACGCACGAGATCGCGACTCGCACGGCCCTGGGCGCAACCCGGTGGCGGATCGCCCGACAGCACCTGATCGAAGGACTGATGCTGTCCGCCACCGCTGCGCCGCTGGGCTTGTCTCTCGGGTTCGCCGGCCTGCGAGCATTTGATCTTGCGGGTTCGAGCCTCATCAAGCCCTACTGGATCGTTTTCGCGATCGATGGACGCGTCGTGCTCTTCGTGGCACTCGTCACACTCGCGGCCGGAGTCGTTCTGGGCATTGCACCCGCGCTGGTCGTCTCGAGGACGCACGCCCCGCTCCCGATGGGCGCGGGAGATCGGCGCGTTGGGCCACCGCGGAGCGTCGTGCGCTGGGGCTACGGGATTGTCGCCCTGCAGTTGGCGCTGAGCCTGACGCTGCTCGTGGGCGCCGGGCTCATCCTTCGAGGAGTGTCGAAGCTCCTCGACGCCGATGGCGGGGTACCTGCAGAGGCGCTGGTGACCCTTCGTTTCTCGTTGCCACCCGATCGATACGAGACGGACGAGGCACGACTGGCGTTCACGACGGAGCTGGTTGCGCGCGTGCGAGCCGTTCCAGGTGTCACCGCCGCTGCCGTGAGCGCCGCGCTGCCCTTCACGCCGGTCGGCGTCACGCCGGTCACGGTGTCGCGGATGCCCGCCGAGGCGCCGTCTGACCAGCCACTCGAGGCGTCAGCCGTGGCCGTCACCCCTTCCTACTTCGACGCAATGGGCACGCAGCTGTTGCGGGGACGCACGTTCGACTCCAGCCAGCCGGGTCACACAGCGACCGTTGTGAGCGCCCGTTTCGCCGCAACCTTCTTCCCTGGACAGGACCCGATCGGCCGACACGTCAGGTTCTCGGTACGCGATGGTGAGACGGGTCCATCGTCGCCACTGACGATCGTCGGTGTGGCGCCAGATATCCGGTATCGCCGGATCACGGACCACGAGCCGGTCATGTACCTGGCCGACCGGGGCGCCCGAGCTCGGTTCGGCGTGCTGATCGTCAGGAGCGACGGCGATCCAACGCCGCTCGTGAGGTCCGTCAAGGCGGCAGCCGCCGAGATCGATCCGGACCTTCCGCTCTTCGGGGTCCTGCCCATGGAGCAGGTCAGGGCGCAGATGCGCTGGCAGTTCCCGATGTTCGGCTCAGCACTGGCGATCTTTGCTGGTCTGGCCCTGCTGATCTCGGCGATCGGCTTGTTCGCCATCGTCTCCGCGACGGTGTCGGCGCGGTCATACGAGCTCGGCGTCAGGCGGGCCCTTGGCGCCCAGCGCTCGCAGATCTGGTGGACGGTCCTCAAACGGTCGGTGCCCGCGGTCGTGGCAGGTCTGGTGCTTGGCCTTGGGGCCGCGCTGCTCACGACGCCGATTTTTCGGAGCCTCCTCGTTCGGACGAATCCAACCGACCTGCCAACGTTCGGAATCGTGGCGACAGTGCTGCTGACTGCGGCGCTCTTGGCCTGCGCCCTCCCGGCCTGGCGCGCGACGAAGCTCGATCCTCTCGTGGTGCTGCGGCGGGAGTAACGGCCCTCACGCGCCTCGCCGAGAAGGACAGCCGGACTGGGTCATCCAGGCGCAGATGGGCCACGTGTCGCCGGCGATGAAGACCTGCAGCCACATCCGCCGCAAATCGACGAGGCGGCCGAGGCGCTCGAGCCGTCGTTCAAGTTGAAGTTCCCGAAGTTCGACGGTGTCCGGAGCCGCAAGAAGGACCGCCAGCCGCGGGTCATGCCAGAACCCGTGTCACAACCGCCCGATCTCGGGACCGAAGCGCGCGACATCTCGAAGGACACTGGCTCGCCGCACTGGACGATTTCCGCAACTGGCTCATCCGCGAAGCTGCGTAATTTAGCCTGTTTCGAATCGATTCGTCAGGGTTTCGCTCGGCCACCGAGAAGACCGAGAGACGCACCTCACCTAAGGCGCGTAACAGCGGCTGGTCTGAGAACGCGCCCCGTACTTTTCCGTCGCACGCTCGTACTTTCCGCCGCCAGCCAGCCGTAAACTTCCGCTTCCCAAGTTGATCGACCGCCGAGAGGCTACAGTGGCGCCGTTCGCGCTTGGCTCCCGAGGCTGACAGGCCCGCCAACTGGAGCAGTCGAAAGCAAACGGCTTCTTCTCGCCGCTGGCTATCCGCGGGAGCCACTCGGCCTTCTGCTCGTCCGAGCCGGCCATGACGAGGCCCTGGCTGCCGATCCCGACATTGGTGCCGAAGACGGAGCGGAAAGCCGGCGTGGTCCGCCCGAACACCAGCGCGACCCGCACTTCCTCGCTCATCGTCAGGCCGAGCCCGCCAAACTCCTCCGGGATCGACAGGCCGAATAACCCCATCTCCCGCATCTCGCGGACCACGTCCCCGGGAACCTCGTCCTCCTCGGCGACCCGCTCCTCCAGCGGCCGAAGCCGCTCGGCGACGAAACGCCGGATCGTCCCGATCAGCGCGTCGAACGTGTCGGGATCAAGCGCCATCGGCTTAGCGACGGGCCATCAGCGCCTCGGCGGCGACCACCATCGCCTCGACCCCGGTCGTCACCGACGGTTCCGGCTCGATCCGAAACATTGGCGAGTGGTGCCCTGCCGCGGTCGCCAGTTCGGACGGCGCGGTACCGCCCACCCAGAAAAAGACTCCGCGCACGCCGCTTTCCGGCGTCACGAATTCGGCGAAATCATCGGCGCCCATGCCGGTGCGCGGCCTCTCTCCGATCCGGTCCGGCCCCAGTCGCGCCGCAATGACGTCGCGAACGATCGCCGCCGTGGCGCGGTCGTTGATCGTCGGCGGGGTGGATTCCGCGGTGGAGCGCGTAACGATCGGCAGTGTCGCGTCCGGCACGCCGAGCGCGAGAGCGGTGCCGCGCGCGACCCGGTCGATCCCGTCGAGCAGCCGCGTCCGCGTTGTAGGATTGTCCGCGCGTACGGTCAGTTGCAACTCCACTTCTTCGGGAATGATGTTGCCGCGCACCCCCCCACGGATGGATCCCACGCTGATCACCGCCCCCTCCAGCGGGCTGATATCGCGGCCGACCATCGATTGGAGCGACACGATGATCTGGGCAGCGACGATGACCGGGTCGACGCCCAGATGCGGCCAAGCGCCGTGCGTCCCGACCCCGCGCACCCGGATCGTTACGCTGTCCGCGCTGGCATTGACGATCCCGTCCGGCACGTTGATCCGCCCCGCCGCCGTGCCTGCCCAGACGTGGAAGGCCAGCGCATAATCGGGCCGGGGGAAGCGCGTGTAGAGCCCGTCCTGAATCATCGCCCGGGCGCCGGAGATCGTCTCTTCCGCCGGCTGGGCGATCAGCATCAGGGTGCCGGACCAGTTCGCCCGCCGCGCCGCCATCTGCCGCGCCGTGCCGACCAAAGCGGTGATGTGCACGTCATGGCCGCAGGCATGCATGACCGGCTGCTCGACGCCGGCCGAGTCGGCCTGCCGCGCCCGCGACGGATTGGGGACGCCAGAGCGCTCTTCGAGCGGCAGGCCATCCATGTCGGCGCGGAGCATGACGGTCGGCCCCACGCCGTTGCGCATCACCGCGACGACGCCGTGGCCGCCCACGCCGGCCGTCACCTCATAGCCGAGCGAGCGGAGCTCGCGCGCCATGCGCGCCGAGGTCTGCACCTCGCGGCCCGAAAGCTCCGGGTTGCGATGGAAATGATCGAACAGGGCAGCGAGGTTGGCGCGATAATCCTGCTGGATCGCGGTCCGGAGTTCCTGCGCCTGCGCCGCAATCGGCAGCGCCGCGACCAGCGCCGCTAGCATCATCTTCCTCATTGCCGCCCCCCTGAATAGCCGTTCAGCCGCGACTAACGATGGCATCGACGCGCGCCTCAAAGAGTTGGACGAGTTGTGCCGACCGCTGCTCATGCTCGACACTCCCGACGTGACCTGGACGTTGGAGAGCTTTGTGGCATGGGCGGAACCCCTCATCGCACATCCTGACGCCGTTAGTGCGCTGACGACGGAGATCATCGATATGTCGATCCGCACGGCAGTATGACCGATTACTCGGGACCCGCCCGTTCCAGCCTGTTGCGGACATCGTCCAGTGCGGCCTGGGCAACCGCAAACCACAAAGGATCAATGAGTTGACGAAACGTCAAAAACTCAGCCTCGTAAACTATTGATTTTGCTGAACTTAGGAGCTGGCTCCTCGGGCTGGACTCGAACCAGCAACCCTCCGGTTAACAGCCCGCGGCGCACCTGCGCACCCCGCACCCGGGCGCACGCGACGCACCCCGCACCCAGCGTCAGTACACGAGGCGCAGCCCGAACTGGAAGCGCCGCGGCGCACCGGCCGAGAGGATCCGCCCGAAGGTTGGCGATCCGAGGAAGTTGTCCGGCAGGTCGAAGTTCGTCCGGTTGAACAGGTTGAACGCCTCGAGCCGCACCTGCAGATCCGCCGCACGGAAGTCCACGTTCCGGACGAGCGCGACGTTGAGGTTCTTGTGCCCGGGCCCCTCGAGCGAATTGCGCCCGACGTCGCCGAACGTCCCGAAGGGCGGGAACGAGAAGGCGCCGGTGTTGAACCAGCGCTCGTGAGTAGGGTTCGACACGTCCGGATTGCCGGCGAGGCTGGGCCGATCGTTCGACCCGAAACCGAGGTTGGCCCGGCCGGTGTTCGAGCGGTCGATGTCCGGATGAATCGCCACGGTGAACGGTCGCCCGCTCTGCAGGGTGAGGATCCCGTGCACGTCCCAGTTCCCCAGACACAGCCCGAGCACACCGTCGTGCAGCCATCGGCGGCCGGGGCCGAGCGGCACCTGCCAGACCCCGGAGAGCGTGAACCGATGGCGGACGTCGAAGTTCGACCGCGCCCACTCGGCGGTCGGGTTGTTGCTGTCCTGGGGAAAGTTGGCGTCGCCGGCGCTCGAGAAGAACCCGGACGCGTCGTCCATGGACCTGCCGAGCGTGTAGGCCGACGCAAACGCGAGGCCGCGGTCGAGGCGTTGATCGAACCGAAGTTCCAGCGCGTCGTAACGGGACCGGGCGCGGGACTCGATCAGGGTAATGTCCGCGAAGAACGGATTGGGCCGCGGATTGAACGCGGCCGGACTCGGCGCCGGCTGGTTCGCGTCGCGCGCGCCGATGAGATCGCGCCCGCGCGAGGCGACGTACGCCACCTCCAGCGTTCGCGTGCGGCCGAGCTGGCGCTGCAGGCTGACGTTCCAGTGATGCAGGTAGCCCGTCGCCAGATCCCGATCGACGGCCGTGGCCGAGTCGGGCAGCGGCAGCGGGAAGTTCGCCGGGAACGGATCGGACAGCGTGAGCAGGTAGGCCGGCGGCAGCGAGAAGAACAGGTTGAGGTCGAAGTACGGCGAGTTGAAGTACAGGAACTCGTTCGGCGCGAGCGAGGCCTGGTCGTACGAGATGCCGTAGCCGCCGCGCAGCACCGTGGCGTCGTTCAGGCTCCAGGCCGCGCCGACCCGCGGCGCGACGTTGTTGCGGTCCGGGTTGCGGCCCGACCGCGGCACGCCGTTCTCACCGACCGGCACGACGACGCCCGTCGCCAGGTCGTAGATGCTGACGCGGTCGTCGGCATCCACCGGCGGCGCATTGAACTCGTAGCGCAGGCCCGCCGACAGGGTGAACGCCGGCGACACCTGGATCGAGTCCTGGAGGTAGAAGGCGTAGCTCTGCGTCCGGAGGTTCTGCGGATTGTCCACGGCCGCACCGCCGGTCACCGTCGGGAGCCCCAGCAGCAGATCGGCCAGCCCATTGCCCGTGAACGCCTGATTGGTGAATTGCAGGAATCCCCGCGACTGGACGTCCCGGTACGCCTCCTGCCCGAGCAGCCGCACCTCGCCGCCGGCCCGCACCAGGTGGCGTCCGCGAGTCCAGCTCACCGAGTCGGACAACTGCAACATGTCCGTCGTGCTGTCCTGCGGGTTGTTGAACTCGCCGCCAAGCGGCGAGTAGCCCGCGACGGAGATGAACGAGAGGCCGTGGTCTCGCGGATTGTCGGAGAGCTCGGGCAGACCGACCGCCCGGTTCAGGCTCGTCCCCTGCCCCTCGTGAAACGCCCCGGCTCGTACGCGCGTCCACGCGGCGCGAGCTTCGTTGACCAGGGACGCGCCCGCCGGCGTCGTGACCGCCAGCATGAGGTTCTGAGCCCGGCGCGGCACGTCCGTGCCGTATCCGGGCACGGAGGCGAACCCGGGGCCCGCAAACGGCTCGAACAGGTTGCGGTTCGAAAAGCTGTAGCGCGCCGTCACGCGCGAGCGGCCCGCGCGGTCCACCCGGACATCGAACTGATCGACGTCGTCCACCAGTTCCGGCGACGACACAAAGTTGGCTGGTGATCCCGGCCGGTTCGGCTCGGGATACAGCGCGGCGATCGCCGCGCCGACCGGGTGCTGGAAGAAGCCCGGAATCTGGCCTCCCGGGAACGGCTGGCCGGTGAACGGATTGAAGGGCGGCCGGGCGCTCAGCGAGAAATCGCCGCCCCGCTCGGCGAGCGTCGGCACCGTCGTGACGCGCGTGATGCCCTCGGTGAGTCGGGTGCCTTCGTAGTCGCCGAAGAAGAACCACCGGTCCGGCACGATCGGTCCGCCGGCCGTCGCGCCAAACTGGTTGCGGCGGTACGCCGGCGCCGGCTCGTTCCCGGGCGCAAAGAAATTCCGCGAGTTGAACGCACCGGTGCGGAAGAAGTTGTAGGCGCTCGCGCCGTACCGGTTCGAACCGGAGCGCGTGACGATGTTGACCTGCGCGCCGGCCGAGCGTCCGAACGCCGCGTCCGGCAGGTTCGTGATCACCTCGAACTCGCGAATGGCATCCACCGGCGGCCTGACCGCCGCGCCGTTCAGCTTCGGGTCGATGTTGTAGACGCCGTCGAGCAGATAGGTATTGCTGTCTTCGCGGGCTCCGCTCGCGTTGAACGCAAAATCGCCGCGCACCGACCCGGCCGAGCCCTGCGCGGCCGGCGCGGCACCGGCCGCGAGCAGCGCGAGGTCGAGGAAGTTGCGGCCGTCGAGCGGCAGGCTGGAGAGCGCCTCGGGCAACATCCGCGTCACCCGTGAGGCCGACATCCGGTCGAGCGCGGCCTCCGGCGCCGTGACCGTGACCGACTCCGACACCGACCCCGGCTCGAGCGCCACGTCCAGCCGCACGCTCTGGCTCACCGCCAGCGCGATCGCTTGCAGGTGCCGCCGGAATCCGTCGTGCGTCACCTCAATCCGATAGCGCCCGGGCGCGAGCGGCGTGATCGCGAACCGACCCCGGTCGTCGGATCGCGTCGAGATTGCCGCTCCGGTCGCCTCGCTGACCGCCGTGATCATCGCGCCGGCGACGACGCCGCCGCTCGGGTCCGTCACGATTCCACGTACCGTGCCGCCGACCGTCTGCGCGCCCGCCGCTGACACCGGCGCAAGCGCCAGACACGCCGCCACTACGATGCCCCAGCGCTGCCTCATAGAAACCTCCATCTGAGCCTACCAGGATAACCACACTCGTCGAGGGCCGAGCGCCGGGCGCGTCAGAACACCATCCGCGCGCCGATCTGCAGCTGTCGCGATGACGTCAGCGTGCTGCGGATCTGTCCGAATGAGGACAGCGGCGCGGTCTCGACACCGGTGCCACTGAAGGCCACGAGCGAGGGCGGCCCGAAGTTCGCGCGGTCGAACACGTTGAACACCTCGACCCGGAGCTCGATGCGCCCCGCGGCCCCGATCGGCGACCACGGCACGATCTTCGTGAACGCCAGGTCCACCGTGCGGAGGTCCGGCCCGATGAGGTCGTTCCGCCCGACGTTCCCGAGCGTGCCCACCGCCGGCACCACGAACGCGGTCGGATCGAACCACCGGTTCGGGTCCCCGGTGACCGCGTCGTCCGGGCCGCGGCCCGGCGCGTAGCTCGGCCGGTCGGGGCCCGTGCCCGGGCCGAGCGACGGCGCCCAGAGCGATCGCGACCGGTTCGTCTGGATGAAGACCGTCAAGGGGTTTCCGCTGCGCATCCGGACGATCGAGGCCACCTGCCAGTCGTTCAGGAGCGCACCCGCAAGGCCGCCCTCCGGCGCGGCGTCGGGTATCTGCCAGATGGCGCTCAGCACCCAGCCGTGCGCCGCGTGATAGTCGGCGAGCCCCCGGTTGTAGCCGGCGATGAACTCGGGCATCGCCGACACCGAGCTCGTCGTCGAGTCGGAGAAGAACGTCGCGTTCTGCGTCGTGTCCTCGGCCTTCGACCAGGTGTATGACGACTGCACCTGCAGGCCGTTGGTCCATCGCCGACGGACCTCCAGGATCAGCGCGTGGTACCACGAGTCGCCGTCGCTCGACTTGAGCTCGATCGCCGAGAAGTTCGGGTTCGGGCGGCTGAGGCCGGCCGCATAGAAGACCGTCCCGTCGGCCAGCGTGGTCGGCGCGGGCACGTTCACGTCGGAGTTGCGCCAGAGGTGCTGGCCGCGCGAGCCGGCATAGCCGATGCCGACCACCCAGTTCGCCGGCAGCTCGTGCTCGAGGCTGACGTTCCACATGTGCACGCGGGGGTACGCGATGTCGTGCTGGATCGGCCGGACGGAGATGCCGCCGGCCCGTTCGAACGGCGGCACCGGAAACGAGGGGCTCCCGCCGATGACGACGCGCGGCGTCGCCGGCGGGTTCGTCACGGTCACGATCAGGTCCTGCTGGTTGTTGAGCTTGTAGTACAGGCCGTAGCCGCCGCGGACCGACGTCCGCCCGCTGCCATCCACGTTCCACGCCGCACCGATCCGCGGCGAGAACGTCGCGCCGGGGTTCTCGTAGAGCGGGCCGACGGTCGGCGCCGCCGCGAGCAGGTCGGGCATGCTGACGTCGCGTGGATCCACCGGAACGGTCGCGGCCTCGAAGCGGAGCCCGGCGCTGACGGACAGATTCGGCGCGGCCTGCCAGTCGTCCTGCAGGTACGCGCCGAAAAGGGTCCAGTTCCAGTCGCGGTTGATGTCCCCCTCCGGCGTCAGGCCGATGAACGTCGCGGCGCTACCGGCCATGAAACTGGCCAGACTCGCGAACCGGTAGATGCCTCGGCTGAACGTCGGGTTGAACTCGGACGCGCGGTAGTGCTCGACGAGGCCGCCCAGCTTCAGGAAGTGCCGCCCGCGGCTCTGCGCCAGGTCGAACTGGCCGCTGTAGACGTCCTGATCGAGGTGCACGTCGGCCGAGATCTGCGGGCCGAACCGCGGGATGCCGCCGATGTCGATCGCGCCCATCGTCGGCCGTCCCGGGACGAACGGCGACACCGGCTGCGTGGTGTTCGACTCGACCGACTGGCCGATGCGCGTCCGGCTGTAGCCGAACCGCGCCGTCCCGACGGTTTCCGGCGACAGCACCTGCCGGTACTCCGCGGTCAGGAACTGGTTCGTGGACACGAACGCGCGGGGAAACTGCGGAAAGTCGGTCGGCAGGTCCTGGCTGGCGTCGTCGAGCGTGTAGCGGACGAACCACAGGTTGCCCGCCCTCGGCGTGCCGTCGATGCGGGCCTGCGCGAAGTTCTGCGTCAGCCGCTGGTCGAACTCGAACGTGTGCTGCGCCAGTCCGCCGCCCAGGTTCGGACCGTTGGCCACGGGAAACTCGAGCAGATACGGCAGCACGACGGGATTGATCGCCACCGGGCCGGTCGGCAGGACGCCCGTGCGCGCGGCGGCGTCGGGCACGGTCGTGACGATCGTCCGGCCGAGATTCTCGAAGAGGCCCTCGTAGCCCAGAAAGACGAAGAGCCGGTCCTCGCGGAGCGGCCCGCCGGCCGTGCCGCCGAGCTGATTGCGCCGAAACGGCGGCTTGTCGCCGACGTCGAAGTAGTTGCGCGCGTCGAGCGCGTCGTTGCGGTGGAACTCGAAGAAGCTGCCGCCGAACCGGTTCGTCCCCGATTTGGTGATCGCGTTGATCTGGCCGCCCGCGTTGCGCCCGTACTCCGCGCTGTAGCTGTTGGCCTCCAGGCGGAACTCGCGAATCGTCTCCATCCCGAGCGCGGTCCCGGCGGCGCTGCCCGCCGGGCTGTTCGTGAAGTCGTTCTGCAGCGTGCCGTCGAGCAGGTACACGTTCGAGCGCGGGTTCTGGCCGGCCACGCTCATCGCCAGCCCGTGCGCCACCACCGAGCCGTTGTCGCGGTTGGGAAACGGCGACACGAGCGGCTGCAGTTGCATCA
>Ga0326597_10003703_pt1 | contig 21847 bp, 20 predicted proteins | sample RVTome_12_FD_203789 | JGI IMG/M metagenome (GOLD analysis project Ga0326597, IMG submission 203789) | Soil microbial communities from uranium-contaminated site in the Upper Colorado River Basin, Wyoming, United States - RVT100D185 | ecosystem: Environmental > Terrestrial > Soil > Contaminated >...
TCCTTTAACGGCTTTTGCAATTTCACGGATGTGATCAGGCGTGGTGCCGCAACAGCCGCCAACCACGTTCAGGAATCCGGCTTCTGCCCATTCCTTGATTTGCGGGGCGAGTGATTCCGGCGTTTCCGGGTAACCGGTCGGCAACAGGGGATCCGGCAGTCCGGCGTTGGGATAAGCGCAGACATAAGTATCGGCAATGGTGCTGATTTCTTCGAGGAACGGACGCATGAGGTCCGGGCCAAGCGCACAGTTCAAACCAATGGTTAACGGATTGGCATGACGCACTGAATTCCAGAAGGCTTCCACGTTCTGGCCGCTGAGTGTTCTTCCGGCGCGATCGGTGATGGTGCCGGAGATCATGATTGGCAGTTTTATATTCTGTTCTTTGAAGATTTCCTGGATAGCGAAGAGGGCGGCCTTGGCATTCAGCGTATCGAAAATGGTTTCGACCAGCAAGATATCGACGCCTCCTTCAATCAGGGCGAGTGTCTGTTGATAATAGGCATAACGCAGTTGCTCGTAGTTAATCGGGCGGAAACCCGGATCGTTTACATCCACGACGGTGCAGGCACTGACCGGCATGGGGCCGATGGCACCGGCAACAAATTTTACTTCGCCGGTTTCCTGCTCGGCACGGTCAGCCGCCTTTCGTGCGCAATGCACGGCGGCAATGTTCAGGTCATAGCACAGCTTTTTCAGGTATTCATCCGCAAGTACGTCATCGAAATAGGCCTGGGTTTTACGCTCGCCGTCTTTCAGTTCGATAAAGAAGTCCTGCTGGGCCAGTGGTGAGGCACCGAAAGTGTTGGTTTCGACAATATCGGCCCCGGCCTGGATGAACTCGTAGTGGATATTTTCTATAGTATCTGGTTTAGATATAACAAGTAACTCATTGTTTCTTATAAGTTCTTTGCTCTTGATATCCTTGAATTGCTGACCGCGAATATCCGTCTCGGTCATATGGAGTTGCTGGATGGTGGTGCCCATGGCACCGTCGAGCACGACGATCCGTTCCTTCAGCAGTTGCTGCAGGAGACCGGTGCGTTCGGGTGTGGTAATCAGCTTGTCCATGAAATAAAAAATGCACGCCGCGGTTAAATCAAGGCGCGCATTTTACCCCGTATCGGGGAGATTACGACAATTGATCTATTGACGTTTATCTATGGGTACGTAAGGGCGTTCGGTATAGCCCGTGTAGATCTGGCGTGGACGGCCAATCTTGCGGTCCGGATCTTCCATCATCTCTTTCCAGTGGGCGATCCAGCCGGGCAGGCGCCCGATGGCGAACATGACCGTGAACATGTTGATGGGGATGCCCATGGCCTTGTAGAGTATGCCGCTGTAGAAGTCGACGTTGGGGTAAAGCTTGCGTTCGATGAAATACGGATCGGACAGTGCCGCTTCTTCCAGTTCCTGGGCGATATCGAGCAACGGGTCGTTAACGCCTTTCTTGTTGAGGATGACACCCGTCATTTTTTTCAGGATCTTGGCGCGTGGGTCATAGTTCTTGTACACGCGATGCCCGAATCCCATCAGGCGGATATTGGATTTTTTGTCCTTGCCCTTCTCGACGAACTCCTTGCAGTTCATATCGCTGGTATGGATCTGCTGCAACATTTCAATGACTTCCTGGTTGGCGCCGCCATGTAGCGGCCCCCATAAGGCACTGATCCCGGCACTGATCGTCGTGTACAGGTTGGGCAGGCTGGAACCACAGAGCCTGACGGTGGAGGTGGAACAGTTCTGTTCATGGTCCGCGTGCAGGATCAGCAGCAGGTTAAGCGCCTTGACCATGTCCGGATCGACCTCGTAGGGTTCGGATGGAATGGCGTACATCATGTGCAGGAAATTGGCACAGTAAGTCAGGTGGTTAAGCGGGTACATGATCGGCCTGCCGATGCTCTTCTTGTAACTGAATGCAGCGATGGTGCGCAGTTTGGAGAGCAGGCGGGTGGATTGTACCTCAATGTTCTCAAAAACCTTGACCGACTCAGGATAATAGGTCGACAAGGTATTCACCATGGAAGAGAGGATGGCCATGGGATGGGCCGAGGCCGGGTAACCATCGAAGAAATGCTTCATGTCCTCGTGGATCATGCTGTGGTTAGAGAGCAGTTGTGAGAAGTGCTGTAATTGCTGCTTGTTCGGCAGTTCGCCATAGATCAGGAGATAACTGGTCTCAACGAAGGTGGAATGCTCTGCCAGTTGTTCGATGGGGATGCCGCGATAACGGAGTATGCCCTGTTCCCCATCCAGGTATGTGACCGCACTCCTGGTGGCGCCGGTGTTCATGTAGCCACTGTCCAGCGTGATAAAGCCGGTTTGATTTCTGAGCTGGGTGATATCTATCGCCTTTTCACCTTCTGATCCAACCACGATGGGCAACAGGTATTCCTTGTCGTCAATAATCAGTTTCGCGTTTGAACTCATAGTTATGCCTTTGGTTAATAAGTATTTTAATAAATTTTTGTTATTGACCGAGCTCCATAACCGGCCTTCAACAGGCAAAAACCCGTTAATGGCTGTATGGATATTTAATAGAGGTGAACCCCCCGGCTCACTTGTTGTGCGATGCATTATGCACTTTTTTCGGAATGATACCTAATAGGAAATGATGCTACCCGGCACTATTATTGTGCGCGCTGTTGTTGACATGGGAAGGCTGGTCGGTACGCTGGAAAAAGATATCAACCTGCAGCCCTTTTTCAGATGATTCGCCCAGGTTAATAACGGCATGATGCAAATCTGCAATCTGTTTTACGATGGAAAGACCCAGTCCACTGCCGGATTCACGGGATTCATTCCCGCGGGAAAATCGTTTGAAGACATATTCCTTGTGATCATGCGCTATGCCGGGGCCATTATCGGCAATGCTTAATGAAACACCTGTTGGAGTATTTTCAAGATACACATCAACGCGGCCACTCTCAGGGGTATAACGAATGGCATTGTCCAGCAGGTTTCTTAATAATATGGAGAGAGTTTGGGCATTTGCCCGGATATGGATTGAATCAGTATCATTAACCTGCAGGTTTATATTTTTTTTATCGGCAAAGGGTAAAATATCAGCCATGGTCTCCTGCACGATATTCGTGAGGTCACAGTCTGAATAATTTGTATTATTAACCCCTGGTTCAAGCCGGGCCAGGGTCATTAATTGTTCAATAAGGTGCGTGGTACGGTCAGCACTTTTCAATATATTCTGCAAGGCATGCTCACGTTTTTGCGCATCCTGGGTACGCATGGCGATCTGGGCCTGGGTTTTCAGTCCGGCAAGTGGTGTACGTAACTCATGAGCTGCATCAGCCGTGAACCGCCTTTCGTTTTGAATCACGCGATCGAGACGGTAGAACAATTTATTGAGTGCATTGATCAATGGGAGTATCTCGGTAGGCACATCAAATCCTGAAACCGGTTCAAGTTGCGATGAATTTCTTTTCTGTATATCTGCAGCAATCCTGTTTAAAGGACTGAAAATAATACCTACCGTTTTCCAGATCAGGACGAAAATTACTGGCAAGCCAATAAGCAGAGGAATTAAAAGGCTCAAGGCAATTTCATTGACCAGGTCAGACCGGACGGAATAGGGCTCGGCAACACGGATTACAATAATATTGGCCGGGTCATGCAACGTGTAAACCCGCCAGTGGACATCGTTAACAACTGTGTCTGATAAACCCGTTGTAATATCATCAGATAAAGGCTCTGGAGGAGCGCCTGCTGAATTGAAATTAAATCCCGAATTTTTGATACTGATCTGAAAAGCCAGTAATTTTTCATACGTATGAACGTCCAGATGCTGTTCAATATTGGTCAAGCGGAATTCTTCTTCATTTTCAGCATTTTTTGTTTTGTAGTCTTCTTCATACAATTCATGATCTACAAGTGACAAGAGTACTTTTGCCGACTGGGCCAGGTGCGCATCGAAGATTTGTTCAATTTTATTACTGGCATCAAAAAAATTGAATACAGCTATGGTAAACCAGCTGATGAATGTCAGTGACAGTAAAAAAACAAGCAGGCGTTGCCGGATTGAATATGGCATAATTTATTTTATCAGGTAGCCAACACCGCGGATTGTTTTAATGAAATCCGGGCCTATCTTCTTTCTGATATTGTGAATATGTACTTCAATGGAATTGCTCTCTATCTCGTCACCCCAGGCATAGATGTTGTCTTCAATTTTTCTTTTAGACAGGGCTTTGCCGGAATTCTCCATCAGGAGCTGGAGGAGTGAGAATTCTCGTGCAGAGAGGTCTATTATTGTACTGCCTTTGACTACTCTGTGTTCAGCCAGGTTCATTACCAGATCATTATGTTGAAGCAACGGGATGGCACGGCCATGGTCTCTGCGTATTAACGCCCTTAATCTGGCAGCAAGTTCGTCAAGGTCAAAGGGTTTGATCATGTAATCATCCGCGCCCTGATCCAGCCCTTTGACCTTGTCATCCAGAGTATCCATGGCAGTTAATATCAAAACCGGCAGGGTCTTGCCCATGTTGCGGAGTTTCCCCAGCAATGTCAGGCCGGAATCACCCGATAAATTCAAATCAAGGATGATGGCATCATATTCTGTTGATGCTACTGCAGACTCCATATGCCGTCCATCTCTAAGCCAGTCCGTTATGTATGAAAACTCCTTGAGGCCGACAACTATGCCGTCACCAAGAATTTCATCATCTTCAATTAATAACAGGCGCATGGTTATCAGGTTTTCCTTTCCAGCCTAATCAGTGCTATTGATTTACCATACAGACCGCTGGTTTTATCCAGGACAGTATATTTCAATTCGTCAGGCAGCATTTTCATACTTTTGTTTTTAATGATGACGTACATCCTGTCTTTTCCAGAAGATTGAAAAAAATCCATGATTTTATCAGGATCACGAATATGTACGATGCCAACAGCCGTATAGTAAACATAGATACCAGGTGTAATGCCTATGGTTGCAATGGGCTCGTTATTTATCAGATCTCGTGCAAGTATAGCCATGTTGTATTTTTCAAATCGATCCCTGCTCCAGCCGGTATGGGTATAGCCTGACAGGGTAAAAGCAATACCCAGTAACAGGGCAAAGATCAAAACCAGGTTAAACCTCTGTTTTATGTCTGCTATAAAAATATTAACACCTGCTGCAAGCAAAATAACGGCGGGGACGATTGAAGGTAACATGTAAAACCACCGCTGCTGATTACCAAGGCCGAGCACCAGTACCGGGAGCAGGAGATACAAAAGCAGCAGCTGGTTGCTGTGGGCATATTGTTTTCCTGACATAAAATGCTTGACGGTATAGGGCAGGAATATTGCCCATGGAAGCATCAGGATTAATGGCCGGTAAAAATAATAAAAGTTAAGCAGGTTGAAAGGATTAATGGCAAATAACGATCCGCTCAACTGCGTCTTGTGCAGTATTCCGCCCCCGAGTTCCTGGTTCAGGTAATACCACCAGGGAGCGGTCAGCAGTGAAAACAGTACCAGCCCGGTGACTGGTTTTACCAGGTTAATTATCTCACGCCAGGACATCTTTCTGATGAAACAAAACAGGAGTGATGCCAGCAGGAAGATCACGGGCATGTGCGGTCCTTTGGAAAGGGTTGCCAGACCATAAGCGGCCCACATGGCATAAATCAGTATTTTCTTGTTAAATGTTTTCTGCGAATACAGGGCCAATGTGAATGCTGTGTATCCCGCAGTACATAAAAAGGCAAAGAGCATGTCCGGCCGCGCATCATGACTGTAGGTAAACAAGCCCATGCTGGTTGCGAGCATTAATACACTGAGATTTGCGATACTGCTGTTATAGAGTTTCAGGCCGAGCAGGTATACAAGCACCAGCATCGCCAGGCCGGCCATGACTGATATGATTCTGCCATGCCAGGGTTGTATGTTTTCCAGTGAACCCGAAAGCCATGCTGCGGCCCCGGTAAGCCAGTAATTGAGTGGTGGTTTTTTCATGCGTGGCTGATCATTAAACCAGGGGACCAGCCAGTTTCCACGATCGTGCATTTCCTGGGTAGTCTGCACAACAAATACTTCGTGTGCATCCATGGGCAGTGTTGTAATTCCGGAAGAAAAAATAATACCGGAACTTATCATGATGGCAAACAACAGAAAAAATCTGTTTTTTAAAAAGCTATGCATTCATTTCAGATCGGTCATTGTTGGAATGCGTAAAATAATCAATTTATGTTACTGATAAATACTGTCACTGGATGTATTTACTCTTTCGCGGTATATAAACATAAGGTTGCGCAGATAAATTATTAATCCGCCAGATTGGCCAAGAATAAATACTGGATCAGTACGATGGATTGCATAGTTGAGCAGAACAAAACTGCCACCTATGCTCAGATACCAGAAGGCAATTGGAATCACACTGCGTTTTGTTTTTTCACTGGCTATCCATTGCAATATGAAACGACAGGAGAATAAAAGTTGACCCATCAGGCCTATAATGATCCAGATCTGTTCAGAAATCATAACGTGTTACCTCTTTTTTTACAGGAGATGAGTAGCGCTTGATTAACCACAACATTCCGAACAAGTCGATTATGCTTACCCACAAACGATTATTTATTGAATATTTTGACATTCCGGTTTTTCGAGGCCGGTGCGAAACTTCAACAGAAATTATTCCAGCGCCCGCTCGTTTCATTAATGCCGGAATGAAACGGTGCATATGATCGAAGAACGGCAGGCTCAGAAATGTAGATCTGTGTATTAGTTTCAGTCCACAGCCTGTATCTGGGGTTGAGTCCTGAAGTATTTTACTGCGTACAGCATTAGCAACTATGGAAGAAAATCGCCTGATTAAGTTGTCATGCCGTTTTTTCCTGTATCCACATATCAGTTTAAGTTCAGGATCCTGAGCAACATTCAGTTTATCGAGTAACTTGAAGATATCGTTAGGATCATTCTGGCCATCACCATCCAATGTGACTACCCAGGGAGCTCTAGATGACTGGATACCGGTAAAAATTGCTGCACTTTGACCATAGTTTGCAGCATGCTGGAGTAGCCTTAGTTGTAGTCCCGGATCATGCATTAATTGGATGAGCACATTAGAGGTTTCATCCATACTTCCATCGTCAACAATAATAATCTCATGTCTGATTTTGCCATTCAGAATTAAAGAGATCTCCTTGACCAGAAGTATTATCGCTTCTGCTTCGTTATATGCCGGGATAATTACAGATAAATCAGGATTACTGACCAATGGTGAATTATTCTCAGTATTTATATGCATATCACGGCATGTAAAAACCGGTTTAACAAGCTGTGTGATAGACATTAGCAGGTAAATTCCTTCGTCATGACGGCAAGGAAGATACTTGATGAATATTAAGAAATGCTTATTATTTCAGGAATTATTGCGGATTTGACACGACTCTGTCTTTAAAATTATATCGTAAATAGATCACAATTATGGTGACAAGCCAGAATAAAGCCAGAAATCCCAATAATTTGTCATCCCGGCTAACAAGATATTCAAAATTATTACCTGGAGCATAATCTGTCAGTTCATTGATGACCTTGATGGCAATAACTACACCGGCATGTAATCCCATGCATTGAAAAATATTGCCCTTGTTCAATCGCACCAGTGCAAACAATACTCCAAATGCAAATAATGTAAGAAAAGAGTCGAGAATTGCTGTATCGCCAAAACGATTGAATGAATCAGACAAAATAACGAAGCCAGTTGCCCAGTTAATATCGGCATTGGCCTGGGTGTGGGGTAATTTTATAAAGTGTACGGCTGAGTAAATACCGCTACTGACAATGACAGCAGTTAATACATTAGTAGTTTTGGAGAGGCCACCAAGCAGGGCGCCACGGTAGAGTGTTTCTTCAATCAATGCCACCATTACACCAGACAGAATGGCTTTAATCAGTAACAGGAAAATGAAGCCCAGGTTGAAATGAAGTTCCGGTTCTGGTTGAAGTATGCCCATTAACAGATATATCACTGCCAGAATCAGCATAATCACCATCCCCATTAGCATGCCAGTGAATACCTCGCGACTAATGGAGACTTGTGCCGGGTTGAATCCGGCCGTTGTTTTATTCAGTATTTTATTGAAACGAAGATAGAGAAATAAGAACGCCAGGCCGCAAAGACTGATCAATTGTGACGTTATCTTGTGAAATGGGATATCAGTAAATAATTGCAGGAGTTTGTATAATGGGAAAGACAGTACCGCACCGCATATGAATGCCATAATGATAAAAACAAATAGTAATAGCAATTGACGCATGTCCGCGCGCGGCCTTTCACAAAATCAGGTTCGAAAGTAAACTCAATATAATCACCTGGCGAGTTTGCCATTTTTTTTATACATTCGCATCACTCTTATACAATATTATTCAAATTCCACGTCGAATTCCAAACGCAGGAATGATTCTTCGGCAACCATGATTGTTATATAGGAAAACAGGATAAATATCTTAAGAAATTCTTAAGACATCATTTTTCAAGATCTATGGGTGGGGACTTGAAGTATTTTTTACCTGTAATCATCGCTGATACAATTGCGTTTTTCTCACGTATTTCAGTAAACGCGACGCCGATAAGGTGAAAAATCACAGCGATGACCAGGAGATAAAACAGGATTTCATGAGTCTCGACGATGGGTTCACGGACTGCGCGCATCCTGTTATAGGCTGCTTCATCTATACTTTCTTTTGAACCGGGTTTGATGTTGGCTATTTTCCTGTGGTTCTCTCCTGCACCTGTAACATACTCCTTGATCTCGTGTCCGAGAGGTGGCAGATAGAGATCTGTCCCTGCCAGTACAAGGCCGCTTATACCCTGAACTATCAGTAGCAGATACATGACACAAATCATCAACCGGGCAGCAGGGTTATGACCGAGATACTGTACCGGCCTGCCTGAATAAAATGTTTTAACGTATTTCAATAAATCACCCAGGTAACCTTTGCTGAAAGGTAAAATTGTTTTCCAACGTGAGTAGTGATTACCGGAAAAACCCCAGATGGTGCGCCATATCAGGTTGGCCACGAAGGCATAGCCCACGTAAACATGTATGGATTTAAGCAGGACTTTAGTTTCGGTTGTTAAACTTAAAGTGTCGTCGTTCAGTATAGCTACACCCAGGGGGATAAGGGTTAATATCAGCAGGGCATTAAGCCAGTGGAATATCCGGGTAGAACGGTCCCAGGCCGGATATTCGATATAAAAATTTACAATTCTGTCTTTGGACATGTGGAACAAGCGCACTGGAAATTTCAGCCAGTATCGGCCAGTTAGCTTAAATTATGCTTAAAAGGCAGTTTTATTTGTTGATCCAGATCAATACTCCAGTCGATAAAAATAAAATTGACTTCCCCATCAACATTGTTACATTATTCCTGTAGTAACAGGTTCCCTGCCACAATTCTTGAGCAGGGTTAAATGGGAAGCCGGTGCATTGTTTAATAACAGTAATGCCGGCGCTGCCCCCGCAACGGTAAGCGAGTTAATGTTCAGTCTGGATGCCACTGTGTAGAAATACATGGGAAGGTGACTGAACAGGATAATCATATTATCACTCATGAGCCCGGAGACCGGCCTGCTGCAATATTAACCATATCGCGGTGGGCGATAACGGCGGAATCACACTATCCGGCAAGCTGGTGCCTTTCTCCGTTGTTTCCTTCTGTGGTTTTAATCATCTTGATAGCGCGGGTGAGAGCAGATGAGAAACAAAACATTTTTTCATTTCATTTTTGGAATTATTTTGGCGAGTAATTCCGGTCTGGTTATTGCAGATCCTGTTGAGGAACTCGATGATATTGTCGTCAGTGCAACTCGTTGGGAAACCCAGGGTGTTCCAACGGCCGGAAGCATCGTTGTTATTCATCGTGAACAAATTAAACAAAGTGGGGCGAAAAATATAACGGAAGTATTGCGTGGGTACGGAGGTATACAAATTTCAGATTTGTACGGGGATGGAAGCCGTACAACAATTAGCATGAGAGGTTTCGGTGCCAATGCACAATCAAATACCTTGATCATGGTTGATGGCAGGCGATTAAACAACACAGACTTGAGGGCACCGGATCTTGGTTCAATTGCATTAAAAGATATCGAACGGATTGAAATAATCCAGGGGAGTTCTGCGGTGTTATTCGGGGATCAGGCTGTAGGTGGTGTGGTCAATATTATTACGATGCAGCGTTCAGATACATACTTTGAAGCCGGTGCGGGTTATGGCAGCTATGATACCCAATCCCAGCATTTTATCGTCAATGATAATTTTGATAATGGTTTGTCTTACCGGTTCAGTGGGCAACGCTCACTTTCCAATAATTACCGTGATAATAATGACAGGGAATACATTAATGTCCTTGGCAATGTAGGGTATCAGTCTGAACACGGTCGTTTTTTCATGGAATATCAGATAGTTGATGAAGATATTGAATTACCCGGAGGTATTTTTCAGAACCAGGTACGGTCTAACAGAAAACAAACGCGCTTTCCAGATGATTTCAACGACACTAACACGGAAATTACACGTCTCGGTACATTGCTGAATATAAGCCCAGAATGGCAATTCCAGACAGAATTTACCAGTCGGCGTGAAAATATAGATGGTGTACTCACAAATATCAGGTTTAGTCAGGAGAGGCATCATCAGAGCCTGAACCCGCGAATCAGAGGAAACCTGCCTTTCAATGACATTTCTATAGTAATCGGTGGAGATCTGGAAAAAACAGATTACAGTCTTGTCTCTTTCTTCGGAGGGCCGCCTGCTGTAACAAACAGTACTCAACGCATGTACAGCAGTTATATACAGGCGATTATTCCGGTTGATGACTACATATCAGTAACAACGGGGGTGAGGAAAGCATGGCTGAAAAACGAAATTGTAGACAGCTTCAGTTTTCCAGCAGGCACTACATTTAATGACAACCAGTTTATATCAACTTTCGGAGTGACTTTGTTTCCCTTGCCGGACCTGCGGTTATTTTTGAAACGCGAAACCAACTACAGGTTTCCGCTGGTCGATGAAGAAACTTTTGTGTCATTTGGAATAGCCGGGCTGGATACACAAACGGGCAAGTCTTATGAAACAGGTATAGAGTGGAATCGCCCTTCCTTTTTTGCAAAGCTGGGTGGGTATTTTCTTGTTCTGGAAAACGAGATAGATTTTGACCCTGTTGCTGGTGGATTTGGAGCAAATACTAATCTTGATCCGACTGAACGGACGGGGTTGATTTTTGAAACTGGAATACAATTGAGTGAAAAAGCGCATTTTTCATTACACTACAGCTATGTGGATGCTGAATTCAGTGAAGGATTATTTCAGGGGAACAAGATCCCATTTGTTGCAGAACATCAGTTATTGGTTAATGCGGATTATAAACTGACCGGTTATTTCACATTATATGGTGAAATATTCATGATTGATGAAAGAGTAGCATCCGGTGACTATGCCAATGATTTTCAGAAACTCCCGGGTTACGCGGTAACCAATATCAACCTTGATTACCAATACAAGGGATTAGGACTTTCAGCCCGGATTAGCAATCTGTTTAACAGGAAATACAGTGATTTTGCAGCTACAGCATTCAATCCTTTCCCGGTTGTAGAAACTGGTTTTACCCCTGCGCCGGAAAGGAATTATCTACTGACTTTAAGTTATACATTTGATTAAACAGAATTTTTGATGGTTTAACAACCGGTAATAATAAGTTAACATTGCATCCGCACATTCAGAGAATATTTTGATGAATATTAAAACAACAATATCTTCAGCCATCTGGTTATGCTTTCTGCTTGTGGCCCTCACAGCATTATCCAGACTGGTTCCCCATCCACCTAACTTCACCCCGGTAGGCGCTATGGGTTTATTCGCCGGTTCCTATATTACTGTACGCAGGTACTGGCTTGTACCCTTGCTGGCATTGCTGATAAGCGACACTTTTATAGGATTTTATCATCCTGTAACCATGGTCAGTGTTTATCTGGCTTTCTTCATTTGCGCCATGATTGGACGCAAGATTTTGCTTGAGCACCGCAGTATTGTACGAATTGGTGCCACAACATTATCTGCATCGATAATATTTTTTGTATTGTCGAATTTCGGTGACTGGTTGTCAGGCTTCAATTATCCATTAACCTGGGAGGGGCTGGTTACCTGTTATGTCATGGCAATTCCGTTTTTTGGCAATTCACTGTCGGGTGATTTCTTTTATGTAGCCCTGTTGTTCGGGATATATGAAGGAGTCAGGTTATGGGCGATGCAATCACAAGGTATGCGTACCACCTGAACATGCCGGTAATATAATATTTCTCCTCTCATAATTTATTTCCGGTTGTTGCAACAATGGCTAAGCGTCTGACAAAAATCTATACACGCACTGGTGATGACGGCACGACCGGACTGGCGGACGGAAAACGTGTTGAGAAAGACAGCCTGCGCGTCAGTGTCATGGGTGATGTCGATGAACTCAACAGTCTCCTTGGGTTATTGATTGCGAGCGGGGCAGGGGAGGACATTGCCGGTTACCTGCTTAATATCCAGCACCGGTTGTTTGATATCGGCGCTGAATTATCTATCCCTGGTAAACCAGTTACCCAGCCAGTCCATATCAGCCGGCTTGAAGAATTGCTGGATACCTATAATGAAGATCTGAAACCACTGGATGAATTTATCCTGCCGGGTGGCACTTTATCCGGCGCTTTGTGTCATTTTGCCCGTACAGTGTGTCGCCGCGCAGAACGGAGCATGGTAAAACTGGCACGGACAGAATACCTGAATCCAAATACGCTATGTTATATCAACCGGCTGTCTGATCTATTATTCGTGTTCTCACGGGTCATCACGCAGGCCAAAGGCGGAAAGGAAGTATACTGGGACAAGAATCGCCTTAAGCAGTCGGTCTGATTCGTGAATTATTTTTCGAAAAATTATTGAGATGACAATTGATGGCCGGATCCCGCTGGTTATTGGTGTTATTGGTCATTACCCGCATACATCACAGAGTCAATCAGAATTAACAGACCTTGTTAAATCTGTCCTGGAACATATCCAGGGTAATTTACCCCATACCCAACTGCGGATTATCACGACCCTGGCGCAGGGGCATAATTATGTAGTAGAACGCGCAGTCCTGGATATGGGTACAGAACTCGTGCTCGTTATCCCGCAGACTGATGACAAGCAAGAATTGAATGACAGCGGATATTCAGAACTTAAAAACAGGGCCACATCATGCTTTGCCTTGCCAAAATCAATAGAGATCCGGGAAAAATCAAACCCTGGGCTTTCAACTGCTGAGCTTCAAAATCTTGAGGCCTGGGCCTTCATCGCAAGACGAAGTCATATACTGTTGGCTATCACTGATGATAGTGATAATGATCATGCCATATCCCGGATAATTGGTTTCAAACTGAACGGGATTATGGACTGGATAACGCCGGAATACCGGAGTATGAAAAGCCATCTTTATCCACCGGATAAAGGGCCTGTTATCAGATTTTCCCCATCTATATCACAAAATCATTCCGGGAATTATTATGAAGCAAAATATATATTCCCGAATGCAGACCACGGCCATCAGGATGAATTCTTGCCATTTGATATAGCGCTTAAAAATAAAAAAATCGACTACCCTCGAACACTGGGCAAACTGGATGAATTTAATTCTGACGTAATCAGTATCAGAGAGAAGGCCGAACAAAAATCAATCATGTTTTATCCGCTGTTACCTGACCATTTGGTTACGCAGTTGAGTAATGAAGAAGAATACATTCATAGTGTTTACCGGTATGCCGATACACTTGCCGGTCTTTACCAGGCAAAAACCAGAAAAATTATTAATTCACTTTATATCTTTTCATCATTAATGCCGCTGATTTTCATTCTTTATATACGCGTCTGGCAGAAGCCATCTGTCATCATGCTCTATGTCCTGCTTTCCCTCCTGGTTTATCTCATCTATTGGATGAGCCGCAAAAGAAAATACCAGATCAAGCATCTTGATTATCGTGCTCTGGCTGAAGGATTGCGCGTGCAATTTTTCTGGCGGCATCTCGAAATGTCAGCCCAGGAGAGGACTCTGAACATTAAACCCGGTGATCACGTATTGCCATCCAGTGTTTCGGACTGTTATTTGAGAAAACAAAACAATGTACTGGAATGGATCAGGGATGCGATCCGGATTGTGAGCACACCTGATTTTAATAATAAATGCCGGCATGATATGGGCGGATGTTTGAGTGTTATACGGCAACACTGGATTATGGACCAGGCAAAATATTACGCCAAATCTGCATCACGCGATGATCTCAAGGCCAGGCAATTTGATAATCTGGTATTGCCATTGATTCTGGCAGGCGGGATGACCTCTTTATTTCTCACAGGATTGTTCCCGTTTGTGGCTGAACACGAAACACTGAAAATAATTCTCATACTCTGTGTGGGTTATTTGCCTGCAATGGGTGGGTTGCTGAAGACGTATGCATTTACCATGGGTTATGAAGAACAGGCAAAGCAATATGAACGGATGGCAAATGACTTCAATAGTGTACTAAATCATCTGGATTCCGGAATTGGTGCAGATGGATTCAAATCGATAGTCCATGAACTGGGCAAAGAAGCGCTCAGGGAAAATGGTGATTGGGTCGCTTTACACAGGGACAGACCCGTCAAGGTGCCTGGTGCCGGAAAATCAAATATTATCGAAGCATCGATTAAACTACATAAAAGAAGTCCTAAAAACTGAAAAAAACCCATGTTGAAGCGAGACCCGGGAAAATTTACCAGTATTGATGACCTGGTGTCATTCTGGGTAGAGCATGGCCATGATCCTGATCTGTCTGAACTTGACTATCTCAATCCAGGTAATGCCGCTCTTGAATTGGGTAATCCTGCACTGGCCTATGACATATTGAAACAGGGCATGTTTCAATATCCACACAACCTTGGCCTGAAATATTCAGGCGCCCTGGCCCTGGCGCGCAGTGGCTCGATTACGACAGCGGTCAACCTGGTCAGCGAAATATTACTGCTCCTGGATGTTCTTGATCCCTTATATGCAGATGCCCTCAGTCTTGCTGGCAGGCTGGCAAAAGACATCTGGTCAAAAATCAACGATACCGGGCAGCGTCAGGAACATGCCCGTGAAAGCATGGATTATTACAACAAGGCATTTGTATTGACCGGGAAAATCTACCCGGGAATTAATGCAGCCACAATGAGCCTTTTCTGTGGCAAGTCACAACAGGCATTAGATATCGCTAGACAGGTTCGCGATTTATGCCGGCAACAGCTCAGTGCTGGGGTGAAAACAGATCATTGGTTCCATGCAACAGCAGGTGAAGCGGAGTTGTTACTGGAAAATTACGATTCGGCACAGGATTGTTACAGACTAGCTGCACAGCTTGCGGGTAACCGTTTTGGTGATATTGCCAGCATGAGACGGCAGATCAGGTTCCTGTCTGAATACCGGAGTCATTCCGGCAATATTCTGGAGTTATTACATGTCCCGGTTGTGCTGGCATTTTCCGGTCATATGATAGACAACAAGGAACGCACCGATGCCAGATTCCCGGCAGAAATTGAGCCGCTGGTCAGGCAATCCATCCGGGACCATCTTGAAGAATTGGATTTGGCCATCGGATACAGTTCGGCGGCCTGCGGTGCAGATCTGATATTCCTGGAAGAAATGCAAAAACAAAAAAATGAAACACATATTATCCTGCCATTTAAACGATCTGACTTTATCAAATCCAGTCTGGAAATTGCAGGCCAGGAATGGGTGGAAAGATTTGAAATTGTTTCAAAACGTGCCACTACACTGACGTATGCGACACAGGAAAGTTATCTGGGTGATGATGTGCTTTTTACTTACACAAACAGGCTCCTGTGTGGCAAAACCATACTCAAGGCACAGGAACTGGAGAGCAAGGCGATACTATTAACAGTGGTTGACCAATCGGCCCATTCGGCGAGCGGGGGTACGTTGGAAACCTTGGAATCATGGAATGATACGGGAAATAAATCAATTCAAATAGACCTGGGCCAATTACGAAATAATATTGATTTGCCTGAGGACCAGAAATCACGACATTCAGCTAGCGGCCGTCACATTCGGGACAATAAACCTGGAAATATACAATCCCTGACTTCAGTAAGGCAGATCAGGACCATGCTATTCGCCGATTGTGTCGGTTTCAGTAAATTACAGGAAGAAGATACACCGTCCTTTTTTGTAAATTTTCTTGGACAAATAGCCGGTATTATAAAACAGGTTAATCATCCTCCGGTTTTTGCCAACACCTGGGGAGATGGATTATTCCTGGTTTTTGAGGAAGTTGACCACGCCGCCGAGTTTGCACTTTGTTTACGTGAAATGGTCACTGCGACTGACTGGAATCAGTTCGGTCTACCAGCGGAAACCAGTATACGGATCGGCATGCATACCGGTCCTGTCTATTCCGCAGAGGACCCTATCATCAGGAAAAATAATTATTTTGGTACCCATGTCAATATTGCCGCACGTATCGAACCGGTGACAACACCTGGTTCGGTCTATTTAACAGAGCAGTCAGCCAGCATGCTGGCCGTCAGCGCCAACTGTAATTTTACTTGCGATTATCTTGGAATGACTGATCTGGCGAAAAAATACGGCAGTGAATCTTTATACCGTCTCAGGCGTGTCAGCACAGTAGAATGATTAATATAAATAAATGTTTTGAATAAATATAAATACCATATTCCTGCCGGTTGACGGGTTTTTTTATGTTATCACACTTGACAGTAATGAATGGTATAAATTTTAAATAATTTTGTTGTTATTTTTCCAGTTGTAACAGCGCGCCATCACGATTTAAATTCACCTTGTTCAGGAATGAATTACCCAGCAATATGACGCTCGGAAATTCGTCATCATGGACAGAACCCTGTACATCATTTAATACAATGTCACCCACACGCACTTCTTTGAGCTTGATCAGGTATATTTTAGCAAAGCCTGAAGCTGTTTCAGATAAACTTTCCTCGCCTTCCATCTTGTAATTGAGACCGATACGGTTTGCGTGATGTTTGTTCATGGAAATCAGTGTCGCTCCGGTATCCACCACAAATTTGACCTGAAACCCGTTTATGCTGCCGTTGACTTCATACATACCTGTACTGTCAGGGGCTATGGTGACTGTTGTGCCTGAAGCGGGAGGAGTGAACTCACCACTGATATGCGTACCGAGGGAGTAGGTTTCCTGTCTGCCATTTATTTCAAGAACTGCTTCCCTGCTGTTCGCAGAAATCAGCTTGATGCCTTCGGGGCTGGTTTTACCTGGCGAAAGTATACACTGTTTACCATCTATAGTTACTATGGCCTTGTCCTTGAACAATCCAACCACGGTTATCTTTTCAACCGCCATGCACGGTATCGATAACAGGAGTAACATCAAACCGGTATATTTAATCATCTTGTAATATTTTTGTTTATTATATGATAACCATAGACCATTATTTGTAGTCAGTATTCCTGATTTTGTGAAACCTGTATTTGTATTCAGACATATTGCCTGTGAGGGGCCAGGTTATCTGGCCGAGTTTCTCTCGGCCAGGAATATACCCTGTGAGATTATCAGGGTCGATGAGGACGAACCAGTGCCGGTAAATACTGACAATGCTTCCGGGCTTGTTTTCATGGGTGGCCCGATGAGTGTTAACGACGATTTGCCCTGGATCAAAGCTGAGCTTGACCTTATACGCAAGGCACACAGTCAACATGTCCCGGTCTTCGGTCATTGCCTCGGTGGGCAACTGATCAGCAAGGCATTAGGAGGTAATATTACACGCAATCGTGTAACCGAGATTGGCTGGTTTCCTGTGGAACGAATAACCCAGTGCCCATCACTGGCCTGGCTGGATGAATTGTCTTTTGAATCTGAAATTTTTCATTGGCATGGCGAGGCATTCACACTGCCCGACAAGGCCATACCCTTATTCAAAAGCCGGTTTTGTGATCTCCAGGGTTTTATATTAAATAATACTTTCGTGCTTCAATGCCATGTGGAAATGGATAAAGAAGCTGTCAGCAAGTGGCTGTCATTCTATAATAACGATTTGCCTGCGCCGTGTGAAAGCGTGCAGTCCGGGCTGGAAATGCTGCAGAACATCGAACAGCGTATTGCTTCCTTGCACGTATTCGCAGACGTCATCTATACGCAATGGTTAAGCGGTTTTACTGAAAAACAGGGTTGAAATATCATGATCATCATACTGCATCCAGACATTGATAAAGCAGATCCAAAATATCAAAATCTGATCAGCTATTTATCTAATCTGCCAGGTATATCTTACCGAATTCACGAAGAAACAGGTGCGCTGCAAGTCCTGACTGAGCTTTATCTGATTGGCGACACCTTGTCACTGGATGTGGCCACGATTGAAAGTTTTGAAGTTGTTGAGCGGGTTGTGCGTATTTCCCGAGAATATCGCATCCTGGGACGACATAAGAATGATACACGTGCCAGTGAATTTGAATATAACGGCATCCGGTTTGGCCACGACAATCTGCATGTATTCGCCGGGCTGTGTGCAGTTGATACCCCGGAACATGTCGAGATCATGATGAAGGCATTACGGGAGAATGGCCAACAATGTACGCGTATGGGGGCATATAAACCCAGGACCAATCCGTATTCATTCCAGGGCCATGGCAAGGACTGTTTGCCTTATGTATTCGATCTTGCCGGTAATTACGATATCAAGGTCATCGCAATGGAAATCACGCACGAAAACCACATTAATGAAATCCAGGAGGCACTCGAAAAATCAGGCAGTCCCACCGGTGTGATGTTACAGATAGGTACACGCAATACCCAAAATTTTGAATTATTAAAAAGTGTTGGCAGGCAACGGGAGTTACCGGTGCTTTTAAAGCGGGGGTTTGGCATCACTCTGGAGGAATCACTGAATGCAGCAGAATACCTGGCGAGTGAAGGAAACCGGAAAGTTATTTTTTGCCTGAGGGGTATGAAAACCAATTTTGCTGATCCACATCGTAACCTGGTGGATTTTGCCCATGTGCCTGTGATTAAACGCATGACCAGAATGCCGGTGGGTATAGATCCGTCACATTCAGTAGGCGGCCGCCTTGCCGCACCGGATTTTCTTCTTGATATTATGCATGCTACTGCACAGGGTGTAGTTGCTGGCGCAAACATGATACTGACAGATTTTCATCCTGATCCTGCGAAAGCACTTGTGGATGGTCCGCAGGCATTGCACATGCGGGAATTACCGTGGTTTCTTGAAGATATTAATATAGCCCGAGAGGCCTATGAACGGCGCTGTGTAGTAGCAAAAAATTATTCTTCAACCTGACCTGATGTGTGCACGGAAAGGTGTATATCGTCCGGAGGTATACAAAAATGTAACAGCTTATTTATGCCTGATGCCGTTCCTTGATCTCATCCAGGGTTTTGCAATCAATACACAATGTAGCTGTGGGCCTGGCCTCCAGACGGCGTATACCAATCTCGACACCACACATCTCACAATAACCATAATCCTTGTTATCCAGCGCTGACAGCGCTTCATCAATCTTCTTGATCAGCTTACGTTCGCGATCACGAGTGCGAAGCTCAAGTGCGAACTCTTCTTCCTGGGTAGCGCGATCATTAGGATCAGGAAAATTCGATGCCTCATCGCGCATATGATGAACGGTGCGATCAACTTCTTCCATAAGTTCTCTTTTCCAGATCAAAAGTATATCCCGGAAATGAGCAGTTTGTTCCGTACCCATGTATTCTTCACCACGTTTGATAGCGTATGGCGTAAAGGTGTCTTTTGTTGTGTCTTTTTTTCTGGTACGTTTTGATTTTTTATTTATGCTTGTAACTTTGCTCATAATTTTTTTAGCGGTCTTTTCAGGTTTATTAGAGATAGAAGATTTTTTTGAAATCTTTTTCTTTTTCGAAGTTACAGATTTTTTCACGGATTTTTTTCTGGCAGCAGATTTCCTTGCAGTGGATTTCTTCGCAATTTTTTTCTTTGTGGGTTTTTTCTTTGCGGACACAGCGGCCTTTTTCACAGCCTTCTTCTTTTTGGCTGTCATTCTAGTGCTGGTTTTGACCTTCTTTTTGCCAGTTTTTTTCTTGGCGGGCATCGCTATTTCACCGTCCATTAAAAAATCAGCGTGCATCTATACCAGAAAGAAATTACTGAAGCAATCATGAATTTGGACTGGAGGCTGGTTTGATCTGTTCAATCCACAGCCTTGTTGCGCCGCAGACTGCCACCGGGATCGCAATAAAATTGATTACCGGGATCATCGTCAATAACATCACACCCAGGCCAAACCCGAAGGCGAGCTGGCGCCTTGTTTTCATCAAGGTACGTAACTCGGGGAAGTTAATGCCATGATTTCCCGTTGGAAAGTCCAGATATTCCAGGGCCAGCATCCAGGCACCGAACAGTATCCAGAGAAATGGGGCTGTAAAATTAACGAAAGGAATAAAAAACAGCAATATGAGTGGTATGGCCCGGAGTAGAAAATAGATAATCTTCGTAGATTCGGATTTAAAAGCCCTTATCATTTCTGCCGGTAATTGTGCGAAACCGCCGCTATTCTGCATCTTTATGCCGGTAATTTGTGCTTCTACGGCCGCTGCCAGAAAACCGTTAAAAGGCGAGGCAATCAGATTGGCCACTATGGAAAAACAGAAGAACACTATTGTCAGACTGATAATCACAAACAATGGCCAGAGTAGCCAGCGTAGCCATTCCCACCAGCCGGTCAGGAATGAACTGATAAATTCATTCAGGGCATGAACACCGTAACTGATAACAGCGGCGAATAATACGGCATTGATCAATAACGGTATCAGGACATACAGCCTGACCCCGGGTTTGATGATCAGGGTAAAACCACTGAGTGTGTATTTAATCCCCTTGATGAGGTACTGCATGAGCGGGTGTCCGTGTCAATTCAGGGAAGCTGTACCGGTGCCGGCGCTGTCCAGCCTTGTTGCTGATGTTCTGCGATCACGGTGGTAAAGAGGCCGCCACGCACATTGAATTCTGCTGTCAGGCGCATAAATCTTGGTTGTATCGCATGGACCAGATCTTCAAGAATCTGGTTGGTAACGGCTTCGTGGAAAGCACCCTCGTCACGATATGACCAGAAATAAAGTTTCAGGGATTTTAATTCAACACAGAGCAGGTCCGGGACATAAGCAAGGCTCAGGACAGCGAAATCAGGCTGACCGGTCTTGGGACACAGGCAGGTAAATTCAGGTATTTCGATATGAATTGTATAGTCTCTGGCCGGGTTCGGATTCGGAAATGTTTCCAGTGTTTCTGAGGGTTGTGTTGACATCGTTTAACTTGCACATGGCTGAGATTTCAAGGTGTGCAAAACATAACACAAAACCATTTTAAAATTCTCATCAGTTCTTGATAATGTGAATTAAATAGAATCAATAAATTTATATTATACAAATAGTTAAAACATTTAATTAATGTTAATAATAATTTCAGGCGCTGCTTGTCTGTGAGATGTGATCTCTGTATTGTTACGCCCCATGCGATTACGCAAAATAAAACTTTCAGGCTTTAAATCTTTCGTTGATCCCACTACGCTAATCATCCCCGCCAACCTGGTTGGTATTGTCGGTCCGAATGGTTGCGGGAAGTCTAACATTATTGATGCCGTCATGTGGGTCATGGGGGAAAGCTCGGCCAAACACCTGCGAGGTGATGCACTGACGGATGTCATATTTAATGGTTCCAGTGCCCGTAATCTGGTCGGACAGGCCTCGGTTGAACTGATATTTGATAATTCTGAAAACAAACTGGGTGGCCAATATGCCAGCTATGACGAG
>Ga0326597_10003704_pt1 | contig 21843 bp, 12 predicted proteins | sample RVTome_12_FD_203789 | JGI IMG/M metagenome (GOLD analysis project Ga0326597, IMG submission 203789) | Soil microbial communities from uranium-contaminated site in the Upper Colorado River Basin, Wyoming, United States - RVT100D185 | ecosystem: Environmental > Terrestrial > Soil > Contaminated >...
TCCCGCCTTCGGCACCATCCTTCGCTCCTCATCGCAACCGCACTCCCGGGATTTCGAAGCTACGGATGGCAAGCCATCCCGAGCGAAGGATGCCCTTCGTAGCCCCCGCTATGGGATCCCATTCCTGAAAGGGGCGGAGGAGGGCATTTTAAAAGGGAATTTGGCTTCGCGCCAAGCTCCCTTTTTCCATTTTTGGTCCGTGGGTCCAATACGAGACCGCCAGAAATCGTTTTCGTGGGACGTGAGCATCACCCGTACGACCGCCGGTGGGGTACCATGGCCGGTATAATTTACGGCTACTCCTTCTTTCAAGGCGGCCCCCATGGAATTCCTGTTTCTTCTGCTCCTGCTCCTCGCGAACGGGTTTTTCGCCATGTCCGAGATCGCTGTCGTCTCGTCCCGGAAAACACGACGGCAGCAATGGGCGGACGAAGGCAAGGGCGGGGGCCGGGGTGGCGTTGGAGCTTGCCGCGGAACCGGGACATTTTCTCTCTGCGGTCCAGGTCGGCATTACCCTGATCGGCATCTTGAGCGGTGCCTTTGGAGAAGCAACGATCGCCGCGGGAATATCGGGTCGAATCGCCCGGGTGCCGTCCCTCGCCCCTCATGCGGAGACCATTGCGTTGGCCGTCGTGGTCTTGGGGATCACGTTTCTTTCGCTGATCCTCGGTGAGCTCGTACCGAAGCGGTTCGCCCTCCGGAACCCTGAGGGGATCGCCGTCATGATTGCCCGGCCGATGCGTCTGCTCGCGAAAGCCGCCCATCCTCTCGTCTGGTTCTTGAGCTTTACAACGGAGTCCGTGCTGAAGCTCCTCGGCTCCCGCCCGGTGTCAACTCCTCCTGTTACGGAGGAAGAGATCAAGGTCATGTTGGAACAAGGAACGGAAGCGGGGGTCTTCGAGCAGGAGGAACAGCAGCTCGTCGCGAATGTGTTCCGGCTGGACCGTCAGAAGGTCGGAGCCATCATGACCCCCCGTGTGGACGTCGCCTATCTCGATGTGGAAGACTCCTCCGACGAGATTCAACACAAGATCCTGGATAGCGCTCATTCCGTCATGCCGGTATGTCGAGGGGGAATCATCAACGTCTTGGGCATAGTCCACGCCAAGGATCTTCTCCGCCGTTCCCTTTGCGGGGAACCATTGGACCTCCTTTCCTTGCTGAAGAACCCGTTGTTTATCCCGGAAACCGCTACCGCCATGAAGTTGCTCGAAATGTTCAAGAAGAGTGGCCGACATGTGGCTTTCGTCATGGATGAGTACGGGGACGTCCAGGGACTGGTCACGATCAACGATGTCCTTGATTCCATCGTGGGTGATATTCCTTCAGACGGAAAACCGGCGGAGGCCTTTGCCGTCCGTAGGGAGGACGGTTCCTGGCTGCTGGACGGCATGCTCCCGATGGAAAAATTCGGCGAACTGTTTCCGGACGTGGGACTCCCCGAGGAGGAATCGGGCACCTACCATACATTGAGCGGTTTCATCCAGATGCGGCTGGGCCGGATTCCCGCGGTGGCAGACCATTTCGAATGGCGAGGGTGGCGATTCGAGGTGGTGGACATGGATGCTAATCGGATCGACAAGGTTCTTGCCGCGCCCGTTTCACGGAAATGACCTCCGCCGGGGGATCCCCCGATCGTCATTTTCCATCGGAGGTGGTGGGAAAAGCCGTGGGGGTTCGAGTCCCCCCTTCGGCACTATCGCAATACTCAAAGGGAATTTGGTTTCGTGCCAAGTCCCCTTTTTCGTATTTTCGGTCCGTGGTGCCAATACAAGATTGCAGGAACGGATTGGATCGCTATCCGGCCCTGATCGCCGACCCTTCTGCCGGTGATGATCTTACTTTGAATGCTACAGATTCCCGTTGACTAACGTTTATTGTTGGCATAACATACCAACATTGTGAGAGGCAGGCTGGTCCTTCATGAGAAGATTACGGACGAGCGGGGAAACACGGTCGAGATGAAGATCTGGCAGGTACCGATCTCCGAGGAAAAGCCGCACGGGTACAAATACTCCCTGGTCTATATCGTTGGAGGAGCACGGATCATCGGGTACGACAACGCGGAAGGAAAAGGGGATCATCGGCATTTCATGGGAAAGGAATCATCTTATCCGTTCCGGGGCATCCGCCGCCTGGTCCGGGATTTTGAAGCAGACGTCGAGTCGTACAAGGAGAAGCGCGATGAAAATTAAACGGGTAAAGATCGGGATCAAGAGCATGGCGAATGCCATGGACGGTTTCGTGCGGACCGCGGAGGCAGTGCAAAGAGGTGAGAGAAGGAAGAAGGAGACCGGGGTCTACTTCACGAGCATGGAAGCGTTCCGGAAGGCCTTGACGCCTCAGCGCCTGAATCTGCTACGGTTGATCAGGAAGGTGAATCCCGCCTCGCTCCACGAGTTGGCCAGGCTCGCTCAGAGAAACATCAAGAATGTTTCGGAGGACGTGAAGTATCTTTCTCAGGTCGGCCTCATCGAGCTCAAGGATTCCGCGAACAGGATGTCGGTCCGAGTGAACTACGACAAGATCATGTTGGAGATCGCGGTCTGATCCATGCCCGAGTGTCCCATTTGTGTCCAAAATCCTGGGAAGTCTACGGAAATCTCCCTAAATCTACGGAGTGTGTTATGCTGGCACGGTTATAACTATCCGATAAGTAAAAGGATTGGAGTGCTTTATAAAGGGCAAGGCTGCTTGAGGGGGTGGTGGGGAATCCCGTGCGGGTTCAAAACTGCGGAGCCGCCCGCAACTTGAAGCCTGCTCCCCGGTCCTTCGATTCCATCCATCGTTGGAGCTACATCGCCGGCCGTGACGCTTTTACTTCTTCTCCGGCTTGAGGGCTTCCTGCGCTTTCTGGAATAAAAACACACCTGCCGCAAGCAGCGCGAGAACGACCATCGACCTGACGGTTTTCGATGGCCGAGGCGATTTCATGAGTCTCTCCTTTCGACGGTGTTGTGAGCCGGGTTCTTGCACGGTAATCCTGCCCTCCTGCAAGCCGGCCTTCATCCTCCATCCGGAGTTCTGGATTGGCGGGCAGACCGCCCGCCCGGTTCATGGGGGTCAACATCCGGTATCAAGATCCGCTTTGATCGCGCGTTCCAGAAACGAATTCAACGCGTCCAGCCACCCGGTGGGGCCAGCGCTCTCCGCCGGGCCCGGGCGCGGGTTCGGGGTCTGTTTCGGGTCGGTGCTGTCGCTGTCGTCGCTGGAGCACATGGACTCTCCGCCGTCAGGACCATGCCTGCTCGATTCGCCTGAGTCTGCAAAGGATCCCGTATCGCCTTGGGATTCACGTCCAGAGGGTTTAGATTCCCGTTTCGGGAGCCGCAATCGGGCCCGCCGACGGAATTTCTGTGTCAGCGGCCCGATTCACGGATACCGGGGCATTGCCGCGGCGAACCGGGGTCGATCAAGCGGCCCCGGCTCGCGGAACTCGCGGCGGTTCCGCGTCGGTCCGCCGTGTGAACCCTTCGTGGATCTGCGCCCGCCGCCCGGCCCGCATCACGACAAACACGACACCAGAAACCGGCTGCCCTCGCGATTTTTCGCAACCGCGAATATCACTATCGAAATTCCGCGATAAATTCCCCTGAGGCCATTTCACTTCTGAGATTCCGCGCCGTCCGGGTGCCCGCCAGCCGGCGGCGGCCGCCGATCCTGCCGGCGCCCCGCGGGAGCCCCCTGGGCCGGGGGCCGCCGGAATACTGTATCTCCCTGCATCGAAACCGGATTCCGCCGCTCCCCCCCCTCTCTCCGCCGCGCCCGCGGGGGTGGGCCGGGCGGGCTTCTGACCGCGTGTGGCACGGAACATGAACCCTTCGGATAGACCGGTCGCCGTGGAGTTGCCGTTGCCGGGCGAACTGCGGAGGACGTGTTCGAACCGGAAGGCCTGGAGGTGAGGAAGTTTCCTTATGGCCCTGATGTCGCGCGGCTCCAGACTCGGTTTCCCGCTGCTGATCCTGTTGGCTCTGTTGCTGGGGACGGCTTCCCCGGCGGTGGCCGCGGAGAAGTTTTGCAGTGATCCTCCGTACTTCGGAGTGATTGACGGTAATATACGTCCTGTTCCTACCCAGATCACGGTCGACAGGGATTGCACGTTCAAGAACTTTCCGCAGTCAAACCCGCTGACCACCACCATTAACTTTCAAACGAACGACCCTTCGATCTATCTCATTATCTTCGAAAACGTTTATTACACAGGCAATATGGCGTGCGCCAACGTCGATCACAGGATCTGGTTTGCCAACAGCTCGTATTACGGTTCCAATAACGCCTGCCAGGACCTTTTCATACCCGTAGAAACAATCGACAAGAAGAACCCCACGGGCCAGACCACGGCCGTCGTCGGCGTGCCCTTCACCTACACGCTCACGCTCCCGGCCTACTCCGATGTGGGCGGCCCGTCGGTCAATGACCTGCACTCCATCATTATCTGGGACGATCTCACCGCGACAGGGACAAGCGCGGACCTCACCTATCCAGGGGCGGAACTCACCTATCTGAGCAACACCGCCTACCTGGTGAACGGCGGCACGACTACGCCGCTGGGCTCGGGCTCACTAATAAACGCGGGAGATAGCAAGCACGTCGAGTTCAACAAAACCGACAACCCGGCGTTGGCCTTGATCCCGGCCGGATCGCAGATCGTGATCAATCTCACGGTCGTCCTCGATAACACGGCGACGAACGTGCCGGGGACGCAGTTCGTCAACACCGCCAAGTGGCAGTTCGGGAGACTCATCGAAGGCGTGTACTACGAACCCCTGCCGGGCGCGTGGGGGCGAACGGAGCCGATGACGATCGTCAGGCCCGATCTCGTGGTCACCAAAACGGGGCCGACCTCGGTGATCAACCTCGGGCAGTGGGCGGCGTACACCATCGACGTCTGGAACAGAGGGCCCTCGGCCGGCAATGCCTGGAACGTCAATATCGTCGACCTGCAGCCGAGCAATTCGTCGACCCCGATCAATGGCGGGATGTGCGATCTGACCCCGGAGGTGACCGGCGTCACGCTCGCGGGTACTCCTCTCACCCTTGGCACCGACTATTCGCTCAGCTACGCCGGCTGCCAGCTCAGCCTCGCCCTGCTCGGGACGGCCGACCGGAAGATCGGGACGGACGAGCACCTGATCATCTCCTACCGGACCAAGGTCGACGCCGACAGCCTAAGCGGCGCCGTGCTCACAAACGTTGCCGCCGCCACCCAGTGGTCCAGCGAGAAAGACGGCACCATCGGCCAAACCTACGCGTGCACCCCGACCGACGGCACGGTGGGCATTGACGACTGCCAGGACGCCCACAACTTATTGGTGGCGCTTTCGGGTTATTTCTTCGAGAAGACCGCCGCGAACCCGGCGACCGGTGCGATCGTCTCCACCGCCCTGGCGGGTGAGACGCTTCGCTACACGTTGAGTCTGCGGAGCATCGACCGGGAATTCACCGGCGTTCGTTTCTACGACGTCCTCAACAAATTGAACCCGTCGCCGGCATTCGTGCCGGGCTCGCTCTCGCTCGTAAGCTATCCCGCGGGAGCGGACGTCTCCCAAACCGGCAACGGGATCCTCGACATCCGCAACCTGAGCGTTCCGGCCGGCGGCGTGATCGAGGTCAAGTTCGATATCACGCTGGACTCGACCCTCGCGGAAGGTTTCGTGGTCCGTAACCAGTCGGACCTCTTCGAGGGCGCCGTCGATATCGGGAACAGTGACGATCCCAACATCAATGGTCAGGCCGATCCTGCCGTAGCGGGCGACGAGGACCCGACGCGAGTGGTGATCGCCTTCCCTGCGCCCCTGCCGCCGGCGAAGGCGCTGGTCTCTCCGGCGATCGCCGAGGCGACCATTGGCCAGGAGGTGGCGTACGAGATCAGGGTGCCCGGAACGGTGAGCACCCGGCCGCTGTACGACGTCGTGGTCACCGATACGCTTGACGCGAACCTCGAATATCTGGGCTTCACCCAGACCAGCGGGCCGGCGGTCACGGACAACAGTGTCGCTCCAAACCTGAGCTTCCGCGTCGGCCAGATCCCGGCCGGCCAGCAGGCGGTCTTCACGGTGCGCGCCCGCGTTCGCAACGTCCTGGGAGCCCAGCAGGGCATTGCGATCAACAACACGGCCTCCTATACATATTCCAACACCCCGGGCGGAGCCACACAGCCCGCGCTGACCAGTGGGACCGTGACGCTCCATGTGGTCGAGCCGCATATAACGAGTATCACCAAGAGCGCCAACCCGACCACGCCGGCTGCCGGTGAGACCGTACGCTACAGTGTGACGCTGACGGCGAGCGGCACCACCTATTCGTCGGATGTGTTCGATGTAACGATTACCGATACCCTGGGCCTCGGTTTGGTCTACGCCGGCAACCCGACCGTCACCGTCGGAGGCGGCGTCAGCGCCAACAACACCATCGGAGCGCCCGTTATCACCGGCGACAGTATCAACCAGGCGCAAACGCTTCTCTGGAGTCTGACCAATGGCAATGCCGACATCGACATCGCCGAAGGCACGTCCGTCACCATCTCTTACGACGTTCGCATGCTCGGCGGCGTACTCGCCCAGGCGATCGCGAACAGCGCCGTCGCGCAGTGGACCGGCATCGACGGCCCGAACGCATTCGAGCGCAACGGCACGGACGGCATCGGGGGGCTTAACGACTACGTAACGGCACCGGCCACGGCCACGATCGGCAACTTGCCGCTGCTGTACGCCCACAAGACCGCACAGATCTACCCCCCGGATATCGGCTCGCCGGGGATCGTCGATCCGGGCGACGTGCTGCGCTACACCATCGTCCTCAGCAACTCCGGCGCGGTCCCGGCCACGGGTGTCGTGCTCACCGACAACGTTCCGGCCAATACCACCTACGTGGCCGACTCCCTCCGTCTGAACGGCGCGTCGGTGGGACCCGACGGCGGCGTGTCGCCGCTGATCGCCGGCCTGTCGGTGCAATCCGCCGACAATCCGGGCGCCGGCATTGTTTCGGCCGGAAATAGCGCTGTGGTCACTTTTGAGGCCAGGGTCAACGCCGGTGTTCCCACGGGGACCCTCATCATCAACCAGGGCCGTATTACCTCCGGCGAGATGCCGCCGGTAGCTACCGATGCCGATGGCGTCCCCTCCAACGGCAACCAGCCGACCATCGTCGTCGTCGGTGCCGTGCAGTTGCTCTACATCACCAAGGAGGTATCGGCGGTCGGTGGCGGAATCGCCGAAGCCGGCGGCCAGTTGGAGTATGTCATCCGGGTGAACAACATCGGCAGCCTGCCCGCCACCGGGGTGGTGGTGACCGATGACCTGAATCCGCCCTTGGGCAGTCAAGTGACCTACGTCGCCGGGTCGGGCACCTTGAACGATTCAACAAACGGGGTCGTCTATGCCGGCGGGGTGCTCACCGTTGACTATGCCGCCCTGTACGGCGATCTGCCGCCGGGCACCGGGCGCATCGTGCGCTTTCGCGTGCAGATCAACTCCACCCTCGCCATCGGAACGACCATCACCAATACCTCCGTGGTCCGCTGGAACGATCCGGCGCAGATGGAATCGGCCAGCGTATCCATTGACGTGGGCGGAACGCCGGGCAGCGCCAATCTCAACGGAAACGTCTGGCACGACGCGAACCTGAATAAATCCTTCGACAGCGGCGCCGAGACCACGATGGAGGGCTGGTCTGTCGAGCTTTATCGGAACAATCAGTTGGTCACCACGGCGCTCACCGATGCCAACGGCTTCTATCGGTTCAGCGGCCTGGCGCCCAACGCGGGCACATCCGACCTTTATGAGCTGCGCTTCCGTGCGCCGGGCGCGGGCCCGAACACGGCTTCGTTGGGTAAGGCCGACTCGACGTTCACCAATGGCCCTCAGTGGATCCGCGACATCACCGTCGCCTCGGGGGCCAATCTGCAGAACCTGAATCTGCCGCTCTGGCCCAACGGCACCGTGTACAACTCAGTCGCGCGCGTACCGGTTGCCGGAGCCAGAGTGACGATGCTGAATGCGGCGACGAAAGCCGCACTTCCGGACCAATGCTTCGACGACCATGCACAGCAGAATCAAGTTACAGCCGCGAACGGCTTTTACAAGTTCGACCTGAACTTCAGCGATGCCTCCTGTCCGGCGGGCGGCGGCTATCTCATCGAGGTGACGCCGCCCGCCACCGGCTACATGAGCGCGCCGTCCCGGATCATTCCGCCGGCCAGTAGCGACAACACGGCTCCGTTCTCCGTTCCCGCCTGTCCCGGCAGTGCGGACGACGCGGTGCCGGCTACCACCGAGTACTGCGAGGTTGTGGCATCCGCGGCGGTGCCGCCGCCCTCGGTTCTGCCGGGCACGGCCGGCACCACCTATTATCTGCACCTTTTGCTGAGCGATGGAACCGTGCCCGGGCAGAGCCAGGTTTTCAACAACCCGATCCCCATCGACCCGGAACTCTATGGGGCCGTAGCCATCACCAAGACATCCTCTTTAACCAACGTGTCCCGGGGGTCGCTGGTGCCCTATACGATCACCGTGACCAACGTGTACGGCGCGCCGCTGTCCGGTATCGGCATCGTCGATCGATTCCCGGCCGGGTTCAAATACGTGGCCGGTTCCGCCCGCCTGGACGGCAATCCGGCCGAACCGCTGATCAATGGTCTGCAGCTTGTCTGGGATGGCCTCGATCTGCAGTTTAACCAGAGACGCACCATCCGGTTTCTGCTGGTGGTGGGCTCCGGCGTCTCCGAAGGCGAATACGTAAACCGGGCCTTGGCGCTCAATACCACCACCAGCGGCGCCGTCTCGGGAGAAGCGACGGCCACCGTGAGGGTCGTCCCCGACCCGGACTTCGATTGCACCGATGTGATCGGCAAGGTGTTCGACGATGTCAACCTGGATGGGTGGCAGGATCAGGGCGAGAAAGGACTGCCCGGGGTTCGCGTGGTGACGGCGCGCGGTCTACTCGTCTCCACCGATAATAACGGACGCTTTCACATCACCTGCGCGGCAGTCCCGGACGAGGACCGCGGCAGCAACTTCATCCTCAAGCTGGACGACCGCAGCCTGCCCACGGGATATCGCCTGACCACCGAAAATCCGCGCGTTCAGCGGGCTACCCGCGGCAAGATGCTGCGCTTCAACTTCGGCGCGACGATCCATCACGTGGTGCGCATGGATATCGCCGACGGCGCCTTCGAGCCCGATACCACCGAAATCAGGATGCCGTGGACTCACAGAATCGACCAGTTGCTTGAAGAGCTCAGGAAGGGGCCGTCCGTGCTGCGCCTGTCGTATCTTGTCGATGTTGAACCCGAACGCATAGTACAGGAACGTCTTAAGGCGCTGAAGAAGGAAATCATCAAACGGTGGAAGCAGTCGGGCGGCGGCTACCGGCTGGACATCGAAACCGAAATTTTCTGGCGACGCGGCGCTCCGCTTGCCGGTCAGCGATGACAGTCTGATGAAGTCCATATTCTCTAACCTATTCATGCTGTTGAGGTTCTTTGTTGGGCGCGGTGTCGTCATCTTGTGTTTATGCATTTTCATCGCACAGGGCGCAGAGGCCGCTTCAGACGCGGAAATGGGAGTCAGGGAAACGGTTGCGCGCGGAGAGGCGGTGGAGATGCACCTGCCGGCCGACCGGTCTTTGACCCCATGGGTCCATGACCCGGCCATCTTCGGAAAGGATGAGGGGGATCGAACGGAGAAGCGCGAAGTGGTCGAACAGGACATTAAAACCATCAAGCTCGATCACCTGGTTCCGCCCATCCATTTTGCCCTGGGTGAAGCGGAAATTCCCGATAACTACCTTAAGCTTCTTCGCGACGTGCTCGACAGCATGCGCGATCGCACCAACGTACGGCTCCACTTCGTCGGTCATGCCGATTCCCTTCCGCTCAGGGGCGAGCTGATCAATATCTTCGGCGACAACAAAGGGCTGTCGCGCGAACGGGCGGGGACCGTGGCCGAATACTGCCAGCGTGCGCTGAACCTTCCCCCCGAAGCCATCTCCTACGAAGGACTTGGCGACAGTAAACCGGTTGCCAGCAATGCGACGGAAGAAGGACGGCAGCTCAACCGGCGCGTGGAAGTGCAGGTCTGGTATGACGAGATCGGCGAAAAGCAGACCGAAAAGGAAGTGATCGTCCCCCGCGAGGGGAACCGCATCAAGGTCTGCCGGACCGAGACCGTCTGCAAATTGCGCTATAAGGACGGCCACTCCCATCGCGCGCGCGTCAAGAACCTGACTTCCCCCCTTCATTACGACAAAGGCATGCTGAGCGTGCCGGAGGAATTTCTGCAGCAGGTCAGGCAGGCGCTGAAAAATCTCGGCGGCAAACAGAACCTTGTGGCCAAGTTCATCGGCTATACGGATGACATCCCGCTTCAGGGACGGGACGAACGCATCTACGGCGACCCCGTAGGGCTCACCAAGGCGGTTGCCCGGCGCGTTGCACTCGCCGTTCAGGATGATCTGGGCTTGCCCAACGCCGCCATTGAGACCGAGGGCCGCGGGGCGTCGCGGCCCGTGACCTCGAACGATACGCAACAGGGGCGCGCGCTGAACCGGCGCGTGGAGGTGGAGTTCTGGCACGACGATCCGCTTCAGGATCTTCCCGACGAGCCCCAACTGTGCCCTGACGCCCTCGGCGCCGAAATCGTCACCCGCGTCTACGATTCGCCGTCGGGCGGCATTGACCCAATTTTGTTTGAAAACGGCAAGCCTGTGATACCGGCCGGTTACACCGAGCATTTGCGGCGCATCATGGACGAGATCAGCGACAAGACCAATGTCCGCCCGCGGTTTGTCGGCTATACCAGCAACAAGCGCCTCGACCGGCGTACGGCCGCGGTGTACGGGGATGACATCGGGTTATCCATGGCGCGTGCACGCCGTTCCATGGCGGCCGTCGGCGAGCGGATGGGGTTGGCGGAAGGGCAAGCGGAGTTCGACGGCCGCGGTTATGTTCAGTCCGACGATGTGGTCAACGCCGGTTTTGTCGAGTCCGACACGTCGAGAGTCAAGGTGCAGGTGGTCTACGATGAACTGGCCATCCGCGACGACTACGAGGGCGTGGAAGTCACCCCGCTGACACGCGAGGTGAGCACTGCTGATCCCTTTGCCCTGAATCTCATGCGCATCACGGTGGACGGTAAGCCGCTCGACGATCCGGGCAAATCCAGCTCCGACGTGCAGCGCTGCACCGACGTGGCCCTTGATAACACCCAAATCCAGTTCAAGTACGACAGCCTGAAGCTGGAACCGCGGTTGAACGTGACTGCCTGGCCGATGACGGTCCGTTATCAGGACGTGCCGGAGACGGCGTTTGCCGAAAACCTGGTGCATTTCCGCCTGTACGCCAACTACCGCAGCTTCATAGAGCGGGCGGAGGTCAGGATTTTCGAAGAGGAGCAGTCCGTCCGCGATACGCCCATCGCCGTCGTCGAGATGGATGCCGACGGTATGGCCCAATGGCAGCCTGAGTTCGAGTCCTTCTCCGCGCCGGTGCACAGGCTGAAATACCTGGCGCGGGTGTACGACAAAAAGGGGCTTTTTGACGAGACGAGCACCCAGCCGCTGTGGGTAGTCGACCAAATCGATCCGTCGGTTGCCGAAGCGAAGGTTGACGAAAAACTGCTGGCCGGTTATGGCGAGAGCCGCATCGCCAGCCGCAATATTCCCCTTCACGGCGGTACGGTGCAGGCCCACGGCACCGCGATTCCCGAAGGAAACGGGGTGTGGATGGCCGGACACAAGGTGCCGGTGGACGGCGCCGGCAGTTTCGTGGCCGAAGAGATCCTGCCGGAGGGCATGCATACCGTGGAAGTGGCCGTGCTCGACGAGTTCGGCAACGGCGAGCTCTTTCTGCGTGACCTGGCCCTGAAAAAGAGCGACTGGTTCACCGTGGGGATCGCCGACCTGACCCTGTCCGGAAACAAGACGAACGGGCCGGCCGAACTGCTCGCGCCGGATAAACCCCAGTACAGCGAAGACATGAGCCTCCAGGGTCGCCTGGCGTTCTATACAAACGGCAAATTCGAAAACGGCTGGTCGCTGACGGCGAGCGCCGATACCCGCGAAGGCCCCCTGGACGAGATCTTTTCCAACTTCATGGACAAGTCCCCCGAGGCGCTGTTCAGACGAATAGACCCGGACTACCACTACCCGACCTTCGGCGATGACAGCACCGTCGTGGAAGACGCGCCGACCAACGGCAAGTTCTTTGTGAAGGCGAAAAAAGATAAAACCTACGGGCTCTGGGGCAACTTCAAGATCGCGTATACCGATACCGACCTGGCGCACGTGGACCGCGGGCTGTACGGCGCCAACCTGCATTATCAGCCCCTCGACACAACCAGCTTCGGCGAGCCGCGCCTGGTGGTGGACGGGTTTGCCGCGGACCCGGGTACCGCCGCGGGCCGCGATGAGTTCCAGGGCACGGGCGGATCGCTCTATTTCCTGAGACGGCAGGACGTGCTGGAGGGTTCCGAGCGCGTGCGTATCGAGGTCCGCGACAAGGATTCCGGGATCGTTTTAGGGGTCAAGAACCTGACGCCGGTGCTCGATTACGACATCGACTACCTGCAGGGACGCATCCTGCTGTCTCAGCCTCTGTCCCCGACGGCGGACGACGGTCTGCTGGTTCACAGCGGCTCCATCAACGGGCATCCGGTCTTCCTGGTGGCCCGTTACGAATTCACCCCGGGATTCGACGACCCGGACACGCTGGCTGCCGGCGGCAGGGTTCATTACTGGATCGGTGACCACGTCAAGGTCGGCGCGACCGTCAGTCGAGATGAAGAAGCGGACATCGAAAACAGCCTGGGTGGAGCGGATTTGACCTTGCGCAAGTCCTCGGCGTCGTGGATCAAACTCGAAGCGGGCCGTACCGAAGGTCCGGGCGTTTTGGCAGCGACTTCCATCGACGGCGGTTTCAACTTCGGAACGCAGGATCCTTTGGGCGACAGCGAAGTGGAGGCGTTGGGCTACCGTGTGGATGCCAGTTTGGGCTTCAAGGACATCTTTGAAAACGGGCGCGGCCGGGTCACCTTCTACCTGGAGGATCTCGAGGCGGGCTATTCGGCGCCGGGCCTGGCCACCGCCCGGGACCTGACCCGATACGGCGGAACGGCGGAGATGCCGTTTACCGACCATCTGAGCGCGCGTTTGAAGATGGACAAGCAGGAGCAGCAGGAAGGCCTGGAGACCGAAACCGCAGAGCTGAAGCTCGACTACCGGATGGGTGAGCACTGGACCCTGGGTTTGGGCGTGCGTCACGACGGCCGCGAGGACAAATCGGCGGTGGTTCCCGCAACCCAGGAAGAGGGCGACCGGACGGATGCGGCGGCCCGGCTGCTGTACGATTCCCACGCGAGTTGGACAGCTTACGGGTTCGTCCAGGAAACGGTCCAGACAAGCGGCAACCGTGAAGACAACGGCCGAATCGGCGCCGGCGGCAGCTTGCGTTTGACCGACCGGTTCAATGTCACCGGCGAGGTTTCCGAAGGAGACCTCGGGACGGGCGGCAAGCTCGGGACCGAGTATCGATATTCCGACCGGACCACCCTGTACAGCAATTACAGCCTCGAGAACAACGAGCGGACAGACAACGGCCTGCTTGCCAGGAGGGGCAAAATGGCTTCCGGTTTCCGCACCCGTTATTCGGACAGCGCCAGCGTCTACGCCGAAGAGCGGTATACCCACGGTGACGTCCCCACGGGCCTGACGCATTCCGCCGGAGTAAAACTCGTGGTTTTCGACCGGGTCAATTTCGGCGCCAAACTCGATTTGGGAACCCTCAAGGATCCCGTCACGGCGGCCGAACTCCAGAGGAAAGCGTTGGGTGTGAGCGCCGGTTACGGGTCCGACAAGCTGGCCCTCGCCAGCGCCGTGGAATATCGGGTCGACGACATCGAGCAGCCCGATACCAACTCCTCCAAACGTACCTCCTGGCTGTTGAAAAACAGTATTAAGTACCAACTGTCCGAGGATTGGCGGCTCGTAGGCAAACTCAATTACGCCGTGAGTGACAGTTCGATGGGAGATTCATATAGCGGCGACTATACGGAAGCGGGCCTCGGCTATGCGTATCGCCCCGTCCACAATGACCGCCTGAACGCGCTGTTCAAGTACACCTATTTCTACAATGTTCCGGCGGCCGATCAGGTGAACGGCGCCGGTGCGGCGTCCGACTATATCCAGCGCAGCCACATCGGATCAGCGGATGTCATGTATGACCTGACGCACCGTTGGACCGTGGGAGGCAAGTACGCCTACCGCCTTGGCCAGGTGTCCCAGGATCGAACGAATCGGGAGTTCTTCGACAGCCGGGCCAGCCTGTACGTGCTGCGCGCAGACTGGCACTTCGTCCACCGATGGGACGCATTGGTCGAGGTGCGCAGGCTTGACCTGCCCGACGCGGACGACAGCCGCAGCGGGGTGTTGGTGGGGGTGTACCGCCATGTGGGCAATCATATCAAGGCGGGAGTCGGCTATAACTTCAGCGATTTCTCGGATGATCTGACCCAACTGGATTATAAGCACCAGGGTCTGTTCGTCAATTTGGTCGCGAAGTATTAGAACAGGGGAGGCCAACATGTTTTGCTGGCAGAGAGCGGTCATTGTCGGGATTTCCGTGCTTCTTTTGAGCGCCGCCGCTTACGGGCAGGAAATCTCCAGGGAGAAGATAAAGGGCCTGGACGAGCAGGTTCAGGAGATCAAGAGCGATGTCCTGGGCATCGCGGCGGAACTGAATCAGCTTGAAGAGAAGTTGCTGTATCCGTCCAATACGCAGATCGCGGTATTCGTATCACTGGCCGGCGGCGAGACCTTCCGTCTCGACTCGGTCGAGTTCCAGTTGGACGGCAAGCCGGTTGCCCATCACCTTTACACCTTCAAGGAGCTCGAAGCCTTGCAGAACGGGGGGGTGCAGCGCATCTATACCGGCAATGTCCGGTCAGGCGAGCACGACCTCCAGGTCTCCGTCATCGGCAAAACCGGCGGCGGCGCTGATTTCCAGAAATCGGAGCGCTTCACGGTCAATAAGGATGTAGGTCCCAGGATCGTGGAGATATCTTTGGCCGCCCAAGGCATTACCCTTACTGACAGGTAGACCATGAACAGACTGTTTGTTTTATTGACGATTCTGATATTCTCCGCGCCTTCGGCGATGGCCGGTGCGTCCGCCCCGAAGGAGCTGAGGGACCTCCATTTCGGTGAGGCCCTCTATTACGCATTCCAAGGGGACTGGTTCGATGCCGTAGCCAGGCTCGACACCGAGCTCATGCAGCACTATGGGGTAGACGAGCCCGAACGCGACACCCTTCATTACCATGTCAACCAGGCGGAGTTTGACGTGGGTGATTTCGAATTGGCATACCGGATGCACCAGCGTGCCGGGCGCGCCATCACAGCGGTCATCGAGGGCAACGTTGCGGAGCCGGTCCGCAACGAGGCCATTTTCCGCCTGGCGCGGATCTACTTTCAGAAAGACCAGCCGGTCAATGCCCAGTATGCCGTGGAGCGCATCCGCGGGGCCGTTCCGCCGGAAATTCGCGACGATCTGGATTTCCTGCGCGCCCAGATCCTCATGGCCAACGGCCGGTTTGCCGAAGCAGCGCGTATTCTGAGAGACCTCCAGGATGCGAAAAGCCTCGAAGGCTTTGCCGCGTATAACCTTGGTATTGCGCTGATCAAGGACGGTAAGGAGCTTGAGGGGCGCCAGCATCTTGACCGTACCGGTCGGATCAACTGCAATGATGAGCTTACGCTGGCAATCAAGGACAAGGCGAACCTTGTCCTCGGTTCCAAGCTGTTACAGGAAAAAAATTTCGAGGGCGCCAAGCAGGTGCTCGACCGGGTGCGTCTGAACGGTCCATTCTCCGATCGGGCGTTGCTGGGCTCGGGATGGGCGGACGCCTTTCAGGGTCGCTTCGAACGGGCGCTGGTGCCCTGGAGCACTGTCGTGACGAGAGAGGTCACGGACGCCTCGGTGCAGGAAGCCATGCTCGCCGTCCCCTATTCCTATGGCAAGCTGAATGTGAACGGCAAGGCGGCATTGATGTATGGCAGCGCGCTGGAGAAGTTTGGCGACGAAGTCGACAAGCTCGGGGCATCCGTCGAGAGCATCCGCGAGGGTCATTTTCTCCAGGCTCTGGTGCGGGAAGAAGTGAAACAGGATGCCGACTGGGTCGTCAAGCTGCGCGAGCTTCCGCAAACGCCCGAGACATACTACCTGCTTGGCTTGATGGCCTCCCACGATTTCCAGGAATCCCTGAAAAACTATCTTGACCTGGAGCAGTTGCGCACGAAGCTGGACTCCTGGGAAGGAGATCTGGACGCTTTCGAGGATGTCATTGCGAAACGCCGGGCTTATTACGAGCCGCTGCTTCCTGTCAACGACCGGGAATTCCGGCGGCTCGACTCACAGATGCGTCTGCGCCTGGAGCAGCGGGACCGTATCGAACAACGGCTCAAGGCCATGCTGGTGGTCCCGAGACCCGATTATCTGGCGACCGCGGAGGAACGGATCATCAGCGAACAGATTGCGCTTCTGGAACGGAAGTTGACGGCCGGCGGCGCGGCCGTACCCGGCGACGTCGAGGCACGCATCGCACGTTTGCGGGGGGTGTTGCACTGGAATATCTACACGGAATATGACCGTCGCTTCACCGAGGCTCATACGCACCTTCGCGACCTGAATGGCGAAGTGGAGCGATTGAAAAGTCAGTACGCCGCCTTTGTGCGCACCCGCCAGGCCGCCACCCAAAGCTACGAAGGGTACGACGACGTCATCCGCCGCCAACGGTCCCAGATCCGGGCGGCCCGGGAAAAGGTGGGTGAACTGATGGCGCGTCAGGGCCATATGCTTGAAACCATGGCCGTGAACGAGCTCACCGCGCGTCGCGAGCGGCTTGCCGAGTTCCAGATCAAGGCGCGCTTCGGCATGGCGGACAGCTATGACCGTGCCACCAGGGCCCAGACCCAGGAAAAAGGTGAGTAGATGAACCGGATCCGACTTTTCATATGCGCGGCGCCACTGATGCTGGCCGCGTGCGCCACGGTCAGCGACAGGAATACCATTGCCACGTTGCGTCATGAGCATATCGAGATCAAGGAGGTGAAGATCGAGGGCGGGCTTGAGAAAGCGATGCTGGGTTATCAGCGCTTTCTGGAGGACAGGCCGGACTCCGCCCTGACGCCCGAGGCCATTCGCCGTCTGGCCGACCTGAAGATCGAAAAAGAATACGGCACCCTCACGACGGGCGCCGGGACCGCCGGGCGGGCGCCGGCATTGCCCGCCCCGGAACCCGCGACGCGTCCGGAGGTGGCGAAGGTCGCCGGCGCACCGCCGGGGCAGGGATTGGCGCATATTCCGGTCCACGACGAGTCCGAGGCGGACTTTGAAAAACGGGCAACCATGGGGCAGCCGGTGGACAGTATGGCGGCTGCTGCCGACACGCCTGTCGCGGGCGCTGATGAACTCGAAAGGGCAGGCACCCGCGAGGCCATTGCGCTTTACGAAAAGCTCCTCAACGATTACCCCCGGTACGAGCGCAACGACCAGGTGCTGTACCAGATGTCCCGCGCATATGAGGAACTGGGGCAGACCGAGGAAGCCATGGCGGTCATGGACCGGATGGTCCGCGACTTTCCCCGGTCCCGATATATCGATGAAGTGCAGTTCCGGCGTGCGGAATACTTCTTTGTGCGCCGGCGCTACCGGGATGCCGAGGATGCCTATGCGGGCATCGTGAATGCCGGTGTCCGTTCCTCGTTCTACGAGCTGGCCCTGTACAAACGGGGCTGGACGTTCTACAAGCAGGATCTCTATGAAAATGCCCTGCAATGGTTCATTGCGTTAATGGACCACAAAGTGTCCGTGGGATACGACTTCGAACAGACCGGGGACGAGCAGGAACGAAAGCGAACGGAAGACACCTTCCGCGTCATCAGCTTGAGTTTTTCCAACCTCGGAGGCGCCGATTCCGTGGTGGAATACTTCTCACGCCACGGGAAGCGCGGTTACGAGGACAGCGTATACGGCAACCTCGGCGAATTCTACTTCGATAAGCGCCGTTACGCCGACGCCGCCGCGGCCTACAACGCCTTCGCGGACCGTAACCCGTTCCACAAGGCGGCGCCGAACTTCCACATGCGGGTTATCGAAATCCACGCTGCCGGCGGATTTCCCAGTTTCGTTCTCGACTCCAAAAAGACATTCGCCACGACCTACGGTCTGCAGGCCGAATACTGGAAGTATTTCGCTCCCGGCGACCGTCCGGACGTCCTCGGTTTTCTGAAAACCAACCTGACCGACCTGGCGAACCATTATCATGCCTGCTACCAGGACCCGAAACAGGCCGAAGACAAACCGGCGAATTTCAAAGAGGCGCTGCACTGGTATCGGGGGTTTTTAACCTCGTTCCCCACGGACCGCGAATCGCCCGTCATCAACTACCAGTTGGCGGACCTGCTGCGGGAAAACCGGTCGTTCGCCGCCGCCGCCGTGGAATTCGAGAAGACCGCGTATGGCTATCCGCCCCACGAAAAATCCTCCCAGGCCGGCTACGCGGCGGTCTCCTCATACCGGGAGCAACTTGGCGCCGCCCGGCCGGAGGACGTGGAGACGGTCAAACGGGAGGTCGTCCGCAGTTCGCTGAAGTTTGCCGATGCCTTCCCGGAACACGAAAGTGCGGCGATCGTCCTCGGGGCGGCCGCGGATGATCTCTACGGCATGAAGGAATATGAACAGGCGCGGGCCGCCGCGATCAAGCTCATCGAGGCATTCCCCGGCACCGATGGTGATGTCGTCCGTGATGCGTGGCTGGTCGTCGGCCATTCCTCTTACGAGCTCGCGCGCTACAGCGAGGCCGAGAGCGCGTATCAGAATGTATTGGCGCTGATGCCCGCGGAAGACACTACGCGCGACGCCCTGGTGGACGATCTCGCGGCATCGATCTACAAGCAAGGGGAACAGGCCAATGCCGCCCAGGACTATCGGGCGGCGGCGGACCACTTCTTGCGGGTGAGCCGCACGGCGACGACCTCAAAAATCAGGCCCACCGCCGAATATGACGCTGCCGCGGCCCTGATCCAGCTCAAAGACTGGGAGACGGCCGCCTCGGTGTTGGCAGGATTCCGCACCAATTTCCCCGAGAACCCGTTGCAGCCCGAAGTGACCAAGAAGATCGCCTATGTCTACAGGGAAAACAATCAGCTCTCCCTCGCGGCCAATGAGTATGAACGTATCGAACGGGAATCCCGGGACGACGAGATCAGACGGGATGCTCTCCTGGTTGCAGCGGAATTGCATGAAAAGGATGGCAACATCGTCCGCACGCTCGAGGTGTACCGGCGCTATGTGGAGTATTTCCCCCAACCGGTGGAGCTCAACCTGGAGACGCGAAACACCATCGCCGGGATCCTGAAGGCGCAGAACAATCGCACATCCTATCTGGACGAACTTGAAAAGATCGTCGCCATTGACGCCTCGGCGGGGAGCGCACGGACCCCACGGACCCGCTATCTTGCCGCACGGGCCGCATTGGTGTTGGCCGAGCAGGAATTTGACGCGTTTGCGGCCGTCGACCTGGTACAACCCTTTGAGGTCAATCTGCGCAAGAAGCGCGAACGGATGAAGACGGCGACACAGAAATTCAGCCCGCTCGTGGAGTATGGGTTCGGGGACATCACTGCCGCGGCGACGTTTTATCTGGCCGAGATCTACGCCCACTTCAGCAAGGCCCTGACGGCGTCGGAGCGTCCCGAAGGACTGAGCCCCGTGGAACTGGAGCAGTACGAACTGGCCATCGAAGAGCAGGCCTATCCGTTCGAAGAGAAGGCCATCCAGGTCCATGAGAGCAATCTGAAGCTGATGTCCCGCGGGGTATACAATTCGTGGATCGAAAAGAGCCTTCAGAAACTGGCCGAATCCGTGCCCGCGCGTTATGCCAAGCCGGAAGAGACCAGCGGCATCATCAGTTCGCTGGGAACCTACATTTTCGCAACCGACAGGCCTGCGCCGGCGGTCCCCGACGTGGCGAAAACCGGGGAGTCCGGCACCGCGGCGCCCGCTCAGGCCGAAGAACCCGGATCTGTGACGGAGCCGGACACCGCGGCGCCCGCTCAGGCCGAAGAACCCGGCGCTGCGACGGAGCCGGACACCGCGGCGCCCGCCCAGGGCGACCGCACGGGCCAGCCCCCGATAAGAACGGGCGAAGCAACGAGGAGGTAAGCGGTGCAGGGCATGCAGATAAGAACGTTGCGAAGGTTACAAACACGAACGTGCGCCGGATTCGCCGTTCTTGCGATGGCGCTGTCGGTCCTTGCCGGGTGTGCGACCGATGGAAAGGTCAAGGCGGCACCGGGTGCCGATGTACCTTCCGTGAGCACGGGACCCTCGGTGGCGAGACTCGTGGATGGCCGGGAAGGCTTCATCATCACGGAAGTGCCCAAAATGGATGAGGCCTCGCGCAGGGACTTCGATCGCGCCGTCGTCATGCTGAAGGACCAGGACTATGGCCAGGCCATCGACCTCCTGGAAAAGGTCATAGCGCAGTCACCGGGCGTCACGGCGCCATATATCGATATTGCGATCGCCTATCTGCACGTCGGCAAACCTTCGCTGGCCGAGAAGCATTTGAAGACCGCGCTGGAACTGTTTCCCGAGCACCCTGTGGCATGTAATGAATACGGTTTGTTGTGTCGAAAAACCGGACGGTTTGTCGAGGCCCGGGCGATTTATGAGAAGGCGATAGCACGCTTCCCCGAGTATTATCCGTTGCACAGGAATCTCGGGATTCTCTGCGATCTGTATCTGAATGATCCGGCATGTGCCTTCGAGCATTACGAGATTTACAGCAACGCAAAGCCGGAAGACACGCAGGTCAAATTGTGGATCGCGGATTTGCGCGCCCGGCTTGGGCGCAATTGAGGAGGGACGGCGATGCGTCGCACATTGGTCCTGTGTGTGTGTCTGGTCCTGTTCCCGGCTGTCCTGGCCGCCGCCGAGGATGTGAATAGCGACGAGCAATCGGAAGCCAAGGAGCTATCCGGCATGTCCATCGTCGGCAACGATGAGGCACCGAAGTCCCTTTATATCGTCCCGTGGAAAAGCTCCGAAATCGGCGTGGAGACCAGCCTGGACACGATGTTGAATGAAGGCGATGTGCCGGTGGACCGGGACGTTTTCAAGCGGCAGCTTGGATTTTATGCCGTCAGCACGGGGAAATAGCTTCGTTATCTTGTCTGGAAAGAGGAGGAAACCATGGGAATGATTGCATTTTTCCAGAAGGGCGGGATGTTCATGTACCCCATTCTGCTCGTGTTTGCGGTTGGTATGGCCATCGCGTTTGAACGCTGGGTTCAGTTGAACCGCATCCGGGGCGAAAACAAAAAGATGTGGGACTCGCTGCATCCGGTGCTGGTCAAGGGAGAGTTCGATAAAGCCCGGGAAATGGCCGACAAGGACAAATCCGGTATGGCGCAGATGCTGGGGTTGGGACTGGCGCGCCAGGGGGCGGTCAGGCGACGGGAAGACATCGAAATCGCCATGGAAGAGAGCATGATGGAGATCATCCCTCAGCTGGAGAAGCGCACGCCCTACGTGGGCCTGCTCTCCAATATCGCCACCCTGCTGGGGCTGCTCGGCACCATCATGGGGCTGATCGAGGCCTTCACCGCGGTTGCCAATGCGAACCCCGCCGAGAAGGCCGACCTGCTCTCGGCCAGCATCTCGGTGGCCATGAACACCACCGCCTTCGGGCTGATGTCGGCGATCCCGCTTCTGCTGTTCCATGCCAAGCTGACGTCGACCACGGGCCAGATCGTGGACAGCCTGGAGATGGCATCGGTAAAGGCGCT